>JAABUZ0100010883.1_pt1 | contig 10009 bp, 8 predicted proteins | sample 5562091 | NCBI WGS metagenome assembly JAABUZ01 (sample SAMN12813069, study PRJNA571459) | rock metagenome | isolation source: Antarctica rocks | place: Antarctica: Victoria Land, Linnaeus Terrace sud | collected 2015-12-21 | reverse complement strand
ACGCGGGCCTCCAAGTCGCGGACCCGGGCTTCCAGCGCCAGGATCACGGCGTGCACCGCGGGGCTGACGACCTCGCCCGCCGCCTCAAGCTGCTCGAGCGCGCTCATGCTGCACCGGCCGCCGCATCCCTCGGGCCATCCGACTACACCGCTGAACGGTTACCTCTTGCGTAATTCCGGTCTCGACCACATCCTAATTACCGCAAATGGAGTGCGTCAACCCTGCAGACGAAGTCGATCCACGGTGAGATCCTCTGCTATGCCCTCACCCCGTGTCCGCGTGCGCGTCGCCGGCCCGCTCGCGTGCTTCAGTCGCCCCGAAATGAAGGTCGAGCGGGTCAGCTACGAGGTGATGACCCCGTCCGCAGCCCGCGGCATCCTCGACGCGGTGGTGTGGCGTCCCGAGATGCGGTGGGTCGTGCACCGCGTCGAAGTGCTCCGGCCCATTCGGTTCACCAGCTTCCGGCGCAACGAACTGCAGAGCAAGGTGGGACCCGCCAGTATACGGCGGTGGATGCAGGACGCCACGACGTACGCACCGCAGCCCGCGGGCGCTGGCAGCGACGACGCGACCCCGCGCAATACACTCGCCCTCCGGAACGTGGCGTACGTGATCGAGGCCGAGCCACTCGTGTACACGCCGACGGCGGAGAACACGCCGCAGAAATACGCGGCCATGCTGGAGCGGCGCGTCGCGCGAGGGCAGCATTTCCATGCGCCGAGCCTCGGGTGCCGCGAGTTCGCCTGTGCGGTGTCTACGCCCGACCCAGCGGAGTTGCCCGTCGACGACTCGCGCGACCTGGGCCTCATGCTCTACGACGTGATCTTTCGCGACCGCGGCCGTGCCAACCGCGCCGCGTTCTTCGACGCACGGCTAGACGCCGGTGTGCTGCACACCGACCCGTCTACCGCCCTCGCCGACCCCGCCCTGCGCACCGAGGTGCTCGCATGCTCGTCCACGCGTTAGCCGCGTACGCGGACACGTACCTCGGCGACGCACTGAAGGACCCGTCGTTCGAGCAGAAGTCGGTACCGTACGCGGTCGTAGTGTTCGACGATGGCGCCTTCGCCGGGGTGCGCGAGCGCACGGAGTCGGTGGTGCGCGGCAAGAAGACGGTCGACGTGCCGCTGCCGCTCGACGTGCCGAAATCGCCCATCAACCGCAACAGCGCCATCGCCCCGCTACTCGGGTGCGACGGGATCCAGTATGTGGTCGGTCCGGCGCCCGGTGCCTGGACGATCGCGGGAGACGAGGCAAAGCACGAACGGCAGCACGCAGCGTTCGTGGCGCTCGTCGCGCGTGCCGCGGTCGAGACGGGCGATGCGTACCTGAGCGCGTGCGCGAAATTTTACGCCAATAATGCGGCGGTCGCGGCAGCACGTGCGGATTTGATCGCCCGAAAGGTTTCCGGCGCGGCGCTCATGGCGTTGGCGGTCGAGTCGCGCGATCCGGCCGCGCCGGATGTAGGCGGGTACCTCGTCGAGCGCGCGGCGGTGCGCGATTGGTGGCGGCGGCACTACGACGCCGAGTACGCCGAACGCGTCGGGGGTGACGTGGGCATGTGCCTGGTGAGCGGTACGTCAGGCCCGGTCGCTCCCACGCACGACAAGGTGAAAGGCACGTCCTCGCTCGGTGGTCAGGCGTCGGGTGTGGCGCTCATATCCTTCGACAAGCCCGCGTTCCAATCGTATGGTTGGGAGCAGAACGCGAACGCGCCGGTGAGCCCTGGCCGTGCGGCGGCGTACGTGCTCGCGCTCAACGACCTGCTCCGGCCGGGCGTGCACCGCCAGGGTGCGTCGTCGGGCGCCCAAGTGGCGACGCGGATGGACGCAGGCGGCGTCGCGCTCCTGTTCTGGACGCGTCAGGCGACTGACGACGATTGGCTGTCGTTTCTGAACGTCACCCAACCGGCGCAGGTCGCTGCCCTCCTCGCCGCGCCGTCCATGGGTCATGCGGCCGCGCCAACGGCCGTGGCGCCTAATGAGTTCTACTTGCTTGCTGTCTCGGCCACGGGCGCGCGGCTCGTGACCCGTGATTGGTTCCACGACCGCCTCGAGCGGGTGCGAGACAACGTGCGCGCCTGGTTCGCCGCGCTCCGCGTGCCCGACGTGTTCGCGGGCGGCGAGATCGCTGCGCCGCCGTCGCTCTGGCGCCTACGCGCCGCGCTCTCGCCGCTCCCGAGTACGAGACCGCTCGACAAGCGCTTGGAGGCCGTCCCGGCTGAGCGCACCGTGCAGCTCGCGCGTCGTGCGCTGGAGGGCGTGCCCCTCGGCCACGCGATCCTTGCGGCTCTCCTCGGCCGGTTGCGCGCCGAGCGGGGCGACGCGCGCCTCGATCCCGTCCGGATGGCTCTCATCCGCCTCGCTGTCAACGACCTCGCACCCCTCACCCCCGGAGCTCCGCTCGTGCCCGAGATGCTGGACCCTTCACTCGAAGATCGTGCCCACGTCTGCGGGCGCCTGTTGGCCGTGTACGAATCGTTGCAGTATCAGGCGCACGGTGGCCAGGTGAACGTCACCGTGGTGGACCGCTATTACGCGACCGCCTCGACGAACCCGAACCTCGCGTTCCGCAACTTGCGCGAGCTAAGTCTGGCGCACCTGCGCAAGCTGCGCCGCGACCGGCCCGGAGCGGCCGTCGCCGTCGACCGCGAGATCACCGCGCTGCACGACCGGTTGGGCGCAGGAGGCGGTTTCCCGGGGCTGCTCGACTTGGAGGCGCAGGGGCGGTTCGCCCTGGGCTACTACCAGCAGAAGTCCGACATCGCCCGCCGGATCGCGGAAGCAAAGGCCGCTCGCGCCGACGTCCCACCCCCTGCGGCCTAACGGCCGCTCCTCCCCGCGCTCGTACTCCACCCGCGGTCCCCCGCTCTCTCCTCACCCGAGCCTCCCCATGTCCGAAGTCGTCACTGCCCCAGCCGTTTCCCAACGATACGACATCGCCTATCTGTTCGACGTGAAGGACGGGAACCCCAACGGGGATCCCGACATGGCGAACACGCCCCGCTTCGATCCCGAGACGTTCCAGGGGCTCGTTTCGGACGTGGCGCTCAAGCGCAAGCTCCGGGACTACGTCTACACGTTGAAAAGCGTGACCGGCGCGGTCGAGCCGGGCTACGACGTGTTCGTTCTGCAGGGCCACTCGCTGGAGAGCCGCCAGCGCATGCCGTACGACAACCTCGCGTCGCTCGCCGGCAAGTCCGGGAAGACGCCGCCCCGCGACGCCATCGAGCAGGCGCGCGCGTGGATGTGCGAGCACTTCTTCGACGTGCGCGCGTTCGGCGCGGTCATGAGCACCACCGAGTTCAACTGCGGCCAGGTTCGGGGCCCGGTACAGATTACGTTCGCCCGTTCGGCCGACCGCGTGTTCTCTACCGAGCACGGGATCAGCCGCGTCGCCTACACCACCGAAAAGAAACACCAGGAGACGAACAGCAACACGGAGCTGGGCAACAAGCACACGGTCGCCTACGGACTGTACCAGGCGCACGCTTTCGTGAGCCCGCACCTGGCGATGGGGCCCAAGGGCACCGGCTTCAACGAGGCCGACCTCGACGTGCTCCGCCAGGCGCTCGTCAACATGTTCGATCTCGACCGGTCGGCGGCGCGCGGGCTGATGCAGGCGCGCGGTGCGGTGGCATTCCGCCACGAGTCGCCGCTCGGCAACGCCCCGGCACACACCCTCTTCGACCGAGTGCGGGTGGAGAAGCGCGAGGGCGTCGAGAGCCCGCGCCGGTTCGAAGACTACCGCGTGACGGTCGACGAGGCGGGGCTACCAGCGGGCGTGACGGTAGAGTATTGGCTCGACCCCCGGCGCGGCTGAGGCGCCGCGTGTACGCCGAGGACGACCTACTGCCGCTGTCGGGGCTGCAGCACCTGACGTACTGCGCCCGCCGCGCCGCGCTCGTGCACGTCGAGCGGCTCTGGGCGGAGAACGTCTACACCGCCGAGGGCCGCCACCTGCACGAGCGCGTGGACGACACGGGCCCGCCGCGGGAGGCGTTAGGCGGAGTGCGAGTGACGCGGCGGCTGCCGCTCCGCTCGCTCGCGCTCGGCCTGTCGGGCACGGCGGACGTTGTCGAGTTCCACCCGTCACCGGGCGGCGGCCCGCTCACCCCGTTGCCGGTTGAGTACAAACGCGGGCAGCGGCGGCAGGAGGACGCGTTCGAGGTGCAGCTGTGCGCCCAGGCCCTGTGTCTGGAAGAGATGCTCGGCGTGCCCGTACCCGAGGGCGCCGTGTACTTCGGCCTCACGCGCCGCCGACTCCCGGTCTCGTTCGACGACGCGTTGCGCGAGCGGACGTGCGAGGCCGCCCACCGGCTGCACGCGATCGTGGCGTCGGGCGTCACGCCGCCGTTCGAGCCCGGGCCGAAGTGCGAGAAGTGTTCGCTCGCCGTCCCGTGCGGCATCCGTATCGCACGAACCCGCCGGACGGCGGGGCGGTACCTGGATGCGCTATTTGCGGAGGACAGCGTATGATCCTGCAAAACACCCTGTACGTGACCACGCAAGGCGCGTACGTCGGTAAGGACGGCGAAGCCGTCGCGGTACGTGTGGAAGGAGCGACGGTACTGCGCGTACCGCTGCACCACCTCGCGGGGATCGTCTGCTTCGGGCAGGTGTCGTGCAGCCCCGCGTTGATGGGGGTATGCGGTGAGCGGGATGTGGCGATCTCCTTTCTTACTGAGTCGGGACGCTTTCTGGCGCGGGTCGAGGGCCCAGTGTCGGGGAACGTGTTGCTGCGCCGCGCGCAGTACCGCTGGGCGGACGACCCTGGGCAGACGGCGGCCGTCGCGCGCGCGATCGTCGCGGGCAAGATCGTCAACGGGCGATCGGTGCTCCGCCGTGCGCTCCGCGACCATAGTGGCATGGCGGGTCGCGACGCGGTGGAGTGCGCCGTCGACCGGCTGGGTGGCGTACTCGCGCGGTTGCGCGACGAGCGGGACGTGGAGCGCGTCCGCGGTCTGGAAGGTGAGGCGGCCCAGCACTACTTCGGCGTCTTCGACCATCTCGTCACCGCGCGGAAGTCGGTCTTCGCGTTCACCGGGCGCTCGCGTCGTCCGCCGCAGGACCCGCTCAACGCGCTCTTGTCGTTCGTGTACGTGTTGCTAGTGCACGACGTCCGTGCGGCCCTCGAAAGTGTCGGGCTCGACCCGCAGGTCGGGTTTCTGCACCGCGACCGGCCGGGCCGGCCCGGCCTCGCGCTCGACGTGATGGAGGAATTCCGCCCGTGGCTCGCCGACCGACTGGTCCTGTCCCTCATCAATCGGCAGCAGGTGACCGCCGACGGTTTCCGGACCGAGGAGGGCGGCGCGGTCTTGATGAACGACGCGACGCGTCGGGCGGTGCTCACGGCGTGGCAGGAGCGGAAGCGTGAGGAACTGACGCACTCGTTCTTGGCGGAGCGGATGCCGGTGGCGCTCGCGATGCAAATGCAGGCCCGCCTTCTCGCCCGCTATATACGCGGGGACGTGGACGCATACCCGCCGTTCGTGTGGAAATGACTACAAAACGTGGGGAGGGACCCGTGTGCTGATGTTGATCACGTACGACGTCGCGACCAGCTCGCCCGATGGAAGACGTCGTCTCCGGCGCGTGGCAAAGCTCTGCGCCGATTTCGGTCAGCGCGTTCAGTTCTCCGTCTTCGAATGCGAGATCGATCCTGCGCAATGGGCGGAGTTGCGGCACCGGCTGCTCGACGCCTACGCTCCGGAGGAGGACAGCTTGCGGTTCTACCATCTCGGCGCCAACTGGCAGCGCCGAGTCGAGCACCACGGTGCGAAGCCCGCCGTCGACTTCACGGGTCCGTTAATCACGTGACCGGTCGTGCGCGAACTCCGGAGTGATGCTTCGCTTCATTACGGGTTCGCGCGAGTGCTAAGTCGTGGCGCCGCCGGCAGTTGGGACGACGACGTCGCGCCGTGATTTGTGTTTCGCGCGGTCCAAATCGACGTTCGCGCAAACTGGGTTGTAAGTCGCTGCGGGCAAAGAGTTTACCACGCCCGCGGTCGCTCCTTCACGGGAGCGTGGATTGAAACATCATGGGCAGTTCGTACGTGTGGGGTGTGGTGAGTCGCTCCTTCACGGGAGCGTGGATTGAAACATCGAGCAGCGCGGGGGCACCCTCCGGTCGAAGTCGCTCCTTCACGGGAGCGTGGATTGAAACTTCTATGGACGAAGCCCCCGGCAGATCGCCGAGGGTCGCTCCTTCACGGGAGCGTGGATTGAAACACCTCTAATCGCTGTAGGGCACCGTACGGATGTCGCTCCTTCACGGGAGCGTGGATTGAAACCTGACGGTACGGCAGCCTTGGGCCTCCGCCATCGCGTCGCTCCTTCACGGGAGCGTGGATTGAAACACCGCATCGGAGTCGGCCGAGGGCAAGCGGCTGGTCGCTCCTTCACGGGAGCGTGGATTGAAACACCTGGCTGCCGCTCAGGTTGATGCCGCCGCCCCGGTCGCTCCTTCACGGGAGCGTGGATTGAAACTGCGGGGTCATCGGGATCTCCTCGGGGCTCGGCCCGTCGCTCCTTCACGGGAGCGTGGATTGAAACCTCGACCCAGCGGGCGCGGGCGGGGTGTTCGCGGAGTGCGGTGTCGCTCCTTCACGGGAGCGTGGATTGAAACCGCCGTCAGGGGGCCAGCACCACCCGCGTCAGGCCGTCGCTCCTTCACGGGAGCGTGGATTGAAACCGCATCGCCCTGTCGGGCGCCGAACCCGCGCAGCGTCGCTCCTTCACGGGAGCGTGGATTGAAACAGCTTGGCCGACAGGTCGCGGTGGTAGAGCGCGGTCGCTCCTTCACGGGAGCGTGGATTGAAACGACGAGACGCACCCCGACGCGCCACGCGAGCCGAGTCGCTCCTTCACGGGAGCGTGGATTGAAACAGGCCGGGCGGGTTGAGACTCACGATCTCGACCGGTCGCTCCTTCACGGGAGCGTGGATTGAAACTCCGAGATGCGCGAGTCGCAGCGCGACGCCGTGGTCGCTCCTTCACGGGAGCGTGGATTGAAACCAATCGATCAGCAGGGGACTCACGTCGTCGATTGGTCGCTCCTTCACGGGAGCGTGGATTGAAACCTTCAAGGGCAACACCAACGGCGGCGGCGAGACGTCGCTCCTTCACGGGAGCGTGGATTGAAACCAGGCGGAGCGCGGTGAGGCGGTCGCTGCCCCGGTCGCTCCTTCACGGGAGCGTGGATTGAAACTCGGTCGCGCGGCGGCAGGGCGGCGTCTCGGCTCGTCGCTCCTTCACGGGAGCGTGGATTGAAACAAGGACTTGCAGGCGCAGGGCGTGTCGCGGCAGAGTCGCTCCTTCACGGGAGCGTGGATTGAAACTACATGGCGAGCGGCGCGGCCGCCGGCGCGAAGGGTCGCTCCTTCACGGGAGCGTGGATTGAAACGTCCCGATCTGCAGGTCCGCCTCGAGCGTCGTGTCGCTCCTTCACGGGAGCGTGGATTGAAACATCGCACGCCCCCGACGACGGCGAGCCGCAGCGCGTCGCTCCTTCACGGGAGCGTGGATTGAAACCCGGTCCAGCAGCTCCGTGCCGGCGCCCCACCGGAGTCGCTCCTTCACGGGAGCGTGGATTGAAACCGCCGCCGGCGGCCGGTCCGCGATGACGAGCGCGTCGCTCCTTCACGGGAGCGTGGATTGAAACTCGCGACGCTGCCGCCGCTCGCCCGGGGCGTGCAGTCGCTCCTTCACGGGAGCGTGGATTGAAACACGCAGGCGGCGCGGGAGCGCGGGCTCTGGCCGACGTCGCTCCTTCACGGGAGCGTGGATTGAAACGTCACGGACCGCGCGCAGCCGCGCGGCGTCGTGCGTCGCTCCTTCACGGGAGCGTGGATTGAAACAATCTCCGCGTCGGCCCACCGCGCGCGAATCTCAGTCGCTCCTTCACGGGAGCGTGGATTGAAACGTGACCTGCGCGGCGCGCTTGAGCGCGCGCGCGTCGTCGCTCCTTCACGGGAGCGTGGATTGAAACATCACGGAGCCGGAGGCGATCTTCGCCGTTACCGGGTCGTTCCTTCGCGGAAGCGTTTCCCGCCGGTCGACCTCGACCGCGCGTACGACGTCATCGACGTGTTGAAGCAGCCGGCGGAACGGAAACACGCCTCGGTCGCCCAACTCGCGATCGCGTGGCTCCTCCGCCAGCCCCCTCCACCAGCCCCGCGTCACGAGCGTCATCCTCGGTGCCAAGCGGATCGAGAAGCTGCACGACAACCTGGGCGCGGTGGACGTGGTACTGTCCGAGGGCGAGATGCGCGCGTTCGACGAGGTCAGCCGGCTACTCGCGGAGCACCCCGCGTGGATGCTCGCCATGTGGAGCGAGGCGCGCGCCCGGCAGTTGACCGATTCCCACACCCAAGCCCCGCCGTGGACCTCTCCACCTTCCGCACCCTCGGCCGATCCGGCCTCGTCGTCAGCCCGCTCGCCCTCGGCACGATGACCTTCGGCACCGCGCGCTGGGGGTCGCCCGACGACGTGTCGCGGGCGGTGTTCGACGCCTACGTCGACGCGGGCGGCAACTTCGTCGACACGGCCGACGTGTACGCGAAGGGCCGCGGCGAGGATCTGTTAGGCACCTACGTGGCCGGGCGCGGGCTGCGCGACCAACTGGCGCTCGCGACCAAGTGCACCTTCAACGCCGCCCCCCCGAACCCGAACGCCGGCGGGAACGGCCGCAAGAACGTCCACCGCGCGCTCGACGGGTCCCTGCGCCGGCTCCAGACCGACTACGTCGACCTGTACTGGCTCCACGCGTGGGATACGATCACGCCCGTCGACGAGGTGCTGCAGACGTTCGGGGACCTCGTGCGCGCCGGCAAGGTCCGCTACTTCGGCCTCTCCAACGTGCCGGCGTGGTACGCCACGGGGGCCGCCACGCTGGCCCAGGCGCACGCCGTCCCCGGCCCGATCGCGCTCCAACTCGAATACTCGCTCGTCGCGCGCAGCGTCGAGCACGAACTTCTCCCCGCCGCCCGCGAGCGCGGACTCGGCGTCTGCCCGTGGAGTCCGCTCGCCGGCGGCTTCCTCGCCGGCAAGTACGAGCGCGCGGACGAGGAGGCGCAGGTGGCCGGGGCGAAGGCCACCGGCGAAGGGCGGCTCGCGGGCGGTAACCCGGGTGGAGCAGCTGCACGACAACCTGGCTGCGCTGACCGTCAGCCTGTCGGCGGAGCAGGTAGCGGCGCTGGACCGGGCGAGCGCGCTGGAGCCGGCGTTCTTCGACCCGGAGCCGACGACCTCGCTCAAACGCGCCGTCTTCGGCGGGGCGAGCGTCGACGGCTGGCGCTGACGGACCACGGCGCCCGCCGGCGCACGCGCCGGGTCGCGCACCGTTAGGCGCGGCGCACGTCGTCGTCGGCGGACGCGGGCAGGAAGCTGAACGTGCAGCCCGCCGCGGGCGAGCAGCTGGCCGAGACGCCGCCCGTCTGCAGGGTCAGCTGCTGGAGCGGCGGGAGCTGGACGAGGGCGGGCGGCGTCCAGGGGCGGCGCGCCGGCGCGGCGCCGGGCGCGGAGGGCGTGATGGAGTCGGGCACCGGGCGGGGCAGGTCAGGGACGCGGACGGACCGCGTCCGCGTGGCGCGCCCCGGTCCGTGGCAGGGACGCCGCGTGCGGCGCGGGCGCAACACCCCGGCGCTTCCCCGCCCCGCCGACGTCGCCTAAGACGTCGCCTAACGCGCGGCCGAGCGCCAGGGCGCGACGAGCGCCTCGCCCGCCGCCCAGAGGCGCTCGCCCGCGGCGTCGTCGAGCGCCTGCGGCGCGGGCGGGGTGGGGCGCGCGTTGGACCAGTAGCCCCCAGTCGTGCACCCCGCCTCCTCGCCCGCCGCGACCGCGACCGACGTCGCCGCGCCGCGCTCGACGCTCATCCCGCCGTTCGAGCCGAAGCCGTCGCGCAGCAGCTTCGTCTTCACCACGCCCGGGTGCAGCGCGTGCGAAACCAGCACGCGCGGGTCCGCGCGCCGCGCGAGGGCGCGGGCGAAGAGCACGTTGGCGAGCTTCGA
>JAABUZ0100010882.1_pt1 | contig 10009 bp, 10 predicted proteins | sample 5562091 | NCBI WGS metagenome assembly JAABUZ01 (sample SAMN12813069, study PRJNA571459) | rock metagenome | isolation source: Antarctica rocks | place: Antarctica: Victoria Land, Linnaeus Terrace sud | collected 2015-12-21 | reverse complement strand
CCTGCTGAAGCGCTTCCCCCGGGTGCACCTGGACACCACCATGGTGGGTACGCCGTTCAGCCTGCGCACGGCGCCGCTGCCCGCGGACTGGTCGGCCCGGTTGGTGGAGCACGCCGACCGGGTCGCATTGGGTACCGACTTCCCGAACATCCCCTACGACTACGCCACCCAACTGCGCGCCATCGCCGGCTGGGCGGCGGCCGATGACCGGCTGGGCGACAGTTTCCTGCGCGCCGTCTTGCACGACACGCCGGCGCGCCTGCTCGGTCTGCCCTGATGGGTGCGGTGGCGCTGGCGCTGCTGGCCGCGATCGGCTACGGGCTCAGCGACTTCGTCGGTGGGGTCGCCGCACGCCGGGTGGCTGCCCTGCGGGTGGTGCTGGTGTCCTACCCCCTTTCGGTGCTGCTGGTGGCGCTGATCGCGCCGCTGGTGGGCGGCCGGGTGGAGCTCGGGTCCCTGCTGTGGGGCGCGCTGGCCGGTGTGGTGGCCGGGCTGGCCGTGTGGTGGTTCTACCTGGCGCTGGCCGCGGGGCCGATGACCGTGGTCTCCCCGCTGACCGCCCTGCTGGTCGCGGTGCTTCCGCTGGTTGCCGGGATGCTGCTCGGCGAGCGACCGGCGGTACTGGCGCTGGTCGGCGCGGGGCTGGCCCTCGTCGCTGTGGTGCTGGTGAGCAGCAACGGGGAGCGCTCGGAGCTGCCGTTCACCCGACGGGTGGCGTTGTTGACGGTGGGCTCGGGCACGGCCTTCGCCAGCTACTTCCTGCTGCTGCACCAGGTGCCAACGGGGACCGGCCTCTGGCCGCTGCTCGCCTCCCGGCTGGGCGCCTGCGCGGTTGTTTTCGTCGCGGCCTTGGGTACCCGGCAGCTGCGCGCGCCGTCCGGGGTCTCCTTGCGGCTGGCCCTCGGTGCCGGTGTGCTCGACGTGGTGGCCAACGCCGCGTTCTTGTACGCGCTGCAGGGCGGCCTGCTGTCGCTGGTCAGCGTGATCTCCGCGCTGTACCCGGCGGCCACGGTGGCGCTCGCGGCCCTGTTGCTCGGCGAGCGGACGGGCCGGGTGCAGCAGGCGGGCATGGTGCTCGCTGCGGCAGCCGTCACCCTGATCGCCGCGCAGAGTTAGTGCGTGCGCCGCGGGACGCGGTAGGATGGGAGGTCCTGGTGAAAGTCATCAGGAACGTATGGGGGTGAACGGTTTCGACTCCGTACGTTGATTCAGGGGAAGCGTGCCAGTGCAGGCAGGAGACCACTGTGAGCGTCACTGCAACCAATTAAGCGCCGACTCCAGTCAGCGCGAGTTCGCCCTCGCCGCCTGAGCGAGTAGCGACTCTGTCAGACCGGGTGTGCCCTCGCCCCGGACCCTGGCATCGACTAGAGGGCTCTTACCCTGCGGGTCGGCCGCGGATCCGCAGGGGACACCAAACAGCGGCTGGGACCGTCATCCTGACTTGTCTGCGTGATCAGGAGGTCCGAGTAGAGGCGTAGCGGACTGCGCACGGAGAAGCCCTGTTGATGCGACGAAGGACCCGGGTTCGATTCCCGGCACCTCCACCCCGAGGTGAAAGCCCGGTACCGACCACGGTGCCGGGCTTTCCTCCTTCCCGGGCTTACCAGACGTCGCCATCACGCCAGTCGCACGTCAACTCACCCCGCAGGTCGAGAGCGAACGAGCCGGGAAGCACGTAGATGCCGCCGTCCTCCTCCGGCGTGCGCACGATGCCGCTGGGTGTCAGGGCCGAACACGGGCCGAGCCAGCGCTGCCAGCCCCGCGCCCGGTAGAAGCGCACCGCCGCCTCGGTGGCACCGAGCGCGCCGAGGTCGTAGGCCCTACCCACCACCGGCTCGATCGCCGCCATCAGCGCGGCCCCGTAGCCGTTACCTTGTCGATCCGCCCGCACGCCTACCCCCTCGACGTAGCCGGCGCGCCAGGCCCGCCCGCCGTGCAGCAGCCGTCGCTGAACCACCGCGGCGTGCCCCACCAGCTCCGCGTCCTCCCACACCAGGGCGTGCATCCCACCCAGGGCGTGTTCCCAGTCGTCCGGGCTCAGCTCGCCGGCGAAGACGGTCCGGAGCAGGTCGTGGGTCGCATCGAGGACCACGGGGTCGAGCTGGGCGGTGTGGGCAACCTGAACCTCGGTCATCCGCATATCTTTGCAGAGCAATGATCATTACTGCTGGGATCATTACTGCTGGCGCCATTTGATCATGACGTTGTCGTTCTATTTCCTGACGCGTAACAATGGCGCCCTCCCACATTATGGGAAATAGCGAATGATCGGTTAGCGAGATCCGCGTCACAGTGCCAGGCTGCGAACGCGGGCCGGACCACGTGCTGCCCATGATCATTTCCGGACCCGTGTGCTGGCTGCCGTGGCATACCGAGGGAAAGGCACGTTCATGACTGGTACCAATCGCCGAGACTTTTTGCGGCGGGCCTCGTTCGGGGCCGTTGCCGTGGGTGCGGTAGCCGCCGCTCCGGAGCTGTTGCTGTCGGCGTCGGCGTCGGCGTCGGCCGCCACGCCTGCGGCCACCCCACCGCCCACCGCCAAGCCACTGGACGGGCCGATCGTCCTGCTGCTGCGCGACGCAGGCAGCGGGGAGTTCACCGTGCTGCACGGCGAGCAGTCATCGACCTTCACCGACAAGGCACTGGCCGCGCGCCTGACCCACGAAGCCCCCACCGCCTGACCCTTACGAAAACGAAGAGGTAGCACATGTCCTCGCACCGCGAAGCGCCAGAAATCTCCAAGGACCCGGCCGCCGACAACACCGACGTCTACGCGTTCGTCAGCCCCGACAAGCCGGACACCGTCACGCTCATCGCCAACTTCATCCCGTTCCAGAACCCCGACGGCGGCCCGAACTTCTACGCCTTCGGCAAGGACGTGCTCTACGAAATCCACATCTTCAACACGTTGGTGACCGCTCGGGACCAGGCGCCGGACATCACCTACCAGTTTCGCTTCAACGAGGTGTACCGGGACGAGGGATCCTTCCTGTACAACCTCGGCACCGTGGGGGTCAATCCGAGCGGCGCGGCAGGTCTCGAGACCTACCCGAATCTCAACCGCCGCCAGACGTACTCGGTGACGAAGGTCGTCAAGGGCGGTAGGGCGACGGTCCTCGGGGACAACATTCCGGTACCGCCGTGCAACGTCGGGGTGCACTCCACGCCCAATTATCTGCAGTACGTCCCGCCGGCGATCAATAGGCTCACCACTGGCGAGACCGTCTTTGCCGGCCAGCGCGCCGAGAGCTTCTTCTTCGACCTCGGCTCGGGATTCGACCTGTTGGACATTCGGCCGCTGCAGTTCCTGCACACCGGGCCGCTGTCTCCGGCCTTCTCGGTCGAATCCTTCCGGGGTCTGAACATCTTCACGATCGCGATCCAGGTCCCGAAGACAATGCTCACGAGAGACGGGAGCAACCCGACCCACGTCATGAAGCAGGAGTCGGTGATCGGGGTCTACGCCTCGGCCAGCCGGCGGAACAGCCGGATGTATGAGCCCGACGGCACTCGGCTGGACACCGGACCGTGGCAGCAGGTCGGTCGGCTGGCGAATCCGTTGTTCAACGAGTTGCTTGTCGGCATCGGCCAGAAGGACCGGTGGAACGCTAAACCCCCGACGAGCGACGCCGACTTCCTGGGCCGGGTGCAACGCCCGGAGATTTCGTTGAAGCTGCCGGCGTTGTACCCCCTGCCGTTCGGCAACCTCGCGAATTTCAACCGCACCAACCAGCCTCGTACCGACCTGGTCGACATCCTGCTCACCGGCATCCCCAACGGTCGTATCCCGAACTTCCAGAACTTCACCGGTGCGACCTATGCCGACCTGATGCGGCTGAACATGGCCGTCCCGGTGACGGCCAACCCGCTCGCGTACGGCGTCATCGTCGGTGACCTGCAGGGCTTCCCCAATGGCCGCCGCCCCGCCGATGACGTCGTCGACATCGAGCTCAAGGCCCTCGCCGGCGCGACCTTGCCGTTGAGGTACCCCAGCTACGCCCCGGACCTGGCGGCCGCGGCCCTGGCCGATTTCGTCGCCCAGGAGAATGGTCCCTACCTCCCGAACTTTCCCTACCTCGGCACGCCCAACAGCGGCTTCGCCACCATGCCCAGGCCGCGGGACACCGGTGGCAGCGGGCCGTAGCTCGAACGAAAGGACAAGCAGATGCGCAACTCGACGGACAATGGCGCCGGTGAGAACGCGGGAGTACAGGGTGGGTCGGTGGTACTCGACATCGGCGGCGATATCGGGGCGCTCATCGTGTATCTGCCGGAAAGTTTCCAGGGGTCCGAGATCGACGTCAGTGTGGCTGACGGCAGTGCGCCGTTCACCCACACCGGAGTTCATCCGCGGGTAGCGCCCAACGGAAACCGGCGGCAGACGGCGGTCTACCCGGAGCTGACGACGGGTGACTACCAGCTGTGGCATCCCGTCGACGGCAAGCCGCTGGGGCCAGCCGTGCACGTGGAGGGCGGCTCCGTGGCCGAGCTGAACCTGGTCGGGCTAGCGACGGAGCCGGTGGCCACCGACCGGGCAGCCGAGCACGGCCACGCCCACACTCACTAGTCCTGCCACACCGGCTTGCGCTTCTCCAGGAAGGCGTTCCGCCCTTCGACGGCGTCCGCGGTCTGCGAAGCGGCGGCCATCACCTCGATCGCCAGGGCGTAGGCGTCGTCTTCCGGGCGGTCGAGTTGCGCCCGCAAGGTCTGCTTGCCCAGTGCCTTGGACGCGCGGCTGCCGCGGGTGGCCCGGGCCAGTAGCTGCTCCACGGCGGCGTCCAGCTCCTCGTCGGGCACCGTGTAGTTCACCAGCCCCCACTGCGCGGCGGTCTTGGCATCGACGATATCGCCGGTGAGCGCCATTTCCATCAGGTGCTTGCGGCTGATGCTGCGCGCCACCGGCACCGCGGGGGTATGGCAGAACCAGCCTCCCTTGCCGCCGGGCAGTGCGAAACCGGCGGACTCCGCAGCCACCGCCAGGTCGCAGCTGGCCACCAACTGGCAGCCCGCCGCCGTCGCCAACCCGTGTACCCGGGCAATCACCACCTGCGGGACGGTCTGCAACGCGCGCATCACCGACGTGCACAGCTGCAGCAGCTCGCGGGCGGACGCGTGGTCCCGCCCGTGCACATCGGCGAAGTCGTGACCGGAGGAGAACACCGGTCCCTCGGCGGCGAGCACGATGCCGGTGGCGTCGCTGCTACTCACCTGTTCCAGTGCGCCTAGGAGGTCACGCAGCAGGTCCTCGGCCAGCGCGTTGCGCCGTTCCGGACGGTTGAGCGTGATCCACGCCGTCGCACCCTCTTCTTTCACCAGCACCGTCATGCCTGCACTCCTGTCTTCTCGATCAGCCCGGCGCGCAGCTCGCGGCGCAGGACCTTGCCCGCGGCCGACACCGGAATGGCGTCCACCAGATGTACCTCGCGCAGCTTCTTGTACGGCACGACCTGCGCGTTGACGTGCTCCTGCACCTGCTCGGCCGTCAGGCCCGAACCGGGCACCGCGACCACGAAGGCAACCGGGAGCTCCCCGGCCTCCTCGTCGGGCCTGCCCACCACGGCGGCACCGGCCACCGCGGGATGGGCATGCAGCAGTTCTTCCAGCTCGCGGGGAAAGACGTTGTAGCCCTTGTAGAGCAGCATGTCCTTGGCGCGATCGACGATGCTCAGGTAGCCCTCGGGGTCCAGCACGCCAATGTCTCCGGTGCGCAACCAGCCCTCGTGCAGGACCTCCGCGGTGGCTTTGGGGTGGTGGTGGTAGCCCTGCATCACCTGGGGTCCGCGGATGCACACCTCGCCACGCTCGCCGGTCGGTACCTGGGTGCCGTCCATATCGGTGATCCGGACCTCGGTGTCGTGCACGACGACGCCCACGGTGCCCGGCTTTCGGGCGCCGGAACGCCACGAGGGATTGCCGGTCGCCATCATGGTCACCTCGGTGAGGCCGTAGCCCTCGCCGATGACCGCGTCGGGAAACCGCTCCCGCAGCGCGGCAAGCACCGACGCCGGCAGCGGAGCCGCACCCGAGGAAATGCCGCGGACCGCGGAGAGATCGGGGGTGCTGACGTCGGGGTGGCGCAGCAGGGCGACGAACACCGGCGGAGCACCGCCGATCATGGTGGCGCCGAAGCGCTCGAGGTCGGCCAAGAAGGCGCCGGGTTCGAAGCGTTGGTGGATCACGATGGTGAACCCGGCAAGCAAGGGCACGCTGAGGTAGCCGATGACGCCCATGGCGTGAAACCACGGCGTGAGGTTGACCATGACGCCGTGACCGTGCCGGGTGGGCCACTCCTGGGAGGAGCCGACCTGGTCGAGCAGCAGGTCGCCGTCCTCGGTGAGCACGGGCACCGAGCCGCTGGACCAGCAGGCGGCCTGCACCACATTGGTCACCACGTTCAGGTGGGTCAGCTCCACGCCCTTGGACCGGCCGGTGGTTCCGCCGGTGTAGCCGAGATGCGCCAGCTGCGTCGCGGGGTCGATGTGCAGCGCGGGCGGAGTGCTCGGCTGGTCCTGCAGCAGGGTCTCGATGGGCACCGCATTGGGCAGCTCGGCGTCCACGGTGATCACCAGGTGCGCAGGAATCCTCGTCCGTACGGCGGCCAGCACCTGGGTGGCCAGGCCCCAGGTCACCACCGCGGATGCCTCGCTGTCGGCGAGCTGGAACGCCAGCTCCTCCGGTGGCAGCAGGGGATTGGCGGGGCTGAACACCGCGCCGGCCAGCAGGATCCCGTAGTAGACGGCCGGGTAGTCCAGGCAGTTGGGCATGTGCACTGCCACCACATCACCCATACCGATGCCGCGGGCCCGAAGGCCGTTGGCGAACTGCGCTGCGCGGTCGAGCAGTTGGCTATAGGTCAGCTCGGCGCCGTCGTGGTGAAAGGCCACTCGCTCGCCGTACCTGATCGCGGAACCACGCAGGATGGCGCCGACATCGGTGCGCGGATAGCGGAGCTGGACCGGAAGCCCGGGCGGCAGCAGCCGGGTGGCGGTGGTGCCGTCGTGCTCCATGCGCGCTCCTCACCCTCGGTGCGACGCTGCACCGGGACCTGCCCCCAGGTTGCCCGTCCAGGTGGTGGTCGGCAAGAGGTGACGGGTGTGGGCGTGGGTACCTTGGGTCGGCAACCGAAGGGGAGCCCGTGCAGAACGAGCCTGCTTGTCGCCAGGGGGTCGATCCCGACCTCACGGTGCCGAAGCAGCAACGGCTGTCGCGGGTACTGGCCGTCATCGCCCTGGGTGGGGCACTGGGGGCCAGTGCCCGGTACGGCGTGGGCTTGGCATGGCCGACCGGTGGCGGCTTTCCGTGGTCGACCTTCGCCGTGAACGTGCTCGGCTGTCTACTGCTCGGTGCGCTGCTGGTCGGGCTGACCGAGCTGCGTGGTGGGCATCCGCTGCTGCGGCCGTTCCTCGGCACCGGGGTACTGGGCGGATTCACCACCTTCTCGACCTACGCCGTGGACGGCGTCACCCGCGATGCAGCCGGCCTCGCCGCCGGCTACGTCGCGGCGACCTTGGGCGCGGCCCTGCTGGCGACCTGGGTCGGCGTGACGTTGACCCGGCGGATCGGGCTGCGATGAGTGCGGTGCTGCTGGTGGCAGCCGGGGGAGCCGTCGGTGCGCCCGCGCGGTTTCTCGTCGACCGGTGGGTGCAGTCCGCGCACCGCTGGCGCTTTCCGCTGGGTACCTTCGCCGTGAACATGACGGGGTGCCTGCTGTTAGGCCTGCTGGCCGGAGCCGCACTGCCAGCGCCGTGGTTCGCGCTGGTCGGCACGGGTTTCTGCGGGGCGTACACGACGTATTCGACCTTCGGCTTCGAGGCGGTCGCCCTCGCGGAGCAGCGGGCCCTGCGGATGTCGGTGGCCTACGTGGCGGCCAGCGTGCTCGGCGGTCTGCTGCTGGCCGCCGGCGGCTACGCGCTCACGCATTGAGGCGTCCGGCGCCGCTGGAACCTCGCGGTGTGCGGTGCGGCGGGCGGCAGGACAAGATGGCAGGGCACTCACCCGAACCCGAGGAGTACTTGTGGCGCACGAACGTGCGGGACAGCCGGCGCAACCGTCCGACCTCATCGACGTCGCGACCGTGGTGACCGCCTACTACACGCGTTATCCAGACGTGGGCGACCCCGCCCAGCAGGTTGTGTTCGGCACCTCCGGGCACCGGGGCTCGAGCCTGGACGGCGCCTTCAACGAGGCGCACATCCTCGCCACCACCCAGGCGATCTGCGAGTACCGCGCGCGCCAGGGCACCACCGGACCGTTGTTCCTGGGACGCGACACCCACGCGCTCTCGGAGCCGGCGTGGAGCACCGCGTTGGAGGTGCTGGCCGCCAACGACGTCACCGTCGCCGTCGACGACCGCGGCGGTTACACCCCGACGCCCGCGGTGAGTCACGCGATCCTGGGGCACAACCGAACGGCATCGGACGCCCAGGCGGACGGGATCGTCGTCACCCCCTCGCACAATCCGCCCCGCGACGGCGGCTTCAAGTACAACCCACCCCACGGTGGGCCAGCGGGATCCGAGGCCACCGGATGGATCGCCGACCGCGCCACCGCGATCCTGCGGTCCGGGCTCGGCGATATTCGGCGGGTTCCGCTGCGCCAGGCACTCGACGGCGCTCAGCGCTACGACTTCCTCGGCACCTACATCGACGACCTGCCGAACGTGGTGAACCTGGACGCCGTCCGCGACGTCGGCTTGCGCATCGGGGCCGATCCACTCGGCGGTGCCAGCGTCGCCTACTGGGGCGAGATCGCCGAGCGGCACCGGATCGACCTCACCGTCGTCAACCCACTGGTGGACGCCACCTGGCGGTTCATGACCCTGGATACCGACGGCAAGATCCGGATGGACTGCTCCTCGCCCAACGCGATGGCCTCCCTGGTCGCCGCGCGCAGCGAGTACGACCTGGCCACCGGTAACGATGCCGACGCCGACCGGCACGGCATCGTCACCCCGGACGCGGGCCTGCTGAACCCCAACCACTATCTGGCCGTGGCCATCGATTACCTGCTCAGCAACCGTCCCCAGTGGGCACCCAGCACCAAGATCGGCAAGACCCTGGTGAGCAGCTCGATGATCGACCGGGTGGTGGCCGGGCTCGGGCGCGAGCTCGTGGAGGTCCCGGTCGGCTTCAAGTGGTTCGTCCCCGGGTTGCTGGACGGCTCCGTCGGATTCGGTGGCGAGGAGAGCGCGGGCGCCTCGTTCCTCCGCCACGACGGGAGCGTCTGGACCACGGACAAGGACGGCCTGCTGCTGGCCCTGCTGGCCGCTGAGATGACAGCGCTGACGTCGAAAACACCGTCGCAGCGCTACGCCAAGTTGACTGCGGAGTACGGCGATCCCGCCTATGCCAGGGTCGACGCGCCTGCCAGCCGGGAGCAGAAGGCGAAGCTGGGCAAGCTCAACGCCGAGCAGGTGCACGCGGACACCCTCGCCGGGGAGCCGATCACCGCGAAGCTCACCCATGCCCCGGGCAACGACGCGGCCATCGGCGGTCTCAAGGTGTGCACCCAGGACGCCTGGTTCGCCGCCCGGCCCTCGGGCACCGAGGACGTCTACAAGATCTACGCCGAATCGTTCCACGGTCCCGAACATCTGGCGCAGGTGCAGCAGGCTGCGCAGGACATGGTCACGGAAGTGCTGGGTTGAGCGACCCCCTCGCCGACCCACCTGAGCTGGTACCCCCGAGCACGCAGACCGCGGTACGGCTGCCGCGGGAGGTCTGGGTGCTGGTCGCCGCGGCCTTCGTCATCGCGATCGGTTTCGGCATCGTCGCGCCCGCGCTGCCTGCCTTCGCCCGCTCGTTCGACGTGGGGGTCACCGCGGCCTCCGTCGTGATCAGCGCCTTCGCCTTCATGCGGCTGACCTTCGCGCCGGTCAGTGGCCGACTGGTGCAGCGGCTCGGTGAGCAGCCGGTGTACCTCATCGGGGTGCTCATCGTGGCGCTGTCCACCGGTGCGTGCGCCTTCGCGCAGGGCTATTGGCAGCTGCTGGTGTTCCGGGGCCTCGGCG
>JAABUZ0100010880.1_pt1 | contig 10009 bp, 15 predicted proteins | sample 5562091 | NCBI WGS metagenome assembly JAABUZ01 (sample SAMN12813069, study PRJNA571459) | rock metagenome | isolation source: Antarctica rocks | place: Antarctica: Victoria Land, Linnaeus Terrace sud | collected 2015-12-21 | reverse complement strand
GGAACGGCACTCCTACCATTACCTCGTCGGCGGAGAATGTTGGGCGGATCATCGTTGCGAAGCTCATATTCTTAAAACCTTTCTCGGGTCCGGCTGCTCTGTGGAACTATCTCTGAGTCTACCCGCGTAACGGGTATTTGGCCAATCGGTAGGTCACGATTAGGTCACGGTTTAGCCGGGCGGTCGTACTCGCGGCGGCAAACCCGGCAATACGCGCCTATCTTCTCGTAGGAATAGAGCGCCCGATTGCAGCTAAAGCACCTTGGCACCTTGGGTTCAGTGTCTTTCTTTGTAACTCGCTGCTTCCTGTCGGGGTAGTCACTTGGAATGCTATTCCGGCGCTTGCCTGATAAGTCCAATTTAATCATCTTCCTTAGTACCGCCATGGCTAACCGCTCTGCTAGCCAGTCGAACATTAGAACAGGAATTGTAGGTCAGGTCGGATACGCTCTTCCGAGCTAGCAAGCAATTGCATATCAACCGTGATAAACGTAACCGTGTGCATATTGTAGTCGGCGTGCGCTTGCGCTCTACCCGCGGCATTGGTTCGATCGTATCCAAGCCATTGCATCTTATCGCAGTCAAGACATTTCATGTTGTATTGATATCTCATATTCTATCCGCTCCTCTTCATTTTGCGCTTGGATTCGCCAGCGTTCCAGTTCATCCGTTTCCCACGGGAGTCGGTAAACGGCACTTTGTGGATTCCATTCCGGGGCAGGAGACTTTCCATACGATAAGACATGTCGGAATGCGGTTGGGATGGTTCCGTGATTGCTGACAAGAACGTGCGCACTCTCATAGGCAGTGTGACCATTCGCGCATGCATAGCAATAAGCTCGGGCGTGAACTCGCTTTCCTTTACCACTGGGGGTTATCTCCCTTTCCTGCTCGGTCCACAAACAATGCAAGGCTTTAACTTTGAAAGGGTTAATTGCCCCCTTGCCGTTGCGGGACAATTGCATAGCAATCCCGATTCCCATAAACGAGGATACCTTTTTGGCAATCTTCAACGGCTCCCACTTGCTGTACGGACCTAGGGTCTTAAGGTAATCACCTAACACTTGCGGCGAAACGTAAGTGAATGAGAACCCGCGAGACTTTGTCTTAACCCACTCATCACCTTGACGCGCACAGTAGACACCATTCTGAACATAAAGCATTTCGTCATAGATATCTAGCTCCCACTGCCCCAACTCTTTGCCAATACCACTCGGCAAATCCAATTCGTCAGGATTCTTTGTGGTGTAAATGCCATCCGTCTCCACCGCTATCAACTCACCCACGGGAATCTGTACCATAACCCGCATGAGAGACGCCCGACAATGTGAAGTAATAAACCCGGCGATTGCCAATGAATGAGAGCCCGGCGGTGTATGCGTTTCCTTGTTCCAGCCGACCCTCTGCGCCATCTTGCCGTACAAACTGTTTATGCTGAGTTTATATGCCATCTCCGTGGTGTCGCCTTTGGCTTTCAATTCCTTACGAATGGCGAACATGGCTTGCATCAGGTCCCGCCATGGGTATTCGTTTGTGGCGGGTATCCATTCCCATCCCTCCACTATCTCGCTTTTGTCGGCGTATAGGTCCATCATTACCTGCGCTTCCGGCCGCCAATACCAACCGTCAACAATCGACGGGTAGGAGATATTGCTATCCTTGTTGCGGTAAGGCAATGGTTGGGGAATGTCGCTACGTCTGGGAATGCCGCGAGAAGTGATACGTTCGGCGTCTCGGTACCTTATAGAATAGACGCCAAAAGTACGCCGATCTGCGCTCGCTTTTGTTACGTGACACCAAAACCCGCTTTCCTGTAATGTGGGAATATCACAGAACCCGGCAGGATACGCTGAATTAATATCAATGCTAAAGACAGGTCCCTTAATTCTTCCGCAGAGAAACTGCTCAAATCGTCCGCCGTAAAAGGCGGACTTAGCAGCGATATGTAACCCATGTGGGATATTAGATTCTTTAGCTCCCCATTCGTGTACATTTAATTTTGCCTTTCTGCGAAGGAAGTTGGCCAATGCGCCGGGTCCGTACCAATCGGTAAGTGGAAACCCTCCCTTGACCATGAGTGACTTAAACTCTTGCCCGAGCTGCGCTAGTGCAATTATCTCGGCACGCCAGTATCGGCGTACTGAGCGGAGGTCGCTGAACTCTGTTTGCGTACCGCGTTGCTTTTTACCTTCGACTACTACCTGCCAATTGTCGTCAAACTGCTTGACCACATTGGAGTAGGCTCCCACGAATGATGAATGAAAGAACGAGGATATGTCATCTATTCGCACGGTCACCTTATTGTTACCGCAAGTACGGCTGACCTCAAGCCGTTTCTTCCACGTAATCTTGATCCGGTACTTGATCCTTTTATCAGGCCCGTCGTAGAATACGATAGCGCCGCCATTGTAGAGGCGCTCTTTCCATCGTAAAGGCATTGCAGAGATTATCATATTTTGGTCATAACCAAAACCAAAACCGATATGCACAGCCCCAGGGTAACGGGAGCCTACATCGCAAATGTAGTTAATCATCTGCCTGTATTCGAGGGATTGCTTAGGCTTCTCTATAACAAGTGGCGAGTCGGGCTCTGCTGAACAGCCGAACAGTACATACGATTGCGGTTTGCCTTTACCGTGGAGGTCGATACCTTCTCCATCCCAGGCAATGACTAGCGAGTCGGCGCGGTTTCGTGTCCGCCGTTTCGCTACTGTTTCCGTATTACTAAGGTGGTCACCATTGTGATAAAAGTCCGGCTCATCGTCCGTTGCCTCACAAAGGTTGCTTAGCTCGCTTATAAGTACCATTCTCTGTATGCATCCCAATCGAAGTTATCTTCAAAATCATACTCGTAAACCCTTGACATGTAGTCAAGGAATCCCTCATATGCGCCATGCCGTAAATCTGGCGTCAGCTCATTGAAGTCATTCTCATACAATGACATATGTAAAAGAATGTGCCCGAACTCGTCACTTTCCCACCGAGAGCCTAAATCGTCTGATAATTCCCCAATTGCCCATTCAAAGTCACCACGCAAATTGGCTCCCTAAAACGGCAAGCTACCGCGCACCCAATCCGATAGGTGCGCGGTAGCTTAGGCATTGTATGTAGTTATCAGACGTTCAGGTAAAAGGTAGTCGCGGGACCGTAGATGGGATGGTCGTAATCGCTTTTGCGTAATCCGCCCTCGACTAGCATGCCTCCCGCCTTGGCCGTTCGGACAAACCATTCGTCGAGCTGCGCGTAAATGCCGGATGAGCCATCGTTGACCACGTACTTAGCATTGTCTTTGGTGACGATGAGAAAGGATACAAAAGGGCCTTGGTCTCCACTGTTGAAGTCCATTGACAGGATGACGAATGGAACGCCGATGAGCCTTGCCTTGTCCCCGCCATTGAGTACGGTAAAGCCTGAACCCATTGCATCGGCCGCGTTGTCCAGCTCCCCGAACTTTGCTTCGGCTAGCCCTTTGGCGTCCGCAAAAGATGTGACACCCCGCAGCTCGGTAATGTCGTATCGGTCAGAATTGCGAACCTTTTTTACTGCCTCACCGGAAATGGTTGTTTCGGTGGGCTCTTGGTCTGCTCGTGTTGCATTTGGCATGACACTCACTCTCAGGGTCGGTATTCTAGGTGATGAGGAGTACCGACCTTTCCTTGGGTCGAGGTCGGTACTCCTCCATGGTACACCAAGTCAAGACCCAAGGATAGGATAGTTAGGCAAGGTAACGACCCAATTGAAAGGTGATTACAATGGCTGAGGATACACCCATTCCCACCACTCCTCCCGTTGCTACTCCCGCTACTCCTCCCGCCACTCCTGCAGCTACAGTGCCGCCAGTGGCACCATTACCTACCCCGACTCCCACGGCAGGTCCAAACAATGACATTAGCTCGCTCGCTACGCTTATTGCAGCCATTCCTGAACAGGTTGCCAGAGCCGTTCGCGAATCGACTCCTAGCGCACCAGCTACGCCGCCTGCTACGCAACCCAACGCGCCCGCACCCAGCGCGGCACCGGCTAGTGCTAATCCTCCTCTTACTGAAACTGAACCAGGCAAACAGGAACACAAGACGACGTTCTTTGGGATTCCGTGGTCGTAATGACAACACCAACGGTTGACTATGGCATCTTGGATGCTGACGCCATTAGAGACAAGATTGCCGATACCGTTATCCCAGAAGGTGCAGAAACGGATAGCACCACGTTCGATCCCATGGCGGAATCGGAGACCCGCGACTCGGTACTCCAATTCATTCGTGGTAAGCCGCGCGGTGAGAAAGCTAAGCGAGAGCGCAAGGTAAAGCCGCCGAAGGTTGTGCCGCCTAAGCCGCGCCCCGGCTCACTCAAAAAGCCATTGCAGGACATGTACGGCACAATTGGCATGACAGTAGCCTTGTTCGATCCTGTATGTGGTCAAGCCATTCTTGCCAATGCTGAGGCTTGCGCTATCGCGCTTGAGAATATGGCGCGGGAGAATGAGGCAGTACGCCGCGTCATTATGTCCCTCGTCCAAACTTCTATTTGGGGTCAGCTCATCGCGGCGCATATGCCTATCCTGTTGGCCATTGCCATGCACCACGTTCCCGCTCTCAATGGGATGATGAATCCTAACGCCGCTACTACGGTTAATGACACAACGGCTAACATGAGCTGGAAAGAATACATTGACACAACGGTTACAGAGGAGGAGAGTTTCTAAAATGCCTTCCGCGTTTAATGTCATGCCTTTGTTTGATAGAGAGCCGCGCGTACCACGCACAAGGCTCGGCACACCATTGGAACGCGATGCCACAGTGAGCAAGGAAGCACCCCGCACCCCGTGGGATATGTTTATCCGAGAATGGGATTGGAAGCAAGGTGAACATGTCGGTCTCATTGGCCCTACAGGTGCAGGTAAAACTTCCCTTCTCATTAGAATCCTTGAGAAACGCCGTTTCATCGCTGTATGCGCCACAAAACCCAAAGATTCTACCATGGATTACCTTATCCAAAATGGATATGAATTGTTCGAATCCTGGCAAAAGGTTTCCGCTACCCAATTCCCTAAGCGCGTGATTTGGCCGGACGCTAGGCGCATTGACAGCGACGAATTGCAAAAGTCCATCTTCACCAAGATGTACGCCGAAATCTATCGCGAGGGCGGTTGGGCAATTGTCATTGATGAGGGTTACATTATGAGTGAAACCCTCGGACTCAAAAAGCAGATGCGGCAAGTATGGACACAAGGAAGGTCGCTCGGTATCTCCCAAGTGGTCGCTACACAACGGCCACGGTGGATTCCCTTGGAAATGTACGACCAATCTACTCATCTGTTCTTTTGGCAGAATCAAGACTCCCGATCATTGGACGTTCTCGGCGATATCAACGGCAGAAATCCATCTCTAGTGAAAGGCTTAGTAGCTAACCTTGATAAATACCAAGTGCTTTACGTCAATTCGAGATCGGGTAAAATGCTACGTACCACGCCGCCAGCTCCATCATTCGATACAACAGGGAAGTGATTAAAAAGTGATTGTTCCGAGCGCGCTAAACGTATTGGTGATTGGGTTCTCGGTAATCGTGTTTGGGTTTCTGTGGCGCATGCTCGCAGTTAAACTGCACGACAGCCCAGTCGGTAAAGCAATGGCAGTTATCTACTAAGGATAAGGACTAATGACAATGCCCACAGCGGCCACCACTAGCGGACACCCCGCAGCTACCCCCGCACGTCGCGCGGGAGGACAAGCACAGCAGCAGGTATTGCCTGTTGTGCCATTCGTACGCGCATCATTCGAGAATCGCCAAGATATGGGATTCCAACAGTCGCGCGTACTCACCGCCAATCAGCAATCACTCGGCGTCAATGACGTACCCGCATACGGTTACCTACGTAACATTGTGTTGCAGGTAGTCGCCACCGGCGCGGGCGGTGCCGTTGCTGGTGTACTCTCCGAGAATGGTCCTTGGAATGTTTTGCAAGGTCTCTCACTTTCCGAGCCTAACGGTGCACCTATCTTCCAAGTTACGGATGGATTCTCCGCGTACCTGATTAACAAGTGGGGCGGATATCGAAACGGTAACCGTGACCTTAAAGCGGGGCCTTCTTTTAGCCAGGACGCGGCCGGTAACTTCACCTTTTTTGTGAAGATTCCTATCGAATTGAATGCCCGTGAAGCCTTGGGAGCATTACCAAACCAGAACGACACTTCCAGCTTTAAGCTGCGCCTTTCCTTGGCCCCGTCAACTACGCTTTACGCAACGGCACCGACGAATATGCCGACTGTTGCGGTGAGCGCATTCCTTGAATGTTGGGATCAGCCGTCTACCGATGCGGCCGGTCAAATGAATCAGGTCACTCCTCCCGCGATGAATACCACGCAGTTTTGGTCTGAATCCATTCACAACATGAATGCGGGCCAACAGACCGTTAAGCTGGACCGGTTGGGTAACTACCTTCGCAACCTCATCTTTATCTGCAACCGTGCGGGTAGTACACGATTGAATGGTGACGGCGACTGGCCCGATCCAATGACATTCTTCCTCGACGGTCGCCCAATGGACGCCATCCCCAAAATTGTGTGGAAGAATCAGATGTATGAGCGTGGTGACCTCACTCCGGGAGTCGCCCCAGAGGCAGCTACCGGTCTTAACAATGGTGTGTTTGTGTATGACTTCATGCACGACTTTGACGGCCATTACGGATACGAATTGCGTAACGGTTGGCTCGGCACAATTGGTTCCGAGCGGCTGGAGTTTAAGGGTTCTTTTGCGAACCCTTGTCAAGTTACTGTCCTTACCAATGACGTTGCAATCGCAGGGAGTGTGTGGTCATAATGGCTGACTTTGGATCGGGCGGTGCATACGCGGGTGACAACAATACCGCAGAGCACCCCGTCACTCACGATACCTCCGGTATTCACACAATGGCCGGTGCCGTTGTCATCGGAAGCGTAGCAATTCTCATTGCTATCCGAATGGGATTCCGGGGCGTTTCCGTTAGCCACGTAAGCGGAGGGTTGGTGAAAGCATAATGCCATTCGGACTAGACTTCAAAAGCGTACTAGTAGGAGTACTGTTCGCTTACTTTGTCATCCCCTACATTCGAGGGATGATGCTTAAGCGTTCCACTCCCGTAGCGAAACCGGCACAGTAAAATGACATCAACAATAGTTCCCACGGCACCTGTTGGGCAGCGTAAAAAACCACTCAACACGCCCAAGTTCTCCATCATCGCCGCCGTACTCCTCATCACTCTGGCTATTACAGCAATTGTGGTCGGTACTATCACTAAAACGGATATCACGCCGATCATGGGATTCATTGCACTAGCCATTCCCGCGCTATTGAGTTCCGCCTACTCGGAACGCAACAGCAACGATCTACGGAATGGTGTCGTACAAGAAAGCGCTACACAGGGAGCTCTCAGCGCGTTGCATTCAACAGGAATGGTCGAGACTTCCATCAATATGGCGGAATCGCTACTCCAGAATAAAACAGCGATGCCGTTGGCTATGCAAGCTTTGTCACGTTTGCTGGAAATCAACACCACAGCCACTAACGTGAACACGCTAGGACAACACGACAATAACCCCGTTCCTGTTCAGGTTGTGCCAATACCGGGTAACGCTATTGTAGTTGCCCCCGCGGCAACACCCCCAGTTCAGACGTTTACACCCCAAGTAGAATCGGCAGGAGGTAAAACAAATGGGTAACCAACTATTCAACGTCATGGGCGCAATCGTCACCGTTGCACTCGTAACCACCATTGTGTCACGGCCAAACAGTGCAGCCGTGATCAACTCAATGGGAAACGCGTTCTCCGGTTCCATTCGCGCCGCACTCGGCAACTAATCTCGATTAGCTAAGGACAAAGTGATGACGCCCCAGAGTCAAACAAGTTTACCTCCACTGGCACAGCAACACGCGCGTGGCGCTTCGCCTGTTACCTCTGGGGCGCCTAACTTTGCTTTCGCCGCACCCGGCAACAGCGATAGACCGTTTAACACCATTCCCGTCCAGCCGTGGGCGCCTAAATTGCATTCTGTTCCCGGGCAAACTCCGGACCCTATGCGAACCGGGGCAATGCCCGTCAGGGACGAATACCCTAACCCCGGCGAACCGCCCGAGAACTTCTACCATGGTGCCCATGGTGTATCGCGGGACTTTATGCAACGCATCCAAGCGGAGCACACGGTCTCCAATGGTTGGTCAGTGGCAGCACCGACCGTTAAACGAATGGCATTGCCTCCCCGTTGGGCGAACCAATACCCAGAAGCCCGGCCAACGAATAGGCTCTCACCGAACACCTATTCGTCTACACGGCCATACGACCAAGCGCTTGCTCGACGGTTTAACGGTAACCACTTCTCAATGGCAGACCACCGCCGCACCTATCCCGTATTCGGAATGGCAACCGCCGGTGATTGGCGCTCCACTACCCGCGTTGATCCTGCCCCATGGGGGACCAATGTAGTGGACAAGCCAGACACGGAACCATTTACGCCTTCCCAACAATTGCCACAATACGACTTGCCGATGAATCAAAGTAGGTGGGTACTCAATGGTTGATGCCGGTAAAATGATTGGCCCGCTCCCCGCGGGCGCTTGGGTTGCCATTGTCGGTGGCGGCGTCGGGATTGTTTGGTGGACACGAACCCACCCTAAAGCATCATCGTCACCTATTGCCGTTGATAACACCAGCGGTTTGCCGGGTGTCGGAGTCGGACCCGCAGGATTCGTAGCAGTAAGCGCCAGCCCCGCCGCGAGTGCAGACAATTCCACCATCAGCACCAACGACCAATGGGCAACCCAAGCAATCACCTATCTCATTGGACAAGGGTATGAGCCTACAATGGCAGACGCTGCTATTCGCAACTACATTAACGGTGTGGCTACCACAACTCAGCAACAGGCCTTAGTCGATATTGCAATGAAGAAATTTGGGGCGCCCCCGCAAACCCTTTCACCACCGACGGCTAACCCTACTCCGATTGTGCCGCCGCCATTGCCTGGCGGCGGTACCACTCCCATTCCCGTTACCGCGCCAGCCCCACCGCCCGTTCCTACCCCCGCGTACTCGGGTACACCATCCAAATACACTGGTGACATTGCGCCGGTCGTCATTCCCGGTATCGACTTCAATTTTGTCGGCGGTCTTATCAATTACTTTAACGGGCCGCCGCCAGCTACGCACATGAATTATGTTGTAGTCAAACCGTGGACAATTGACGCCGGGTCTCTTTGGGGAATTGCGCAGTTTATGTACGGAGACGGGAATAGGTGGACAGACCTTTACAATGCAAACAAAGTTGGGGTAACCCGCCCCGACGGTTCAGCCGGATGGATCAATAACCCAAATATCCTCTACGGAGGAAGGACAGTGTACGTACCATGACTAACAAGACTCCCACCGATACTATTCAAACCATCTCGATCGAGGAAACGCGCGCACATATGGCCAGGGTAGAAACGCTCTGCAATGTGGTGGAATCACTCATCCAAGGAATGGTCAACTACCCAATGTTCAGTGCAATGATCCCACCGGACATTCGCGAACAGTTCGGTAAGTAATGGCCAATTTAACTGATGAGCAGATAGCTGGCTACGCGCTGGCCGCAGGGTTTCCACCCCAGGAAATACCAAAAGCTGTAGCTATTGCCTTAGCGGAATCAAGCGGCCGCACAGACGCCACAAATAACAATAGCAACGGCACCATTGACCGCGGCGTATGGCAAATTAACTCCATTCACTCCGAGGCCACTGGGGATATGTTTAACCCCAATGACAACGCGCGTGCCGCCAAAATGATATATGCGGCGGCTGGTAACAAATGGACACCATGGAGCACAAATAACAATGGCATGTTCCTTCCCTACATGGTGCGAGGCAATAAAGCAGCCGGTAACCCCGCGGGCGCGGGAGCTTTACCACCATCCGCGGGAGGCCCGAGCGGCCCATCTCTCCCTTCCCTCCCGTCGCTTAGCTTTAGCGGAATGTCGGACCTATTCAAGAAATTAAGTACGGCCGG
>JAABUZ0100010879.1_pt1 | contig 10010 bp, 9 predicted proteins | sample 5562091 | NCBI WGS metagenome assembly JAABUZ01 (sample SAMN12813069, study PRJNA571459) | rock metagenome | isolation source: Antarctica rocks | place: Antarctica: Victoria Land, Linnaeus Terrace sud | collected 2015-12-21 | reverse complement strand
AGATTCTGGAGCGGGAGCGAAACCTTTAGCCATAGAGAATACAGGATAGGTTGATTGAATCTCTCCTATAGCACATTACAGTGCCGTTTTTCTTGCGCTTACCCTGGGCTAAACCCGCCCCTACAACTCAAAACTCACTTAGCTTCGTCCCACAATTCCCGGACTCTACCAGGTAGCCAGCTGGCAACTTCCTTAATCCGTTCTTCCGATAATTCGTCTTTGGTTGCAGCAAACACGGCTCTAACCACTTGTTCGCGGTCTAAATCATAACCAGTTGCTGCCATTGCAGATTCATTTTTAACCCGGAATAAAAAGCGATCGTCATCAATGTTAAACAGGCCAGGGCCATGGTGTTGCTCGAAGGGTGGACGAATCCTGCTAAGGAAGCCAACAAGCGGATTAGTATCCTTCCAAAGGTCTGCGATTTCCATTTGCAGAGATTTGTCCTTGGTGGGCAGCGCTTCTTTGTGCAGTTCTTCTTTGACCCGGTCGGATGCTTCCGTGCTCATCAGGTCACGCATGACGCGGAATACCACCTCAACCACATCCCTAGTGTCAAAGATGTCCTCTAGGCCGCTCTTAAGCATAACCTTCTCCAGGAATGGCATATCTTTGGTGGCAATTGGCACTGATGGCCCTGTTTCAAGCTCCTCAGGGGGGTTCGCCTCCATCTTTTCCAGGAGTTTACGGCCTCTTTCTGTTAGTTCTGCCCCTTTGAAGCTAATAAAGTTAGGCTCTGCGCCATCCGCCACAACGTTGGCAATTCTAAAGTCTACTTCTTGCGGTTCAAATGCGCTGGGGACATCCCGCTCGGTGGCGTAGGCATTCCCTGTAAAGTTAGCCTTAATATATTGCTTTTGATTCAGGTAATCCAGATGGCCCAACAGCTCGGCTCGTGTCAGCTTTCGACCCCCAAAGTCAGTTTCCGTGAAACTAACATCATGCATTCCCTGCCCAGTTTCGTTGATTTTTTTAAGTAGAATGTAGGCAACATCTTCTCTTAAATCAATTGGCATTTGACTCTCCCTAACTCTTCATGTAGATTTGTTACGGTAACCGTGATGGTTGTCAGTGTTTGATTTCCCAGTTACTAGGCTACCAGAGTTACTTCAAGGAATAGCACTAGAAAACTGGTTAGGGATCAGTTTTTGGCTCACAAAGACAGCCATTGCCATTTAAATTATTAGGAAAAATTACCCAGATGCATCTACCATAGGAAGCATTTTTACTAGAGTTGAGTTAAAACGCAACACTCAAAGGTAAAGTGACGGTAAAGGTTGTGCCTTGATGGAGGGTGCTTTCGGCCTGAATTTGGCCTTGGTGATTTTCGACAATGGCAGATGCGATCGCTAAGCCTAACCCAGATCCAGTTGGTGTCTCAACACCTGGGGTGGTGGCAGTATGGGTGCGAGCTGGGTCAACTCGATAAAAGCGGTCAAACAGGCGAGGCAGCGCTGAATCTGGGATGCCGATGCCAGTATCACTCACCTTGACTTGCAGCCCAGAGGCGAGAGGTGAGAGGGGTTGCCCCTTGCCTATTGCAATTCGTTGTAACTCCACGCTTACCTTACCTGAAGCTGGGGTGTACTGTACCGCGTTGCCAATCAAATTCGTGAACAGGCGCCCTAGCTGGTTCCAGTCGCCTTGGAGTGTGAACCAAGTGTCTAGTAGGGGCTGGTCTAGTGCCAGCCCTTGATCTCGTGCCAGCCCTTCAACTTCAGAGTTAGGTGGGTCAACCAAGTCGAGAGAGAGTGTAATATTCTTTTCAGCGGCTAAAGCTGATTGTTCTTCGATAACTTCCATTAGCAGTGCGTCAAGCGGACAAGTTGAAAAGGGTTCTTTAGCGATGCCACTATCCTGCCGCGCTAGAAACAGTAGATCATCAACTAAGCGACCTAGTCGCTTAGTCAGCCGTTCCACGACTTTTAACTGTTGCCGGTGCAGTTGCATTTCCGGCTCAGGATCAGTGAGGGCAACCTGCACATTGGTTTGGATTAGGGTAATCGGACTTCTAAGTTCGTGGGAAGCATCGGCAGTGAATTGCTTGAGGCGTTGATAGGATTCGCGCACTGGCTCGATTGCTTTTCCCGAGAGGAACCAGCCACTCATAGCGACGCAAAGCAGCATCAGCCCAGTGCCGAGACTCAGATCGACAACCAACTGCTGGATCGGTTTAGTGACTTCGAACCAAGGATGGCTGACACGCAGATATCCTAGTACCTGCCGCCCGACTTGCACTCTTTCCGTCACCTGTCTAAGGCGACCGACAGGCAAGAGGCGATCTTGTTGAGGCACCTGCACTGTTTCACCGGTGTGGTTGGGATTAATGGGAATATTTAGTGGTTCTGATAAAGTTGACCACAGCAATTCCCCAGTGGGGCTAAACCACTCAAGATCAATGTGGTCATCTTCGACTGTATCCGCGTTGTCGGGAAAACTAGCTTCTAAGTTGATGCGATAACCGACATTGGGGTAGGTTGGCTCAATCACGAGCGATCGCTCGACGACTTCCACCACATGGTTAAGCGTGTCGTCAATCCGCTCAATCAAAGTATTGCGGACATACAAATACACCCCACTAGCAAAAAATAGTAGCAGCACAGCTGTCACAGCGGTGTACCACAGAGCTAAACGACGACGAGTAGCTTGGAACATAACCTAGTTAAGTGTTACTAGCTTGCCCAAATTGCGTCAAGAATCGGAATGCTTTGACGATATAACTGGCGCACTCTCTGGGAGAGGTGTTGTAAAATGATCGCCACGCAGCAGCTTTGTCCTCATCATAGCGCTCCGCTCGTTCTGGGAAGTGTTCTAGCCATGCTAGCCGCACAGCATGGCCAATTAGCACATCTAGTACAATATATTTTTCAATTTGCAAGTTGGGGTTGCATAGCGCGATCGCAGCTAGTTCCATCAGTGTCTCAATATTAACTTGCCGGTATTCAGGCGCCTCTATTTTATTTAGCAGATGCTCAACCAGCAGGGCAAAATTTTTCTCCCCCGCTGTCATCTCCGACAGCATCACGTCACTATCCAACCGATTGCGGCGCTCTAGCTTATCGCCAATCACCAAACCCTTGCAGTGTTTCATTAATTGCCATACTTGCTTGAAAAAGTCTTTAGGAACACGATTCACCGCTCCATCTCGTTGGCGAGAAAGTCTCCAACCACCCGCTGGCAATGCTTCCTCTGGCGTTGCTGCTATTACCACCCAATCAATGTCACTCTCTTTCTGTTTAACGCGCAGAGATTCTTGCTGCCGCAACAGCTGATTCATACCTGCATAGCCAGCTAACACATTCGCTAGCCTATTTTTCACCTCAAACGGCGTTCTTTGCATCAAGTGTTCATAGGCTTCATCCTGAGTCACACCCAACTCCCCCGCCAGTTCGCTGGTAATCAATAGAATTAAATAACCCACCCGCAGCGTTAGTAGACCATCAAACAGCTGGGGTTGCGATTTGATCAACAAACCGAGATAGATCAGGATCTCTTGAGTCAGGACGCGATCGCGTATATCCTCACCACAAAACTGATCAATTTTTTCGATAATTTCGTTTTTAGACATCGGGCGTGTCATCAGCGACGCTTCGCTGTAAGACTTGCCCACCGCAATCTGCTTTTGGCGCACTAGGATACTCGTCACCGCGTCTGATAAACCAATATCGACCATCTGCCGCAACCCGGCAGCCCGACGCACAACCGCCCAAATGCCTAGGTTCCCCGCCTTTGTGTAGACTTCATCAATTAAGTCTGCCACTGCAACTAGCTGCCTCGAACCTCCAAAGCCCGTGCCAAACTCAAGCCCCCGCAGGCGAGTCAAAGTTTGCAACAACTCAATTTGCTCGTAGAGATTCTCAGAGTCGCGCAATTGAGTTAGCAACAAACCCAGCTGGGTTTCACACTCCAAAAGGAACTCTTGGGTATGGTTTAAAGGCCAGTTTTTCTCTGGATTACAAGCTAGATAGTACTGCCTTGGCGCGGCATCTTTTACCGGCGACTGAGAAAATTCAAAGTCATGCAGAAAATCAACCCGCTCAGTCCCAGCTGTTAGCATCAGCTGATTCAGCCGCCCCAGTTTGACCTGGACACCATTACTCATACCGTCTTTAAGTTCCTGCATCAGTGCCAGCAACGCTTCGCTGCCCGTCTCCAACATAGTATGGGTTAACATTAGCGTTACTGTTGGACGACCCAGATGGCTCCAATACTTCTGAATATAAGCCAGTTCACTCTTCATCTGAGCCACCAGAAAAGGATAGTCCAGCGTCAGGTAAAACTGCTGCGGGTCTAAAAACGACGGCAGGAAGACAATCGTCTCACCGCAAAGGCGAAAGATTCTCGATGTCGTTAGACTCCGCAGACGCCGCTCTGGACGCCCAGAAAGACCTAGTTTGTCGTTGCGTCCAATTTGGGTATAGGCAACTGAAAGTTCCCCGGCGTGACGTACCTGAATTGGCTCTACCTGCTGGGGCGTTTGCGTTGCAATGCCATGGACTTCCAGTTTTGCTTGCAAATCCTCATCTTCTGCCAGCAGCGCGATTTGTACCAGCGGTTCCCGGTGCCGCCCGATGCGTAGGTGGCGTCCCAGCGGGTCAATATCTCCAACTGACAACAACCCTTCACTCAGCAGACAGCCTAGGAAATACAAACTCTGCGCCCATACCAGCGGGATGTTTTCGTTAGGTAGGCGTTGCTGGGTATGGGGAGCCATCCTCTCTGCCTCTATGTTATGGGCTGGGACGTAGTATACTTCTGGCAGCAGACGCAACCCGCTGCGCTCAACGAGTAAGGATTCCATTCGCTCCTGGTAGTCTTTGACTTGCTCTTTATCTCCCCGAAACAAGCCATCCAAAACCAGGTAGGTGAAAAACAAGGGCCACTCGCACTCAATATGCTCAAATGTTTGCAGTTCCATTGGTTCGTAGTGCAACCGCCCAGTATTTTCCAAAACTGTTTGGTGACCATCCCGCAGAAACCGTTTGCAGCCGTACCGCCCTTGGAGTTTGTTGATAATCTCTGAGCGTGTGCGATCGCTTAACTGTGCATCTTCAACGGCAAACGCGGGGAAATTAATTACACTCAATAGAGCGGCGTCAATTTCTTTGGAGCTAGATTCTCTGGGCAACAGGTTTTCGAGCGTGATTCGGGCGCGGGCAATTTCATCTGGCAGCACGTGGATAACGGAGGCTTGACTGCCATGAACACCGAACAAATCTAGTCCATTGAGCGCTTCCAGTGCTGCTTTTGCCATTCCTACAGAACTGGCGTTCAGTTCCGCATTGCCATGATTAATCTTGTTGCCGCGCTCCCAAATGCCGTAATCCGGTGTCCGGTAAGCTCGACCAATGTAGTAAACCAAATTTTGGACAAAGTTAACTTCGTCAATCGTATAGATGAGCTGCAATCCCGAAGCGGTCATTTGAGCTAGCATCAGCAGCCAAATAGAGGTGGCGTCAAGTTGTAAATGACCCCATTCGCTATCGCCGACAACAATGTCACCAGTCTGGGTGTTGTACTTAGCGTGTAAAGCATCCAGTTGTGACTGAGTATGTTTGAATCGCTCAACTTTGTGAGCCTGTCGCATCATGGCAAACAGTAACCCGCGCATCAGCTTGACGACGCTGTGTTCTAGCTCAAAAGTGCGTCCTTTGTCTTGATCGATTTTACGGTAAGCCAGTGCCAAGCCCCAGACAGCCAAAATGCTGTAGACGTTGTCCCGCACCCAGGCATCGGTATAATCACCATGGGCGGTAATCGCGGTACTCGCGGGTAGCAAGCCCGTGATCGGATTCTGACGTGCCAGGATAATTGTGTTGATTTGGTGGTAGTAATAATCCAGACGGGCTGGCAATTGGGGGGCGGTTTTGGACATGGCTAGAGGGCGACAACAGGACAACGGGACAAGGGCTTCTTTATCCCCTGATAGACTAGCCTTCATCATAGTTCGAGTGTAACGGCTATGTTTGAAGCGCCTAAACCATTTTCTGTGCTGGGGCTACCCGTTCACTTACTGGATGACTATGGGGGGTGGTTGCGATCGCGCCTCAATCAAGGGATGGGAACCCATGTGGTGACGCTCAATGCCGAAATGACGATGCTCTGTGAGCGTCACAATACCTTAGCTGGAGTAGTCCATCAGGCGGATCTGGTGATTCCAGATGGAGCGGGGGTAGTCCTTTACTTACGTCTCCAGGGTAAACGGATACAGCGTTGTCCAGGTATTGAATTAGCAGAGTTACTTTTGTACAACTCAGGGCAGCTAGGGGTGCCGTGGCGGGTTTTTTTCTATGGGGGTGCGCCAGGAGTAGCCCAAGCAGCGGCAGCGGTTTGGCAGCAGCGAGTACCAGGGTTGAGTGTAGTAGGCACCCAGCACGGCTACCTCTCCCCGGCAGAAGAACCAAAATTGCGACAAACTCTCACACAACTCCAGCCCCAGCTGATTCTTGTCGGACTGGGAGTGCCACGCCAAGAATTGTGGATTGCACAACATCGTTTTCTCTGTCCCCAGGCTACCTGGATTGGCGTCGGCGGCAGCTTTGATATTTGGGCAGGTGTTAAATCCCGTGCTCCAGCTTGGTTAGCAAATAACCATCTCGAATGGCTGTACCGGCTTTATCAAGAACCCTGGCGCTGGCGACGAATGCTGGCTTTACCCAAGTTTGCCTGGAAAGCATTGGTTCATCGTCTGACTTAAACTAGTGACAACGCGGAAGACATTACCATTGTGCGAAGTGCATGATGGTGGCGTTGTTTATCGCGATGCCAATGACAGAGGGCCTGATCGGGAAACGAATTTGTATACCAGGACAATTCACTGGTTCAGTGACTGTCGCATCAGCAAAGATTTTTGAAGAAACATGGCTGCTACAATTTCGCACTCAACAAGGAGAAGTGCGTGACGCTTCCCTCACAGCAGCAGAAGCTGAATGCTCTAAATCAGGAGGAAACGCAGATTCCATGACTTCACCACTACGCCTAGAGTTCCCTATAGCCAAGGCGGAATATCTCCTAACCCATGCTACTGAACTGGGAGAGGGTGGCGATAAGCAAAATTTCTGGCGATATGAGATGGGGTTTGAATCGGCAGAAGCGATTCGAGATGCAGTGTTAACAGAGGTATCGATAGATATGCTACAACTTCAAGGACAGAATGATTTTGGGAATCTGTATCGTGCTTATATCCGCATTACGGGAGCTTCAGGTTTGTCGCGGCGTATTCGCACTGTTTGGATTCTCCGATTTGATGAGGATGTAGCTAAGTTTGTCACGGCAGTACCAGACAGATTAGGAAGCTTATAACTATGCAGTTTCAATTGTTTGATTCGGTAAAGTTGACAGAGGAAATCCCCTTAACTGATGGAGGGACTGCGGCGGTTGGAACTGTTGGTGCAATTGTCGAGGTCTTTAATGATGGTAAAGCCTATATGGTAGAGTTATTTGGTGGCTGGGTGAAATACGATGAACAAGAGAATTTTGTGCCAGCCTCACAATCTGAGAAAGGCTCATTTATGGAAACTATTGGAGTAGAGACAGTTTATTCGCAACAATTACAGTTAGTTAAGCCAGCCAGTGAAACGGTAGGAGTACGGGCGCAATTGCTAAGTGTGCTGGATGATTTGCCGGAAGATTTGTTGGCAGAAGTCAAAATTTTTGCCGATTTTTTACGACAGAAACAGCAACAAAAAAGAATAACCCAACCATGACGATTGCTCGCAGTTTAATTGCAGACTTTATCCCAATTCGTGAAATCTCTGCTGAGGCGACGCGGGAAAAATTCGCCTGGGAATAAATTCCAAAGTAAGTAACAGTTATGGGTCAGATAATTCAAGCGACAAATCTCACCCTTCGAGGGCTAAATTCTCCCTTGAGCCAGGCATACCACAGATACTAGCTTATATGCTAGACAACCCTAAACCCGAAAATCCTACGTTTGGAATGGTAACGAATGGCAGTAACTTCAGATTCATCAAGTTTATAAAACAAGGAACACCGCAATACGCCCTATCGGATGAATTCATAATTGATCGCCAAGATGATTTTTATCATTTCCTGAAGCAAATTGGTCAATTAATAACTAGCAAGTAAATGCGATTAAAGGCTCACTCGAATAATTCGAGTTGGTCTGATGCCCGTGAGTTTTTCGCCGCGACTTATCTCACCAAGGAAATGAGAAAGCTACTGGAAGATGTTCACAAGAGGATTGTAGGGGTTCCCTTGCGATCGCGTTTTACAACTGCGTACGCCCTTTGGTAGTGGGAAAACCCATGCCCTCGTCAGCCTTTATCACATTGCTACCAATTGCGATAAGTTGCAGGACTTCCCGGAACTGGCGACACTACCAGATCCTGGTGTTGTTAAAGTGGCTATTTTTATTGGACTTGATATTAGTGCCAGTACAGGCATTCAGATTGAAAATGGTTCCCGCATTCTGACACCTTGACCAAGGGCTTCTTGGCTACGTCCCGTCCATAACTATTCACCCCAACTGCGTCACCCCTACAGTCGAAAATTTGAATCTGATTAGCTTCGAGCGAGTAATTCCCAACGACGAGTTAGACCTAGAAGGCTTGCTGCAAGCTTTGTCTGACAAAGCTGATGATATGACGATTCAAATCGAAGTTCGAGCGCATACTAAACGGGAATTTGACCCTACCTGGATTCGCAACGCGGTTGAAGAACCATTGGACGAAATGGACATTCAAGCATCCACTCGACTTGAATAACAACAGCTTCCGCCTGTGCGGTACAATATATGACTTTTTAGCACTGGGCAGCATACATTTTATAACTGTTCAGTCAAAAATAATTGTGGTTTGATTCAGGTATTCCTTTTCAACATCCAGCAGTGCTCTCAAAGGCATAGGATTTTGAGGATTAAGGATGAGGGATTGGCGATTGGGAAGAGTCTCATCCAGTCCCTAATCCCTGGAAGTTAGTCAATAAATTAATTCAATGTTATGGGTTTAAGGAGGATTGATGAAAAAATTTTTGCCGCTGCCAACTGTGCATGAACTGAAAACCCAAGATTTAATTCTTTTCCCATCAGAACGTATCAACATACGTCAAGTAGACAGCCCCAATTCATTGGCTTTAACTTTTGTACCACGCAGAATAAATGGATATCGCCAAAATATCCAAAGCCACCTAAAAGCTTTCCGGCGCGCCCTAAAACCTCTAGTAGACGAGCATGGAGTTGGGCTGGTGGGTATAGTTTATGCCCACCAGACGGACACAACCGAATTTAGGTATATACCCAAAAATTTGTGCAATAAGTTGGTCAAAGAAGCGTTTAGCAAGGCTTCGGGTGAGATGCTGTGGCTTGTTGTTGAACAATCTTTGCATTCCTTCAACTGGCCTACAGTTGTCCCAGTGTTAGGAATGTCAACTGCTGATGAAATTCCTTCTTTTTTCTTTCTACAAAATTTTTCTGTTTCAGTAGATAAAATTTTTTGGGATCGATAGGCGGGAGCAGCTAATGATTATGCTGCCACAGTTTTTAATAGCATAATCAGTTTTTAGGACGCAAAAAATTTCATTGCTTGGGCATAATTGCCCCCGTTAGATTGGCCTCGCTCAGGATTGTCCCACTTAGATTTGCCCCACTCAAATTGGCATAACTCAGGTTGGCCCGGCTTAAGTCTGCTAAACTCAGATCGGCATAGCTCAAATTTGCCCCGCTTAGGTTTGCCCAAGGTAGGGATGTCAGCCTTAAATTTGCCCCTTTAAGGACTGTATGACTCAAGTTTATCTGCCACATGACGGCTCCACTTAAATTTATTTCACTGAGGTTTTCTCCTAATAAGTAAGCGTAGCTCAGCTTTGCTCCTTGAAAATCTCGCTCTCCGGCTGCATACCGCTTCAAAAGATCAGTAGTATCCATATAAGTAAGTCGGCGGGAAAATTCCGAAGTATGTAAAGAACAGTTAATTAATAGGAGTGAAGTTAAATTTAACAGGTTGTGTACTATAGTTTCCTCTTTCTCCTCTAGCTTCAACGCCATCAATTAC
>JAABUZ0100010876.1_pt1 | contig 10011 bp, 9 predicted proteins | sample 5562091 | NCBI WGS metagenome assembly JAABUZ01 (sample SAMN12813069, study PRJNA571459) | rock metagenome | isolation source: Antarctica rocks | place: Antarctica: Victoria Land, Linnaeus Terrace sud | collected 2015-12-21 | reverse complement strand
GCAACGGCAGCAGCAGGGCGTTGGCCAGCGGCGCGACGAGCGAGACCTGCGCGAAGCCGGCCGCGACCAGCGGGACGGTCCCGGCCTGCGCGGCCAGGGACACGGCCGTCACCTCGCGCACGGCGGCGGGCAGGCGCGCCAGCCGGCGCTCGATACCGGGCGTGAGCAGCACGATCGCCGCCGTCCCGCTGAGGGAGAGCTGGAAGCCCAGGTCCCACAGGATGCGCGGGGTGGCGAGGGTGAGCAGGGCCGCCGCCAGCGCCAGCGAGGTCGCGCCGTCGGAGCGCCGCCCAACATGCGCGGCGGCGAGGGCCAGCGTCCACATCAGCGCGGAGCGCAGTCCGGCCGGGGTCGCGCCCGTCAGCAATACGTAGAGCAGCAGCGCGGTCAGGGCGGGGAGTGGGGCCAGGCGCGCGCCCAGGACACGGCGCGACAGGCGGTAGACCGTGCCGACGAAGATCGACACCTTGAGCCCGTCCACGGCCACGACGTGGATCATGCCCGTCGCCACGAAAGGCGCCGTGAGGTCGCCGAGCGCGCGCGTGCGCGTCCCCAGCAGGATGCCCAGTAGCAGCGCGTTCTCAGGGGCGGGCAAGACATGCTGAATCCCGCGTTCCATGAACGAACGCAGCGCGACGGCCAGGGCCAGCAGCGGATTGCCGTTCCCGCCGCCCAGGCGTTGCAGGCGCGGATAGTCCATGACCGTCACGATGCCCTGCGCGGCCAGGTAGGCGCGATAGGCGCCGCCGCTGCCGCCGGGCAGGATGGGGGGCGGCGCCAGCGTCCCGCCCAGGGAGAGGCGATCCCCGTACGAGAGCGGGGTGAGCGCGCCGAGGTGCACGAGCACGGTCCCCGACACCCTGCGCGCCGCCCCGTTGTCGAGGGTGAGGGACTCCACGGCCACGCGGATGGTCTCGCCGCGGTCGAGCACTTCGGGCTCGCCCGTGACCGTCCCGACGATGGCGACGTCACGCCCACTGTAGTACGCCAGCCCGGCCGCCCCTGTCGGAGGACGCGTCGCCTCGTCGCGCCACAGGCCCAGCGCAAGCGCCGCCAGCAGCGCGCAGGGCAACCACACAACGCGGTGGCCGCGCGCCACGACGGCGGCGAGGAGCACGGCGGCTATCGTCGCGGCCAGCGTCAGGGCTGGCAGGGAAAACCCGGACCCACCTAGCAACACACCGGCGATGACGGCCAGGGCAAGCAGGAGCGCCGTAGACAGCCAGAAGAGCCGCCCTATCCCCAAGGCCTGACTCTGTAGGAGTCGCAAGTATCCGCGCATGTCCCGTGTCCTCGGGGCGCCCTACACAGTTGGACAGTGTCGCGAGGGGTGGGGCGCTAGGGGGTGGAGATGCGGAGATGCGAGGTTGGCGTCACGACTATCGATGACGTGGGCAGTCTAGATTAAACGCACCCACGTTGTCAACACGCGCGTCCAGGCGCGCGTCCAGGGCTACACGAAAAAGGTTGCGACGGGATGCGCGAATCCTGGCACGACGTTCTCACCCGTAAGCGTATCGTTGATGTTAAGCGTCGTGGGGGCTATGTCCCCTGGATGCCACACGTCGACCTGGCGCCACCGTGGGTAGATAATCCAGACAAGGCGGCTGCCCGCGTCAAGGTAGCGTGCGGCTTTTCGTCCCATGGCCGGCCGGTATTGGTTGTCCGACGCGATCTCAATCGCAAGGTCGGGGGCGAATGGGATCGCTTTATCGGGATTAATCAGAGGCAGTAGCTCGGCGCGGATGAAACCAACGTCAGGGACGAGGCCGGTCGTTGATTGCCCCGACGCGTCGAGGTCATAGGTCCCGTCGGGCGGGGTGACATCCCCCAGGTCGTGGGTAAGGACAAACGCCAGGAGGGTCGCGAACAGGCGGCCAGCCAGCCGCGTAGCCTTGTACACACTCGATCCCACGCGGACTAATACCCCATCGACGACTTCATAGCGCCACACCTCATCGTCCGGTAAGGCGACCAGGTCCGCGACGGTCATGGCGCCGTAGCCGGGCACTATCTCGGCCCATGGGGCGAGCGCATCGGTGGGCAAGGCGCGTGCTGTTGTCATGTCCATAGTATCCCATGGTCGGTAGGGGCCGTCAACGGTGTCCGGCTGGTGGTATGGCTTGGACAGCAATGCGATAGAACGAATAGCCCCTGGCAAGCTGAATGGGTGGGCCAGCTATACTTGGGTGTAACGACTAAGAGCGGTGGCGTCCCCTGCGGAAAATAGATGGAGAGATCATGCGAGAGACTACCGTAGAGCCGCGGGGTCCGGGCGTCGCGCGAGCGCCCGACGACAACGACGTAGTGGCGCGGTGGCGACAAACCTGGGACCGTAGTATGGCCGCGGCGACGGACAGCGGAGACCGCGCCCTGGCCGCGCGGCGACGCGCCTATGGATCTTACCTGGTCGTCGCGCTCGACCTCATCCTGGCCCTGGTGGCCGGCGTCGTCCTGTCGTTCCCCCTCATCCTGGTCGCGGAATACATATACGTGCACACTGGTCACCGCATCAAGACGGTGGGCGATCAGACGGCATTCCAAACGTGGGCGCAAGTACCGCAGTTCAACGCGCCCGCCTTGCTCTTGACCGACGCCGGCATCCTACTGGTGGTGTGGTACCGCCTGAGCCGGCTGCGCCTGCCCTGGAGCCTTGTCGGGCTCGGCGCGGCGCTGCGCGACCGGCCAGGTCGCGCCGTGCTTTTTGGCGCCGGAGTCGGCGTCGTGGCGCTGATCCTCTCGGACCTCGTCACCGTCGCGCTCCAGCGGACAGGGGCCGACGTCGGCGGGCAGCAAAGGGCGCTGATCCAGCCCCTGTACGGCGCGCCCGGCTGGGCCGTATGGCTGTTCGTGCTCGCGGGCACTTTCGTGGCGCCCGTGGTGGAAGAGACGTTGTTCCGGGGCTACATCTTCCGCGCCCTGGCCGCGCGCAAGAGCGTGCCGCTGGCCTACATCATCTCGGCCGGGACCTTCGCGGCCGTTCACCTGGGGGAGGGGCATACGTTGCGAGAACTCCTACCGCTGGTCCCCGCGCTCTTCATCGTTGGGGCGCTGCTCTGCTTCGCCTACCACCGTACCGGCAACCTGCTCTCGGACATCACGGCCCACGTCGTCAACAACGGGGTCGCCTTCGCCGCCGCGCTGCTCTTCCACCAATAGATGCTCGGCAAGACGCACTTATTTTACGGCGTGACGGCGGGCGCGATCGTCGCGTTCGCGCTGGCGCACCCGACGCGGCCACTGCCCCTGGTCGAAGGCGCCCTCGCCGGCGCGTTCGGCGGGTTGCTGCCCGACCTCGATGAACCCGGCGCCATGATCAGCAACGCCCCGCGCCTCCTGGGCAGCGTGGCGCGCCGGTGGTTGCGCCGCGCCACGCGCCGCACGCTGTTCGCGCTGCCCGGCTTGTTGGTCGGGGCGCTGATCGGGCTGGCCGCGGCCATCCTAAACGTGGTGAGCCGTGCCCTCTCGCACCTGGTGCGATTCGTGACGGGGGGACACCGCGAGGGCTCGCATTGGCTCCCGGTGTGGGCGGGGCTCTCCGTCGCGGCCTACCTGCTGACGGCGCCCTACGCCGGCCCGTGGCCCGCGGCCGGCTTCAGCGCCGGCTACCTGAGTCACCTCGCGGGAGACGGTTGTACGCGCGCGGGCATCCCACTGATCCCGCGCACCGCCTTACGCCTGCACCTGCTGCCGCGCCCGCTGCGCATCCGCACCGGCTCGGCCGGCGAGACCTTCTTCACCATGCTGTACGCTGTCGTCATTGGCGTGGTCATCGGAGTGATGATGTATCGATAAGCGATAGGCTTGCTTTTTGCCGTGCAAGAGCTGATCCAAAACGGTGATTGATGCGTAAATGCTAATAGACAGCCTAACGTAGAGTGCGCGGCACGAGTAGATGGAGCATGTGACGCTCCGTTTCAGGCGTGTCAGCGCGGCGCACGGAACGGAGGGACGGCCATGACCAAGGGAACGGTACTTGTGGTGGACGATGATCAGGATATCGTCGACCTTCTCACCGATGTGCTGGAGTTGGACGGATACCGCGTCCAGACGGCGGTTGGGAGTCTGATCCAGCCGCTCGCACGGGCGGTACAGCCCGACGTCATTTTGCTCGACATCATGATGCCCGGCAAGGACGGCGTCACGGTGGGCCGGCAACTCCGCGCCGATCCGCGGACAGCCGCTATCCCCGTGATCGCGGTCTCCGCGAGCTTGCACCTGTACGTGCAGGCGGCGGAGATGGGCGCCGACGCTTGCCTATCCAAGCCCTTCGATCTCGACGACGTGCTCCAGTATGTGGCGCGATGGGCCGGACGGCCCCAGCCCCCGACCACACCGCACTCTTCGAGCCAGCCTGTCCCTACCAGCGGCGCGCCGGAGGAGTGGGATAAGCGCCCCACCCCGCGCGACGTGGGCGACCGATTTATCGGAAATATCCCTGTCGACGCGCTCATCGATGCCGTCACCACGCTACGGGCCGATCCCAACTGGGCGCTGATGTACGCTCCCGGCCCTCTTGTATCGACGCTCGACCTGACGTATTGGCCGACGGGTGAAAAGCTGCGCATCGTGTTCGAGCGCGTGGGGCCATTGTGGCATCCCTCGGTCATGACCGGGCCACCCAGCTATGGCCGCGCGCTTGCGTGAGTAGTTGCCAGTTGCCAGTTGCCAGTTGCCAGTTACGGGTTGTTACTCGCCGCTCGTTACTATGCGCCAAACAGCGCCTTGGCGGTGAATGGGTCGAGACGCTCATAGAAACCCCCGGCTTTCGACTTCCGACTTCCGACTTCCGACTACAGCGTGATCACCTGGTTGGGCGGGTTGCCGGCGAGCGCCGCGTAGAGGTCGGGGAAGCAGCCCACACGCACGCCCTCGACGGTCCCGACCGGACGCCAGCCCTCCTTTTCGCTGCCGGCGGCGAGACCGCGCTCCGACGCGCACTGGTCGCACAGCATCAGCAGGATGCCCTGCTCGCGCGCCACTCTGGACAGACGCTCGCCCAGCAGGTCGCCCCGCCGCAACGCGTAGGTGTTGTCGTCGAAGAAAAACATGCCGACGACCTCGGCGCCGTGGCGGCCTTCTTCGAGCTGCGGCAGGATCATCTTACCGAGCTTGTGGCTGACCGTGTGTCCCGTTGTGCTAAAGATGTAGGCTACTTTCACGCCGTCTGTCCCTCAGTTTCCACTTAATGTCTTTGCCCATGCTCATTTGTCTTTTGCCCATGCGCATTGCCGGCATGGCGCCAGGCATAGTGTACCTCAACCTCACCCAATTTTATGGTGTCGGTATGAGCCGTTACAGCGTTTCCCACTCGTCGCGGCTGATGCCCGCCTGCCGCGGTATGCGGGCGAGAAACTCTCCGCCGATGTCGCCTCGATGGGGATTGGGTATCCACACCGTGACGTCACCCCTGACCATGTACTGATGATTGCCGCCGGAGTATGGTCCGTCGAACCCGCGTTGTCTCAGATAGCGGATGAGTCTCTGGCGGCTGATCGGACCAATGAGAGGCACTACGACACTTTCTTGATGGACAAGTCGATGTTGTCGACGACGGGCAGCGCGAGGTTTCTGGAGACACGGAATAATATCCATCCTTCCAGGACCGCTTCAAGCTCGTCGCGGCACGCCTCAAGGGTGTCGGCGTTCGCATAGACGCCCTGAAAGCCGGGTATCTCACCGTAGAAAGTACCGTCGTCGGATAGTATCTCGTATTTGGCTCGACGCAGCGCCGCCCGGATGTACGTAGTCAACATGTTGTGCTCCTCACCTATGTTTCAACTATATCTACGAACGCAAACGTAGTTGCGTGGACGCAAACGTCATTGTACATCTACAGACATAATTGTACGTCCGCGGACGCCTTTTGTGGCTGCGGTTACGATGCTGCTTTCGTGCGTCGAAGATCATGACGGCAGCGGCGTCATTGACGGCGGCTATCAAGTCAGAAAGGCAATCAAACTTTGAACATCCTGCACGCGCACACCGATCCGACCCTGCTGGAGCGCCTGAAGGACATGCTGGAGAGCTCCGCCAGCGCTGATATAGCCGTGGGCTATCTCTTTCTGTCCGGCTTCAACGCCGTGGCCGAGCAATTGGGCCGGCTGGAGAAGGTGGTGGGCCGCACCGACCGCGCCACGCTGGACGAGGTGGCCAGCGGCCTGCAGCAGGCTGAGGCGCTGCAGGCACGAGTCGAGGGCGACGAATTGGTTCGCAAAAGCGCGCGGGCCGCGCTCGGCGCGCAGGCCGTGCGGACGATCGTCGACGGCGTGGCGCGCCTGCCGCAGGACGCGGCGTCGGAGCGAGGCGTGGCCTGCTTGCGCGATCTGATCGCAACTGGACGCTTGGAGATCAAGACCTATCCCAAAGGTATGCTGCACGCCAAAGCCTACCTATGCTGGTACCGGGGCCACGCCGAACCAGGCGCGGCCATCGTTGGCTCCTCCAACTTCACGCTGGCTGGTTTCACCGGCAACACTGAGCTCAACGTGCGCGTCACCGGCGACGCCGAGATGTCTGAACTCAAGCGCTGGTTCGATGACCTGTGGGCCGACGCGGTGGACGTGACGGATGAGGTGAAGGTCGAACTGGAGCGCTCCTGGGTCCTGGCCGTCACGCCGCCTTACCACGTCTACCTCAAGGCGCTCTACGAGCTGTACCACGACGAGTTGGGTGCGCCGACGCTAGAGGCCCGGCACAAAGGCGTCCCCGAGCTGGCCAACTTTCAACTCGACGCGGTGCGCCGCGGGCTACGCATGGTTGAGCAGCACGGCGGCTGTTTCATTGGTGACGTGGTGGGCCTAGGCAAGACGTATATCGGGGCCGAGTTGGCGCGCCAACTGCAGTTCGGTGAGCCGACTGGCCGCCATCCGCTCATCATCTGCCCGGCTGGCTTGAAGCCGATGTGGGAGGCCGTGAGCGAGCGCTTCGGCCTGGGCGCGGAGGTCGTGTCGATGTCCGCGATCGCCCCGTCCCCCGCCGCGCGGTACGACGCGGAGCGCGAGGAATACGTAGACGAGGCGGCGGGCGAGTGGTCGGGCGCGGGGATCAATCTGATGCAGGAGTATCCCAATCGCGGCGTGGTGCTCGTCGACGAGGCGCACAACTTTCGTAGCCCCGGCACGCGACGCTACCGGGCGCTCTACGACTACCTGTGGGGCGGTGAGCACAAGACGATCCTGCTCAGCGCCACGCCGCAGAACCGAGACTCCGTAATTGACGTTTGCCGAACCCATTAGGTCTGCTAGTGGGACGTGTCGATGGACTCGATGTAGGTGCCAGAAGGCTTGGCGGCCCCTACAAAGCGTGCTTGATTGGCTGGCGGTACATGGGTCTATACAGCCGCAAACGTCAATTACGGAGTCTCGCAGAACCTGGGTCCATTCGACATCTACCACCAACTGCGCCTGTTCCTCGACGATCTCGATCACGGGCTCAACCTGGAGCCCCTGCACCTGAGCGAGTACTTCAAGGCGGTACAGCGCTGGTACACCTACCAGTTAGAGTTGGAAAATTGGAAGCTCGACTACGCGCGCTGGCAGATCGAGAGCGGCGCGTCCGGCGTGTCGAAGGGTAAGAAGGCAGGCCCGCCGACGCCCCCGACCCAGCCCTCCGCGCCCTACGCCACCATTCAGGATGTGCTCACCCCCGTTTTCCTGCGCCGACGCCGCAAGGACATCAGGGAGCTCTACGGCGATGACATCACGGTGTCGGGCCAGCGCGTGCGGTTCCCCGAGCCTGTGCTACAGAACCTGGTGTATCGGCTGGACAAGGTCTACGCCAGGGCCGGCGCTTTCTCGGATATCGAGGGTGCGGTGAAGCGACACCATGGAGCGCGCTACCTTGCCGTGGAATACCTGAGACCCGAGGCGCGCCAGAAAGAGCAGTACCGCGATCTCCTACGCGCGCGCAACCGCGTGGCGCGCCTGATGCGCCACCTCCTGTTCAAGCGCCTGGAGTCGAGTGTCGAGGCGTTCCGTTCCACACTCGGCGTGCTCATACGCAGCAACGCCAACTTCCAGTCCGCTCTGCGCGAGGGCTTCGTCCCCGTGGGCCAGACGGCCACGAGCATATTGGCGGGCGCGGAGTTCGACGCCGAGGATATGCTGGAGCGCCTGACGCGGGAGGAGGGTCAGCGAATGGTCAGGGGCGCCAAGAGGTCTACGCTCGTGCATCCATCGGGCGACTTCGATGTGGAGCGCTGGCTGGACGACCTCGCACGGGACCACGCCATCCTGGAAGGGCTGCAACGAGCAGTCGCGCGCATCTCACCTGCCGACGACGATAAGCTGCGATGCCTGCGCGAGTTCCTGGCGCGGCCCGAGGTGGCGACGGGCAAAGTATTGATCTTCTCCGAGGCCGAGGCCACGGTCACCTACCTGTACGAGCAACTCAACCCCGGTGGGGCCGATCCGTCCATCGCCATGCTCAGTGGGGCGACCCGCGACGCCATGCAAAATATTATCAAGCGCTTCGCGCCCAAGGCCAACCTCAAGCCGAGGGAGGCGCTGCCCGGCCCCGAGGTACGTGTGCTGATCGCCACCGACGTGGTGAGCGAGGGGCAAAACCTGCAAGACTGCAACCGCGTGCTCAACTACGACCTGCATTGGAACCCGGTGCGCCTGATCCAGCGCTTCGGCCGTGTCGACCGCATCGGCACGGCGCACGAAACGATTTACCTACACAATACGTGGCCCGATACCGACGTGGACGCCGAGCTCTCGCTCACCACGCGCCTGCACAACCGCATCCAATCTTTCCACGACTTCATCGGCCTCGACACACAACTGCTCAGTGAAACGGAACGGGTCAACCCCACGGCCATGTACCGCATCTACGAGCAGAACAAGCTCCCCGAACAAGACGACACGCTCGACGAGGTGGCCGCGCATCAGCGGGGCATCGCCCTGCTACAGGGGATTCAACAAAATAACCCTGAGCTCTGGCGCGTCATCACCACGCTACCGGACGGCATTCGCTCCGCCCTGCCCGCCCCCGAGCCGCCCACGGTAGATCAGGCGATCGTGGAGTTCCAGCACTCCTTCGGGCGCTCCGTACAACGACCACTGACGATACCGGTGCGGGAGACTGGCGTGCGCTCACTGTTGGACGAACTGGGCCGTGACGAAACGGTGGTACTCCTGAAAGAGGGCGACCGCGCGATGGGATATGTCGTCGGAGCGGACCTACAGCCACGCCCCCTCTCGCCCGGCGCGCTCCTCACCGCCATGGAGTGCGCGCCCAATACAGCGCCACGACCGCTGTCCACAGACAGCAATAGCCGTGTGATGGCCGCCTACGAGACGGCCCGTCGCAGCGCAGCCGCGCGCATCGGACGGGCACGACGACCGAGCACAGACACGCGGCTGCGCCGCTACCTCAATCGCCACCTCCAACTCGCGCATGAGGCGGCCAAGGACGAACCGGAGGAGTTGGCGCGCATCGACATGCTGCAACGAATTTTCCTGGATCACCTGCCCAACACGGTCCTTGCTGAGTTGGAGGAGGCGCGCCGCATGGAGTTAACAGGCTCTTCACTCGTACGCCGGCTCGAAGCGCTGCGCGAACGGCGCCGCCTCAACCCGTCCGAACCCTCGGATGCTGGCCCCGCGCATGTAGAGGTTATGCGTATCGTTTGCAGCGACGGGTTGGTGTGAAGCTATGGGATGACGCTTCCCCCAAGGTAACGTAGTCCCTCATTTGCACACGCTGTGGCCGCGAACGGAGAGCGTATAGCGATACACCCCTACAGCCATGCGGATCGGTTTCTCCGGCTCAGTCGCTGGTCTCGTTAGACTGCTATATTCACGATGTCGCGCAGCATGGCTTGCGCGGTGCCAAGGGGGGAGTCACCTTCGACGGAGATGACGAGGTCGCCGATGACATCGGTGTGCAGCACCACGCCCATGGCCGTGTCGCGCAGGCGCGCCAGTGGGTGGTCGAGCGGGAGCGGCGTGGGCGCGACGGAGAGTTCCAGCCCATCGGGACCGCCCGAAGCGCTGGCTAGCAATT
>JAABUZ0100010875.1_pt1 | contig 10012 bp, 10 predicted proteins | sample 5562091 | NCBI WGS metagenome assembly JAABUZ01 (sample SAMN12813069, study PRJNA571459) | rock metagenome | isolation source: Antarctica rocks | place: Antarctica: Victoria Land, Linnaeus Terrace sud | collected 2015-12-21 | reverse complement strand
CGCGATCATGCTGGCGTCGTCCAGCGCGCCGCCCACGTCCTATGCCTACTATCCCGGCACTGCCACGAAGTCGGGCGACGTCTGGTTCGGCCAGGCCTACGACAACAACTCCTTCGCGGACCTCCGGGCGCCGGCGCCGGGCGACTATGCGTATATGACGATTATCCATGAGCTCGGCCACTCGCTGGGCCTCAAGCATGGCAACGAGGCGGGCGGCGTAGCCAACGAGACGCTGCCAGCGGCCACCGACGACCTCGAATACAGCGTGATGACCTATGCGAGCTATGTGGGATCGACGGCGGGCTACGATACCTGCGCGCTGGACAGCAACCCGCAGACCTACATGATGGACGACATCGCGGCGCTGCAGTATCTCTATGGCGCGAACTTCAACGTGGTCGGCCCGACGACCTACTCCTGGGACCCGGACACGGGCGAGACCCTGGTGAACGGCGTCGGGCAGGGGCAGCCCGGCAACGTGAACGATGCCCTCGCCAACCGCGACAAGGTGTTCCTGACGCTCTGGAACGGCGACGGCAAGGACGCGACGTACGACCTCTCGGCCTACGATAACGGTGTTCGGATCAACCTCAATCCCGGGCAATACTCGATCACATCGAGCGCGCAACTGGCCGATCTCGGGCCGGGTGTGACGGCCCAGGGCAATGTTTACAACGCGTTGCAGTATCAGGGCGACACCCGCTCGCTGATTGCCAATGCGGTCGGGGGGTCTGGCGACGACGTGATCGTGGGGAACGCCGCGGACAACGTGCTTGAAGGCGGGTTGGGCAGCAACGCCATCGACGGCGGCGGCGGCTTCAACACGGCCCTTTATGCGGTCGCCCGGTCGCAGGCGGTCATCAGCCTGGCCAGCGACGGGACGATCGACGTGGGCTTCCAGGGAGGGGAGGACAGCCTGACCAACATCCAGGCACTCCACTTCAGCAACGAGACGATCGCGACGGCGAGCTTGCCGTGGATCAACTACACCTTCACTGCCGCGGGCACGTCCGGCACTGTGGCGATGGACGACCCTGCTGCGGACAGCCCCGGCGGTATTCAGTCGCAGTATATCTATTCAGGGTCCGATAGCCTGGTCCTGAGCACGCAGGCGCCGACCGCCTTCATCCGCACCGGGAGCGGCGACGACACGATCCAGGTGTCTGGCGGCCAGAACGTGCTCGACGGCGGGTCCGGCTCCAACGTCCTCATTGGCGGCACCGGGGCGGGCGCCGACAGTTTCTACGACGACGCGAGCGGCCCAAGCACGGTGAGTGACACGATCCAGAACTTCCACGCCGGGGACGCCGCGACGCTGTGGGGCTTCGATCCCCAGGTGAGCAGCTTCTATTGGGACGGCAGCGCCTGCACGGCGGACGCGACGTTGCGCGTCAACATCGCCGGCGGGTCCGGCCGCACGGGCAATGGCGTCGACGCCAGCGTCACCTTCACCGGGCTGAGCGGCAATCAGGCCCAAGGGCTGCAGATCGCGACAGGCACCCAGACGGGCGGAAATTACCTCTATCTTTATAATCCCGGAGTATGACGGCCCGGAGTATAATGGTCCGGGATATGATGCGCTGCGCCGGTGATCGCCGGGTCGCGTTCTGAGCGGGAAGGGGCCGTCCTAATGCCATTGCTGCCACGCAAAGCCCAGGGCGCCCACCACCGCCACAACAACGCCGCACCACTGGAAGAACCGGATTGGGCCCAGGCCGGCCTGCCGTGCAGCGAAGCCTGCGGCCCGCTGCTCCGGTGAGCCAGGGTCCGCCATCCGCGCCCGGAACACGTGGGTTGCCCCAGCCCGGCGCCGCGTCGTCCATGCTGACGCGGCTGCAAAGGAACAGGATGAGCAATCCTAGCAGCAGCAGGCCGGCCGGACCCAAGTGGATCACCGCCGCTCCGGCAGCGCCCGCCAAGGCGATCAGGACGATGGCCGCCACGGCGTTGCCCATGGTGACGGGAGAATGGCGCATGCGGTCCAAGGTAGCAGCGGCGTGAGGCACGGCCCCACCCTGGATGCGCTCGCCGCCATCTGGGCCGCGCTCGGCGGCGCGCCGGATGGGCCCGGACAGGTGCAGGTCACGGGCGAGGGCGGCCTGCCCTCGGTCTTTGCGGTCGGCGACCTGGCGGGCGCCTCGGTCGGGGCGGCCGGCCTTGCCGTGGCGGAGCTTGTTCATGCGCGCCATGGCACGCGGCCGGATGCGACGGTGGACCGCCGGCTCGCGTCGTTCTGGTTCGGCACCTCCATCCGCCCGCAGGGATGGAAGATGCCGCCGGTCTGGGACGCCGTGGCGGGCGACTACCGGGCCGCGGATGGCTGGATACGGCTGCACACCAACGCGCCGCACCACCGGGCCGCGGCGCTGGCGGCGCTGGGCGTGCCGGCGGAGCGCGAGCAGGTGGCCCGGGCCGTGCACGAGTGGCAGGCGGACGCGCTGGAGAGCGCCGTCGTGCAACGCGGCGGCTGCGCGGCTTCGATGCGCAGCGTGGCGGACTGGGCGGCGCACCCGCAGGGCCAGGCTGTCGCGGCGGAGCCTCTCTTGTTGCACGAGCCCGGCGATGCTGGCCCGGCGCCCCGCTGGACTGTCCCGCCGCATCGTCCGTTGCAGGGCGTGCGCGTGCTGGACATGACCCGCGTGCTGGCCGGCCCGGTCGCGACGCGGTTCCTGGCCGGGTTCGGCGCCGAGGTGCTGCGTATCGACCCGCCGGGCCGGGACGAGCCCGGCGTGGTGCCGGACGTGGTTCTGGGCAAGCGCTGCGCACGGCTCGACCTGCGGCAGGACCGGGAAACCTGGGAGGGCCTGCTGCGTCAGGCGGACGTTCTGGTGCACGGCTACCGGCCCGGCGCGCTGGCTGGGCTGGGTTTGGGGGCGGCGCGGCGCCGCGCGTTGTGCCCTGGCCTGGTGGACGTGTCGCTGGACGCCTATGGCTGGTCGGGCCCGTGGCAGGGGCGCCGTGGCTTCGATAGCCTGGTGCAGATGAGCAGCGGCATCGCCGAGGCCGGCATGCGGCAAATGGGCCGCGACCGGCCCACGCCGTTGCCGGTGCAGGCGGTGGACCACGCGACCGGCTATATCCTGGCGGCTGCGGCGGTGCGCGGACTGACCGGGCGGCTGGTGGCAGGAACGGGCTGCACGGTGCGCGCCTCGCTGGCCCGCACGGCCGCGTTGCTGACCGGCTTACCGCCGGGCCAATCCATGCCGTTCGCACCGGAAACGCTGGATGACCTTGCGGAGGACGTGGAGGAAACCGCTTGGGGCCCGGCCCGCCGGATCAGGCCGCCCTGCAATGTGGCCGGCGCCCCGATGCACTGGAACCTGCCCGCCACGGCGTTGGGATCGGCGCCGGCGTCCTGGATGGACTGAGGCGGCCCGACCTAATGCACGCCTGGCGGCGTCCGTCCGGCCCGCTCCTCGCCGACGCCGGGGCTGGCTGGGCGCGGTATCGCCCGTCCGCCCTGTATGGTGGTGGTCGCGATGTCGCCGGGCGGTTTAGCGAGCGCCCCCGTTGCCGGCTTCGGCTGGTCGCGCACGAAGGCCACGCCGGGGTTGCGCGAGGTTGACCCGCTCGGGTAGGCCGGCCGGCTTTGCGGTCCGCCATTCGCGTTCAGTGAACCGGCCGGCATGCTGTTGGAGGGTGCGAGCGGGTGGGCCGCGTTGCCCAAGCCGTCCCGCGATTGGGTAGGGCCGGCTCCTTGGGCATTGGCGACGCCGGGCACGGCGAGCAAGGCGGTCCCGAGCAGCATAATCAGGGCACGCATGACGGCCTCCATGAGGGCGATGGGATGCCAGCAGGACGTTGAGCAGGGCGACAGGTTGCAATCCCCACCCATCACAGGACCGCCACAACAGGGTCCGCTGGCATGGGTGCAGCCGTCAGCCCAGCAGCCATCGCAGCGACCGGCGCAGCGCCGCGGCGCCGTCCCGCTCGAACCAGCGGCCGTGTGCGAAGACCACCCGCTCCGGCTCCAGTGCCAGCAGCCGTTCCGCCGCAGCCGCCGCGGCCGGGCGCCGCAGCTTGATAACCGCCCGCAGCCAGGGCGGCGGCATGCCGTCCGGCGCGACCGAGCTCGTAAGCCGGAGCACCGGGCGCAGCACTGCCGGCACCTTCGGCGCCTCCAGGTTCAAGACGAGGTCGGTGAGCATCAGCGTGCGGGTAGGCCGGTGGAACAACGCGGTCTCGTGGAATCCCAGGCCGCCCGGCACGGTCACGAGGCCGATCGCGTCCCCCCACTCGGCCGGGGCGGTATCGCCGATGTCGTGATCCAGCCGCACGCCGCTCTTTTGCACCTGCGACCGCCCGCGCAACCCGGGCGCGGCCCAGGTCACGGCATCCGGGCAGGCGCGCCGCTGCCAGTCCCGGAGGAAAATCCAGTGCGCGAGGTTGGGCGCGACCAAGTGGCGGATGCGGCCGAGCCCTTCGAGCTGACGTTTCAGGCCGTCGGTGAACCGCGTGGGCGAGTGCAGCAGCAGGTCGCCGCCCGGCAGCCGGACCACGGTCATGCGCACCGGCAGCATCAGGCCGACGGCGCCGGGCATGGCGCTATCGACGATGAACACGTCGTCCGCGACCGGCTTGGGCGTGTCGAGCGGCGGGTAGGTGGCCCGGCCTGGTCCGACATCCAGCATACGTCCGGCCAGGCCGGCACCCTGGCCGGGGCCGCTTTGGGGGCCCGCGCTGCTGGATGCGACCACGGCAAGCTCCGACAGGCCGGCGGCGACCAGCAGGGCGCGCGCCAGCCAGGGCTCACGGCGCATCAGCAGCCCGGCGCCGCATAGCGCCGCACCGCCCAGGGCGTCGAGCGCCAAATGCTGCCGCATGGTCAGCCGGGGTTGCAGGCCCGCCTCGTAGTCCGTCAGCACGGCGTAGCTGGTATGATAGGCGCCGGCCGCCCCGAGGACCGTCCGGACCGGCGGCGTCAACGCGCGGGACGCGGCTAATCCGCCGAACAGGGCGGCAACGACGTAGTCGATCAGTCCATGCAGCCGGGTGGAGATCATGCGATGCCTCAAGCGTTCGTGCCAGCAACGGCGCAGGAGCATGATGGATGCTATCGGGTCTGATCGCACTCCCGTGCGTGCCCGGATTATAGCAGGTGACGGTTAAGGAATCCTTGACCCCGATCGGCGACAATTCCATTGCATTGGGAATGCAGTCCTCATCTCAGGAGATCACCGTCCTTGACCTGTTCAGCGGCATCGGCGGCCTCAGCCTCGGATTGCATTGGGCCGGGATGCGCACAACGGCGTTCTGCGAGGCCGATCCCTTCGCCCGCGCCGTCCTCGCCCGGCACTGGCCCGGCGTGCCCGTCTACGGCGACGTCCGCACCCTCACTGCCGCCCGGCTGCGCGCCGACGGGGTGCCCCGGCCGGACCTCCTCTGCGGCGGGTTCCCCTGCCAGGACATCAGCCTCGCCGGCCGGGCGGCGGGGATCGAGGGCCCGCGTTCGAGCCTGTGGTCCCACATGGCGCGCCTGGTGCGTGAGTGCCGACCGCGCTGGGTGGTGGCTGAGAACGTTCCTGGCCTGCGAGGCCGGGGTGCGGACCGGGTGCTGTCTGAGCTGGAGGCTGCGGGCTACGCCTGCTGGCCGCTGGTGGTGGGTGCTGTCCATGCCGGCGCCCCGCACCGGCGGAGCCGCGTATGGCTGGTGGCGCAAGCCGTTGCTGCCGACGGTGGTGGCGCGGGACTGGAAGCATGGCAGCCTGCGCCAGCAAGGACGGCGCCGGGCCTGCCAGTTGAACGACGCGGTGGGTGGCCGGCTGAGCCCGCATTACGCCGAGTGGATGATGGGTTTCCCCGCGGGATGGATCGAAACCGGCGGGCGTGCATCCGGGCGCTCGGCAACGCCGTCGTTCCCGCGAATGCTGCAATGATTGCGCGAGCGATCCGTGCAGCACCGCCGTGACCTGTACGCCACACCGTGTGACCAACGTCACACATGCAACCATTTGGCGATTGTGCCTTTCACGTTACCGTGTCTTTATGGCTTGCCAGCTATGTTCAGGCTTGGCCAGTGAGGACGCGCAATGGCCGCCACCACAGACATCGAACCGCTATTGTCCCGGCTGTATGAGGCCGCGCTCAACCCCGCTCTTTGGCCCGCTGCCTGGGCCGAGGCAACCGCCGCCGCCGGGGGGAGCGCGCCATCGCTCCTGGTGGTTGCCGACAACGACGGATCGGCGCCCTTGGTGGCGCCGGGCTGGAGCGGGCATGCCCTGAAGCCCACCATGCTTGCGGTCGCTGAACAGCCCGCCGCGCCCTATTGCAAGCCCGACCGGACCACGCCCGCCGTGTCGGAGGCGGAGCGTGCCACCATGGAGCGGCTGACGACGCATCTGCGCCGTGCCGTGCAGATGCGCGCTCAGCTCGCTACCGCACAAACCGTGCAGGCCGCAAGCTCGGCGGCGCTGCAGGCCGCGGACACCGGCGTCATCCTGGTGACCGCCGGTGGCCGGATCGTTTATGCCGACCCGGCGGCGCAGCGCTTGGCCGTAAGCGTTGGCCTGCAGCTCGACAGCCGCCGTGGCGCATTGCAGACGCTCGAGCCCAGCGCGACGCAGTATCTGCAGGACCTGGTGCATGACGCCGCTGCCGGGGGCGTGGGGGGCGACATGCTGATGCGCGCGAGCGACGGCTCGGCCGTGGCGCTGGCGGTGTGCAGCCTGGCGGGCGGCGTGCCGGGGACCGAGGATGAGGACATGGAGGAATCGCTTGACCAGCCTTTGGGGCACATCCCGGGCCAGGCCCTGGTGACGCTCCGCCGCTGGTCGCACTTGCCGGCCTGTCCGCGGCGGGTGGCGGCGCTGTTCGGCTTGACGCGGGCGGAGGCGGACGTCGCCGTCGCCGTGGCGGCCGGTCAGGGGGTGGCGGCGGTTGCAGCCGGGCGCGGCGTGTCGGCCAGCACCGTGCAGGCGCAGGTTCGCTCGGCGCTGGGCAAGGCGGGGGTCCCCGGCGTGCAGGAGCTCGGGGTGCTGTTCGCCCGGCTGGGTTAGCCCGGCTGGATTAGCCAGGCTGGGTTAGTAGGTCAGGAAACGCTCGCGCGCCTCTGCCATCTGTTCGGCCGTGAGCAACCGGGGCGCCCCGGCGGAGCGCGCCAGCAGGTACTGCCGAACCAGCGTTTCAAGCCTGAGCGCCGTCTCCACCGCGTCATCGAGCGACGGCCCGGCGGCGATCATGCCATGGTTCGCCAGCAGGCACGCTGTCCGGTCTCGCATCGCCACGGCCGCGACCGCAGCGAGCGCCGGGGTGCCGAAGGTCGCGTAGGGCGCGCACCGCACGTCATCGCCGCCAAAGCTCGCGACCAGATAGTGGAACGGCGGTAGCGGTTCAGCCAGGCAGGCCAGCGCGGTGCAGGCGTCGGCGTGAGTATGGACGATGGCGCCGAACGCCTCGTTGGCCTGGTACACCGCCGCATGCAGCGCCCACTCGCTGCTGGCGCCGGCGGCCGGCTCTTGCAGATCCATGGCGACCATCTGTGCGGGTTCGATGCGCTCGGGCTTGGTCCCGGTCGGGGAGATCAGCATGCCGTTCCAGGTGCGCACGCTGAGGTTGCCGCTGCTGCCCTGGATCAGGCCGAGGCGGCCGAGGCTGCGATAGGCATTGCAGGCCTCGGCCCGGGCGGTCCCCGTCACTCGGCGGCTTGCTGCTTCAGCCGGTCGCTGAACAGCTTGCGCAGCTTCGAGACCTTCGGGTTGATCACGGCGCGGCAGTAGCCGGACCACGGGTTGCGGGCGAAGTAGTCCTGGTGCTCGTCCTCTGCCCGGTAGAACGTGGCAAGCGGCACGATCTCGGTGACGATCGGGCTGTCCCAGACATGGGCGGCATCGATCTCGGCCTTGACGGCGCGCGCCGTCTCCGCCTGCGCGTCGGAGTGGGTGAGGATGATGGACCGGTACTGCGGCCCGGTGTCGGCGCCCTGCCGGTTGAGCGTAGTCGGGTCGTGCAGGGTGAAGAACACGCGCAGGATATCGGCGAACGTGATTTGGCTGGGGTCGAAGGTGATCTGCACGACCTCGGCATGGCCGGTGCGCTTACCGCAGACCTGTTCGTAGGTGGGATTGGGCGTGGTGCCGCCGGCATAGCCGGAAACGGAGCTGTGCACGCCGCGCAGGCTGAGGAACACCGGCTCCAGGCACCAGAAGCAGCCGCCGCCCAGGGTTGCCGTTTCGGTGGCCGTCGCAGTCTCGTTGGTCATGTTGCGCTCCTTCGTAGTGGCCTGAGAAATGGCGATGCAAGCTGGTGAACTCAAGCCGCGGCGGCGGAAAGCCAGTCCTCGCTGCGCAGGCCGTCCACCCGGCGGAACCCGCCGAGGCTGCCGGTCACGACGACCAGGCCCCGGCTGCGCGCGTGACCGGCGATCAGCACGTCATAGGCGCCGATGCGCTGGCCTTGACGCTCCAGCGTGGCCCTGATCTCCGCGGCGTGCGCGGCGGCCGGCGCGTCGAAGGGGAGCACGTCGAGCCGGGCGGCGAAACGTTCGACCTCGCGCCGGGTCTCGATGGGCCTGGCGGATTTCCAGGCGCGGGTTAGCAGCTCGGTCAGCACGACCGTCGAGATGCAGAGCGCATCAGCCTCGGCGTTGAAGCGCGCCCGCAGTTGCGGCGGACGGTCGCGCAACACGCGGATGCAGAGATTGGTATCGAGCAGGTAGCCTAAAACGCTTCACGCTCCTGGACCGCGGGTTGGTCACGCTCGATATCGACGCCGGGCCCATCGAAGAAGTCGTCCCAGGTCGCATCCGCCGGCACGATCACCCGGCGGTGGCCGTCCCGCAGGACCGCAACCTCGCGGACGCCCGCCGGAAATGCGACGTCTTTGGAAAGGCGGACGGCTTGCGAGCGGTTGGTTTGAAAGAGAGTGGTTCGGGCCATAGGCATGAACTCTCGTGGATATACAACACATATATCCCGTCACGACGAGGTTCTCAAGGTTTTAGCTTGCAGGGGCGCCCGGCTGCTTCAGTGGATGCGCGCTGGAGAACTCGGGCATCGCCATGCAGGCGTCATGAATGCGGCGCACGGTGGCGTAGGGCGCGAGGTCCACCTTGAACCGCTGCGCCCCGGCGACATGGCTCGCCAGGCAGCAATCGGCCAGCATCGGCGTGGTGCCGAAACAGAACGAGCCGGTGCCGGGCAACAACGCCTCGTAGGCCTCCAGCCCCTTCTGGAACCAGTTTCCGGCCCAGGCCTGTTTTGCCGCGTCGTCCGCGCCAAACACCCGGCCGAGATAGCCCTGCACCCGCGGCACCACCAGCGGATGGCTGTCGGCCGCGTGGATGGCGCAGAGGGCACGGACCCTGGCGCGATCAACGGCGCCCTGCGGCAGCAAGGCGGGGGTGGGGTGCGTCTCCTCGAGCCATTCCAGGATCGCGAGCGACTGGGTCAGCACGGCGCCGTCGTCCAGCACCAGCGCCGGCAACCCACCCATCGGGTTGACCGCCCGGAACCCGGCCGCGTTCTGGTCGCCGCGGTCGAGGTCGATCCGCTCCTCCTCCTCGATCGGCACGCCCTTGAGGTTGAGCGCGATCCGCACGCGGTAGGTGGCGAGCGAGCGCCAATAGCTATAGAGCTTCATTCTTTCACCGCCCCGGTCAACGAACTGACGTAATACTCGACGAAGAATGAGTAGAGCAACGCCACCGGGATCGAGCCGAACAGCGCCCCGGCCATCAGCGCACCCCATTGGTAGTCATCGCCCTGCACCAACTGGGTCAGCACGGCGACTGGCACGGTCTTCTTCTCCGACGACTGGATGAAAGCGAGCGCGTAGATGAACTCGTTCCAACTCAGCGTGAAGGCGAAGATGCCGGCGCTGATTAGGCCCGGCACCGCGAGCGGCAGGGTGATGCGGCGCAGAATCTGTAGCCGGGTCGCGCCGTCGATCAGGGCGCACTCTTCGAGCTCGTACGGGATCGACTTGAAGTAGCCGATCAGCAGCCAGGTGCAGAACGGGATTAGGAAGGTCGGGTAGGTCAGGATCAAGGCGAGCGGGCTGTCGAACAGGCCGAGCT
>JAABUZ0100010874.1_pt1 | contig 10013 bp, 9 predicted proteins | sample 5562091 | NCBI WGS metagenome assembly JAABUZ01 (sample SAMN12813069, study PRJNA571459) | rock metagenome | isolation source: Antarctica rocks | place: Antarctica: Victoria Land, Linnaeus Terrace sud | collected 2015-12-21 | reverse complement strand
GGAAATCCGCCAACACCGCCGCCAGGGGTGGTACGATCTGGGACATGGGTTCCTCCTTCGGATAGTGGGTCAGACAACCCTATCCTACCGGAGGAATCCTTCTTGCGCCGACTTTGAATAAACCCTGGCGGGCGCAGGAGACACTTGCGATTATCCTCCGCGTGGTGCACCGCGAGGACATCCCGATCACGAAGGATGCCGCCCTCAATGAACGCGATTACGGCGACTTGACGGGAATGAACAAGGACGAGGCGGCGACCCGATTCGGCGCGGCGCAGGTACATACGTGGCGCCGCTCGTGGGATATTCGGCCGCCGGGCGGCGAAAGCCTTGCCGATACGGATGCCCGCGCCTTCCCCTTCTTTCGCGATCATATTCTCCCCCGCGTGACGGCTGGCGAGAACATTTTTGTCGTCGCGCACGGCAACAGCCTGCGCGCCATCGTCAAAGAGATCGAAGGGCTGACACCGGAGCAGGTTGTCGCCCTCGAAATCGCCACCGCGACCCCATATGTCTACACGCTGGATGCCGAGGGACGAATCATCCACAAGGAGATTGGCACTCCGCCAATGCCTCCCGCGCCCGTCCCACAGCCCGATGAGCCACACGAAGCCCACGAACCCGGCACCCATCGTGGCCTGTTGAGCGTGCATAATTCGGTAGCGTAGGCTTCAGCCTGCGTCCCGTATGCCTGCCTTCGACGAGATGCAGGCTAAAGCCTACGCTACCGGCAGGTTCTCGATCAATCAGTTGATTGACGCATGCTGTCGTCCATGCTATTCTCCCAATCAAGTGATTGATTGGAGGAGAGACGATGACTATCACGAATGACACTGACAGACCAGATATTACACCCGCACAGATAATCACGTCGTATACGCCGCACGGTGACGAGAGACGGCAGGAACTTGTGTTAGCAGCCTACTCTCTGATCGCGGAACGGGGCTTTGAGGGGTTGCGGACGCGCGATATTGCCGCGCGGGCGGGCGTCAATATCGCCACGCTGCATTACTACTTCGCCACAAAGGAAGCCCTCATTCGTGGTGTAGTGGATTATATTGAGCAGCAGTTCGCTGAGCAGAACGCGTACATCCAGTCTCAGGGAGCGACGGCGCGGGAGCAACTGCACGCCGAGCTCTGGCACGCGCTGCAGATTAAGCGCGATCGCCCTGAACTCCAAATCGTGCTCCATGAACTCTTCCTGCGCTCGCTACGCGATAAGGCGATTCACGACATCTATCGCGGCATGGATACTGGCTGGCATACCGCCCTCATGGAAATAGTGAGCGCCGGTATCACCGAAGGATCACTGCGGGCGAACCTCGATGTGGACGCCACGGCATCAACGATCATCGCCTTCATCAAGGGTACGTCCATTCAGTTGGCGCGGGAACCGGAAACCTTCACGTACGAGCGCGTCATCACGGAGTTTGAACGCTGGCTCTCGGTTGATGTGAAAGGAGGACATTCGGACCAGGACATTTAACCTAACATTATCAATCACCCTAACGATACCCGAAAATGGAAGGGATTGACCTACATGGCAGAAGTATCTGCACCCGCCGCATGGGGTAGCGTAGCAGATCAACCGAAAGACCCGCGCCGCTGGCTCACACTGGCAGCGGTGAACGTCGCCCTCTTCATAGCCCTTCTCGATGTCACGGTCGTCAATGTCGCGCTGCCGAGCATCGCGCGAGACTTCAAGAGTTCCTTCTCCGAACTCCAGTGGGTGATTGACACCTATGCACTCGTCATCGCCGCGTTGATCCTGACGATGGCGAAACTCGGCGACCTCTTCGGGCGCAAGCGGCTCTTTCTCATCGGGCTGTTTATTTTCGCCGGGGCTTCGCTCGGCTGCGCGCTCTCGCAGAACGTCACGCAATTGCAGATTGCGCGCGGTGTGCAGGGCATCGGCGGCGCGATCCTCTCACCGATCGCGGCGGCGATCATCTCCGCGACCTTCTGGGGGCCGGAACTCGGCACCGCGTTCGGCATCTATGGTGGCGTATCGGGCATTGCGCTGATCGCCGGGCCGATTGTCGGTGGCTTGCTCGTCAAGTATGTCAGTTGGCAGTCCGTCTTCCTCATCAATGTACCAATCGGCATCGTCGGCATCATTGCGGGCGCGCTCGTTATCAAGGAATCGCGCAACACGCGAGCGACCCACTACGTGGACATCCTCGGCGTCACCCTTAGTATCGCGACACTCTTCTCGCTCACATTGGCGCTCATCAAGGGCACGGAGTGGGGCTGGGGGAGCGGCCGCACGCTCGGCTGGCTGGCAGCGGCGGTCGTGCTCTTCGTCCTCTTCATCGTCGCGGGGATCGTGCAGGCACGGCGCGGACTGGACGCAATGATGGATCTCTCGCTCTTCCGCGTGCCGACCTTTAGCGGCACGGCAGTCATCACGGTAATCGTCAGTTTCAGTTACGCAGGCCTGCTCTTTATCATGGCGTTGCTCTTCCAGAACGTGTTGGGCTATGACGCACTCGGCACGGGGCTACGCTACATCCCCTTCGTGATCGGCAGCATTGTCATCGCACCGCTGGTGGGGGCGAACGCAAACCGGCTCGGCGCGCGGCTGATCTTCGGTGTCGGCCTGGCGATACTCGCCGTCGGCTTCCTGCTTCTGACACACATCACGCCATCGTCGGACTGGGACGCACTGCTCGCTGGCCTCGTGATCGCGGGGATCGGCGGCGCGGCGGTACAGGCGCAGTTGACGACCGCAGCCGTCAGTGCCGCCCCGCGCGAGCGGGCGGGCCTCGCGACCGGCATTAGTGCGACGATGCGCCAAGTTGGATCGAGCATGGGCATCGCCCTACTCGGCTCGATTTTCACCTCCCGCTATACACACTACCTGCCGAACGCGCTCGCGGCGGGACAGGTGCCGAAGGAGTTCGCGGACCGGCTCGCGCAGGGCACGGGCGGTAATGTCGCTTTTGCCGGGCGCGTCCCGCCGCAGGCACCGCCGCAATTCGCGCCGACGATCCAGCAGGCGACCCATTCTGCCTTCATCTCCGGCTTCAACGACACGATCCGCGTCGCGGTCGTCTTCATTATCGTCGCGGTCGTCATCGCCGTCGTCTTTGTCCGCCGCACGGATAGCGCGCACGACGAAGGCGCGGCCCGACCGCGTGAGGAAGTGAGAGAGCCGAAAGCGGCAGTGCGGGCGGATTGAGAGACCCAACCCCCGGCCCCTTCCATCCCACGGCGCGGGTAGGGATGACTCATCGAACTATTGAGGTGTCTGGCGGAACGCCCCGGTATATCGGAGGATCGCTCCCCTTCCTCGCGGGAAGGGGCGGGGGTTAGGTTCCCAACCGTAACCCCAGCGATTCCACCATATCATGGAGCGCCGCACGGGATACGTCGGAGGCGCGTTCCGCTTCCCGTAGTGTCTCGACAAGCGACCGAAAGACGGCAATCGCGGCGGGGGTATCGAGGTCGTTCTCCAGCGCACGGTCGAAATCCGCGAGGAAGCCTGTGGTATCGGGCAATGTGCCGTCACCGGCAGGCAGAGCGAGGGCATCCGTCGCCCACTGGACAAGCGGCAGGAAAGTAGCCGGGCCGTCGTCCTCGTACTCCCACGGCGTGCGGTAGTGGTGATTGAGTAGGTAAAGGCGGATGGCATCCGGGTCGTACTGCCGGAGGGCATCGCGGACGAAGACCATATTGCCGAGCGACTTGGACATCTTCTCGCCCCGATAGCGCACCATCGCGGTGTGCATCCAGACGCGCACGAATGGGTGGACGTCCGTTGCGCCTTCAGATTGGGCGATTTCGCTCTCGTGATGGGGAAAAATGAGGTCCGCACCGCCGCCGTGGATATCCACTGTTGGGCCGAGAAAGTGCATCGCCATCGCCGAGCACTCGATGTGCCAGCCGGGGCGTCCCTTGCCCCAGGGCGATTCCCACGCCGGTTCGTCCGGCTGCGCAGCCTGCCAAAGCAGGAAGTCGAGCGGATCGCGCTTGCGCGGATCGTCCAGATTGCCGCCACGCTCAGCCGCGATCGTCCGCATCTGCGACCGGCTGTACCGGCTCAGGCTGCCATAGTCCGGATCGCTCGCGATGGAGAAATAGACATTGCCGCCCACCATATAGGCGTGCTCCTTCGCAATCAGTGTTGCGATCAGCGAGATCATCTCGCCGATTTCGTCTGTAGCGCGGAGGAAATGCGTCGGCGGCTCGATGTTCAGGGCGCGGGAATCTTTCTCGTACTGCGTCGTCTGCTCCCGCCCCAATTCGTCCCACTGTTTGCCCGTCTCGCGAGCGCGCTTGAGGATGTCGTCGTCAATATCAGTGACATTCTGGACATACGTCACGGCCCAGCCCGCGCGGCGCAACACCCGCATCAAGGTATCGAAGACGACATACGTGAACGCATGTCCCATATGCGTCGTGTCGTAGGGTGTGACGCCACAGACATAGAGACTGACCGTCTCGCCCGATGGCGCGAATGGTTCGATCTCCCGCGAGGCGGTGTTGTAGAGACGCAGGTTCATTGGTTTACCGTTTCAGTAGGCGCCGTTATGCGTCGCCCCACGACCATGCACATACAACGCGATCAGATCATCGAAGCGATTGATATCGAACGGCTTGCCGAGAAAAGCGTTTGCACCGCACGTCGAAAGGTCGGGTGGCAGGGCAGCGCTCATCAGGATAATCGGCAGGCTGCGCGCGTCGTGTTCCTTGCGGAGCCGCATGCACAGTTGGATGCCGTCCACAAAGGGCATCATCACATCGCTAATCACGAGATCAGGTGACTGACGCTCGACAATTTCCAGCGCGATACGCCCGTTATAGGCGGAAATGACCGTATAGCCCTCGCCTTCCAGCATATCCGTCAGCAAGTCCACGACGGGCGCCTCATCGTCCACGACAAGAATCGTCACCATCTTATGCGTCCCCATCGTGAAATACTGCCTGATCCGTACGATGCTCCTGCGCCGTGATACCGCTCATGACGCCAATACCGCTCTCCTCGACCGGTAGCACGCGAATCCGGCCGTCTTCGATACGGAATTCGCGCAGACCAGTATCAAAACCGCTCTGTCGCATTTTGAAGATCGAGACGATTCGGTACAGTCGGTTCCGATATTCAATAGAGCGGAATCGGATAAGATTGTCCGCGAGCACGGCACCGAGCGACTCGCGAAGGCCGCTGTCGAAGGCATTGCTCTCCTGCGTCATCACGCTCGTCACGTTGCGCTCGCGCAAGTAGTTGAAGAGCGCGGCGAGGAATCCGGGCGCGCGGTTCGGTTCGAGGATCGCCGCTTCGACCGCTGCATGGGAGTCAATGACGAGCCTTCGGATACCGAGATTTTCCACGCGATTGCGCACCATCGCCGCGAAGATATCCACTTCCAGTTCGACTGGCGCGAGACAAAGGAGCGAGACTTCCCCACGCGCGACCGCGCCACGCAGATCGAGATTGAAATTATCCGCTTTTAGGTACAACTGCTCCGCGCTCTCGCTGAAGCAGATGAAAAGTCCCGGCTCGCCGTTTGCTGCGCCTGCCATCACGTAATGGAGTGCAGTCAGCGTCTTGCCTGCGCCGGGGCTACCGGCAAAGAAAGTGATCGTGCCCCGATTCAATCCGCCCTGAAGCATCGCATCAAGTTCCGGCAAGCCAAGACTGGCGCGGTCGGTGCCAACCGTATAATCCACCGTTTGATACACGGCTTCATGGCGCGGGTAGCAAATGATCCCCTCTCCGGTGATCGCCATCGTGTGCATGCCATTGAGATGGCGCGTTGCACGCAGTTTTTGGATTTCGATGTGGCGGCGGTGTCGCACGCCCCAGAGGGTGTTGTGCAGTTTGATAATACCGTCCGCGACGGTCAATGCGCCGGAATCGCTTTCCTGAGCAGGATTGGCTTCCAGGGTAATGAGGCTTGTCACTTCGAGCAGTGAGAGCTGCGTCCGTACTTCGTACAGGAAAAGCTGCACCTCGCTGTCCGAATTCGCGAATCCGGCAATACCGCGAAACCCATCGAGGACGACAAACGAGGCATCATCTGCGCGGACAATCTCGACAATTGCATCCGCCGTTGTCTCCAGTCCATCCCGCAGGAGTGTCTGAATACTGAGAAGACGTATTCGGTCGCCGACGAGCGTCTCGTCAAAAAACGAGAACTGGCGGAGCGATGTCAGCAGTTGTACGTGCGATTCGGAGAGGACAGTAAGGACCAGGACACGCTTTCCCTGCCGTGCCTGCTCTACCGCGATTTGTTCGGCGAGAATTGTCTTACCTGCCCCCGGCCTGCCGAGGATCAGGATCATCGAGCGAAGCGGGATACCCCCTCCAAGGATTTCATCCAGCCCCGAGACATGCGTCAGTATGACAGGAACCACGCGCTACTTCCCTCCTGGGGCGCGACACGCAATTACTTCCGCTCGCACGCGCCCGATCACCACTGGAAGGCGTGCGCAAGATTGATGCCGCTGTCAGCAATGAGCAATGAGCAACGAGTAACGAGCAATGAGTGATTCGCTGTGATTGCCGTGATCGTCGCTCGAACACTGAGCCTTCCCGGTTGGCCTCATTGCTCATTGCTTATTGCTCATTGCTATCCCAGTTGCGGTAGGATATCGCGGATATCGAGGGCGCGACAGGTCATCATCGGGGTATCGCGGAGAGTGTAGGCACTTGCCTCGGTCTCCCGCAACGCAGCGACGAGATCGAGGAAGTCCTGCGGGTAGTCGCTCTCAAAGGCGACCACCCATTCCTGATCGTCGAGGCCAAAGGAGTACGTGGTGTTCAGTTTCACCGACGGATACCCCTGGCCCACCTCAATATGCTCGCGCATCATCGCCTGCCGCTCGTCGAGCGAGAGCGCGAACCATGCACGCGTCTTCACGAAGGGATAGACAAAGAGATACTTCCGGCCACCCGGCTCGATCGTCAGGCGGTTCGATTCGCTGCCACGCTCCTTCGGGTCCACATACTGCGAGCGGCGCGTCATTGAGAGGTAGGCATACGGCGTTGTTAGGTAGCGACCAAAGCCCGTGCCGTTCAATTTCGCAGCGAAGGACTGGAAGTCATCGAGTTCATACGAGACGTGCCACAAAAGGAAATCGGCATCCGCCCGTAACCCGACGCAGGAGTACGAGCGGAGGAGCATCGTTGGGGTCGTCGCGTCAATGAGCGCGAGGAATTCGGCGTACCCGCGCGCTTGGTCAGCCTCGGGCAGGTGGCGCCATGCCGGGTCAACACGATAAAAGACGAAGCGGACATATTGGCGGCGCGTCGGCGACTTGGCGTCAGGAGCGGTTGCCAGTGTCGGGGCGGCGGTCAGAGCGGCGGTCGGGGTCATCTCTCACTCCCAGGTGGTCCATCATGCGGACGGATTGTCGGCGCGCCACGTTGCGCGCTCCCACCAATGATACCACCGGGCGGAATGGTGATAGGCTATGCGCGTTATTGACAGGGATGGGAACAGAACACATCACCGATGAGAGAAGGAGACCCGCATGGCCAATACCCCCGCATCCGTACCCGATACCACGACGCCGAGACGCGCGATGACTATTCTTGCCCACCCGGACGACGCCGAGTTCGGCTGCGGCGGCACGCTGGCGACCTGGGCGCGCCAAGGCACGGAAATTACGATGGTCATCGTCACGGACGGCTCAAAGGGCAACGACGACCGTGCAATCACGCCGGAGCAACTCGTCGCTATGCGCACTGAAGAACAGGCACGGGCCGCACGCGTCCTCGGTGTCACACAGGTCATCAACCTTGGCTACGAGGACGGCATTCTCCAGCCGACGATTGCCCTTCGGCGCGATATCGCTCGCGTGATCCGTCAATACAAGCCGGACGTCATTATCACCGGCGACCCGGACAATCGCTTCAGCGGCGATTCCTATATCAATCACCCGGACCACCGCGCGGCGGCGGAAGCAGCGCTCTACGGCATTTTTCCGGCGGCGGACAACTTCAACTTTTACCCGGAATTGCTCACCGAAGGATGGGAGACACATAAGGTCAAGGAAGTCTGGATCGAGGAATGGGGCGGTGGCACGACTTTTGTGGATGTCACCGAAGCGATGGATGCCAAGATCGCTGCTCTGGCCGAACACAAGAGCCAGTTTGACATCAAGGATGTCGAGCCGTTCGTGCGCCGCTGGACAGAAGAAACCGGCAAAAAGCACGGCGTCGCCTTCGCGGAGTCATATCGCAAGATCACCCTCCAAAGCCCGCCGGACGCGGAAGCGGGAGCGGATCTGGTCAACGAGGGCGCCAGCGAACTCGAAGAAACTCCCGTTAACGCGGAGCAATGAGGCAAGTTCGGAGTGGGGGATCACGCCACCCTGAACGCCGAACGCCGAACTCATTGCTGCTCAGAGCGTACCCTTCGCGATAATAGTGCCAGTGGGGGTGGGGCTGCCCCCTGATGGCTCGACGCTGATCGCAATTGCCTGGGCGTTCGTTACATCGCCATGAACAAGGCCGCTCCACGAGCCATCCGGGTTCGGTGCGAACAGACCGACGCCGACAGGGGTAGCGCCCGCGACAAACCAGACTTCGTAGACTTTCCCGTTAGCAAGTGACGGTAGGCCGCTCATTGTCAGGACGGCGGCCTGATCGTTCGAGAGCCGGAGCAATTCGCCTCGCGTGGCGACATTCGGCGTCGTGCTGGTGATCGGTTTTGTCGTACCCGCCACGGCGATCGCGTTACTCTGTGTAGCAATCACCCGATCCTTGCCAGTCAGATCCCGACTTAAGGCAGCAGCCCACCCACCGAACCCGATGCTCAGGACAAGCAGAATGACCGCCGCGAATGGCCAGACGATACCAGGCTGCCGTCGCGCGCGGGCGCTATCGAGGGAGAGCGGTCTGGCGTCACGGGGGCGCTCGCCGATCTCAGCCAGCGCTTCTTGATAAACAGTAGCCATCAACCGTACACGGAGTTGGGGGTTAGGCATGAGGGAAGGAACATTATACGGAAGCATCGCTGCCGCCTCTTTCAACGTTACCACATCGTTCACCGCATCCGGGTGCGCGGCGAGATACTGTTCGACGGTCGCTTCTTCTCCAGGAGCAAGTGCGTGGAGAGCATAGGCCGCAAACAGGTCGGACGGGTGCGTTGCATCCGTCGCCGGCATTCCCGGTGGGCGGTTCGTGTTCGGGGTCATCACCGCACACGCTCCATTCCCTCATCCGCAGCGTCCGATACATGGAGCAGATCGCGCAATTTGTCGAGCGCTAGACGCATGCGCCCTTTGACAGTCCCCAGCGGGATACCGACACGTTGTGCAATTTCGGCATGCGTGAATCCACCATAGTATGCCATATCAACCACCTGTCGTTGCTCGGGGGGTAAGGTCGCCATCGCCAGCCGTATTCGGTCATGTTCCAGACTCTGTACCACTTCCGTCCATGTATCCTCTTTAGCAGGGAGCGGTAACGCATCGTCAATGACGGTGTCCGCGCCCGCTTTCGACCGCACACTACGCATCTGATCAATTGCGCGGTGATGGACGATAGTCAGCAGCCACGTACGAACCGTCCCCCGGCGGGTATCGTACGTTGCACCCTGTCGCCACACATTGAGGAATGCTTCCTGCACCACATCCTCTGCGCTCCCGCGCTCCCCGAGGAGACGATACGCGAGCGCGAAAGCAACCCCTCCATAGCGGTCATAAAGCAACTCAACCCCGCGCGGGTCACGGTCCGTGATCTGACGAAGAATCGCGGCGTCTACGTTCTGGTCCGTTTTGTCGTCCGTTACCACTACTCTCTTCCTCACCGTACGGAACCCCTGCGCACACGGATCACTACGATCATCATACAGCCGACCCCAAATATCTGACTGTTTCATTATACCGAATAGACGCTACCCCGTTTTGATACGATGTGCGATAAGATAGAGTGAAGATGGTGACCTGGCACCAATCTTGCTGATTAAATGCTCGGGTTTTCCTCCTGGTGGGATGATCCATTGTGGAAAGGAGTGCGGGGGCGCGGGGCGCGATCGTCGCGGACGCGAATGATCCGAACCGGT
>JAABUZ0100010873.1_pt1 | contig 10013 bp, 6 predicted proteins | sample 5562091 | NCBI WGS metagenome assembly JAABUZ01 (sample SAMN12813069, study PRJNA571459) | rock metagenome | isolation source: Antarctica rocks | place: Antarctica: Victoria Land, Linnaeus Terrace sud | collected 2015-12-21 | reverse complement strand
AAACCGTATCGCGGGACTCTACAACTGCGCTGACGGCCAATTCAAGCTGGTCGAAGCGGAATGGGGATCACAGCATCGGACAAAAATCCCATCACCCGCTGGAGGACTCGTGAGCACGGCGGAAGACATCCTTCGCTTCAACGAAATGATGCGAGGGGGAGGAACGCTGGAAGGAAAGCGCGTCCTATCAAAGGCCGCTACCCGCCTCATGACTATGTCGCACACAGGCGACCTCAAAGCCGGTTGGGCGCCCGGAGTGGGGCATGGCTATGGATACGAAGTGGTGCGCGAACCCGCGGGCATGTTCCGCTATAGCTCCCTCGGCACTTACGTCAAGGGCGGGGCTTACCGCACCTATGAATGGGTGGACCCGGAAAAGGATCTCGCCGGTGTCTTCATGATGCAGCGCACGAACGGCGCTGGAGACACAACGGACGAGATCAACAGCTTTATCGCCATAAGCGCGGCGGCCATCGAGCAGTAAAGGAGCAACATGCGAAAGATTTGCCTGGCGGATAAACTCAGCAGCTTTCAGGAGCACTGGAGCCCTAAAATTGTAGGCGAACTCAACGGCCAGCACGTGAAGCTCGTGAAGTTTCGCGGCGACTTTGTATGGCATCATCACGAAGCCGAAGACGAAATGTTCCTGGTTCTGCAAGGCAGCTTTTGCATGCACTACCGCGAGCCGTCCGGCGCCGAGCAGTTACTGGAAATTTCCGCGGGTGAATTCGTCATCGTGCCGCGAGGCACCGAACACCGTCCTTGTGCCGCCGAAGAAGTTCACGTGATGCTCTTCGAACCGGCGGGAACGCTCAACACGGGCAATGCGCGGACGGATTTAACGGTTGAAGCACCCGCTGTTATTTAGCGATAACATGCCGCAATTATTGGAGTTAACAACAACTTTATGCACAGCTCTGCTCGTAGGGAATGAACTTTCTGTTGCTATTTTCTTTCATCCTACGCTCGCAAAACTGCCCGACAAGGTTCATGCCGCAGCGGCAAAAGCTCTTGCCCGTTTATTGGGCCGAGTGATGCCTTTCTGGTACGCCCTTGTTTTAATCCTGACAATACTCGAAGCTCTGCTGCATCGGCCCCTGCTGCGGGTACCCGGCCTATTCTTCTCCCTATCGTCATGCTTGTGGGGCTTGTCAATTATCTATACAATTCTCGGCCCAGTTCCGATCAATAATCGCGTAGCGTCCTGGAATCTGGATGGTCTCCCCGAAAACTGGCGGCGTGACCGCGAACGCTGGGATCAACTTCACCGCCTTCGCGTTATTTTGCTTCTGGTCGCCCTGGTGCTTCAGTTGCTGGGGTCATCGCGGGGGCAACCTGCTTCCTGATCCAGCCCTCAATGGTTTGCAAAACAAGAGGAGACATCGTCTCGGCAATGGCGCCGTACTCGGCGGGTAACCCCGTTTGGCACGGCTGAAACAAATGATTCAACCCAGGCAAGATCTGCACCGTGGCGTCCTTGTTACCAGCCTCTTTCAGCGCCCCTTGCACCATGGGCGCATTCCCCTCCGGAAGCACTTGCAGATCTTTGTCGCCATACAAAGCTAAAACCGGACACTTCAATTTCGCGAGCACCGGCTTCGGATCATAAGAAACGAAGTAGCGAAACCAAGGAGTATTGAGTGATTTGAAAGCGCCTGCCGCCTCGGGCTGGTTTGGCATCAGCTTTCGCGCTTCCGTTTCCAGATCTATATCTGTTCGACCTTCCCGCAGCAGTTCCACAACTCTCGTAAGCGCTTGAAGCATTTCGCGCTCCTTATCCGGCGGCATGCCGCTGGCTTTTGCCATTCGTTCCTGCTGTTGAAGAATCACCTGATCCCCGCGCACGGCAGGTCCTGCCAGAAGCACCACAAAATCGACCTCCCGCATCTCCAAAGCCACCAGAGGAGCAAGCACGCCTCCCTCGCTATGACCGATCAAACCGACATGGCTTTTATCAATATCGGAACGAGTCAGCAAATAACGCACACCCGCTGCGGCATCATTTGCTAAGTTCGCGCTAGTCACGGCGGAAAAATCGCCGGTGGACTCGCCCACGCCACGGTCGTCGTACCGCAACACCGCAACGCCATGCCGCGTCAGGTAATCCGCCAGCAACAGAAAAGGCTTGTGTCCCAATATAGTTTCGTCCCGGTCATGCGGCCCAGAGCCGGGAATCAGCAAAACCGCGGGAAACGGGCCCGCGCCTTCCGGCTTTGTCAAGGTTCCGGCCAGAGTCGCTCCGCTGGCAGGCGCGCCGGAATAGCGGACGTTCTCCTGCCGGTACGGAAACGGCGGCTTGGGCTCTTGGGGACGCGCGGCCGCCAGCGGTTTCTCTCCCCGCTTGAAGTCAAGCGGCAGCCCGGAGCCTTGTGTCCAGGTGCCGTGAATCGTTTTCTTATCTTCGGAGAGCTTCCCTTCGTATCGTCCCTTCACGACGGGAATATCGAAGGAAAAAGACGCGCCCTCCAATTTGACATTTCTTGCCGGAAACGGAGAGGGGCTTTGATCGAGGCTGAAAAATGAAACGCCCAGAACCCCATCCGCTCCCGTGGTGACTTGCAAAGCAATGCGCAGCTTTTGTTCCCCTGCAACCAGTAATCCCTGCCATGCGCCATCAATGACGGAAGGGGCCGCTACTTTATCCCTGGGGGAACGCTTTTTAAAGTTAAGCGGCAAAGGTTGGCCCTGCGTCCATTTGCCCGTCAGCGTCTTACCGTCTCCACCAAGCGAGCCTTCATAGGCGCCGTGAACCGCCGGAATGTCCAACTTAAGAGTGTTTCCCTCGAAACCCACTTTTTCAACCGGTATTCCATTAGCACCCTGATCAACGCTGTCCAAAGTCGCCGCATACTCCCCGTTCCCATTTGCTTTCACATGCAGTACTAGGCGAAGTTGGGCAACTCCTGTGTCCAAGGCACCGTCCCAATCTCCCACTGGCGACAACGACGGTTCCGCGCCGAGTAGCGGAAGCCCAAGCACGGAGTACAGCAAGCCAAGCATCATCACGCGCATATCAATATCCTATGTCAAATTACGTGCATTCGTGAGACCACTTACGCTCATCTCATCTGTTTGTCATTCCACCCGAAGAGCCCGGATCGGATCAATCGCGGCCGCGCGGCTGGCCGGAATCCAGATCGAGAGCAAAGCCACCAGACACAAGGCAACCGGAGCAAGCAGAAGAGTCCAGGCATCATAGGGGCTGGTCTGGTAAAGCAGCCGGGACATCAAGCCCGCCATGGCGACCGAGCACGCCAATCCAATGGCGGCGCCGAGCAGCGCCATTGTCATGCCGCGCTTGAGAACCAATTGAAAGATGTCTTTTTTATGCGCTCCCAGCGCCATGCGGAGCCCAATCTCGGAAGTTCGCTGCGACACCGAATAGCCAAGAACGCCCGCAATGCCCAGAGCCGCCAGAAGCAGAGCAGCCGCGGCAAAAATCCCGAGCAGAATCGTGTTGGAACGCTGCCCGCCCGTGGACTCCCGCAGAGCCGCTTCCATCGTTTTCACGCCTGTAAGGGGGAGCGATGGATCGAGCCGGGACACCTCGCGGCGGATGGCTGAACTGGCGAGCAGCGGGTCGAGCGCGGTGCGGACCACGATTTTCACAGCCCGCATTTCATTGGTGATGTTGTCCGCCAGATCGTCATCCGAAACCTGCTGATAAGGAACATAAGTCCCCGACTCGATCTGCTCATGCAGTTGGCTCTGCTTTACGTCTCCCACCACCCCTACAATCGTCATCCAAGCGCTTCGGGAATTGTCCTCGCCCCATTTGATGCGCTTGCCGATCGGGTTTTCATTCGGCCAGAAGCGGCGCGCCAGCGTCTCATTGACCAGCGCCACCGGAAGCGAATCGCGCGTATCGCGGCGGTCGAAAACACGGCCTCGTTTCACCGGAATCCCCAGAGCGTTAAAGAAATTTCCCAGTGGCCAGATATGCGCCACGCTGCGCGGAATATTAATAGTGGCGGGGTTTTGTCCTTCAATCGAAAACGTTCGATGCTCATTGATAGACAGGGGAAGCGAAGTAGCCAGGGCAGCGGCTTTCACGCCTGGAACGGCCTCCATGGCTGGCTGAAGGCGTTCGTAGAAGTTTCGGACCTGCGAACCCGTTTTGTAAGCTTGTGACGGCAAGCTGACCGACATGGTGAGAATGTGGTCCGGGCGGAAGCCGGGATTGGTGGCAAGAAGCCGTGAAAAGCTTCGCAGGAGCAGTCCCGCGCCGACCAGCATCACCAAGGCCAGCGCAAACTGAACAACCACCAGCGCTCCCAAGGTCCGGCCCTGCCTGCGGCCGGCGGTATGGGATCGTCCGCCCTCGCGCAGGCCCTCATTTGCTTCCGCGCGCGAAACCTGCCAAGCGGGAAAAAACCCGAACAACAGCGCGGTGGCCGTTGAGAGCCCAAACGTAAAAAGCAGAACGCGCAAATCTACGCTGACCTCTCCGGTTTCCGGCAAAGGAAGTGAGCTGAGATGCAGAAGAAACCTCGTCGCCCAAACGGAAAGCAGAAGCCCCAGAGCGCCGCCCCCAAGAGCGAGCACCAGACTTTCGGACAGAATTTGGCGAATTAAATCAGCGCGGCTGGCTCCTAGCGCCACTCGCACCGACATTTCCCGCTGCCGCGAAGCCGCGCGCGCCAGCAGAAGACTGGCGACATCAGCGCACCCAATCAACAGCACCAAGCTCACCGCTCCCAGAAGAACCAGCAGGACAGGTTTCACCTTGCCGGTAATCTCTTCGCGGAATGGAATGACCTCGGCATCCAACTGAAAATTGCCGCCGCGCAAATCAACCGGATAGATCTCGCTGAACATACGTTTTGCAAAGGACTTCATATCCGCTTGCGCCTGCGCCACCGTGACTCCAGGACGCAGCCGCGCCACGACGTTATGGTTGTACATATTGCCGAAACCCTGCAATTCGTCCTTGGTAAAGCTGATGGGAACATAGATCTGCGCTGGTTCGTTGTTAAACGCAGGGCCGTGCAGCGGAAACTCCCACCCATCCGGCATGATCCCGACCACGGTGTAAGGCACGCGATCAAGCGCAATTGTTTTTCCCACCATTTGCTTGTCGCCGCCGAATTGGGAACGCCAAAGCTTTGCGCTCAGGATGGCGACACGCGCTCCGTCCCGGTCTTCCTGGGCCGTGAAATTACGGCCCCGCACGGGTGCGATGCCGAGAGTCGGCCATAGCGAAGCTGATATGCGCGTGCCGACCAAGCGCACCGGTTGCTCCATCCCGGAAAGCTCAAACTCATGTTGGCCGTAGATGCCGACTGCTTCAAACGAATGATTTCGGCGCAGCAGTTCCTCGTAATCGGGCGCGGAAAACGGTATCGGGCCGGGAATCAGTTGCGCTAGAGCCTCGTAAACCGCCACCAGCCGGTCCGGTTGCCTGAATGGCAGGGGACGCAACAAAACCGAATCCACCAAGGTAAAGATCGCGGTATTCGCGCCAATGCACAGCGCGAGCGCCGCTACAATAATAAGACTGAAAACAGGCCGCTTGCGAAGCGAACGAAACGCATACGCCAAATCCCGGTACACTTGCATGTCCTGGATAAAGGCACGTTACCGACCATGAAGCCCGTAACGAAATGATTGACTTATGGGCGTTAGCTGTTCGGATTTGAGAAATTATGTCGCGAATGAAAACAGAACAACGGAAGGTCATCCGTGGGCGCTGGCAGTCGCCGAATAAGCCGCGGCTATGGCAGCAGTATTCGCAAAAACCTCGTGCCGTGTCACTCTGCCGTTCCGAACAGTAAAAAACTGAGCGATGGAGGAATCGATTTGCTTTCCCGTTGCTTTTACTCGCGCCTGATAGCGCCCACTCTCCTGCTCGTTCACAGTGCAGCCTCCGGCAATCATATAACTTTATCTTGCCTGCTGATAATGCCGGTAGCACCACCACGCCAGAAAGAAAAGCAAAACGCACCCACCGCCCAACTTCGCTTCAAAGCCCCACACCGACCGAATATCCGCCGTCGGCAGAAACGAAAAGACAATCGCAATTAGCGACACGCACAACCCCGAAAACGCGGCGAACCGCTGCCCAAACTTCCAGGCCGCTCCAAACAGGTAAAGGAACGGCACAAAAAGCGAGATCACTGTCATATCTACCATCACCTGATATGCGCCCCGAAACGTCTCGCCAAGCTGGCTGATGAGCAGCAGCACCGCCGAACCGAACCCCAGAATCAAAATGGAAATATAAGGCGTTCCAAACCGGGGATGCAGTTTCGCGAAAGCAGGCGGAAGAAACTTGCCCATGCCCAGCACAAACGGCAACCGGGCGCACGCTCCCACATACGTTCCTAATTGCCCTCCCACGCTCAAAAAGATGCAAGCCCCCACGGTCAACGGCACCCAAGACCAGCCGAGATCATGCGACGCCTGCTGGCTTACTTGCGCCAGCCCAGTCACCGTGCTGATCCGTTCCGGCGTCAGCACCACAAGAAAAGAACTGGTCGCCGCCACATAGAAAATGACGATCAGGATGGCGCTGATCCAGGTCGCCCGGAAAATCGCCTTGCGCGGGCTATGCACTTCGCCCGATAGAATCGGAGAAAGCTCCAGCCCCGTCATGGCCATGGCCAACTGCGACCAGAAGTTCAGCTTGTCAAAATCCCACCGGGGCAGCAGATGAAACGTGGTGGCCGATCCTCTTCGCGCCAGAATCGCCAGCGCCGAAACGACCAGGACAATGGCGATCAAATACACCGCGATGCCGCCGAAGTTGTCCACCCACTTCGCCACGCGCAAGCCCACATAATTCGCCCCAATGGTTCCAACGAGCAAGGCAAACGCGCATGGCAGCACATACGCAGGATTCTCCGCCAAAGGTTCCAGCCGTGGACTGAATGCATAGGTAATCATTCCCACCGCCGACACCAGCACGCCGGGAATCCAGAACAAATTATTGAGGTAGTAAAACCAACCGCAGCAAAACGCGTGCCACGGCCCGAACGCTTCGCGGGTCCACACATATAAACCGCCCTCTTGCGGAAACCGCCGTGACAGATTCGCCACCACGAAAGCGCACGGAAGGAGAAAGAAGACCGCCGCCAAGAGCCAAAGAACGATAGCTCCCGGCCCTACATGCGCGGCCACGCCGATCCAGCGCGTGCTGACCACCGCCGCCACGTTGAACAGCACCAAATCGCGAAAACGAAGCTCCCGGCGAAGACCGCTTTCCACTTCCATTGAAAGCTTTACTTTGCTCCGGCCGCGCCGATATAACCGTTGATCTGCTCCGTGAGCAATTGAAGCGGCAGAGTTCCATCGCGCAGCACCGCATCGTGAAACTCGCGAACATCAAATTTCGAGCCCAGCTGTCCCTCCGCCGTGCTTCGCAAGGATCGAATGCGTAACTGGCCCATCTTGTACGACAAGGCTTGCGCGGGCCACGAAATATACCGGTCAATTTCCGCCAGCGACTCCTCCGGCGCATGCACGCGAAAATATTCGACAGCCTGCTCCCGCGTCCACCCCAGCTCATGAATCCCCGTGTCCACCACCAGCCGCACCGCCCGAAACCGCTCACTGGCTAATTGCCCGAAGCGGCTGTACGGATCGTTGTAAAGTCCGAGCTGCGACCCCAGTGATTCCGCATACAGCGCCCATCCTTCGATATAGGCGCTATTGCCGTAAAATTTGCGGATCTCGGGAAGGTTCCCCTGCGCTTGCGCCAGCGTAATTTGAAAGATGTGTCCCGGCACGGCCTCATGCAGCACCAACGATTCCTTGTCGTATTTGACCTGCTTCTCGGGCTGGTACGTATTCAGGTTGAACCAGCCGGGAGTTGTGAGATCGGGAGAAGGCGCTTGCGCGTTCGTGGCCGTGGCGGCTTCCCGGTCTTCCGGAATCGGACGCACCCCATACAGCAGCATCGGCAAATGCCGGAACTGGTTCGGCAATTGCGGCTCAATGATCTTCGCGATGTTCCGGCAGTAAGCCAGCATCTCTTCCTTGTTGCGGAAATGCTGCTCGGCTGAAGCCTGCATGCCGCGCTGAAACTCTTCGAGCGTGCCCGTGAACTTGGCCTGCGTCATGATGGCCTGCATCTCGCCTTCAATGCGCTTGACCTCCTGTTCGCCCAGGCTGTGAATCTCCTCGGGCTTCAACTCCGTGGTGGTCAGGCGGCGGACCAGAATCGCGTAGTCCTCGCGGCCCTTCGGAAGAGAGCTCAAGCTGACGCTGGGCCGGACGTTGGGCGTATAGGTAGCCGCCATATAGTCATGCAGCTTGCGCCACGCCGGTAAAAACTGTTTCTCGTAGGCATCGGTTGCTTCCCCGCGCAGCCGTTGCTGCTCCGCCTGCGGAAGATTTGCAGGAAACTTGCGAAAAGCGTCCAGCAGGTGAGAATGCTCCGCGTCCTGATTCATCTGGGCGGTCAACTGCTGTGTAACGAGATCCGCGACAACACGAGGCTGCATCATCTTGGCGGCAATTGCTTCGTCCATGATGCCGATGTTCTGGCCCACAAAAGCCGGAATCGTCCGCAGTCTTGCAAGAATGTTTTCGTAGTCACGGACCGTCCGGGCCGGCATGCGATCCACCACGGCGTATACGCGATTGTGAAACCCGAACAGTTGGCCCACCCGCAGCAGATGCGTTTCGAGTTCCCATCCATCCAGCCGCGAGCGAAAATCATATTGCACCAGCCTGAGCGTGAGCCGGTCCTCGGCGGAAAGATTGGCGGTGTTGAAGCCGTTAGCTGTTTGCAGCCGCTCCTCTAAAAACTGGCGGCGTTGGGCGCGCGCCCCCTTCGACCAATCCGTCCAGCGGTCATCAAACTCATGCCGGCCAACGGAAGTGGCAAACTCCGGATCATCGCGAACCATTCCTTCGAATGTGTCTTTGAAGAATTGATCGGCGGATTGCGCCGACGCCAATTGCGCCGTTAGAAGGAAAATCGGAACCCAGAAGCGAAGCATGACACTCAGAATACCGTGTACCGCCCTACTCAGATTCGTCTTCGTGCTCAAACCGCAGGTGCTGATGAGGGCACCGCGGCGTATTCGGGTCTCCGGCGAGCCGCGTCTCGCCTTCCACCAGCGTTAACTCGATCAATGACGTATTCGACCGCTCAGCCACATTTTCCGCAAGGGGGCGCGAATGAGTCGTCACCCAAATCTGCGACATGCGCGACGCGCGTGCAATGAGCTGCGCCAAAGGTTCATGCAGATCGGGATGCAGACTCGTTTCCGGTTCGTTCAAGGCAATCAGGGACGGCGGCCTGGGACTCAAAAGCGCCGCGCATAAGCAAAGAAAGCGAAGCTGCCCATCCGACAGCTCACGCGCGTGCAGCGGCCGCAGCAATCCAGGCACCTCCAAAGAAACGCTGAACAGCGTTGCCCGCGCCTCAATACGGAGCCGCGCTCCCCGAAACGCGCTGGCAACCGTTTCCGCCAGCCCAATCTCATCGCCAATCTCAAAAATTGTTTGGAGCGCCGCCGCCAGATCCGTTCCGTCCTGGCTCAGAACGTTGGTCTGCACGCCAATTTGCGGAGAGCGCAACGGTGAGTGCGTATCTGTCCGGAACTGATGATAAAAGCGCCACGAGAGAAGAGTTTGGCGCGCTAAGTGAAGCTCCGGGTAGCGGTGCGGGTCCGCAATTTGCGGCAGAACGGATTCATACTTCAGCAGCGCAAACGCATACTCATCCATTCCGCCTTCCGGGTTTCGCAGCCAAGCGGTAGGCCCGCGCCGGTCCAGCATCAGAACGGATTCCGCGCCTGCCCGCAAGGAAAGCTTTTCTTCTTTCACCTCCGGATCAGATCCGAACAAGGAGCGGCCCGGCGGTAGAGAACTGGGCGAAGGCAATCCCACGGCAAAACTAAAAGCAAACGACTCAGTTTCCACGCCTAGGCAAAATCTCTTCAACGGCTGTTTCCTCGTATGGCGAATTCTCTCGCCGCCTGCCCACAAAACGCTCGGAGTTCCGCCTTCCTCGCCCATGGCGCGGGCAAACTGACCTTCCGCGGCTCGCGCCACCAGCATCA
>JAABUZ0100010872.1_pt1 | contig 10015 bp, 9 predicted proteins | sample 5562091 | NCBI WGS metagenome assembly JAABUZ01 (sample SAMN12813069, study PRJNA571459) | rock metagenome | isolation source: Antarctica rocks | place: Antarctica: Victoria Land, Linnaeus Terrace sud | collected 2015-12-21 | reverse complement strand
GGTGCGCGATACTGAGGGGAGAGACGGCGAGACGGACAGAGAAGGGGAGGGCTAGCGCGATGGTCTACACCACACCGCACCCCGACGACGACGCACAACTGGCCGCGTGGCGTCGGCGGCAGGCCGAGGACGCCGTGCGCAGCATCAACATCCGCCTCCCGCTGGACCTGGCGCGCCGCCTGCGCGCCGAGGCGGCCGAGCGGCGCCTATCGGTCGGCCGCTACGTCGGCAACCTGCTCCGCACCGCGCTGGGCGACCTCCCGCCCGTCCCCACGCCACCGGTGGCGGCCAGTGTGCCCGTCACACCGCCGCCGCCGACACCCGTCGATCCGGGGCAGGTCCGCTTGCGCGACCTCCGCATCATCCAGCTCCGAGAGGGCCGCGACGGCGAACCGCGTCAACTCGCCGTCGCGGACAAGGCCATCGTGCTCCGCATTCTGGAAGCGGATCTCGCCTGGCTTAAAGACAGCGACCATCGTGCTCCGTGAGAGTGATGGACACGGACACGATGAGCCCGCGAGGGGACGATTGGGCAGACGGCGCGTTGCCAGCATCCATCACCCTAACGACGGATCACGTCACGGCCGATGCCGCCGGCCCGCTCGCCGATGCGCTGCACGCCGCCGGCGTCGCGGTCGAGTGGCACGCCTTCCTGCCCGTGCGTGGTGAGAAGCAGCACCCCTGGGGTGTGCTCCTGCTGGCCGCGTCCGGCCCGCCCCGGCCCCTGGCTCGGCTTGTCGGCCCCGCGGCGGCCCCGGTTGGCGTCGCCCCCGCCCTCGCCGCCGCCCTCGGGGTCGGGGTGGGGGCGAGGGCTGAGGCGGCTACGCTCCAACTCAAGGCCGCCGGCGTGTTCGTCTCCATCAGGGGCAGGGATCTTATCGACATAACAACGGCGCTCGACGCGCTCCCGGCCCAGCTCGCGCGCCTGGACACGCGCCAGGAGGAACGCCGCCTCGTCTATAGTGAGGGTCGCTGGCGCATCGACCCGTGAAGGGAGGACGCGGTGGAACACGACATAACGACGGCGACGGCGGGCGTGGACCGGGACAGACCAACGGCGGTCGGCGTGGTTGGGGAGGCTGACGCTGACGTGATACCGGCTGGCGCCTCGTCACATGCGGACGCGGAGGCGCGGGCGCGGCCGTCCCCGGCGTATGTCTCCGTGCCCCCCCGACGTGTGGGCCTTGGCCCGTGGCATCGCCGCCGTGCTCGGCGAGATCATGCCCCCGCCCATCCGCATCATCACCCGCGCGGTGGACCGCCTCGGCCCCGATCGGGCGCGGGCCGTTCTCGGCCAGGCCCTCACCATCGAGGGACAGGGCGGACTCACCCTCCCCGACGGTCGCCGCCGTACCCTGGGTGGTGTCTTCTTCTACCTGGTGCGCACCAGCGACGCGATCAGCCGGGAGGACAAAGACCACATCTTCCCGTCGCAGGGGAGGCGCCCCAAGAGGGCAGGAGGGAGCGGTACGCCGGCGGTGCCTGCCTCAGCGGCTCCCGCGCCGATGGCCTGGACGGACGAGACCTTTCGCGCGCTCGCGCGGCAACTCCAACAGGACCAAGGGAGGGCAACCACCGTGAAGATCACCGTCATTGGCCGGCCCGGCACGATCTTCGAGCAAGGCCAGGCCGTCGCCCTCGCCCTCGTGAGCGAGAAAGTACCAGACCTGCCCAAGGGCCTGCCGGAGCCACTCGCCGGCACACGCTACACCGTCTTCGTCGCCCGCAAGCCCTGGGCGAAGGTGGCCGAAGCCCTGGGTGCCGATCCCGAGGACACGGCCATCATCGAGGGCTACGCCGCCCTCGACCCGCGCGTGGAGGGTATCGCCGTCTACGCCACCAGCGCCACTACCAAGCGCACACAGGCATCCAAGCGCGCGGCGACGCCGTGAAAGAGGTGCGAACACAGACAGCGGCAGACATGGCATCCTGCAGCACACCGCAGGGGAAGCGCGCCATCACGGGCGGCTTCGTCGTCACGTCGTCGCTCTTGCGGGTGGTAGTGAGCGAGCCACTGGCGTCAGGGTCGGGCCTCGACTTAGGGCCCGTCAAGGAATAACTTGAACTCATGGGGCCACGATCGGTGCCCGGATCGGGCGCACAACTGTTCAAGTTATTGTGGAACAAGTCCTTAGCGAGCAGATAGTTCGTGTAGGGTGCCAACCTCGACACGCACCGCGCAGCACATCTACAGCAGGAATCTATGTCATAATCGCGTAGCCACTAGATCAACAAATACTCGGCTATTGCTCTCGGAATCGATAGCCTAGGGACCATACGCCTACTACCACCAAGGCTGAGATAACCACGGAAGCGGCAACTCCCATCTCGGGGTTGGTAGGCATTACTTGATGCAAGATTCCTCTAGTTATTAGATTGGCAACAGTACCTATCACGAAAGCCATGATAGTAGCGCCCAACTTCGTCACGGTACTTGTGCTCCTTACCCTTACAATCGCACCTTGAGCAGCCGGGCCGCGCCTGGGTCAGCGATGTAGAGGGCGCCGTCCGGCCCGATAGTGATGCCGCTAGGCTGCGTGAGCGCGCCGGTCGTTCCCACCGTTCCTAAGCCGAGAGCGCGAATCGTGGCGCCCGTCGTCGCGTCGAGCTCCAGCACATGGTTGACGTGGGGGCTGTTGGCCGGCGCGTCGGTGGCGAAGAGATGGCCCTTGTTATCCACGGCGAGGTACGGCTCCTGGTAATCGCCGGCCACCCAACCACTCACGGGGTACGAGCTCAGATACTTACCGTCCAGGGTGAAGCGCTGCACGCGCTTGTTCCAGTAGTCGGCTACGTAGACGACGCCCCCTTTGTCGACGGCTACGCCCGAGGGCTCATCGAAGCTGCCGGGCACCGTCATCTGGGCAGCGACCTGCGAGCCGGTCCCGATGTTGAACAAGTGCGCGCCGGTGGGACTGTAGACCTGGATGCGCTTGTTGCCCGTATCGGCGACGTAGAGGTTACCGTTCGGCGCCACGGCCAGCTGGCGCGGGCCGTAGAACGAACTGGCCGTCACGACCTTGCCCTGGTTGCCGGCGCCGAACTGGCGCACGAAGGCCCCGGCCGACGTGAACTCCTGGATACGTGACCAGTCGGACACGTAGATGTCGCCGTTTTTCCCGACGGCGATCCCCGCTGGGTCAACGCCCGCGTATTGGTTGCTGAACTGGCCCGCCCCCGTCCCTGGGGCACCCCACGCCGTGACGTAGCGCCCCGCGCGGTCGAACGTGACGACGCGCTGCGCGCCGGCGTCGGCCACGTAGATATTGCCGGTCGCGTCTACGGCCATATCGCGCATCACGCCCATAGGGCGCGCCAGCGTGGCCCCATTGATGGTCAGGCTGGGCACGACGGGCCGCGTTAGCGTGGCCGCGACGTCGTTCTGCAGCGGAGCTTGCGCCACGCCGCTGGCGCCCTGCGCGGCGCGCTGATGCGCCGCGTCCCACCCATGGCCCACGTAGGCCGTCACGTAGGGCTTGACGAGGTCGTTGCGGACGTAGACGTAGAAGGGGTAGACGTTCGACCAATTGGTGAAGGCCGTCTGGTCGAACGGCGTGCGCGTGGCCCACCAGTTGAGCAGGCTGCCCCACGACGAAGGTTGCACTGCCTGCCCCAGGAAGCCGCTCACGCCCGTCGTCTCCCAGTTCTTGTAGCCGTCTTCGGGGAACCACCAGCGCAGCTTGAACTCATAGCTCGTGTAGTTGGCGAACGAAGCCAGCTTGCCGTCGCCCGCCATGGCGACGTGGTTCTCACTACTCAGGAAAATGACCGGATAGCGCTGTTGCGCGGCCAAGGACGCGTTAGCTTCGCTGGTCCCAATCGAATAGGGCTCGCCGTGCAGATACCAAGCCCAGGGCCAGGTGTCATTATTATCGACCCACACGCGCTCCTGCGCGCCCGTCGTGATCGGCATCAACGGGATGCGTTGGATCACCGTGGAAACGGCCGGCACGTCCTGCGCCGTCTGTGTGTAGACGAGCATCTCAGTGGGGTTGGCCCCATCGACGTAGGCCAGCGCCACCGAGGAGCGGACCGAGACCAGCGCCGTAACGGCCAGCAGCCCGGCCGTGATGAGCCACTTGGGGCTCAGGCGCGGGGCCGAATGGAAGAGATGCCCGATGTAGAGCGCGGCCAGCACCATCGTCGGCAGCAGGATGTGCAAGGTCAGCCAGGGCATCTTCTCGCCCGCGAAGGTGTAGAGGCCCCACGTCGTCACCGTCCACCACAGGACCAGGTTGACCAGGAGCGCGCGCGGCCGCGACACGAACAGCGCCGCGCCACTCACGATCATCAAGACCGTCGCCACCTTCTGCAACCCCGGCATCCCGCCCGTGAAGAGGGTCAGCGCCGTGAACACCAGGAAGGCCGCGCCGCTGACCGTCGAAAAAAGCGTGCGCTTATGCAGGAAGTAGTAGACGAGCGCGGCCACGCCGAAGACGACCGCGACCTGCTCATAGAGCGGGATGACCAGGAAATAGTAGTACCAGGGCTGGTTGCCGCGGCTCTCGTGCTGCTGCTGCAGCCAATACTGGATGCCGCCGGTGAAGGCGTCCGTATTGTACGTCGCCTGGTGCGTCGTCGGGTAGGTGAGGTTGACGGGCACCGTGTGCGCGCCGGGGATGAAACCCCACTGCCAGGGGTCGCCGATCGGCCAGTACAGCACGAGGATGAGCACGGCCATCACGCCGACGGCGTAGGCCCAGGCGCGCGCGGGCGTGCCCCGGAACGCGGCGAGCAGCGGCGGCACGTTGGCGCGCGCGAACTCGCCCAGGACTGCCACGAGCGGATGCTCGGGCGCCCGCGGCACCAGGGCCTGGTAGGCGTAGCCGACGACGAAGACGCCTATGATGAAGCCGAGCACGATCGGCGTGGTCACGAGGGCCGTGCTCTCCTTGGTTGCCCAGGAGAGCGCGAAGCCGGCCGCGGCCACGATCAACCAGCGTTGCGCGCCGGCACCGCCGCGCGCGGCGAGCCAGCGGATGAAGCCGACGAAGAACAGCATCGTCCAGAGCGCGAAGTAGATGTCCTCGCGACTGAAGCGCGAATAGTAGAGGAACGCGGGTGAGAAGGCCAGCAGGCCGGAGAGGATCAGCGCGGAAACGCGGCCGATCTGGCGGCGCAACAGAAAGGGCAGGGCGATCAGCGCGGTCCCGCAGAACACGGCGTTGAGGCGCACGGCCCAATCGCTAGGGCCGCCGAAGATGAGATACATCAGGGCATTGAGGTGGAACTGGTACGGCCCATGCATCATGGGGTCGTAGTGGTACTCGTAGCCGCTGCCGGGGTTGGTCCCAGTGATGGCCGCCCAGAAATTCCAAGTGATAGACTTGTAGAGATACCACGAGTAGGTCGCGTGCAGGCTCTCGTCATGGTGCAGGGCGCGCGAGCCTACGTCCCAGAGGCGCATGATCAGGCCGACGACGACGAAGGTGCCGTACAACACCCATTCGACTGTCGAAACGCGCGCACCGACGATATCGCCCGCGAGAGAGCGTGTCTCCTCATCATGCGCCGCTCCCGTCGTCACCGTTTCCGTGCGCGCGGGTCGCCGGGTGGCCCCGCGCGGTCGTACCGCCTGCTCCGTTGTCAAATCCTCGCCCTCTCGTCCTTGATCCGTTATTGGTGATTGATGCCATTATCGCAGCAGTACATGCACATCTACTGTAATACTTAACAGTCGTCGGGGCAACTGTCGATGAGACGATTGGTGCAAGGTATATTGTTCGGGTGGCACACGCGGGCGGGGCGACGGCGCCGAGTTCCATGCTCTGGAACTCGGCGCCGTCGCCCCGCCCGCGTGTGCCACCCGAACAGGCAGAACAGGCTTTCAACTCAGATGGAATACACCCATCTCATCCGCCTAATTGTGGGCGGTGGTGCAGCTGCCGTTGGCACAACCTTTTCCCACAACAGGTGGACTAGCGGCAATCTCGTTCGAATTCACGTAAGTGCCATATTGACTTGCAGTGCCTGAGTTATGACCGAAGGAGTCATACGTTTGAGCCGTGAGGTTAAGAGGTGTAGATGCTACAGTCTCCGTATGATAACCGCCGTTGCAGTTGTTCCGCCACAGCTTCACGGTAACGCCCGATCCAAGTGGTTGTGAGGCTACCATTGTGAAGCCTGAGCAAGCCGATGCGGTAGGTATCCTGCCTAGCTGTGGAACGAGTGATGTACCCACAGCGACCGATACTGCGACGGTGAGATATCGTAGAGACTTTCCGATGCCACGCATTGTTAGACCTTCCTCTCGCTTGGTTGTTACGTCGTTGTGTCTTACGCTCAACCCGTGCTGCGGCCGTCAACTGTGCGGGTTAGCATAGCTGTTCGCGGCGTGAGGCTATTTTCCTCGCGTCACCTGCATCAACTGGCGACTACGGCCGGCAGTCGCCAGTTGGGCATAGCTCAACCTTACACTTGGGTAAGTCCCGTTGTCTGTCCTATTCGGCCAATCTTCATGGCCGTTTCCGGTCACATTTTTGGCCGTTTCCGGTTGGGTCGTGTCCGTTTCCGGTCGGGTAGGTCGTCCTCGTATGCCACTACCACGCCGTCCCAAGGCACAAAGCCCATCCGCCCTGCTTGCCACGACAGCGCATTGGTTGTCCGCACACCGAACTTGGCACATAACGTGGCGACGAGGCGGCGCGCCGTGCGCTCGCTCAGGTGGAGCCTCGCGGCGATCTCGGGCTGCGTTAGGTCCCCGATTAGCAGCGAGAGCACAGCCCGCTCGTCGTCAGTCAGAGCCGGCTCGTCATTGCGCGTCCGTTGACGGCGCTCCGGCGTGGCCAGCAGCTCCTCCAGGACCGCTCGATGCCCGGCGAGCACATCGTCTTCTTGCACGGCCGCCAGACATCGCGTGACCGTTTTCCCGTCCAGTCCTTCCCACAGCAAGTAACCGCGTGTTCCCTGCTCGATGAGTTGCAGCAACGTGTCTCGGTGCAGCATGTCTTTCGTACCGACCACCACGACGCGGCTCGCCGGACTCGCGCGCCGCACCTGACGGACGAGCGGGACGAGGCCCATGCCGCCCACGGCGGCGTCGATGAGGACATGATCGGGGTGCTGGTCCACGACGACCCGCATGATCTCGGTGGCCTGCTGCATGTCGGCCAGTACGCACAGGTCCGGCTCCACTTGCAAGAGCGCCCGGAGACCCATCCACTGACAGGTGACATGATCCGCACTGATGAGCAAAACGTTGGAGTGTATAGGTTGCATGGGTCCCGTCTTTCTCGCAGCGGGGGGGGCGACGTCCTGCGCGTCGAGGGCTCCGCTGCATTCCCCCTATTTATAGAGATGCAAACACCCCCCGAAATTCGACAGTACCCCGATGGCAATGTTCGGCGTATCCTGAAGACGAGGCGCTATAGCGTTTTTGTCGCATCCGTGCCAGTAATACACGCAGCTATGCAACGAACCGACATGGCAGCTCACAATCACGGCGTCCGCTGGCGCGGCGGTGCGGCCACGGAGGCACGCAGAGAGAGGGTGGGGCATGGCGGACCAGGACCAGCAGCGCGCGCCGCGCTCCGACGCGGACCTGGTCGCCGCTATCCTCACCGGCTCTCCGGGCGCGGCCGATGAGCTGGCCCGGCGGCACTACCCGGCCGTCCTCGCCGCCCTCGCCCGCCAGATTGGCGACCCCGAGGAGGCGCGCGACCTCGCCCAGGATGCCTTCCTCGACGCCTTTCGCGCCCTCGGCACGCTGCGTACCCCGCGCGCCTTCCCGGCCTGGCTGCGCCGCATCAGCCAAAACCGCGCGCGCCTCCTGATCCGCCAGCGTGTCGCCGCCCCGCTGGACGTGCCGCTGGACGCGGTGCCGGCGGTGGTGAGCCCGTCGCTGACGCCGAAGCAGTTGTTGGTGCGGCGCACGCTCGCCGCCCTCTCGCCCGAGGATCGCGCCGTGCTCATCCTGGACGGCGTGCTCGGCATGGCGGGCGCGGACATCGCGGCGTCCCTGGGGATCTCACGCGCGGCGGCCTACGCGCGAGTCGCGCGGGCACGAGTGCGCTTCCTGGCGCGGTATGCTGAAGAGCAGAACGAGGAGTGAGGAGGGAACGATGGGATTGACGGGATCGAGAGAGATACCGCAGGAGGGCGGGCGCGCGACGAGGTGGACAACCGACGACGTGCCGCACCTCATCCGTGATGCCTACCCGGACGGCGTGGACGCCGTGGAACCGCCGGGGCAGGCCGAGGTGCGCGCCTGGATCGCGCGGGAGATGCGCCGTCGGCTGCGCCTGGACCGCCTGTGGGTGCTGGCCGTGGCGCTCCCGCTGAAGAGCCTCGTCCTGCGCCGGTCGTTCCAAGCGGGGGGTCCAGTGGCGCCGGCGCTGGGCGGCGGCGTCGTCGGAGCCCTCACGGTCCTCGTGCTGCGCTACCTGCTGCGCGCCAAGCCATAGGGCGTTTGTTGCCGTTGATGCGTTCCGTCTGGCCGGCGTCGGCCCACCTGACGCGGCGTGGGGTGGCGCGCGCCAGGGGTGCGGACAGGACGAGGGGTAGAGACGGAGCACGGAGGGACGAGCGATGACGACCAACAGCCGGCGCGATGACCTGGACCGACCCAATCCGGCGCGCATCTACGACTACGCGCTCGGCGGCGACGCCAACTTCACGGCCGACCGCGCCGCCTTCGACGCGCTGCGTGCCATCTACCCAGACACCGCGCTCACCGCTCGCGCCAACCGCGCCTTCCTGCGCCGCGCCGTCATCTTCCTGGCCCAGGCGGGCATTGACCAGTTCCTCGACATCGGCGCGGGGCTGCCCACCCTCGGCAACGTCCACACGTTGGCTCAGACGATGAACCCCCTGGCCCGTGTCGTCTACGTAGATAACGATCCCGTCGCGGTGCGCTACAGCCGGCAGCTCCTCGACAGGGATAAGGTGCCCCACGCGGCGGCGATCGAAGCCGATCTGCGCGACCCGGCGGCGATCCTGGCGCATCCCCGCGCACGTCGGCTGCTCGACCTCTCGCGGCCCGTCGCGCTTATTCTGGCAGCGGTGCTGCATTTCATCCCCGACGACGAGGCGGCGCTGGGCGCGGTACGGGATCTCACGGCGGTGCTACCGGCGAGGAGCTATATGGTCATCTCGCATGGCACCTACGACGGGGCCTCGTCGGAAATGCTGGCCCAACTCGCGCGCCTGTACGCGGCGACGATACACCCGCTGGGCTTTCGCTCGCGCGCCCAACTCGCGCCCTTCTTCGCGGGCTTTGAGATGGTGGAGCCGGGCATCGTCTTCACGCCGGCGTGGCGCCCTGACAAGGCCGACGACCCTTTCGTGGATGAACCGGAGCGGGCGGCCATCCTCGCCGGCGTTGGGCGCAAGCCATGAACCGTGAGGGTGCCCATGCCAAAGGATAGGTACAGGAGACAAACCGCCGGAGGCGACACATGAACGACACCCACGCCCGCGCCCGTGTCTGGACGCTCTGCCTCTACGCCCTCGTGCTCTGCGCCCTCACTGGCCCCATCGCCGCCCTCCTCACCCCGCTGGTCCAAGCCCCCGCGCCCGCCCTCCACGTCGTGGCCGCCGTCCTCGCCACCGCCCTCGTCGGCGCGTACGCGGCCCTTGCCGTCCTGCTCGCCCTCGCCGTCATGCGCGTCGTGCGGCCCCGTCTAAACGGCCACCGTTAGCCCGTTGGGGGAACGATGGGGCGGCCCTCATGGTGGGGCGACAGGGCGCGCTGGCGTGGCCCCATCGGGCCGATGCTGTGGGACCACACAAGCCGTTTCCAAGGGACCACCCATGGGACTAGGACCATAGCCGTGGTCCCACGCTAGTCCCTCGTTTGACGCGTGAAAGAGGCCCTGTGGGACCAGCGTGGTCCCACCCCTTTATCTTGGGGTGGGGACCACGCCTGGTCCTGGGACCACGACGATGGGAGACCACGCCCGGTCCTAGCCCCCGCGCACGACGGCCCCGCGCGCAGCGACGGGGCACACGGTACGGGCCAGGGTGTGGGCGCGCGACAGGGGCACGCGGCCACGCTCACGGCCGATCGCGGAAGGTA
>JAABUZ0100010871.1_pt1 | contig 10017 bp, 9 predicted proteins | sample 5562091 | NCBI WGS metagenome assembly JAABUZ01 (sample SAMN12813069, study PRJNA571459) | rock metagenome | isolation source: Antarctica rocks | place: Antarctica: Victoria Land, Linnaeus Terrace sud | collected 2015-12-21 | reverse complement strand
TCGCTACGGGGGTCAAGTAGATCGGAGCAATACTCGTTATTCATGATTATTTGTATCCTAAAAAATCACACTCTCTGAGGCATATAACATTGATATAGGCTTATATTATGAACTATATCCATAAAGGTGCTGTTTAGCCGTTCTAGCAAAGAAGGAGCAGTTGCTTTTCGATAGGCCAGGGCGAGATCTGCGGCCGTCTGGAAGCGATCCTGTGGCTCTTTCTCCAGCGTGCGCAGAATGACCTCTTCCAGGGCGAGAGATAGATTGGCGTTGATGAAAGAGGGAGGGAAAGGGCGCGTTGTTTTTTGTTTCCAGTAGATATTGTTGCTATCCTGATCGTTAAAAGGAACTTCGCCGGTCAACATTTGATAGAGTACGGTTCCCAGCGCATAGAGGTCGCCCTGCCTGCTCACCTGCCCCTCATAGATCTCTGGTGCTATATAGACGGGCGTGCCCATCATTGGCTCATCGAAATACGCAAACTCTTCTTTCTGCCAGCTTGCTATGCCAAAGTCTGCTAGATAAACGTTATTGCCATCTAATAAAATGTTGGTGGGCTTGATATCTCGGTGGATGATGCCGCGCGAATGCATATACTGTAGCGCGTCGGTGAGTTGTGTGAAGATGAATGATGCTTCATCGAAGGTAAGTGTCTGGTCGTCGATGCGGTCTTGCAGCGTCCCTCCTGCAATGTATGGCGTTACAAGATAGCTCCATCTTCCACTTCGCCTGGCGGCCAGCAATGGAAGAATATAAGGATGATCAAGCCTTCTCATTGAGCGCACTTCGCCAGCAAATAACTCCTCGTCAAAGCGACCGTTCTCTACCAGCTTGATTGCTACATGTTGCTGAGCCTGAATATCGTATGCCAAATAGACCTGTGCCATCTCTCCATCTTTCAAGAGACGGAGCAAGCAATAGTTATCAATCCATGCACTGTGCACTGCTTGTCTACTTATGTGTTGAGCGACTACATCCATATGCCGTTCTCTTCCTTGTACTAGACATTGTTTCTGTTCGTCCAATGTCAGGTTAGACGCGTTCTGTTTAAAAAAGTCACCGAACGCATGCCCGCGTAGCGACAATTCCTTGTGGTTGTTGCTGTTGGCCTATCTCCAGCGCCTTTCTTTCTTGGAGGCCACCGACTCCAAACCGCTTGATCGCGGTTGACACACAAGGGATTGTCGCTACGCAGGGCAAAATGAAGTACTCAGGCTTATTTTGGGTGACTTTTACGAGAGGGACCCGTCTAAGAGAATATAGTTTCAGGAGAGAAAGTACTGGGAAGTTTCTTTTCTTGATGTGATGATGCATAGAATGTAAATTTTTCTCAAAGACTGCAAATCCTTGTCCTATCTTCAAACAAAAAGATACATATATTGTTGAATATTTCGTTATAGATAGATAGTAATTGCAATGCGAAAAATATATAGGGGTTTTTAAGAATATGGTTCTTGCTGATACAGCTCTTACTGATGAAGAGCTTGTGATCCGTTGTAAGATGGAACTGCCGCGAACGACGCGCAGCTATGAGCTGTTGGTACAGCGCCATATGGATCGGATCTATACACTCGTCTATCGTGTGGTTCGCGACAAAGAGGAGGCTGAAGACATCACGCAGGAGGTACTGGTAAAGGTCTATAATAATATTCGCTCGTTTGATCAAAAGGCTTCGTTCTCAACCTGGCTCTACCGGATTGCAGTCAACAGCGCCCTGGATAGCCTGGAGAAGAGCAAGCGCCGCCGCAGCACGGTCACCTCTTTTAGCCATACTTCATCTGCAAACCCTGATGAGGAGTGGGAGACGACGGTGGCATCGACGGCGGCTGGGCCGGAAGAGGAGGTTATGCAGCGTGACCTGCATGATTGTATTCAACGCGTGCTCAAAAACCTTGATCGCGAGCAAGCGCGTGTCCTGGTCATGCGCGACTTTGAGGATTTAAGCTACGCCGACATTGCGCAGGCGCTTGAGGCGAAATTGAGCGCCGTCAAGATGCGTATTCATCGTGCCCGCCTGTCGTTCCAGACTATTTTCAACCAGTTTTGTGGTCAGGTCTATCTCTCTTTTTCAACCTCCACTTCTACTCAGAAGGGGGATGTAAACGATAAAACTAGCACCGCCGAGGGGAAAGAATAATGAATTGTGAAGAACTCAACCAGCTCCTGCCAGACCTTGTGGATGACACATTGGTAGGTGACGTACGCGCCCAGGCCGAGGCAGCGCTTCTAGAGTGTCCCGACTGTCAACGCGACCTGGAGATTGCACGCCAGATTCGGACGCTTCTGATAACCTTGCAGAGCCAGGAGCCTGCTCTGCAGGTGCCGCCGGGCTTTGAGGCCCGTCTGCTCGCCCGTGTACGCACTCAGCAGTCTGGATTAGAGCTCCTCGACCTCTCATCACAAACGTTTGTAGCATGGCTGGTCGAGTTTATTAACCTGGTCGGCGGTTTAATCAATGCTCCATCGTCAACACCAACACAAATCCGCGGTACGAGGTAGAGCCGATAAATGAATCTATACTCTCTCTTGTTGTTTTATAGTAGGAAGGTGACTTATGGCATTTCAGCCCGTACTTCAGGCGCTGATACAAACGATTACAGCCATTCTTAATTTTGTTCCACATCTTATTAATGGACTTATCATCCTTATTGTCGGCTATCTTATCAGTGCTATTATACGCTTGATCCTGCGCTTCGTCTTTCGGCGCACCAGGCTCGATCAGCTCTTCCAAAGGACAGGTATTGAGACGACGCTGCATGGCTTAGGCATGCGCGTATCGGTCTCAGAAATCATCGTCCAGGTTGTTTTCTTCTTTCTCCTGCTCAGCTTCTCGACCTCGGCCGTACAGCTCATGGGCTTGACCGCAGTTGCCACCCTCCTGCAAAACATATTAAATTTCGTGCCCGAGGCTATCAGTGCAGGGCTCATCGTTATCTTCGGCTCTATGATCGCTCGCTTTCTGGGTGATGCAGTCATCTCAGTTGCTCAAAGCGTCAACGTCACATATAGCAACGCGCTGGGAAAGATCATCGAATACGCCATTATCGCCTTCGTCATGGTCCTCGCTATCTCCACTCTAGGGATCAACACCGCCATCCTCACCACCAGTCTGACTATTGTCATCGCCGCTGCTGGAATCGCCATCGCCCTCACCTTTGCTCTCGGTGCCCGTGACTCCGCCCGCCACGTCATCGCCGGCTACTACGTGCGACAAAACTTCGCGCCCGGCCAACATCTGCAACTCGGCGAACGCAGTGGCACCATCCGCAGCACCTCCGGAGCCTACACCGTCCTCGAAACAGTCAACGAACTCGGCGATCGCTCCACTATTTCTCTTCCCAATGCCCTCCTCTTGCAAAGCGCTGTCCTCAGCCAGGATGATGAGCCGGGCACCTCAACGCCCGCAACCTCAACGCCCGCAGCTCCTACACCGACTCCAGTTCCACAACAAGAATTTCCGAGTCCGAGAACCGGGATACCAGGAACGGGCCGGGCTTGATTCATTGCCCTCTCTTCAGAGACTCTTTCTAATCCGATAGAGAACAGTAATGTTCTGGACACCGTATCCGCATCCGCCCGGCGACAAACCCTCGTGGTTGTCGCCGGGCGGATGCGGATACAGCGGATTAAAGCTATTGACTTCCAAAAGATTCTTCCTGTGTTTATCATTAAGCTACGAATAGATAATCTTGAAATCGAAGGCAATGTTTATTATAATTGAGAGCGGAACAGCTTTCACGCCACACAAGCAAGGTGGCACATCTATCCCTCGCGCAGACAGATCGCAAGCAAACAATCAGCCATTTCCCGTCCTTTGCAATTTGCTGCATCGCAACCACCGCTGCTGATTTCTCATAGTGAGGAATCTTAGTTTTTAAAGGGGGTATTTCTTATGAGTGACCACATCAGTAAAATTAAAGGTATGGAACCAGAAGTTCAGGCAAAGCTTGAGGCCGAGGGCATCCATCACACCGACCATCTGCTTGAGCATGCTAAAACGGACAAACAGCGCTCGGACCTGGCAAAGAAGGTTGGCTCGACCTCACACACGATCAGAGAATATGCCAACCGTGCCGACCTTATGCGCCTCAAAGGCGTCGGCGGCGACTTCGCCAACCTGCTAGAAGAGGCCGGCGTCAATAGCACCAAAGAGCTTCAACATCGCAGCGCAGAGAATCTGCAAGTAAAGCTGGCCGAGATCCACACCACACAGAAAATTGCCCATCACGCTCCCACCCTGGCCCAGGTAACCGAATGGATCACCGAAGCCAAAACCCTATCCAAAACTGCCGCCGAGTAATTTTTTTACTCGTGTTAGCTCGCATGTTCATTCTCCTTGTTGAAGAACATGCTATTCATCTAAACAGTGGAGACCTGAAAGAGCCTTTTTCAGGTCTCCCTTTATTTGCAGGTACCGCATAGCGACAGTCCCTTGTGGTTGTCGTTGTTGGCTATCGCTAGATGAGCCTCTCAAACAGGTTAAGCACGACAACCACAAGCTTCCTCCCCTTTTTGTATCGGGGAGAGAGCAACCACAAGGGATTCTTGCCACGTGAGGGACCCTCTCTTTTCCCGCCAAACGCCGTGAGTCAGTCTAGTATGCTAAAATATGATCTCAGAACAACAATCTTTCGGAGAGAATATGCGAGCATTACTACAGCGTGTGAGCCAGGCCAGCGTGACTGTTGAAGGGCAGATCATAGGGCAGATAGGCCAGGGGCTTTTGATATTGGTCGGGATTGGTCATCAGGATAATGAACTGCAAGTCAAGGCTCTGGTGGATAAGATTGTCAACCTGCGTATCTTTGAGGATGAGCAGGGGAAGATGAATCTCTCGTTGCTGGATATTGGTGGGCAGGCCCTGGTCGTATCGCAGTTCACGCTGTACGCAGATGTGCGCAAGGGCCGCCGCCCCAGCTTCACCGACGCGGCCCCGCCCGCCCTCGCCGCCCCTCTGGTCGAGCACTTCAAATCCTCCATCGCCGCGCACGGCCTCATTGTCGCAGGCGGCGTCTTCGGTGCCCACATGTCCGTTCAGTTAACCAACGACGGCCCCGTCACTCTCTGGCTTGATAGCGAACGGCTAGCTAGAGAGTCATGACTTCTGTGACCTTCGTCATGCCGGCTCTTTGATAATTGTGTCTGAGAACATGACCAAAGAGACATCCTCCAATGGGCTTCACCAGGTTATCCTCTCTACAGGTGATAGAAAAGTTATTCGAGTGAATGATCCAATAAGGAGAGATGAACTATGTGTCATAACAAGCAGCAGCGTTTTGAAGAATCTATGCATCAGGAGTCCCATAAACATTGTGGATTCTGGGGCATGCCCTTCCTGCCATTTCTTATAGTCTCACTGTTAGTTTTTGTTCCACACCTGTGGGCATTCGCCGCTCATACCTGGGGCTGGATTCTGCCGCTGGCGATCGGCACTTTCTTCTTTGCCAAATTCGCAGGCACGGGCGCTCCGTCCCGGCAGGGGTTGAGAACGAAAGACGAGCCGTCTCTACTACAATCCGAAGCCGGGTACATTCAGCCGTATCAACAGGGATACTATCAGGTGCCTGAGCAGGAAACGTATCAAGAGGGGGGAAGGGAGTTCTCTTATCCTGGTCGAGAAGCGCAGATACAACAATCGCTTTATGAGGAGCCTAATGCTCAATATCCTCAGAATACACCGCCCATTGAATAAGATAGAATGAAGAGCCCTAGAATTTTTGCCTTTCTACAAATTATTGTGCGAAGTGCAATAGTTTGTAGAAAGGTAAAACGTGTAAATTCCGCATCTTTTTTATGCTCTACTCCGTGAAACTGATAGATATCTATCTGGCTTTGTATTGATTGCATGAACGGTGCCGACAGCACGTCTGACAATCATTTAAATGTATGATATGATAAGGTTGGTCTCAACCTTTTTATAGCTACACAAGCAAATTATTGGTTCTGCGAAAGGAGCAAGCACTATGTCAGTGACTCCATCTTCACATGTTGTGGGTATGTTTACGGAGCGAGCCTCGGCGGATAATGCAGTAGAAGCATTACACAACGCAGGCTTTGAAGACGAGCGCATCAGTTATTCGACTCCAGGCACCTCTGGTGGCTTTTTCGAGGATCTTAAAAGTCTGTTCACGGGTACAAATCCTGGTGCAGATAATCTTATTCATAATCTCACGGATATGGGGCTGTCGAGCGAACAAGCTCAGTATTATGCTGACGAATATAATAATGGCAATACAATTCTGGTTGTGAACGCCCCCAGCCGTGAAGAGCAGGTATTAGGTATTTTACATGAGTATGGTGCGTATAGTGCGCACAGTGCGGGTGTTCGGTTTGGTGGAGCACAAGCTGCTGCTACCGGTTCTGTGTCGCCGGCTGCGGATGCTACTCAACCGAGCGGTTATGCAAGCACGCAGGCGGAGCCAGCCGACTATACGACCTCGGAGGCCAGTATACAGCATTCCGATCCCGATTTGGGTACACAGTCTCAGTTCCAGTATCAGAGTGCGAGCAATCAGCCTCTGACGAGCCAGCCACAAGATGCAACAACTCCTATCACTCCGCTGCACGATGTGGAGGATCAGCCCACTCGACCCATCACTTCTGAGTATGCGACGGAACCTCATCATACGTCGGATGAAGTGACAACTCATGAGTACAATGTAGAAAACGGAACCGGTCTGTCAGATCTGGTAGCTCCTCAGCATGAGCATGAAAGCCTTACAGCTCAATCACCGGTTGGAACCTCCTCAGATCAGATAGAAGATCGCCTCGCGCAACCCGCGATGGCCGCTCCCGACTATGCAACGCCTGAGGATCAAGTCGTCCATTCAGCGGCCACAACCTCTAACCATGAGACGGCTGAGGAGCCGGCTATTCATTCGGCGGCCACAACCTCTGACTATGAGACGGCAGGGGAGCATCCAGCTCAGCCGCTAACGGCAACCTCTGAGTACGCAACGGCCGAGGATCAGATCGTTCACCCGGCGACAACAACACATGAGTATGAGACAGCAGGGGAGCCAGCGGTCCAGTCGGCGACAACAACGCATGAGTATGAGATGGCGACCGATCGAGCAAGCTACGCCTCAGTAACTACGCCCGAGGATCGAACGGAGAATCAGATGGCCGAGCCGACCTCCGTTGCGCCAGAGCACGAAATAGAGGAAGGCTTACCAGCGGTTGGTGCAGCCGTAACCAACCAGACGGCGGAAGATCAGACCGTGTCACCAGCGGCCGATGTTTATGCTTACTCCGCGACCGAAGAGCCTCTCCTGTCGCGGCAGGGGATTGCAGGCCCTGAGCCAGCCATAATCGAGCAGACCGGCCAGCCCGAAGCAGTTCTCACGACTCACGATGTGGCGCAGCAGCAAGGAACGCTGGACAGCGCAGTAAGCTCTGAGCCAGAATCCGTAACGCAAGAGCAGCCGATCCTGGACAGCACCATGCCACCCGTCAGTGCCGACACGCTCGACAGCACCGTCACATCTGCTAGCGCCGTCGCAGCCTCCCAGCCGGAGACAGTCACAACTCAACCCGCGCAGACCAACCTGCCCGTCGTTGACTACGCCGCCAAGCTTCAGTCTCTCCAGCAGCAGCTCCAGGTCTCGCAACAGCAACTGCAAGAAGCTAAAGCCCGCCTGCAAGCCGCCAAAGAGCACGAGACCCAGATCCAGTCCACCCAGCAGCAACTCAAAGCCATCCAGGACGAACTGGCCGCCACCCATGCCGAACTCAACGAAACTCATTCGCGCATCGACCAGTACTAATTGACATAGATAGAGGGTTGAAAGACCCTCTGACTGAAGAAAGAAAGATGATCAAGATGCCTGATCTCATCAGGCGTCTTGATCATCTTTTGGTAGAGCACTATGCTAACTGGTCACGTTTGAGGTAGCGTTCGAACAGGCTTGTGTAGAATTTTTCAGCAAATTCGTTATCTTCGATGACTTGCTTGTAAAACTTGAAATGTGTTTCCGCCAACTGTTGCAGTATTTTTTCTACTTCACTGTCGAAGGCCAGACGGGCATTCGCCGGTGAATTGACGCGAACCCCTTGCTCTACGGTGGTATTGGCTGCGAGGCGCTCCTCTATGGCGCGAATACATACCTGGTCTTCTTCACTGAAGTTGGTACCGAATTGTGTGTTGAGATCCAGGATGATCTGTGAGAGCGGCTCAAGGTCTTCTTCCATCAGAAAGCTGCGGTCCTTGGTCATGATGGGCTGCACTTCTTTGGTGCCGCGCTCTAGAATAAGCTTGTTGCTACTTGTTTGCTGTAGACGATACGATTGCAGATCAATGCTCCGCTGCACTTCGATGGGAAGACGTTCTCTACTCGTGGGCAAGATGACCAGGAGATGGCGCGCGAAATGATAGAGCTTGTCTAATTCGGTGGCGGCGAAGGGAATGACCTGTGAGAGGAATGCATAGAGCCGGATGTAGTCGTTGAGCCGCTTGCGAAAATCAGCTTGTTCTTGTTCAGTGATCTCTGCATAACGTTCGCGTATTGGCTTAAGGACTGCATACAAACGATCCTGACCATCCTTCTCGTTGTAGAAGACACGTGCGAAGCTCTCTATTTCATCATCAGTGTAGAGCTCGAATTCGCTGAGTTCACGCTGGAGATCATAGAGCAAGTTCGGATCGGTTTGTTCGCTGAGTAACGTCTTCTCATAGTAGTCTCGGAAAGCTTCTTGAATATGCTCGGCCTCGTTGGCAAAGTCCAGAACCATCGTCTCTTCCTTGTGCGGGGCGATGCGGTTAAGGCGCGATAGTGTTTGCACTGCATTAACGCCGCCTAGTTTCTTATCTACATACATAGTATGCAGCAAGGGCTGGTCAAAGCCCATCTGGAACTTATTGGCGACGATGAGGATACGATACTCATCTTTTTTGAAGGTTTCTGCGATCTTTGATTCGGCTATGTTATTGTTCATTCTACTTTCATCGTAGGTAGCTCCATCATCTTCAACCGAGCCAGAAAATGCGACCAGGACTTTGTAGGGATAGCCTTTGTCCTTGAGATACTGGCACACGGCCTGATAGTAGCGTACTGCATGCAGGCGGGAGGCTGTCACGATCATAGCCTTAGCTTTGTTATCGATGCGCCCGGCTACCTGAGTATGAAAGTGTTCCATCATAATCTCGGTTTTCCTGGCAATGGTCTGGGGATGCCGCTCGACAAAAGCCTTCAAGAGAGATCCTGCTTTGCGACGATCATAGTGTGGATCATCTTCAATCTTCTTGAGTAGATTCCAGTAGGCTTTGTAGGTTGTATAATTCTCCAGGACATCCAGGATATAGTGTTCTTCGATGGCCTGACGCATGGTGTATAAGCTAAAGGCTTCAAATTTACCGTCGTCGCGCTTCTGTCCAAAGAGTTCTAGCGTCTTGGGCTTGGGCGTGGCTGTGAAGGCAAAGAAGCTGGCATTCTTTATACGCCCACGCGTGTATATATATTTCACAATCTTATCTTCAAGGTCCTCTTGCTCTCCACCTTCAGCGGCCTCTGCCTCTTCCAGGCTCAAAGCGGTAAGAGCTTTTTTCATAATACTACTGGTCTCGCCTGTCTGAGAGGAATGGGCCTCGTCGATAATGACCGCGAAACGTTTGCCGCTCATCAAGCTTATATCATTGGCGATGACGGGAAATTTTTGCAGTGTGGTGACGATAATCTTCTTGCCCTCATTCAGGGCTGTTTTTAGCTGTTTGGCATTTTTGTCGATGTTTTCAACGACGCCCGTCTGCTGCTCAAATTGACGGATCGTGCGCTGTAACTGCTGGTCCAGGTTGCGACGATCGCTGATGACGATGACCGAGTCAAAGACTGGTTGATTGGAAGCATCATGGAGATATGAGAGGCGGTAGGCGGTCCAGGCAATGGTGTTACTCTTGCCACTTCCGGCACTATGCTGGATCAGATAGTGCTGTCCAACGCCTTTGGTATAAGCGTCTGTGACCAGGCTCCTGACGGTCTCTAGCTGGTGATAGCGGGGGAAGAGAAGCGTCTTTTTCTTTGA
>JAABUZ0100010870.1_pt1 | contig 10019 bp, 11 predicted proteins | sample 5562091 | NCBI WGS metagenome assembly JAABUZ01 (sample SAMN12813069, study PRJNA571459) | rock metagenome | isolation source: Antarctica rocks | place: Antarctica: Victoria Land, Linnaeus Terrace sud | collected 2015-12-21 | reverse complement strand
TGGCGATGCCACCCCGGCGTCCCCACCACCCGCTCCGACACCACCACCCGAAGCGCACCAGCATCCGGACAGTTATGCGCCGCCGGGCAGTCAGCAACACCAGTGCCCTCAGCAGCAACCCCATTCCCAAGGCAAGCCGGCGAATAGTCATACTCCCGCACCGAAGCGGTCGAAGCGGCGCCATGTACAAGACCTCGCGGTCGGCCCGTGAGAGACGTCTCGCCTAGCAAGCGCCGAGCGCCTACCCCTGCCGCATCAAATTCGTCTGCGCCTGCGCGTACGCTCTCTTGACAATTATCGCATCCTGAAACTTGCGCCTGTGCGACGCCGCTCTGCCCAGGGTCTAGAATGAGAACCGTCATAGCGGCGGCAACGAGCAAAATTTTCACGGGCTTATTGGCCTAACGTCTTGTCCAGCCTCGTCGAGTAGCCAAGACCCTTGATCGATGGTCAGAGTGAACAGAACTCGACCAGCAGCCGCCGAAGAATAACGGACGAACGTGTCCCCTTTGAGAACGCGCCCTTGTTCGGTATGTAGACTAATCACAATCTTCGCGAAAGCCGGACCTGATGACCCTGAAGCTAAATCGTCCAGATTGTGCTTGATTCCCACAAAATGCATGCCACCGTCGTAGATCGACCTGATGTTCGTCTCCGCTTGGCGACAGGAGCAGGTGGGGGTACGCATAACCGCTACCGGCCGCACATCTCCCGTTGCATAAGCGGCATCAAGCCGTCTGTAATACTCGCGCACGAAGGCAAAAGCGCCCGCTTGGTCCGGTGATGTAACGAAGGGCGTGGCGGGGGCAGCCGGCGCAGCACTCGACGGGACCACTACCGGGCTTGGCGTGGGCGCTACTGACGGCGCGCCCGACTGCGCGGCGACAGGTGGAAGCGGCGGTGGCGCCGGAGCACCAGCAGGCTCCCCGCCACACCCGGCCAGGACAACAGCGACGGCCGCGGCTGCCAGAATTCGGGTCGGCACTCACGCAGCGTAGCGAAGCCGCACACCGTCAGCAGAGGAACCGCTCGGCTGTGGACAACCGCCTACCCGCGGGCAACCCGCCGACGTTGCGCAGCCAGCGGCACAGGCCCGGCCCTCGCGGTTCTGGTCCGTGGAGACGGCCCCGGGCGGCGTGTCGCGGACCTGAATCGCGAGCCGGGTTCACGGGACGGGCGGGCAGAGCGGTCAGTTGTCAGTTATGCCGCCCGTGGGCGCGACTGCCGCTACTCCTCCGGCCCGGCGAACCGGGCGAACGCCGCCAGGTTGGCCGTGCTCTCCCCCCGCTTGCGGCGCCAGTCCCACTCCCGGCGGATGGACGAGGCGAAGCCCAGCCCGACAGCAGTGTCGAACGCGTCGTCGCTGTAGCGGAGCATGCAGCCCAGCAGGCGGTCGATCTCCTGCTGACTGATCGACGACAGCGGCTGGCGCCCGACCAGGAACACGTCGCCAAGCCTGTCGACGGAGAACGCGAGCCCGTACATCTTGGCGTTGCGCTGCAGCAGCCAGCGGTACAGACCCTCGGCGTTCTCATCTGGCTTGCGCATGAAGAACGCCTCGACGAGCAGGCTGAAGTCCTGCACGACCAGCCAGCACATCGTCGCGAGCTTGTGCTCGCCGGGCAGCTTGACGAGAAACGCGCCCTGCGCCGGCCGCTCGTAGTCGAGCTCGAGGTCAGCCAGGATCTCGACCAGCAACTGGTCCAGACGGGTGCGCTCAGCCGCCGAGATCACGGCGTCGGGTTGCGCCGGTGCGGACACAACAACTCCTCTGAAGAAGGACGACGACGGTCAGGCAGGGCGAGCAGACGACAGGCGCTCGTCGACGGCCTGCTCGTAACTTGCCAGCACCCCGCTAGCCGTGGTGGCCCATCCGAAGTGCGCTGCGTGCCGCACCGCGCCTGCACCCAGTGAGCGCCGCCAATGAGGAGCTGCCAGCACCCGGGCAATGGCGTCGGCATAGCGCTCGGGGTCGTGCCCCTCGACGAGCAGGCCACTGACCCCATCACGCACAGCCGTGCGCAGGCCACCGACCGCCGCAGCAATGACCGGCGTCCCGCACGCCTGGGCCTCGAGCGCGACGAGCCCGAAGCTCTCGTTGTGGCTCGGGACGACGACGAGGCTGGCAGCCCGGTACCAGTCGGCCAGCCTTTCCTGCACGACCGGCTTCTCGAAGCGCACCACGTCGGCGATGCCGAGCTCTACCGCGAGGTCGGCGAGAGCTTCCGGGTGTTCCAGACCAGAGCCGCTGGGGCCGCCGACGATCGCGACAACAAGCCCCGCACGCCGCGCGGGGTCGCGAGCGAGCAGTCGCTCCGCAGCACGCAGCAGTACGTCGGGCGCCTTCAGCGGCTGGAGGCGCCCGACGAACAGCAGCAGATCGGCTTCAGGAGGGACCCCGAGCCGGGTGCGGGCCGCCGACGCCTCACCCGGCCGGAACACCTCGAGGTCGACCCCGGGCGCTACGACGTCGATGTCCGTCGGGGCCGCGTCGTACAGGGTCGCGAGCTCGTGCGCCTCTGAAGGCGTCGAGGCGATCAGTCGGGTGCTGGCGTCGACGACCTGCTGCTCGCCGATGACGCGCATGAGCGGCTCGGGGCTGTCGCCGTCGGCGAGCGCAAGGTTCTTGACCTTTGCCAGCGTGTGCGCAGTATGGACCAGCGGTACGCCCCAACGCTCGGCGGCGACCCAGCCGACCTGGCCCGACAGCCAGTAGTGGCTGTGCACGAGGTCGTACCAGCCGGGCTCGTGGGCAGCCTCAGCCCGCAGCACGCCAGCGGTCAGGGCGCAGAGCTGGCCGGGCAGGTCGGCCTTTCCGAGCCCCTCGTACGGCCCGGCGGTCACGTGCCGGACGAGCACACCGGGCGCTACCGGCACCGCTGGCGGCACGTCACTGCTCGTCGCCCGGGTGAAGATCTCGACAGCGATCCCTTGAGCCGCCAGCTCCCGCGCGAGCTCGACGACGTAGACGTTCATCCCCCCGGCATCGCCGCTGCCGGGCTGCTCGAGCGGGCTCGTGTGCACCGACAGCATCGCGACGCGGCGGGGAGCCGCCAGCCGGCGGACGGCCGCCAGGCGCGACGAGCCGTAGCGGGGCCGCAGCTCCGTGACCAGCGCTGCCACCCCCTCGTCGTCGCCCGTGGCAGCCCTGCTCGCAGCGCTGGCCCTGCAGCACCTAACCTCGCAATGGTGCCCGAGCCTTCCCGCGCGGTGCGCACGAGCGCCCAGCCACGACCGAAGCGTCTCGCCGCGGGTCGTGCCCGCGCCCTCGGTGTACCCACCCGGGGCACGACCGCCCCCAACCGGCTCCGCCGGATCGACCGGTGGATGGTGCACGCTCTCGGGCCGCTGCTGACCGGCGCAGCCGACCCCCTCGTCGTCGACCTGGGCTACGGCGCGTCACCCGTGACGACGGTGGAGCTCGCCGCGCGGCTTCGGGCCGTGCGGGCAGACGTGCGGGTGCTGGGCCTGGAGATCGATCCGGAGCGGGTGAGCGCCGCCGCCACTGCCGCCCGCCCGCCGCTGCTGCAGTTCAGCCGGGGGGGCTTCGAGCTCGCCGGCACCTCGCCCGTCGTCGTGCGAGCGCTCAACGTGCTTCGGCAGTACGACGAGAGCGCGGTCGCACCGGCGTGGCAGCGGTTGACGGAGCGGGGCGCAGTCCTGATCGAGGGCACCTGCGACGAGATCGGTCGACGAGCCGCCTGGTTCCGCATCGAGCACGGCGCGCCCGTGTCGCTGAGCCTGGCCGCGCACCTGCCGAGCCTGGGTCGGCCGAGCGACGTGGCGGAACGGCTGCCCAAGGCGCTGATCAGCAGAAACGTGCCAGGAGAGCCGGTAGCGGGGCTGCTGCAGGCGATGGACCATGGCTGGGCAACGTGCTCAGGGCTGGCCGTCTTCGGTCCGCGCCAGCGCTGGGCGGCCATGGCTGAGAAGGTGCGCGACGAAGGCTGGCCGGTGCTCGACGGGCCGGCTCGGTGGAAGCTCGGGGAGCTGACGGTGGCCTGGCTGCCGGAGGCCGACGCGCCCGTCGGCCCCTGATGGCTGCTCCATGAACAGCTGGGCCGCTACGCGCCTCGGCCGCGTGCATCCTCGAGCGCCACGAGAGCGGCCTGGTAGGCGGCGAGCGTGCGCTCGTCGAACAGCACCATCCGGGCTTCTGCCACCCGCGTCTCGGCGCTCAGCAACGTGCCGATAGCGGTGGCGGCCGCGTCGGCGACCAGCCAGCCGTACACGCCAGTGCTGACCGACGGGAAGGCCACCGTGCGGGCGCCCAACTCGTCGGCCACCCGCAGGGCGTTGCGGTAGCAGGACGCCAGCTGCTCGGCGGTCCCGCGACCGTAGACCGGGCCGACGACGTGGACGACGTGCTGTGCCGGCAGGTCACCCGCCGTGCTGGCCGCCGCCTCGCCCGTCGGGAGTGAGCCGATGCGCTCCCGCAGCCGGCGCCGCCCCTCCAGCTGCCGCGGGCCGCCCGCTTGCAGCAGTGCACCGTCGACACCGCCGCCACCGAGCAAGCCGCCGTTCGCGGCGTTGACCACGGCATCAACCTGCTCGGTCGTGAGGTCGCCGCGCACAACTGTCACCCGCACTCCCCAAGGTTGCCCGACAGCGGGCCCGGGCAGCAAGCCCGCATGGACGACCCCGGCAGCCCGCGCGCCCTCCAGCCGCCCTCGCAGCCGACCCCCACGCCCCCACACCGGCACGACACGGGACTGGTCCTGCTGCGTGGCGGGGGCCGCGACGGACAACGGACGCATGTCGCGCACGGCGTCACGCGGGTGCTGACACCGTCAGAGGCTCCCGGGCTGCTCGACGTCTACGAGCAGACGGGTGACACCGCCACCGACGAGCAGACAGGCGAGCGGGTGGCCGTGTTCGAGCTGGCCGACCAGCAGCCGTCGGAGGGTGTCGCGCCCGAGCTGCTGCACATGCCGGGACACAACCCGGTACCGGGCGGCACGTAGGTCAGGCGCTGCTTGCTCCTGCGTCACGACTGGTCGCGTCTGCCGCTGATGCCGTGCTTCCGTTGCTGCCGCGCGAGAAACCCGCCGTCACGGCGGCCGCGAGGGCCTCTCCGGCGGAGCGGGCGTCGTTCTCGTGACGAAAGGACTGGTAGATCTCGAGCAGGACCTGCTTTTGCCGCTCACTCAGCGCCGAGTCGAGCAGCAGCGCGCTTGGGACCTCGCCCGCCTCACGCTCGTCGAGGATGCCGGCCTGCACGTACAGCACCTCGGCTGAGATGCGCAGAGCCTTTGCGATCTGCTGCAGGATCTCCGCCGACGGCTTGCGCAGTCCGCGCTCGATCTGGCTGAGGTAGGGATTGCTGACGCCCGCCTGCTTCGCGAGCTGGCGCAGAGAGATCTGAGCGCCGCGCCGCTGCTCGCGGATGAAGGACCCGAGGTCCCGAACAGTGATGGCGGTCATGGGTCGATGGCTCCTTGGTGGTCGTGCTACCAAATGTAACGGCCCGGTGCTAACAGCAGCAAGCACCCGGAGGGCTGCGAAGCGAGCTCAATGTCACGCCGGCGTCGGCCGCAGCCAGCGTGTCTAGCCCGCCCAACGCACCTCACCGACGACCGCGCCGCCGCCGAGCACCGGAACCGTCGCCACATCGCGGAGCTGCTCGCCGGAGACCCCGACGCGCTGCAGGGCCGCGGCCAGCACGGGCAGCCGGGCCCGGGCCGCCCCGTCCTCGATCTTGACCGCGACAGCGGCTCCCTGCGCGGTCACGGCCACGTACACGCCGTCCGCGCCGTCCTTGGCAAGCAGACCAGGGACGGCCCGCATCAGCCGGGTCACGTCACGGGCGTCACCGCCGACGACGTCTGGATGGGCGCGCATCGTGTCGGCCACTCGCCGTTCGGGTGAGCCGACAGCGGCCGAGACCAACCGCTGCAGCGCCACGGCGAGCCCCACCAGCGACACCGCCAGCAGAGGCGCGCCGCACCCGTCGACAGCGGCCGCCGCCACCGCCTCGCCCGCAAGGTCTTCGACCGTCGCGTAGATGCCGCGTTGCACGGGCGAGGAGGGCGCGAGGTAACCGGCCGTCGGCCAGCCGTTGGTCACACAGGTCGCGAGCATCCCGGCGTGCTTGCCCGAGCAGTTCATCCGCACCGGCTCGGGACCGCCACCTCCCCTCAGCAGGTCGGATGCCGAGGCCGGGTCGAGCGGCAGGTCGGGCGGGCACTGCAGCGCACTGCGGTCGAGGCCGGCCGAGGCGAGCAGGGCATCGACGGCCGCGACGTGCCGCGTAGTCCCGTCGTGGCTCGCCGTGACGAGGGCCAGCTGCTCGGCCGACTGCGGCTCCCAGCCGGCACGCAGCATCGCCAGGGCCTGCAGGGGCTTGAGCGACGAACGCGGGAACACCGGGGCGTCAACGTCTCCCAGTGCCAGCACTCGTGAACCATCGGCGGCGAGGGCAACGACGCTGCCGCGGTGCCGGCTCTCGACGATGCCGCTACGCACGACTTCTGCCAGCAGGGGAGGCGCGTCCATAGTCGTAGTAGACAGCCGACTAGCAGGCGGGTGGGGGACAGGCCAGCGGGTCAGGCGCCTTCTTGCCGAAGCAGGTCGCCCACTGCTGCTGACCCGTCGCGGTAGCGCCGGGTGATTTCCGTCGTGGTGGCGTCGACGACCTCCTGAACGGACCGCCGCCGCGCCGAGATGTCGGCCTCGGCGGACTGCAGCTCGACCAGCAAAGCCTCGAGCTGCTGGTCATCGCGACCATCGAGCTCGGTGACGTCGACAGAGGCCATCTGCTCCTCGGCGCGGCGCGTGGCGCCGGCGTTGGTCGGTTCGGCCGACTGGTAGCGGCCCATCCCCCTTGCGGGTCCGCGGTGCTGGTCAGCAAGGATCTTCGGCAGGTCCTCGAGAACGAGGGGGGAGGACGCGAGGCCACCGCCCCGTCGCCGCGCCGCGGCGAGGACGATGTCGATGCGTCCCTGCAGCATCCGGCGCAGGTAGGACAGGTCGGTCTCCTCCTGGCTCGCATCGTCACGCAGCGAGCGCACGTCGGCAAGCGGCGCGTCCTGCAAGCCATCGAGATAGTGCTCGGCCAGCACCTTGTCGATTCGGCGGTTCCCGCCCGTCAACACGACCATCTGAGCGCCTCTCTCGTGTGCATGCCAACTGCTGAGCTTGCTCGCTGCCTTGCCCCCGCATCGGTGTGCAGGCGTAACCGCGCACCCGGTCCTTGGGCCACCTGCGGCGCACGTTGCGCCGCGTGACATCTGTCCTGTCGACCGTTCGCCCCGGGTCGCAAGCATTGCCCACAGGCACCACCCTTGCGTGCAGGGGGTCGACCGAGCTGCGACGGGAGCCCGAGGAGAACACCCAATCGAGCATTGCTGCCCGTCGACCCCTGCCTGCGCAGTGCGCCAGTTGCGGGCGAGCCGCGTCCCGTGGCCGAGCCAGCGATGGCGGCGGCCGATCCGCTGAGCGGAACGCCGGCGGCAGTCAGGCCGCTCAGCCGACGACCGCAGCCAGACCGTCCGTCACCAGCGGAGCCTGCTCGGGCACGTTCCGCTTGAGCACCGCGAGTGCGATGGGGCCAAGCTCCCAGTGGTAAGCCGGTGTCGTCACGCGGCCGACTGTCCGTGCCTCCCACGCCACCGGAGCACCACGGGCCGGCAGGCCGCCGTCGAGCTGCAGCCGGACCAGTTTGCGCGGCGGGCGGCCCAGGTTGTGCGTCCTCGCCACAGTCTCCTGCCCGCGGTAGCAGCCCTTCTGCAGGTGCACGGCCGCGTGCAGCCACGGCGTCTCGTTGGGGATGGTGCGGTGGTCGGTCTCGAACCCCAGCCGAGGCCGTACCTGCTCGACCCGGATGGCCTCGAAGGCGTCGTGCCCGGCGAGGGAGTATCCGGTGGCACCGGCGGCCCGGGCCAGCTGGGCCCGGTCCACGAGCAGGTCGGTCCCCCAGGGCATCGCGCGGACAGCGCGAGCGTCGCCCACCGGCAGCTCGGGCGGCAGCTGGGCCGGCAGCACTACGGGCCCGCCGTGGTCGACGACGGTCAGCACGGCGGTGTCATCCGTGCGATCGGCCAGCTCGACCCGGAGCATGAAGCGCATCCGGTCGAGGAAGGCGAGCAGTGCCTGCCCGGTGCCGGGCTCGACATCGATCCAGGTGCTCGTCCCGTCGTCGACGACGGCGAGGTGGTGCTCGATGTGCCCGTTGGGGCTGAGCACGAGAGCCTCGGTGCCGTGACCCGGCAGCAGGGCTTCCAGGTGCTGGCTGGTGAGACTGTGCAGCCACGAGAGCCGGTCGGGGCCGGTGACGGTGACGACGTCACGGTGCGAGCGGTCGACGACGACCCGGCCCGCGGCGAGCATCCGCTGTTCGCGCAGCGGGTCGCCGTAGTGCGCTGCGACAGCGGCGTCGGGCTCCTGCCCGGCCACAGCTCCGCGCTGCTCGAGCAGCGGCGAGCGGTGGCGGCCGGTGGCGGCCGGCGCGCCCGCGGCCTGCAGGGCAGCCGGTTCGACCGTCATGCGCAGCACTCCTGGCACAGTCCGGTGAAGGCGACATGGCCCACGTCGACGCGAAAGCCGCGTTCCCGGGCCAGTTCGTCGCACACCTGAGCAAGCATGGCGGTCTCGACCTCCTCGACGCGGTGGCACTTGCCGCACACCAGGTGGGCGTGCGGCTCATCGGTGACCGGGTGGAACGTCGGCGCCCCGTGCCCGAGGTGGGCGTGGGTCACCAGCTGGAGCTCTTCGAGCAGGTCGAGCGTGCGGTAGACGGTCGAGGCGTTGACCGCCGTGGCGGTGCGCTGCACCCGCGAGAGAATCTCGTCGGGCGTCGCGTGCCCCAGCTCGACCACTGCCTCCAGCACCAGCTGGCGCTGCGGCGTGAGACGGTGGCCGCTCGCGCGGAGCCGCTCCTGCCAGTTCATCCGCCGCCTCCACCGGCCGGCGCCCGGTGGTGCTCGACCCACGACACCCCGAAGCCGGACGGCTCACCCTGCTCAACGAGCCTACGCTGCCCGAATGAGCCTGCCCGTCCTCGCCGTCCTCGCCGAGGACGGCCCCCACCTGGTCGACCCGGAGCAGCCACTGATCCGCGCGGACGACCTGGGTGTCGTGCGCGGCGAGGGTGTCTTCGAGACGGCTCGGGCAGCGGACGGGCACGCCTTCGTGCTCGATGCGCACCTGGCCCGGATGCGGCACAGTGCGACGGCGATCGGTCTGTCGCTACCACCCGAGGTCGACCTGCTCGCCCTCAGCGTGGCCGCGCTCGACGGGTTCGGGCCGGCGGAAGCGAGCCTGCGGCTGGTCGCGACCAAGGGTCCCGCCGGCGCCGGCGTCGGGCGGGTGTTCGCCCTCGTCACGCCGGTCGACAGCGCGTACGCCCGCATGCGGGAGCAGGGCATCGCCGCCGTGACCTTGACCCTGGGCGTTGCCGCCGCGCTGCGGCCCCAGGCGCCGTGGCTGCTCGGCGGGGTGAAGTCGACGTCGTACGCCACGGCCATGGCTGGGCTGCGCGCCGCGGTCGCCGGTGGCGCCGACGACGCGATCTGGGTGTCCGGCGACGGCGAGGTGCTGGAGGCGCCGACCGCGACCGTGCTCGTCGTCCACGGCGGCCTAGCCGCGAGCCCGCCGGCTGACGAGGTTGGCATTCTTCCCGGCACGACCATTGCCGCCCTGGGTAAGGCCGTGGTTCGCCGCCGCATCTCGGTAGACGAGCTGCGCGATGCGGACGAGGTGGCGCTGGCCTCCAGCGTCCGCGGGGTCGTGCCGGTGGTGCGGCTCGACGGCGCGCCGGTCGGGGCTGGCTCGGTGGGACCGGTCGTCGCGGGGTTGCGCGACGCGCTGGAGCACGCCTTTCACGCCCCCGTCCGCTGACCGGCAGGGGTGCCGTTCGCCCTGAGCAGACCCGCTCGAAACAGACTTGTCCGGTGCGCGGAATGCGTCGTACCGTTGTCGGACACGAGAGAGGAGGTGGTCCAGGCTTTGAGTACCAGTCGGACTCGTGAGGTGACTGTCCGCTAGTCGCCGGTCTCGTGGTCAGCCCGGTTCGGTGCGAT
>JAABUZ0100010869.1_pt1 | contig 10019 bp, 9 predicted proteins | sample 5562091 | NCBI WGS metagenome assembly JAABUZ01 (sample SAMN12813069, study PRJNA571459) | rock metagenome | isolation source: Antarctica rocks | place: Antarctica: Victoria Land, Linnaeus Terrace sud | collected 2015-12-21 | reverse complement strand
CCGGGCCTGCTTCGCCTTCACCGCAGTCATCACCGACGGACGACCACCCCGCCGGCCCCGCGCCCGGGCCGCAGCGAGTCCGGCGTAGGTGCGCTCCCAGATCAGGTCCCGCTCGAACTCCGCGAGCGAGCCAAAGATGTGGAAGACGATCCGCCTCCGGGGGTGGTGGTGTCGATCGACTCCTGCAACGAACGGAACCCCACTCCCCGCTCCGCCAACCCGCGGACTGTCTCGATCAGGTGGGTAGCGACCGACCCAATCGGTCCAAGCGACACACCGTGAGGGTGTCCCCCCGGGCGCAGTGCGGCCATCACCTCCGCGAGCTGCGGACGGTCCGACCGGGACCCGACGCGTGGCGGTCCACGTCCACCAGCACCGCGCGGCGCTCAGCGCGTCGTGCTGCAGCGCAGGGTCCTGCACCGTGGTCGACACCCTCGCGTACCCCAACAGCTCCCCCACGAGCGGCGACAGAGCCACAACCCACCGAAGCCACCTACTTTGACTCGCACATTTCGATCACGAGTTCCGCAAAAACAGACGAGCCCGTCGACCTGCGGCAGCCAATCGCGCCGGAGACCACCGCGGCACGTGTCAAAAACGACCGAATGTGAAGCAGCACACTTTTGTTGTCGAGTTCGACAATGGGTTGCACTCCGCCGGTGTCCGGTAGGCGCCTCGAGGTGGGTCAGCGGCTTGCTGGGTTGCGCAACGGATGCCGCCTCCTGGGGCGATTCGGCGGGATCATCACCGGGCATCCATGGGAGAGGGTCACTCAGGATCCGCGGCCGTTGGGGTCCAGTGTGGTCGGGGATGGTTCTGTGCTCGGGTGGTCGCCGCTGGGGCTGACGTGGATTGTGGCAGCTGAGAGTCGGCGGACGTGGTGCAGCAGGTGGGCCTCGGCGTGGTGGGCGAGGTCGTGGGCGGCGCTGAGGCTGAGCCCGGCGTCGATGTCGATGTCGGCTTCGGCCCGGAGGGCGTGCCCGATCCAGCGGATGCGCAGTTCTCTGATGGCGTGAACTCCGGAAACGGTTGCTATCGCGGCGGTGGCTTGGTCGACGAGGTCGGGGTTGACGGCGTCCATCAGCCGGGCGCCGACCTGGGCGACGGCGGAGCGGAGGACGCCGAGGATCGCGACGGTGATGAACAGGCCGATGATGGGGTCGGCCTCTCGCCAGCCGAGCGCGACGCCGCCCGCCCCGAGGAGCACGGCGAGGCTGGTGAACCCGTCGATGCGGGCGTGCAGGCCGTCGGCAACCAGCGCGGCGGACCCGATCCGGCGACCGACCCGGACCCGGTAGCGGGCCACCAGCTCGTTGCCGAGGAACCCGACAACCGCGGCCGCGGCAACCGCCCAGAGGTGGGTGACGTCGCGTGGGTGCAGTAGCCGCTCGATCGCCTCATAGGCCGCCAAAGCGCTGGACAGGGCGATCATCGCGATCACGAACACCCCGCCGAGGTCCTCGGCGCGCCCATAGCCGTAGGTGTAGCGCTTGGTGGGCGGCCGCTTTGCCAGCCGGAACGCAACCAGCAACGGGACAGCGGTCAGCGCGTCAGCGACGTTGTGCAATGTGTCCCCGAGCAGCGCCACCGAACCGGAAAGCGCCACCACCACCGCCTGAATTGCCGCAGTTACCGCGAGCCCGACCAGGCTCAGCCACAGCGCGCGGCGGCCGTCGGCATCAGCCTCCAGCGCCTCGTCGACCTGGTCGGCGGAGTCGTGGGAGTGGCCACCGAACAGTTCCGACACCGCGTGCGAGAACCGGCCCCACAGCGAAGCCCCGTGGCCGTGGTGGTCCTCCTGCTCACCTTCGGCGTCCTGATCGTGCCCGACCGTTTCCTCAAGGTGTGCCACAGTCAAAGCATACCTGCGCAATCACGCAGATACTTAGTTCGCTCTTCTAGGATGGCGAGATGCATGACGGACTACCGGAACTGTCGATGCCGAACGAGGAGCAGGTCCACCTCGCCGCGGCGAGCTTCCGGATGCTGGCAGACCCCACCCGGATCAGAATCCTGTGGGCGTTGCTGCAGGGCGAGTCCTCGGTGACGTGCCTGGCCGAGCTGGTGAGCGCGTCCTCCACGACAGTGAGCCAGCACCTGGCCAAGCTACGGCTCGCCGGGCTCGTGCGCGGGCGTCGCGAGGGCACGTTCATCTACTACGCAGCCGCAGACACTCATGTGCGCGCGTTGCTTGCTGAGGCGCTGTTCCATGCCGACCACACCGACCGCGAGCTCGGCGACGACCCGGAGCACGAGCACGCGCTGCCCGCGGCCGCAAGCCAGATGGTTCTAGCCGACCCGACCAGGCGGTAGCCGGCTCATCAGCAGAGGGTGGTTAACGAGCAGGCGGCGGCGTGGGTGCTGAGGTACTCGGCCACCGCGTCCCGGAGAACATCGCTGGTGGTGCGGTGCTGCTGGTGCGCGAGAGTGGCCAGGCCCTCGTCCAGCGAGCCGGGTAGGCGCACCTGGCGGACCCGGGAGTGCTGGCCTGGCGCAGCGGGCTGAGTGTGTCAACCCGACTTGGCCCCACCGTGGCGGGCCCACTCTCAGTCGACCGTTTGGCTGCTCGCTTGGTGTCAGGGGCATCATCACCACAGTCGTCGCCGCACTCGCAATCCCCGGAAGTGCCGGCCGCGCGGGCCTGCGCCAGGGCGGCGGGTCGGGCGGGCGGAGCCGGAGTGGCGCTGCTCAGTTGGTGGCGCTGATCACGGTGTGCGCATGGGTGTGCATCCGGTGAGGTCACTGGTCATGTCGTCGTCAGCCGGGGCGTCGGAGAGAGGGGTAGGGCGCTTCCCGTCTACCGCGTATATCAGCAGCCTTCTAGTAGGTGTAGACGTCGATGAGGAACGCCGCGAGGCCGGCCAGGAGTGCGCCGCGGAGAACTGACCTGGCTGTTTGGTTCGGTCCAGCGGCGACGGCGAGCAGGACGGCCGCGCCGGCGAGGGTGGCCACCCCGGATCCGGTGTCTTGCCAACTGACGGGCAAGGGCGGGAAAGGCGCGTCGTGAGAGAAGGCTGCCGTGGTTCCGGTGACCCGGAGAACTGAGTTCCACGCGAGCGGCATCAAGAAGGCCGCGGCAGCGGCCGAGGCAATCAATCGAACCCGGCGCGGCCTGGTGGTTACGGTGATCAGGAGCGCCGCCGCGACAGCGGACAGCGCGCCGCCGTACAACATCCTGGTGATCTCCACAGGGGTCCTCTCTCGTTGACGTGGATCGCTACTTGTTCAAGTAAGGGGCAGCCGGGTCACGGCGGCGATAAGGCCCAGGACAGCGCAGATGCCGAGGGTGCGCAGCACGGACCACTTGAGCCGGAAGATGAGTACGGCGGCGAGTACGGCAATCACCAGGGGGACGAGGCGGAGGGTGCCGACGAGGGGCAGCTCGGTGGCGACCGGTCCCCAGTGGATGCGGGTGCTGGCGGCGAACAGGGTGTGGATGCCGAAGTAGAGCGCCAGGTTGGCGATGACGCCTACGACGGCGGCGGTGATCCCGTTCAGCGCCGCGGTGATGGTGGTGTTGCTCCGCAACCGCTCCACGTAGGGGGCGCCCAGGAAGATGAACACGAAGCAGGGAACGAAGGTCACCCAGGTGGTGATGAAGGAGCCGAGCAGCGCCGCCACCCACGGGTTGAGGTTGCCGGGATTGCGGTAGGCCCCGACGAACGCGACGAACTGCACGACCATGATCAGGGGCCCAGGCGTGGTCTCGGCCAGCGCGAGGCCGCGGACCATCTCCCCGGCGGTGAGCCAATGGAACGCCTCGACGGCCTTCTGCGCGACGTAGGCCAGGACGGCGTATGCCCCGCCGAAGGTGACCAGGGCCGTACCGGAAAAGAACAGGGCCTGCTGGGTGAACACGCTCGTCGTACCCGTCCAGGCAACGACGCCCGCGACAGGCACCGCCCAGGCGGTCAGGCCGATCCCGAGGACCTTCAGCGCCCGGGCCCCGGTCGGTCGCTCGGCGTGCAGCGCGTCATCACTGATCAGCGGGGCCGGCCCGTCCTGATCGCTGCCCCCCGCACCTGGGCGGGTGAATACCGAGGGAGCGAACCGACCGACCGCCCAGCCGATGAGTCCGGCGACGGCGATCACCAGCGGGAAGGGCACGGCGAACACGGCCAGCGCCAGGAACGCCGCGCCCGCGAGTGCCACCATCGCGGGGTGGGCGAGGGCGCGCTTACCGACACGAACCACGGCGTGGGCCACGACCGCGAGGACCGCCGCACCCAGACCGGTGAACACAGCGGCCACGATGGTCGTGGTGCCGAACGCGACATAGGTCGCCGACAAAGCCAGCAGCGCCACGACTCCGGGCAGGACGAACAGCACACCCGCCGCGAGGCCGCCCCGGACCCCGTTGAGGAGCCACCCGATGTAGATCGCGAGCTGCTGGGCCTCCGGCCCCGGCAGCACCATGCAGTAGTTCAAGGCGTGCTGGAAGCGCTTCTGCCCTATCCACCGCCGCTCGTCGACCAACGCGTGCTGCATGACCGCGATCTGCCCGGCCGGGCCGCCGAACGTCTGCAAGGAGATCCCGAACCAGGTGCGGACTGCCTCCCGGAACGACACCACGTCCCGCCCAGCACCGGCCGCGGCAGCGGGGCCCTCGGCAGCGGGGCCCTCGGCAGCCGGGTCGCGGTGAGCACTCACCTGAGGTCCTTTCCCAGCAGCAGACTGCGCCGGAACAGCTCATACAGACCGTCGAAGATCGGACCGGACACACTCAAGACCCGCTCGTCGGAGCAGGTCAGCGACAACCCGCGGAGCACCGCATCCAGGCCAGGGGCCTCGACGGCATCGAAGCGCTCGTCATCGATGTCCGCCTCGTGCACCACCTGCGCCAACCGCCACAACGCTGGATCGGCGAGGTCGAAATGGCCCAGCATCGTCTCGAACGTGCAGTCGCCTCCGTGATGGCCCAGCTCCACCCCCCGCATGTCGAACGGGGTCGCGTCCGCAGGGACATCTTCGGCGTCGGTGACGAACACGAACCGCGGATCGGCGTCGAGGAACCGGCGGATCAGCCACGCGCAGGCGGCCCGATCGATGTGTACGCCCTTCCGGGTCGCCCAGATCATGAACCTGCACCAGTGGAGTGTTCCAGCGCTGCCCGGTCCACATCACCGGCCCCAGCCGACATGGGCGCACCGGCGGCCAGAGCCCCTACCGCTGCAGTGGCCGCGTCGCGTTCGGGCGGCGGGAAGAAATCGCGGCGGGTTATCTCCCTCAGCTGCTTGCGGACGCGCCGCAGGATTTTCACCCGGTCAGCGCCCTTCATCGCGGCGGCCGCCGTCGCCACCGCCGTCAGCTCGACGTACTCAGCAGCGCGCGCCAAGGCCAGTTCTCGAGCAAGGGCATGGTCCTGGGCGCGGCTGCCCGACTCGGCCAGCCACACCCCCGCGCTGCCACCGGCCTCGAGAACCTCCTCCGCCAGCCAATCCAGCTGCTCCCTGGTCCGGGCATCGGCAGGCAACCCCACCAGACCGTCCCCGATCTGGACCGCGCCGAGCCTGCGCAACCGCCGCCACAACGCGATCCGCGGCGTCGACGGCTCGCGCGGCAGCCGATAGCTCAGCAGCACCCACGAAATGACCGACCCAGGACTCTCACAACCACCCATACTCACTATGTAACCATGGTTTCATAATCTCATCACAACCGGAGACCGCCCCGGTGGATAGCACGAGCCCTTAATCATCTGGTCGTCTCAGAAGCCATCGTATTCGGGACGTTGCCGAGAGATCTCGTTCGGTGACTCCCCCCGGGCCGTCGCCGCGGCGGTCGTTAGCGATCAGCGAGTCGTTCGCGGGAGTCCGGAGGCGAACACCAACACGCTCGCGAGAGCAAGCGGGAAAAACCACAGCATCAGCATCACACCGTGCGGTGCGTTATTCGTCGTGGCCACGAACGCTAGCGGCGCAGCCATGCCGAGGAGAGCGGGGGGGGCGCCCCTGCGGCCGCGGTGTCCACGGGTGTCCTGCTGGAATCGTCGGCGGCACTGATCCACGGCGTCGCCGACCAAGCGGACGACGTGGCAACGGGTCCACTACCGCCACCTCGAGCCACCGGAGCAGCCCAGATGAACTTTCGTGATGGCGGAGCGGACCGCTTCGATGCCAGCTGCCGGTCTTCGCGGCGAGCGCGACGACGGTGTGGGTGCGCGGGGTTGACGTCAGCACCGGGCAGTGTGATGGTCATCACATATTCTGCCCCAACCGTGTTTCGGGAGGATGAAGTCAATGACGACTACTGGAGGTGAGCCATCGGCCCAATTGGCCGATGGCCTGGCCCGGCAGAACGGCACGGGGCTGGGCCGCCTGCTCGGTTCTGGGGGCGTCGGGCACGCGGAGGAGGGACCCGACGGGAAGATGACCGCCACGATCCGGATCCCGGAGGACGAGCTGTGCTTCGAGCCCGGGACCCTCATCCTGCCCCACAGCGGCGACCTCGAGCTCACGCTTATCAACGACGACAAGAACACCCACTGTGCGGTGCTGCCCAACAACGGGGACCCCAAGTTCATCTGGTTGGTAAACCACGCCAAGGGGACAGCCCTCCTCAACCTGGACGGCCCGGGCACCTACTACTACAGCTCCACGACCGGTAACGACGAGGGCCGTGGCCTGACCGGGGCGATCGTCGTCGGCGGGGAAGTCCCCGACCACGCCAAGCTCGACCGTCCCGCGCAGCCGCGCCCCTAGAAGGGAGCAGAAGATGACCGATTACGTCGACGCAGGCGAGGCCATTCCCTACATGCAACTCAGCGCCATCAAGGGAAGCGCGCCGGCCACCGGAAACGTGGACTACGAGCGCATCCTCGACGCCCGCTCCGAGCCGCAGAACTGGCTCACCTACTACGGCACCTACGACGGTCAGCGCTACAGCGAGCTCGACCAGATCACCAAGGAGACCGTCAAGCGCCTGTCCCCCGCGTGGGTGTTCCAGGCCGGCACGGTGGGAATGCAGTCCGGGTCCTCGACCTACTCGAACGAGGCCTCCCCGATTGTCGTGGAGGGGGTCATGTACGTCTCCGGCCCGGACGGCAAGTGCTGGGCCCTGGACGCCAAGACCGGCGCGGAGCTCTGGCGCTACAAGCACGCCTCCCCGTACGACGTCTCGCTGTGCTGCGGGAACGTGAACCGCGGCGTGGCCGTGGGCCACGGGAAGGTCTACATGGCCACCCTGAACGCCCACGTCGTCGCGCTCGACGCGAAGACCGGCGAGAGGGTCTGGGACACCATCGCCGGTGACGTGCGGGCCGGGGAGAGTCGTACCGCCGCGCCGCTTCTGGTGAAGGACATGGTCATCGTCGGGAGCTCGGGCGGGGAGTTCGGGACCCGCGGGTGCCTGGACGCGTTCGACGCGCAGACCGGCGAGCGGCGCTGGCGCCGCTACATGATCCCGAAGCCGGGCGAGCCCGGGTCCGAGACCTGGCCGGCCGACGGTGAGGCGTGGCAGCGCGGCGGTGGGAACTGTTGGGTCACCCCCACCTACGACCCGGAGCTGGAGCTGCTCTACCCGGGGACCGGCAACCCGGCGCCCGACTTCGACGGCGGCGTACGCCCGGGCGACAACCTCTACACCGACAGCGTCGTCGCGGTGGACGTGAACACGGGCGAGATCCGGTGGCACTACCAGTTCACCCCGCACGACCTGTGGGACTACGACTCCACGATGGAGAACCTCCTGTTCGACGCCCCCGACGGGCGCAAGCTGCTCGCGCACGCGGACAAGAACGGGTACTTCTTCGTCCTGGACCGGACGAACGGCGAGCTGGTCCGCGTATTCCCCTTCGTCGACCGGATCACCTGGGGCGAGATCACCCCCGATGGCAAGGTCACGGCCAAGGCGTACCCGGACGAAGAAGGCGTCCCGGTGCACTTCTGGCCGGGTCCGGCCGGGGGCAAGGAATGGACGCACATGTCCTACAACCGCCAGACGGGGTTGATCTACGTGCCGGTGCAGGAAGTCGGGGCGACGGCCACCCGCCGGCGCCGCGAGTTCAAAGAGAGCATCCCGTACTGGGGCGCGGGCGTCGCCGTGGACATCGAGGACTACTACGGTTACGTGGCCGCCATCGACCCGATCTCAGGCGAGGAGAAGTGGCGCTGGCGCAACGAGTACCCGATGTGCGCATCGACGCTGACCACGGCGGGCGGGTTGGTGTTCCAGGGCACGCCGACGGGTGAGTTCGTCGCCCTGGACGCCGATACCGGTGAGAAGCTGTGGGAGTTCCAGTGCGGAAGCGGGCACCACAGCAGCCCCAGCACGTACAGCGTCGACGGTCGCCAGTACATCGTGGTTCCGACCGGATGGGGTGGCTGGGTCGAGGGCTTCCTCCCGGGGTTGCTCGGGGCCGGGGCGGGCGACGCGCTGTTCGTCTTCGCCCTGCCCGTGGAGTAGGCCGGGACTAGGCCTATCGCACACCCATACGCCGTGGAAGATCGCAGAAGGGAGGTGAGCAAGTGGAGTTTCGTATCGAGTGGAAGACACCCGACTTCGAAGAGATCGAGTGCGCACCCGAGGTGACGATGTACATCGCACGCTCGGAGGCCTGAAGCCGACGAAAGCGAATGGGGAGGGGCGCCGGAACGTGGTTCCGGCGCCCCTCCCGCGTCCGGCCCTGCCGTGTCTGACGCGAGGGGCCGACACGGCGGAACGGAGGAACGTGACATGTGGTTGCGGGTGCTCGGATCAGCGGCCGGGGGTGGCTACCCGCAGTGGAACTGCAGCTGTCCGACGTGCCGGGCGGTCCGTGAAGGCACCCGACCGGCCCGGGCGCGAACGCAGTCCTCGATCGCGGTCAGCCCGAACCGTGAGCGGTGGTTCCTGTTTAACGCCTCCCCCGACATTCGGGCCCAGTTCGAGGCCTTCCCCGGCCTGCACCCCGGTGAAGACCGGGCCACGCCGCTTCAGGCGGTGCTGCTCACCGACGCCGAGATCGACCACACCCTGGGGCTGCTCCTGCTCCGGGAGGGACGCGGAATCCGCCTGCACGCCACCGAGGCGACGTACGCGACGCTTACCTCGGGGACCGGGGTGCTGACCACGCTGGAGCGCTACTGCCCCGTCGAATGGACACGCGTAGTCCCGGGGCAGGACGTGTCGCTGGGCGGGTTGTCGTACCGGGCCTTCGACGTCCCCACCGCCAAGCACGACCGCTTCGGCACCGGCAACGGGAGAAGTGCCAGCGGAACGAACATCAGCGCCGGCCGGGTCGTGGGCTACCGGCTCACCGACGAGAGCACCGGGCGCACCGCGGTGTACCTGCCAGGAGTGCAGGAGCTCACCCCGGCCGTGCTCACCGAGCTCGAGGCCTGCGCCTGCCTGCTCATCGACGGGACGTGCTGGCACGACGACGAGCTGATCCGCCTCGGTCTGGCCCAGAAGACGGCCCACGACATGGGGCACCTCTGCATCGGCGGGCCCGAGGGCAGCCTTGAACAGCTGTCCCGGCTGCCGATCGAGCGCAAGATCTACATCCACATCAACAACACCAACCCGGTTCTGCTCGAGGACTCGCCCGAACGGTGCGAGGTCGAGCGCAGTGGCATAGAAGTGGCCACCGACGGTCTCGAAGTGGAGGTCCAGGCACGATGACGACGACGAAAAGCTCGGCAGCGGACACGGGTCCAGCGGCGACCAGGACGGCAGAGATCGACGGCCTCGTCGAGCAGCTGCGTGCACACTCGCAGAGCTATCACAGTGCGCACCCGTTCCACCTGCGGATGAACGAGGGCGTGCTGAGCCCGGACCAGATCCGCGGCTGGGTGGCGAACCGCTACTACTACCAGGAAATGATTCCGCGCAAGGACGCCGCGATCCTGGCGAACTGCCCCGACCCCGCGGTGCGCCGGCGCTGGATCCGCCGGATCATTGACCACGACGGCGTCGCGGACGGTGAGGGCGGCATCGAGGCATGGTTCCGGCTGGGCGAGGCCTGCGGCCTGACCCGGGAGGAGATCGCCGACCACCGCCACCTCGTCCCGGGCGTGCGGTTCGCGGTGGACGCCTATGTC
>JAABUZ0100010866.1_pt1 | contig 10020 bp, 12 predicted proteins | sample 5562091 | NCBI WGS metagenome assembly JAABUZ01 (sample SAMN12813069, study PRJNA571459) | rock metagenome | isolation source: Antarctica rocks | place: Antarctica: Victoria Land, Linnaeus Terrace sud | collected 2015-12-21 | reverse complement strand
CGAAGGGCTTGAGCGGACCCTCGAACTGATCTCCGATTCTTCCAATCACGGTCAGGGGCTCATCGACGAGATGGGCCACGATCCCGTGGTGGGGGGCCTGCTGCTGCTGCATGGCTTGCATCCGCTGAGCTTGGAGGATCGCGTCCTCCAGGCCCTGGACAAGGTGCGGCCCTACCTGGGCTCGCACGGTGGCAACGTCAATCTCGTCGGCATCGAGGAGGGGGTCGTGCGGCTTCGCCTGGAGGGCACGTGTCACGGCTGCGCGTCCTCGGCCGTCACGCTCAAGTTCGCGGTCGAGCGCGAGATCATGGAGGCGGCACCCGACGTGGTCGCCATCGAGGTGGTCGACGACAGCGCGGAGCGGCCACCCGCAGGATTCGTACCGCTGGGCCAGATCAAACCTCTCGCGCCCAAGGACAGTGGCACCGACTGGGAGGTGGTGGCCGGAGTGGGGCACCTCGAGTCTGGCTCGACGAAGGTGCTCGCCGTGCGTGGCAGCCCGGTCCTCTTTTTCCAACTGGACGGCGCGTCCTACGCATATCGCGACAGCTGCCCGGCCTGTGGCGTTTCGCTGGCGGGCGCGGAGCTGCGCGAGGCGATTTTGACGTGCGCCGGTTGCGGCGCCAGGTTCGACGCCAAGCGCGCGGGGCGCGGAATCGGCAACGAGCTTCATTTGGAGCCGCTGCCACTGCTGCAGACTGATGGCGAGGTCCGCCTGGCGACGGCACCGACGAGTTAGGGTCCGGGGGGCAGGACACTAAGTGGCCAATCCCTCTCTACCGCCGGCCGCTTTCGCGACGCTGCGGGGAATGGCCCGGAAGCGTGAGCTGGGCGAGACCTGCGACCTCTGCAGTGAACCGATTCCCGAGGAGCACCGCCATCTGCTCCAACTCAGCAGTGAACAGATCGTGTGCAGCTGCCAGCCGTGCTCGATCCTCTTCGCCGACCGCGAGGCCAAGCACTATCGGCTGATCCCGGGCGGGGTGCGGTTCGTCCCGGACTTTGAGATGTCGGATGAGGAGTGGGCAAGCTTCGGCATCCCCGTGAGCATGGCGTTCTTCCAGCAGTCAATCCCTGCCGGGCAGATGGCCGCGGTCTATCCCAGTCCGGCGGGTGCCACGCGCTCTCTGCTCACTTTCGACGCCTGGGAGGACCTCGAGAAGGCCAATCCCGTGCTCCGCGGCATGGAGCCGGCGGTGGAGGCGCTGCTCGTGAACCGGGTGGCTGGAGCCAGCGACCACTACATCGCCTCCATCGACGAGTGCTATCGCTTAGTGGGCCTGATCCGGATGAGCTGGCGGGGACTGTCGGGCGGCACGGAGGTCTGGCGGGAGATCACCGGCTTTTTCGCCGACCTGGACAAGAGGGCTGCAACCGTGAGCGCGCACGATGCCTGACCTGGAGTTCCGCGTCGACGGCGCAGCGCCGGTTGCGTACTGTACGACGCCGACCTTGGGTTTCAAGCTGTACATCAGCAACTCCAGCGAGGAGGCGATCCAATCGGTGGCGCTCAACTGCCAGGTGCGGATCGAGGCCCAACGCCGCCGCTATGGCGCGGGCGAGAAGGAGCGGCTGCTGGAATTGTTTGGAGAGCCGCCGCGCTGGTCGCAGACACTCCGAAGTCTGCTTTGGACACACGTCGGTGTCAATGTCCATGGCTTCGTCGGGAGTACGGTTTTAGAACTGCCGGTTACCTGCACCTACGACTTCAACGTGCTCTCCGCCAAGTACTTCCACGCTCTGGACGGTGAGGACGTGCCGGTCCTGCTGCTCTTCAGCGGCACGATCTTCTTCACCGACTCAGACGGCCAGCTCCAGATCCAGATGATCTCCTGGAACAAGGAGGCGTCCTACAAGCTGCCGGTCGCGGTCTGGCGGTCGATGATGGAGATGTACTACCCCAACACCGCCTGGCTCGCGCTTAGGCGGGACGTGGTCGAACGGCTTGAGTTGTACAAGGCGCGGAGCGGTCTCGTGACGTGGGAGCAGACGCTGGAATCGTTGCTGCCCGGCGAACCCGAAAAGGTGGCGGGTTGAGCGCCTCGGTCGACCCAGTCGAGGCCATCGCTCAAGCGGTCCTTTACGAAGGCTACATTCTCTATCCCTACCGCGCTTCGTCAACCAAGAATCGGGTCCGCTGGACTTTTGGCGGAGTGTTCCCGCGCTCGTACGCGGAGGCCAACGAGGGTGAGTCCTGGCGCATGCAGGCGGAATGCTTGCTGCGTTTCGAACCGGGATGCAGCGTCGATACGAGTGTCCGGTTCCTGCGGCTCGTCGACCGCACCGTGGGGCGGCTCGCCACTCCCGTGGCCGAGTTGATGGCGGGCACAGAACCCGACCTCCAACCTGCGGAATCCGTGACCGTCGGTGGCGAGACTTACTCGTCGTGGCAGGAAGCGGTGGAGCGCCGGATAGCGGTCGGTGGCAAGCAGATCGAGGAGCTGCTGCAGACCACGCATAGCCTTCCGGTGGACCTGCCAGCGGAGCGGTCGTTCGAGGCTCTTCGGGAGAGCGCCGGGAGTATTGCTGCGGTTGTGGTTCGAGACTCCACCGCACTTCGGGGAGCAGTCGAAGTCTCAGCGCAGCTCGTCGCAGCCGGAGTGGCTCGGCTGAGTGTGCGGTTCACGAACCTGACCACACTGGAAGAGCCAGAGGCGATTCTCCGTGAACGGGCGGCGATGCACGCCTTCGTCTCCACGCACGTCGTCCTGCGCGCGACAGGTGGCGGGTTCATCTCCCTAACCGATCCTCCCGATGACCTGAGCGCAGAGGCGGGGGAGTGCCGCAACATCGGTGCCTGGCCGGTGCTGGTCGGGCCACCAGGAGCGTCTGATACGGTGCTGGCCTCGCCGATCATCTTGGAGGACCACCCCGCCATCGCGCCTGAAAGCCCCGGCGACCTCTTTGACGGGACCGAGATCGACGAGATCCTGACCCTGCGCATCCTGACCCTGACCGACGAAGAGAAGATGGAGATGCGACAGGCCGACCCACGCGCGCGCGCGATCCTTGAGCGTACGGAGTCCCTTACGGGTGACGAACTGTCGAACTTACACGGCGGCCTGCGCGAGATCCGTTCCCGGGAGGAGTCCGGTGGCTGACTCCGGCACGTCCCCAGACTCCAATTGGGACCCCTGGGGTCCCAAGAAGGCCGAGAGCGTCCAATGCCAGGGAGTCGAGCTGCGCGCCGGTTCGCGCGTCGTGCTGCGACCGACCCGTCGGGCTGACATCTTCGACCTGGAGCTCAGGGGACGCAACGCCACCGTAGAGGCGATCGAGGAGGACTTCGAGGACCAGATCCATGTGGCCGTCGTCCTCGACGACGATCCCGGCCGGGACCTTGGTCACCTGCGGCAGCCCGGTCACCGCTTCTTCTTCAAGCCATCGGAGTTGGAGCCGATCGAATGAGAGAGGGGCGCATCCTGGTGGCCGGCATCGGCAACATCTTCCTCGGCGATGATGGGTTCGGCGTCGAGGTGGTGGCGCGGCTGCGCGAGAGGCCGCAGCCCGCGCAGGTGGAGATCGCCGACTTCGGAATTCGCGGCTTCGATCTAGCCTATGCCCTGATGGAGGACTATGAGGCGGCAATCCTGGTCGACGCGCTGCCGCTGGGCAAGAAGCCTGGCACGGTGCACCTCATCGAACCCGAAGTGGACGGGCTTGGCGGCGCCGCCTTCATCGATAGCCACTCGATGAACCCGATGGAGATGTTCAAGCACGTCAAGCAGCTGGGCGGTACGCTGCCACGGACGCTGATCGTTGGCTGTGAGCCTGCCAGCTTCGGAGCGGAGGAGGAAGGTGGCCGTCTGGGCTTGAGCGAGCCGGTGGGCGAGGCCGTGGCGGAGGCGGTCAAGGTCGTGGAGTCGGTGCTCGAGAGCCTAACTGAGAAGCAGGAGGTGGGTTGATATTCCGCCAGCTCTCTCCAGGGAAGCCGTCCTGATCCAGGTGGAGAGACTTGGCCAGGCCTACGTCGAAGACGTGAGCGGTTGCGCCCAGCCAAACCAGCCAAACAGTAGTTAAACACATGGAGGTCTAAGTTGAGAGTCGGATTCAACCAAACATTGTCGATCGGCGGCAAGTCAATCCTGCTGTTGCTCCTCGTGGGAGCGAGCGCACTTGCGGTCATTAGTGCGCCCGACCTCCAACGCTACCTGCGCATCCGGAACATGTAAGGGTCTGACGCCAACCACCGGTGGCCGCGAACTACTGAGGCGGCACATCGCGACACGTCCGCGGGACGGTGCAGGATCGGGTTCAGGCCCCTTCGTCTTCGGACTGGCGCAAAGGCAATGCCTGAGTGGCTGGCTCGGACCTCGGCCGGGTCGAGATCGAAGGGGGCGGTGAGGATCTCTTAGAGTTCTGCCTCGGTTTCCGTCGTGGCACGCCGCTTCGTAGCACCGCCGCTGGCAGGTTTCGAGAGTCTCGTTTGCCCCCCGGTACGCCGTTGGGAGCCTTGCGGCATGGCACTCGTGCACACAGCATTCAGCGGTCGAGGCGCGGTCGAGATGTTGGTTGGCCGCCCGCTTCCGAGAACCAGCTGAGGGAGTTCGGGGGAACGAGCGGACAGAGTCCGTGGTGGTGGGGGCGGCTGGAACCAAGCCGGCTTGTTCGTGAGAAAATGCGGGCCATCCACCGGGCTGGTAGAGTTTGGTCATGGTGGCAGCGCAGCGCGCCGGCCTGATGGTCAAGCAGCCCGGCGGCACGCTGCCGAGAACGCCGATCGCCCGCCGCGAGCCAGCCGGCCTCGGAACCTCTGTGAGGCGGATGCGTTGGAGTCGCCGCGCCCGAGTTGCGAGCAGCACGGCGGTAAGCCTTGTCGAGGCGTTGTCGCAACGCCGGAATGAAAAGCAGGGGGAAGCCTAATGCCGATCTGGTTGTTGGTGGTTCTCGTGGTTATCGTCCTCGCGGTATTGCTCGTGGTGGTCATCACCATGAACGATATCCGCCGCTACCTGCGCATCCGGACGATGTAGGTGCTGAGCCACCGCCGCGGGGTTGAATCGAGGGAGCATTACCGCTGATGTGCATCGCTGTGCCAGGTAGGGTGATGGAGGTATTCGAACAGCAGTCGATGGCCAAGGTCGAGTTGGCCGGCGTTATGCGGGACGTGAACACCGGCCTGCTCGCTGATGACGACAAGGCCCGCGTCGGCGACTACGTGCTGGTTCACATTGGTCATGCGCTCCAGAAGATCGATGAGCGGGAAGCGATTGAGACTCTGCAGTTGTTGGCGGCTTTCAGTGAATCGCTGGGTCCGGACGAGCAAGTTGAAAGCTCAGCCCCGGCCCTGACGCAAGGAGTTTGAAATGGCTTTCGGAATCACGCCTAGAGGTAATTCGTCGGTCGTGGTCGGCCCCAAGCTGATCTTACTGGTCGTCCTCGGCGCAGTTGGTGCTCTGGCCGCGGTGAGCCGGAATGACATCCAGCGCTACCTGCGTATCAGGAACATGTGAGCTGCGCTCGACGCCCGACCTGTTAGTGGGGCGCATGGGCGGGGAGCCCCGCCTCGGCTACGGACCGGCCGTGTCGTTGCCACGACGGTCGGAGCTGCTGACCCTCGCGGCGGGCGTCATCCGGGTGCTGGGGTCCGTCACGCGACTCATGCCGGCAGTCTCGAACAAGCACTGACGTGAACGCAAAGGGAGCGCTCCTCTTCGGACGCTACGCGTTTCCGCCCAATCAGCTTGGTTATTGCGGGCCGGAGGACCACCAGGCGCTGCTCCAGTACGTGTCAAGCCGCACGGTCGATGAGGGGCTCGTGGAGCTCGAGCGACGGTTCGATGGCGCATTTCCGTATCTCTGCCTGATAGCGCAGGCGAACCGGATCGCCGATCCCTTTGACGAGAGGGTTGTCGAGGCGTACTGGATCGGAAATCGGCTGCTCGACAAGGTGGATGCGGCGAGCTTTTATGAGTCGTTGAACGATCGGTTCCGCGCGCGCATGAAGGGCACCGACTTCCAATGGCTGGCGAGCAAACTCGAGCTCAACGCGCGGCCCCACCACAACTTCCACGTGTTCGACATCTACACGCGCGGCGGCTTGATGCGGGACGAGCGGGCGACCATCGCCCTGAAACCGATGGATTCCTGCCGAATCAGCTGGGGCCGAGTCGTTGAGGTCGGTTCCTCGGAACTGAGGGTGGAGCGCCAGGCGATCGTCTTGGAAGCCGGCAAGCTAGCACTGGGGCAGCCTGAGGTTCGTAGCGTGAAGCGGCAGGTGAATGGCCTCGGCTTCGTCGATCAGGTCCAGCCGGGGGCGACCGTCTCGATCCATTGGGATTGGGCCTGCGAGGTCCTCGAAGAGGCACGGCATGGGCGCCTCCGTGCTGCGACCGTCAAGTACCTGGCCATCGCCAACCGGACGATCTGAGTCCGGCGTTCTCGCCCCCTGCGATGATGGGACCCGGTGCTGCGGTGGGCATGGGCGCGGCGCCGGCAGGCACCTGAGTGCTCGGGTAGGGCGGCCCGATGAACAACGTAACCATCGCCAGAGCGACGATGGGCACTTCGCTCGGCTTCCATATCGTCTTCGCGGTGCTCGGCGTGGGCGTACCGCTGTTGATCTCCGTAGCGGAAGGCCTGGCGCTCTGGCGACGCGACGAAACCTGGATGCTGCTCGCTCGGCGCTGGGCCAAGGCGTTCGGCATCCTCTTCGCGGTGGGAGCGGTATCGGGCACCGTGCTCAGCTTTGAGCTCGGGCTGCTCTGGCCGCGGTTCATGGCCTTTTCCGGTTCGATGATCGGACTGCCCTTCACCGCAGAGGGGTTCGCCTTCTTCATTGAAGCGATCTTCCTCGGTCTATACCTATACGGCTGGGATCGCCTACCCCCCCTGGGCCACTGGCTGGCCTCGATTCCCATCGCCCTGGGCGGGGCAGCCAGTTCACTCTTCGTTGTGATGACGAACGCCTGGATGAACACTCCTGCCGGCTTTCGGCTCGGTCCGAATGGTCAGCTTGAGAGCGTCAACCCGCTGGCTGCTGCGCTGAATCCATCGACATCGACCGAGGATCCCCACATGCTCCTCTCCGCCTACGTGGTGACCGGCTTCCTGATGGCCGCGGTTTACGCCGCCGGCCTGCTTCGAGGGCGCACGGATTTGGCCCATCGCCGCGGGCTGGCGGCCGGGATGGCGATGGGACTTCTCGCCGTCGGATTGGCCGGCATCACGGGTGATTCCAGCGCCCGATTCATCTATCAGGATCAGCCCGCGAAGTTCGCCGCCATGGAGGGTGTCTACCGGAGCCAGAACGGCGCCCCCATCACGATCGGTGGATTTCCCTCCAACTCGCAGCATCGCATCCTCTACGGCGTCGAGATCCCCGGCGCTTTGAGCTGGCTGGCGACCTTTGACGTGAACGCTCCCGTGAAGGGTCTGGACTCCTTTCCTCCTGGCGACCGGCCCAACCCGGTTCTGGTTCACTTTTCTTTCGACTCCATGGTGGGTCTGGGGACGCTGCTGGGCTTTCTGGCCCTAGCCTTCTGGGGCCTCGCTATCTGGCGCCGCAGGATCCCGCTCTGGCGGCCGTTGCTCTGGGCTGTGGTGCTCGCCGGCCCGGCCAGCGTGGTGGCCATGGAATCGGGCTGGTTCGTGACCGAGTTCGGCCGCCAGCCGTGGATCGTGTATGGCATCCTGCGCACCTCCGAGGCGGCGACCTCGGCGCCCGCGCTGGGGCCATTTTTTCTGATCTTCCTGGTGATCTACGGAGGACTTGCCTTCACCACCGCCAGGTTGCTGCTGGCCTCGGCCAGGCACGACCGGAAAGCCGCAGCGGGCGCCGAGCAGTCGCCTGGGCACCGCCGGGGGTCCTCATGACCGCAGCCGACGCGATCGCGGCGATCCTCTGGCTTGCCCTCGCCGCGTATGCGGTGCTGGCGGGCGCCGACTTCGGAGGTGGTGTCTGGGACATCCTGGCACGGGGTCCCCGGGCTGGAGATCAGCGGCGGGCAGTGGCGGACGCTCTGGGGCCCGTCTGGGAGGCCAACCACGTCTGGCTGATCTTCCTGATCACCGGTCTCTTCACCGCCTTTCCGATCGCCTTTGGTGCCCTCGCGACGGCGCTCTACCTCCCCTTCACGATCGCCCTGATCGGAATCATGCTGCGCGGCGCCGCGTTCGCATTCCGATCGCACGCCCGGGAGGCGGTCGGTCCTCTCTCACCTTGGGGAGTGATCTTCGGTGGCGCCAGCGTCGTGACCCCGGCCCTTCTGGCCACGACGGCGGCCGCGGTGGGCGGGGGCTTCGTGGTGATCAAAGGAGCGCGCCTCGAGTCTGGTTACTTCGCTGGCTGGACGACACCGTTTGCGCTCGCGTTGGGCCTCTTCGCCCTCGCCCTGTGCGCCTACCTGGCGGCCACGTATCTGATGGTGGAGACTGACGATCGACCCGCGCTGGCGGCCGACTTCCGGCGGCGGGCCGCGGCAGCTGGTCTGGTCTCGGGAGGGCTCGGGCTGCTGGCGCTGCTCACCGCGTGGCTGGAGGCGCCGCGGCTGTTCGCGTCTCTCACCGGACGAGGACTCCCGTTGCTCCTGCTGGCCCTGCTGAACGGACCGCTGGCGTTGTGGGCGGTGCTGAAGACGAGACCGCACATAGCACGCGTGGCCGTGATCGCACAGATGTTGCTGGTGCTAGGGGCCTTTGCGGTGGGCCAGTGGCCGTATCTCGTGCCACCCGGACTGACGATCGAAGCCGCCGCGGCGCCTGAGGGCACGTTGACGGCCACGCTGGTCGTCATCGCGGCAGGCATGGCGCTCTTGATTCCCTCGCTCTGGCTGCTCTTCCGGGTCTTCAAGGCCCGCAACCCAGCCGTAGCGGTGCGGTAGCGCGACAATCTGCTCGGATCTATGACCGGACGCAGGGCTGGGCGTGGCCGCGATCGCGGCCGTTGCTCCCCTGGCCGCGACCGGCCTCTTGAGTGGACGGACGCCCACCATGTGGTTCACTGGGCAGACGGCGGACCGAGCACGCTGACGAATCTGGTCCTGCCTCTGCGGCCGCCGTCACCGCAAGGTGCACGAAGGCAGCTGGCAGCTGCGGTGTACGAGGCGGGCGAAGTAGACGTGCGGCCGCCGTAGCTAGCTTTGAAGAGTGGCGCCCATTTCGGTCCCGTCACTTCACCAGCGGCCGGTGCCGCTCCCAAGTCAACCGACGGGCGCACCCGGCGGAATCTCGACCGAATGGAGGAGTAGTGCGATACCAGATACGGACCGTTGACGTGTTCAGTTCACAAGCCCTGGAGGGAAACCAGCTGGCCGTGGTGCTGGGCGCTGATGACCTGGACGCTGGGATCATGCAGTCCCTGGCGAAGGAGATGAACATCTCCGAGACCACCTTTGTTGCCGCTCCGAAGAAGGAAGGGCAGCTGGCGTCGTTGCGGATCTTCACGCCCCGAACCGAGCTGCCCTTTGCCGGTCACCCAACGCTGGGCACCCGCCTATGTGCTCTGGAGCGAGGGCCTGGTGCCGCCCGGGGTCGTCGACTTCACGCTCGGGGAGAAGATTGGACCGATTGCCATTCACGTCGCTCAGCCTGACGACGATCCGATCTTCTGGATGACCCAACCACCGTGCGGTTCGGGGAAGTCTGGGAGGAGCGGCGTCGCGTGGCCGAGGCGCTCGGCTTGGCCGAGGACGACCTCGTGCCAGATGCTCCGATCCAAGCCGCCGGAGTGGGAGTGCCCTACCTCTACGTGCCCCTGAAGGATGCGCCTCGGGTGGACGCTGCCGACCCGAACCCGGCTCGGGTGAGCCTTGCGTTCGCTGCCGGAAGCGCACTGCCGGTACTCTTGTTCGCCATCGCCGGGGAACGGCACCTGTATAGCAGGATGTTTGCTGGGCACACCATCGGGATCAACGAGGACCCGGCCACGGGATCTGCTGCGGGGGCGCTAGGAGCGTTCGCGGCCCGCTATGGAATGGTTTCCAGACGAGCGTCGATGACCCTTCTCGACGAGCAGGGCACCAAGATGGGCCGGAGAAGCGAGATCCTGATCAAGCTCGCCTACAGCGACGACTCCGAGCT
>JAABUZ0100010865.1_pt1 | contig 10020 bp, 6 predicted proteins | sample 5562091 | NCBI WGS metagenome assembly JAABUZ01 (sample SAMN12813069, study PRJNA571459) | rock metagenome | isolation source: Antarctica rocks | place: Antarctica: Victoria Land, Linnaeus Terrace sud | collected 2015-12-21 | reverse complement strand
CGGCAGGCGAGTAGCCGACGAGCCTTATCGCCCCGGTGCGCGATCGCGGATCCGGGTCGCTGATCCTCGCGTGGGGGTCAGCCGCTGCCTCCTCGGTCCACGCCACGGCGATGTCCACCGCATCGGGGTAACGCTCCGAGCGGGTAGCGAGCGTCGGCGCCCGTTGACCCCGCCCGCAGGCTTTACGGCCGCACGTAGTCCTGACCGCCACGGTGGGCCGTGGCCCGCACCGCCTTGGTAACGAGAACCAGCGTGGCACGTCGGGTTGTTGCGGCTGAGCTTCGCTGGTGGGTGAGACAGCGTGGGCCTGCCGGTGCGTGGGCTCAGGTAACGTCGTCGCTGTACCGGGCGGCGACGTCGACCGGCTGGCGGGCCGGCGTGGCCTCCGCCGGCACTGAGGTACGCGCTGCCGGGACGCTGGCCGAGGGCCGCCCGGGCTTCGCGAGGCTGACCGCCTCCTCGTCCTCGTCGGCGAAGGCCGCGTCGATGATGTGCTTCTGGATGAGGTTCCTGGGGTGGTAGTCCCGCGGGTTGAAGTCCTTGGGGAGATCGGGCATCTCCTCGCGCAGCCCCTCAGTCGCGTCGGTCGCCATGCCGCGCAGGCGGTGCAGCAGCCGGGCGGCGTCACGAGCGACCTCCGGCAGCCGGTCACCGAGCAGCAACACCCCGACGATCAGCACGACGATCAGCTCGGCAGGGCCGACGGAGGACAGCACCTCGCGACGGTACGACCTGCTCCCGGTGAGTAGGCTGTGCGCCCGCGGCGGCCGCTCGGCTGCGTCCGACGCAACAGCCTCCGTAGGTCGCTTCCGCTCGGACAACGCCCTTGGACCTGAGCCCGGATGCACCGCTGAGTATTTGGTCAAGACCAGTTGATCTTGATCTGCGGTTTCCTGGTGTGTGGGCGTGCGGGGGCCGGGTGGGTGTGCTCCGGGTCCTCGGGTGGTGGGCGGTGGGGGGGTGAGCGGCGCTCAGGTGGTCAGGGGGAGGGCGTCGATGCGGCGCTCGAGCCAGGTCAGGGCGGTCTGCCAGGGCCAGCCGGTGGGTAGGTGCAGGTGGTAGCGGCGGGCGCTGCGGGTGAGCCGGGCGGGGACCGCGACCAGGGTGCGGTGCAGGGTGGCGAGGGTGGCTTCGGCGAGCCCGTGCCCGGCCAGGGTGGCGATCGCCCGGCCCATGTTGACGGTCATCGCGGCCAGGGTGAGCCAGGCGGCCGGGGGACCTGACGCGCCGCGAAGCGGTGGGGTGGGAGTACGGGCCCAGAAGTCCCCGGACGGCCGGTGCGCCAGCGGGCCCTGCTCGAGCTCGGCGGTGCTCTGCTCGACCACGGCGTGCGCGCGGTGCTCCCGCTCGAGGGCCAGCAGCGGCTCGATCCGGTCGGTGAGCACCGCGTGGTGGCGCCACACGGGAACGTCGAGGGCCTGCTGGTCCAGCGGCTCACCTGTGGCGGCCTCGCGCAGCCGGCGGACCCGGCGCACGACCAGCCGGGCGGTCACCGGCTGCCGGTGCTGGTGAACGCGGTGAACCTTGTCTCGGTGACCTCCGCGCTGCTCGCCACGAGCACCCCGTCGTCGTCGTCGACCGCGTCCCAGTACGGGATCGGCTGCCACGCGGTCTCGGGGATCAGCGCGATCACCCGGGTGACCGCGGTGTCGATCCGGGCGGTCACGCTGAACCCCACCCTGGCCCGCCGGCAGCAGGCGGTGAACCGGCTGTCGTAGCAGCCGCTGTCCGCGCGGACCAGCAGCGCCCCGGTCGCACCCGCGGCCCGGACCCTGGCGATCGTCTCGGCCAGGACGTGCGCGCCACCCCGGCCGGCCGCGGCGTTGCCGCGGCGGAACCGGGCGGGGGACCCGGTGCACCGCGAAGCGGTGTGACGGGAGTACGGGGCGATCCACCCGGGCTGGGTGGGTTCGCTGACCCGGGCGATCAGCGGATGGTGACCGCGGACCTTGGTGGAGCCGAAGAAGGCACCCCGCTTCGCCAGCCCGTGCGTCTCGATGATCGTGCTGTCGAGGTCCAGGTAGAGCAGCTCGTCCCACCGGTGCGGCCCGGCGCCCGCCGCCCAGCACAGGATCAGCAGCTGCCGGGCGATCGCGTCCAGCTGCCGCAGGTGCCGGTAGGTGAACGAGCGCAGCCACGTCCCGATCGTGCTCGGCGCCTTCGCCGCGCCCAACAACCGCCCGGTGGCGCCGGCGCGGAGCACACCCAGGTCATCGATGCTGTCCGCCCCGGCGAGCATCCCCATCACCACCGTGGCGACCTTCGCGTCACTGTTGGCCCCCACGCTGCCCGGCAGCCCCAGCCCCCTGCGGATCACCCCGGGCATTGCCCCGGAACGGCGCGGACGAGCTCGCGTAGGGCGCGGTCGACGGTGTCGACGCTGTTCTTGTGCAGGCGGTGGGCGAGGGTGGCGCGGGAGGGGATGCGGGCGCCGCTGGTGTGGCCGTAGCGCAGGAGGACGGCGTAGAGGCGTAGCGCGCAGTCGCTGATGGGGGCGTCGAGGACCCATTCGGGGACGGGGGCGTAGTACTCGTCCACCGTCAGCGGCCGCTCGTCACTGGGCTCCGCGGGCCCGGGGAGGGGGCTGCTGGTGGCTGTGGACTTCCTCACCGACGGTCACCGGTGGCTGAGCCGGTGGCAGTCGCAAGGGATGCGCCGTCCACCTGAGTTGATGGGCCGGGCATGCCGACGGACCGCGTGTGGCTTACGGAGTGGCTCACGGACGGGGCAGCACCAGCCGGACCGGCCGGCACCAGGCGAGACCCCGGACCGCCGCTGACCTGCACGAACAGGCACCTGCCGGATCTACCGGCACCAGTCGGGACGGCGTGCAGCCTTCTACGGATCAGAAGGTTGCAGGTTCGAGTCCTGCCGAGCGCACCACGTCTGACCTGCGCTAACAGCCCAGCAAGCAGTTCGCTGGTGTGGCCCGTGGCTAACGCGTGGCTCACGGGCCCGGGCGGCGCGAGTCCCTACTTGGGGGCGTGTGAACCGCAGGACGTGCCGCGCCGGGCTGTTGGTGCCGCTTCCTGCCGGTGGAGGCACCGTGGCGTGCAGGCGCGTCTGGCCTGCAATCAGGCGGCTGCCGGCGGTAGGGCTGTCGCCGAATGCGCCAGCCGCCCGCAATCACGCCGAGGGTCAGCAGCGGGCTAGCCCCGGTCCTCGAGTGGGCGCTGCTTATGAGGCATGCGCGCCCAAGCGGACGCTCCTGGGTGTGGTCGCCGACGGGACGCTGCCGCTGGCGGAGCTCGTGGCCGTTAGCCGGACGCCCAGACCCGGAGCTGCTCGTGGGGCGCGCGCGCCGTCCGCTCGTCGGGTGACACGGCTTCGATCCCTGCGACCGCTGCGTCGCCCGGCCGCGAGGGAGGCTCTGGAGAGCGGTCGCGGCTCGACCTCTCCACGACACTAGAGGCCGTGGGGCCTGGACCTGGTTGCCTCCCGTCAGTGATCTCACCCCGGTCGGGGTGCCTGGGTGGATTCAATCAGCTCGTGGTAGATGTAAGGGGCTTGACGCCGTAAAGCAGTGGGTCCACGGTGTGTTCGCCGAGCCGCCGCCACCGAGGGCGACGGCAGGCTCGTCCGCGAGGACCGCCATGCGCAGCAGTTTCGTTCGTCGTCCCGACGCTGCTTACCGCCTTCCGGCCGCTGGCAGTGTGCTGGTCACGATCGCCCTGGTTCCCGCGCCCGCCAGCGCCGCGGCGAGGCCGGAGTCTCCGCAGGCGGCGCCCGTGGCGGCATCGGGTAAGGGCGGGCCCCCGCCGAAGCCGATCCCGCCGAGCCGGACTGTGCCGCCGACGCCTGCGCAGGGCCGGCACCCAGGCGAGCTGGACAGAGGCCCGCAGCGGGACCAGGCCGACGAAGCGCAGCCTGACGGCAACAGCGCGATGGCGGCGGCGAAGGCGCGCGGTCACCGCGTTGTGGTCGACAACCAGAGCGCGGCGACGCGGACGACCTACGCCAACCCTGACGGTTCGTTTACCCGCACGACCGTCCCGCCAGGGGTGTTCCGAGTCGAGCACGGGACCCGGGTCCGGACCGACCTCACCGTCACCTCGAGCAGCGACGCGACCTACCCGCTGGATGTCCCCGGCGCGGTGAAGCCGCTGCACCTCGGCCGCAACGCCGCTCACCTGCTGGCCTGGGACCTGCCGGGCGGCACGGTCACTGCCACCACCGACGACAGCGCTACCACCGGCCCCCCGACCGCTGACGACAGCGGCGCCATCACCTGGCCAGGCTCGGCGCATAGCAACCTGCGCGTGGTGCCGACCCTCACCGGGTTCGACGGCCAGCTCGTGCTCCAGGACGCTCAGGCCAGGCCGAGGTTCACTCTCACGTTGCACGACCCGCACCACGCCTTGGCCGGGACCGGGGCGGCCACCAACAGCGGCGGGTGGAGCATCCCGGCCGCCGATGGCATCAGCCACCTCGTGCTCGACGCGCCGCACGCTTACGAGACGACGGTGGCAACGGGTGAGTCGCTACCGCGCAGCACCCCCGCGCGGCTCACGGTCACCCGCCGCGGCACCGACTACGACGTCACCACCGCGGTCGACCCGTCCTGGCTTGCGGGAAAGCGCTTCCCCATCGTCATCGACCCCCGGTCCACGTTCGACACCGGCGAGTGGGGCTACACCAACGCCCAGCCCATCCCCGACTGCCCGGTCACCGACCTAAACGGCGGGAACAACCAGAACTGCTTCCAGGGCCACGACCTCGATTACGTTGCCGACGGCGGATACGGCGACTACCGCATCCAGATCCGCCCCGACCTGACCGGTATTCCCCCCAACGCCCAGGTCGTCAGCGCGACGCTGTGGATGAACGCTATCGACACCGCGCCCTACCCCAGCCAGCTCATCCTGCTGTGCAACAGCTACGGCTACTACGGCGAGATCGGCGGCGACACCTGGAACAGCACCTACGGCGGCAACCCGGGCGGGAACTGCACCTCGAGCTACAGCAGCGGCAGCGGCTGGCAGTCCTTCGACTTCGCCAGCAACGCCCAGCACTACGTGAACAGCGGCAGCAACACCGGGCTGGTGCTCCGGGAGAACTGCGAGTACAACAACTGCACCGAGTACACGCACTTCACCAGCGGTTGGGACGGCGGCTACGGCAGCCCCTGGCCCGAGGCCACCGTAACCTGGGCCGCTCCCCCGCAGAGCACTCCCACCCCGGTCACCCTCGCCGCTGGCGACACGACCCTCACCGCCTCCTGGAACTATCCAAGCGACGATGGCGGTAACCTCGTCGAGAGTTACAACATCTACACCACCGACACCACCACCGACACGCTCGTCGGCGGCACCTACCAGAACGTCTCCGCCGGCACCTACAGCAAGAGCTACACCTCCGCCGACGGCATCATCAACGGGCACAACTACTACTCGTTCATCCTCGCCTGCAACGACCACGGCTGCGGACCCGGCACCGCCACCCCCACCGTCGCCCCAGCCGGGCTACCGGCCGCCCCGACAGACGTCTTCGCCGACCCGGGTCCCGGGGACGCCCAGGTAACTGCCCAGTGGAGTCCGGCCAGCGGCAACGGCGCCACGATCACCGCGTATGTCGTTACTGCGACCCCGGCATCGGGCTCCTCGGTCTCAGTCAGTGTCGCCGGCAACGCCACCACAGCCACCGCCGGGGGCCTCATCGATGGAACCGACTACACCGTGACAGTCGCTGCCGTGAACAGCGTCGGAACGGGCAGCACCGCTCCTGCCGCATACACCGTCACCGCGGCTGGGCAGCCCTCCGCCGTCGCCAGCGTCACCGCGGTCGCTGAAGACGGCGGCGCCATCGTCTATTTCCCGGCGGCGACCGCAATCGGCGCGGACATTGTCGACTACGACGTCACTGCGACCCCAGGTGGTGCGTCGGTCCAGACCGACGGCAACACCACCACTGCGTTCACCGGCCTGACGAACGGCACGAGCTACACGTTCACCGTCACGGCACACGACGTCCTCGGTGATGGGCCCGTCTCTGTGACCTCAAACGCAGTCACCCCCACTACCGGCGCTGGCAACGCCCAGACCGACGTCGAGACGAGCTGGGCGCTCAACGCGGCCGCCAGCAGCGGGCAGCGCGTCGAGATCCCCGGCCTGCGGACCGCGACCAGCAGCACCTTCGCCGAGGCCGACGGCACACTCACCACGGACCTCGCCGCAGTCCCGGTCCGGCAGTTCAACAACGGATTCTGGTTCGACATTGACCCCACGCTGCACCGGGAAGCCGGCGCAATCGAGCCTGCCGTCCTCCCAGTCGACCTCGCCCTCGGCATCGGCGGCGGCACCACCATCTCGACGCTGCAGACCGGCAACAACACCAGCATCTCGTCGTCATGGTCCAGCGCCCTGCCAGAGCCGACACTGCAGGATGCGACCGCCACCTACCCCGGCGTCGGGACCAGCATCGACCTGCTCTCGACCGCCCAGCGTGACGGTGTCGACGAGGCGCTGCGGCTGAACAGCAGTAGCGCTGGCACCCCGACGATCCGCCTGCACCTCGACACCCCAGGCCTCACGGTCGCCCAGGCGGTCGACGGCAGCCTCGCTTACTACGACAGCAGCGGCGCCCTTGTAGCCACTTCACCGGGGTCGACCATGACGGACAGCCAGGTGGATCCCAACAGCGGCGACCCCAGCAATAGGGGCAGCGTCATCAGCACGCTGACACCTGGGTCCAGTGGGGGCTACGACCTCGCGATCGCCCCTGACCCGGCGTTCCTGGAGGCCAGCACGACGAAGTACCCGGTTGTGATCGACCCGCCCACCGTCCGACTGGTTGGTGATGCATTTATCCAGACTACCTACTACTCGAACCAGGCATCCTCGACTCAGCTGCGGTCCGGCACCTACAACAACGGCGCGGCGCAGGCCCGCTCCCTCCTTAAGTTCGACGTAAGCGGCTACCGGGGGCGCAGCGTGAATAATGCCACGCTGAAGCTCTACAACGTCCACTCGTGGAACTGCAACGTCTTGCAAACCGACATCTTTCAGATTGTGAGTAGCTGGACACCGAACACGGTCACCTGGCGCAACCAACCGGCAGTCGCCAGTAGCCCTACCGCCCACGCTTCGTTCGCTTACGGTGACAGTTGTGGTGGTGGTCAGTACGCCTCTTTCAACGTCAAGATCCTGGTTACGGCTTGGGCGGGCGGCACGGCGAACAACGGGTTCGAGGTGCGCGCCGACAGCGAGACTGACAGCAACTTCTGGAAGAAGTTCAGCTCCAGTGAGGGTCCCAACAGCCAGGTCCCCCTGCTCCAGGTCAACGCGTCCGCGCCCCCCCAGAAGGCGCCGCCACCGCCCCACCAGCCGCCTGCTAACTCGCCCGGTCCGCCGGGCGGGCAGGCCCCGCCGCCCAGCAACGGGCAGCAAACTGGCAAGCTCTGGGGTGTCGACGTCACCGACAACGCGAACGACACGTACAACGCGAAGGCCAACTACGCAGGACAGGCCTCGGGTGACACGTGGTACGACGCCACAAACAAGACATTCGGCCAGCCGCAGCTCTTCGGTCAGTACCTCGGTACCTTGACGCAGGCGGATGCCGGCTACCTGCATGACAAGAGACGAGCTAGCAAGGTGCTCGTCATCAGTAACCTAGGCGTGGGGACTCGCCGCGAAGACAGTTGCGCCAACGGCAAGACGGACGCCGATGCGACGGCTGACTCAGCCATCCGCACGCACGTACCGACCAACACAGTTCTGTTCTACGACTCAGAAGCGCCCGCACCAACACAAAGCAACACGGGCTCTTACGTCACTGCGGACTGGGTGAAGTGTTTCGAGGACGAGCTGACGTCGTACTCTGCCAGCAAGCACACCCCCTACCGACCCGGCTTCTACGGCGCCCCCTACAGCACCGCGGAGTTCCAGGGCGCGTACTGCGCCGCGGTCAAAGCGGACAAGAAGTATGTCGCCTACACGTATGTGACAGATCCGGATCCAAACCGCTCCCCCTCGCGCGGCCAGTCGCCAAGCAAGTACGCCCCAACACACTACAACTGCGCGAGCCGTTCGTACGTGTGGCAGTACCGACTCGCTGGTGGCAGCACCGTGCCCAGCGTGGACTCCGACGAGTACCAGGGGACGACGGGGGTGCTCTGGTGAGGGGTAGTCAAATAGCAGCTCCCGCAGTCGTCGCCGGGCTTCTCCTGCTACCGCCCCCCGCCTTAGCAGCGGCCGACACGCCAAGTCAGCCCGCTTGCAGAACGGGGGCCCTGGCTGTGCGGGTCGGCGCCCAGGACACAGCGCTTGGGAACAGGGAAGCCGATGTGCTGCTCACGAACACTGGTAGCCGTTGCCACGTGTACGGCTACCCCGGGCTGCAACGTCAGGACCGCGCCGGCCATCCGCTTCCCACGCGAACCAGACGAGGGGGCAGCTACTTCACCTACGTGCGTCCTCGCTCAGTTGTGCTGGAACACGGCGCTACGGCATCGTTCGCGGTCGGTTGGTCGGACTTAGGACCACACGCCAGCGCCTGCCCCGGGTCCTACTACCTCGCCGTCATTCCACCCGGGCAACGACAGGCTCGGCGCGTCCGAGTGTCGGTTGACACCTGCGACGGTGGTATGGCCGTGACGGCAGTAGCCACAGGGCGATGTGCCGGGCGACCAGGACACCGCGATGGGGCTCGATGCCGCGACTAGAGCTACACCAACGGTTGGCAGTGACCACCGTCGCAGTAGTCGGCTTGTTGCTGACTTCGTCGTGTTCGTCACGCGACCGCGAACACCCAGCAGCTGCCACTGTGACCCCGACCCTATTTGGAGGCCAGTCCAGCGCTAGCGTCCCCGCATCCCCAAGTGCACCAGGGCCTCCAACGGGGCAGTCGCCAACTAGGCCACCTGTTGCTGTTGGAAGCACGCCGACGAACAGCAAGCCGACGGCCACATCAGCTGCCAGGGCAAGCAGCAGCTCGCCCCCGGGGGCTTGTCGGACCGCGCAGCTCAGGGCGTCCTTAGGAGCAGCGAACGGAGCTGCGGGGACTGCCCTCCTGCCGCTACGGTTCACGAATAAGTCCGCACAGCCTTGCCGCCTCAGCGGGTTCCCCGGCGTTAGCTTGGTCGACGCGGCTGGACACCTGGTGGGTCGTCCAGCGAACAGGGCGGGTGGTCAGGCCGCGGACGTCGAATTGCTGCCGGGACACGTCGCAATAGCTCAGTTGCAGATCGGCGACTTCGGGGACACCTGCCTGCAAGGCGTGGGGCTGCGTATCTACCCGCCCCAGCAAACCGCGGCGCTTTTCGTCCGCGCTCCTCTACAAGTGTGTCGTGGCGCATTCGAGGTACAACCGCTGCACGCGGCTTGACTCACTGAACAGCAGCTCTGACCCAGATCCGCGAGTAGCGCGTTGATCACGACCGGTTGGCTGCGTGTGATCAAGGTTTTGTCGGTGGTGGGGTGCGGGCATGGGGGGTCGGCCGGCGCGGTGGTCGGTGTCTCCGGGTCCTCGGGTCGTGGGTGGTCGGGGGGTGATCGTCAGCCGGGTGGTGGCAGTGCCCGGAGTGCCTGCAGTGCGTCGGTGATGGCGGTGTGGCCGGCGGGTAGTCGCAGGGTGAGGCCGCGGGCGTGGCGCAGGATCCGACCGGGGACGGTGAGCAGCCGGTGGCGCAGGGTGGGGGTGCGGGTCCGGTCGCCGTGGTGGGCGTGCCAGCCGATGAGGGCTTGCCCCATGACCGACAGGGCGCCGGCGAGCAGGCCAGCCCAGGTCCAAATGGTGTTGACGGTGTGGTCGCCGGAGGGTAGGTGGTTCAGCCCGCCGCCGTGCTTGCCGTCGCGGAACCGGTCTTCGATGCTGGTGCGCCGCCGGAACCAGGCTTCCAACCCGACGATGTCCGGGCCGTCGTCGGCGGGGATGTTGGTGATGATGAAGCTGCACGCCCAGGCGTGCTCGGCGTGACCGTCCAGGGCCAGGGCGAGCTGACCGGCGGGGATGGTGCGGCGGCGCCGGGACCGCGGGTCGGCGCTGATCGTGGCGGCGGTGACCGTGACGCGGCGCACGATG
>JAABUZ0100010864.1_pt1 | contig 10021 bp, 11 predicted proteins | sample 5562091 | NCBI WGS metagenome assembly JAABUZ01 (sample SAMN12813069, study PRJNA571459) | rock metagenome | isolation source: Antarctica rocks | place: Antarctica: Victoria Land, Linnaeus Terrace sud | collected 2015-12-21 | reverse complement strand
GCGGTGTCTCTAGCAACCCTTCACGGTCAGGATCTTCGCCCAGCGCCAGCAACAGTTCACGCCCAAGCTCTATTAATCTGGCATGATCAACCTCTTTTCCCAGGTGAGCCTCCTGGGTTTGTATCGGCTGATGCTCCTCTTCGAAAGAATGAGCGGCATGTTGCCCATTTTGATGGGCATGCCCGTTGCTACGCTCCTTATCCTGATCCAAGTGCATTACCATAAACCTTATTCCTCATTTCAGTGCATTTCTATGCGCTAACCTCGTCCTCAGATCGTTTCGATACGCCGTTCCCGGAGCTTTGCTGCCCTCGCATATATGTCAGCATCCATCGAAACAGAGAGGACCTCATCTCAGAACATTTAGATATGCAACTCTCGTCGCTAGCGCTTCCTTCGCATATATGTCAGCACTCTCTAAATGAAAGGAACTCTTCCCTATTATATCCCATTTATACCCCACGCTTGTTCCCCCACAAGAGGGTATGTAACTGTGGTAACACTGTGACAGTATACCAACGGTCGGCAATGGTGCGCTGTATCAGCCAATCCATGCGATCGAGAATGCCAGGAATGTCGATCTCCTGAGCATGTTGCGGAGGCGTGTGGTTACCAGCCTGCAAGTACAGAGGAAGCGTGGGATAGCGCTCTGCAACACGGCGGGCATAGGCGTAGTCCTCTTCGTCAAAAACGACGACTTTGAGGCTCACCTGTACCGCAGATGCGTTCGATTCGTCTGTAGCAAGAGCTACACAACGGTCCAGCCGATCCCAGCGCGTTACTTGCTTGCTGCTGGGTGGCTTGGGAGAAACCGTGAGGTAGTCCAGTTTCGCAAACCAGGGTTGAGCCACACTGCCTTGCGTCTCAATCGTGAATGTGTACCCATGACGATGCCCCAGATCAATAAGATCTTCGAGCGGCTGAATGGCTGGATTGCCACCGGAGAGCGTCACAAGTAAAGGGATGGAAGCAGAGAGGCGCAACACTTCTGCAAAGACCTGCTCAGTCGTCATCGGCTCCCACTCGGATTTGTGCTCCGGCAACACTGCATATAAACTGTCACACCAGCTACATCTATAATCGCATCCGCCGGTCCGCACAAATACAGTGGGCTTTCCAATCAGTGCGCCTTCACCCTGAATTGTCGGGCCAAAGGCTTCGCAGACAGCAATAGTTCGCACCTGCGTCAACTTATGTACAACCTGTACCATTCCTCACCCCTCCTCTCTCTCAGCACGAGTAATCTCTATACACCCTCGCTCAGTCTCCCAGAGTTTGATGCTGTATAGCAGAGTATCGGGTAGACCTCCTGCAACCAGGGCGTCCCAGATCCAGTGCACCAGATTTTCGCCAGTGGTGCGAATGCCAGTGAGCGCGTTAAGATCGTTGTGATCCATTCCGCCTCGCTCGACCGGCTGCGCATCCCTACCTCGCGGCGCGGAATCGGAGAGATTATCAATCAAGGTCGAGTTCACAATGTTCTTGAGATCGTCAAAATCCATCACCATCCCGTCATCAGACTTCCCAGATGCGGTGACAATAGGGCCGCGCAAGGAAATCTGCAAGCGGTAAGAATGACCATGCGGACGCCTGCACTTGCCACGATGATTGGGAAGGTGGTGGGCCGCTTCAAATCGAAACTCCTTCGTAATAATTGCATATCGTGCCATCGATTTCCTCGCTCCTCATGTAGTAAAAATTAGAACAACACCCCACCGCGTAGCGACAATCCCTTGCGGTTGTCGCCGCTTGCCTGCCTGAGAGCTGCCAACGACAACCGCAAGGGATTGTCGCTACGCGGTCTTCTCTGATGGGCAACGGAAAACAGCCAGCCCTATGCAGTCACCGAGGCGTGGCCAGCGATATGCAGATACTCTTCAGGATTATGAGCATACTCCGTGGGATCCTTCACCCCCGCTATATTGAAAGCTTCGAATCTCTCGGTGCAGGTTCCGCAGCGCCCGCAGTGCTTATCGTCCAGGCCGTTATTGCCGCCCTCGTAGCAGCTCCAGGTGAGTTCGAAGGGGACGTTGAGGGTGGCTCCCAGGTGGGCGATCTGAGCTTTGGAGAAGCGCATGAAGGGGGCTTCGACGGTGATGGTCTGGCCAAGCATGGCGGTGGCGAGCATGGCGTTGAAGGCATCGACGAAGACTTCGCGGCAGTCAGGATACTGGGCGTAGTCGCCGTGATGGGGGGCGTAGGCGACGACACGGGCATGCTCGTTCCAGGCCAGGGTGGCGGCCTGCAATAACATGTTGGGATTGCGATAGGGGACGACGGTTGCCTTCATGCTATCGTCCGAGTAGTGGCCATAGGGCATGTCTACGTCGGCGTTGAGCAGGGCGGAGTCTGAGCCCTGCGAGAGGCGAGAGATGGGGAGTTCGATGACGGTGTGCTCAATCTCTAGTGAGCTGTAACGTGCACGCAGATCGGCAATGTAGAGCTCGGCGTATGTTAACTCTTTGACGTGCTTTTGACCATAGTTGAACGAGAGCAGGTGGAGCTGGAAGCCTGCTGCCGCATAATAGTGTGCGAGCACGCAGCTATCCATGCCGCCACTCACAATAAGAACCGCGCGATCTTTTCGCTCTGTTGTGGACATCTGTTTCTCCTTTTTCAGGTAATCTTCTTGCTCTGACTCTTCCGTTTGTCAGGCTAACAGTAGGACATGCTGGCCGGTTAGAAACGAGCAAAGGTACCGTACCATAAGTTCATTCGCTACGGGGTCAGTATACAAAACCTCTCCTAGAAGCTGTTACTGGGTAGAAAGCGGCGTAGTTCTGGACGAGGACCTTGATAGTCGGGCTGAGCATGCTCGGCAAATATAACCGTTTTGATGTTGCCACGCACGGTATAGTCACCGACGACGCGCATCCAGCGCGGCTGTAGCAGAGATACCAGATCATTCAAAATGGTGTTTGCCGCCGTCTCATGGCTGATCTGTCGGTCGCGGTAGGCGTTGAAATAGAGCTTGAGGCTCTTCAGTTCAACGACATAGCCATCCGGCACATAATCGATAATGATGGTCGCGAAATCCGGAAAACCGGAACGCGGACAGAGGCAGGTGAACTCCGGAACTTCGAAGTGCGTGATATAGTCTCTGTCGGGCTGCGGATTGGGCCAGGGCTCAAGATGGTTCGACTTGATCTCTTCGAAACCATAGCGGCCGGGCACACGATACTGTTCTGAGTCTTGCATGATGCTCTCCTTGATAATCTAGAGAATAATAGCGTGGGCGCTCTTTTTCTCCATCATCCATATCCCCACCTCCCATGATTAACAATAGCATACATTGTAGTGCATTTAGCCAAAAAAAATCGCGCCCAACACGCATGTTGAGCGACTATTTACTCGCTAGAGTATCGCGGATTGCGGCGGAAGTCCAAAAACTCTGCGACGTGTTGACCTCCGCACCCCATCAAAATATCAACTTTCCCGCGTCGTGACACTCCCTTGTGCGTCAACCGCGATCAAGCGGTTTAGAGTTGGTCGCCTATGGTAAATTTCCCCATCGTCCAACCACGACACTCCCTTGTGATTGTCGTGACGCGGGAAAGCCGTCAACGCAGCCGCATCCTCACCCATAACCACACATCGTGATCATCACCACAGCCGTTGATAATCAGTCCCCAGCGCGAAAAGTGCATCCCCGTACACATATATGTCGTCGTATTTCTATTTACACCATGCATACTCTGAACAGTATCAAAGATATTGCAGCCAATGAAGTGCTTCTCAATCGTCAAAATTCGAGATTGCGTCTCCTCATTTACAAACGTAATTGAAGCAGGCTGACAGGCCAGAAACGCCTCGCCAAAACAATTGCCCGCCGTAGCCGCGTAAGGATCACCCATGCGCGCGATCCGTGCCAGATCCAGCACACCGCATCGCTGTACTCGCGCAAACGGAACCGGCACCAGCATCCCCACCACCAGCACGACATCAACGATCAGCAACGTCACAATAATACTCATATTAATCGACTGAATTGTACGCGGCCGCTTTATCAAAAGCTCACATTTTCCTCTATATGTTGCGCTTCATGCCAAAACACAGAAATAACTCTCATCGCAATATATCTATTCTATCATACTATACTGACAAAGCAAGAAACAGTATGAGACGTTCTATTCCTCTCTGTGTAGACTATAGTACGTGGACTCTGAGTCACCCTCTCACTAAAATCGGTTTTATAAAATAAAAGTGCAAGAGGTACACGACGGAGATTGAGAGATTCAATTAAAATAGCATTCGGTACAGTTCTACGCAATCATCGTCTTCAACAAAACGTATCACAAGAAAAGTTAGCCGAATTGGCTGGCCTCGATCGTACTTACATAAGTCAGATTGAACGAGACCTAATTATAAACATGCTTAACATCTCCGGTTTTCCATTCATCCGGAACTCTAGAAACCTTACCTTGAGGCTTGTACAGCTCTCTTTCTATTGGTCGTATTGGCAATTGCCCCGTATAGAACGCTTTTATTCTCTCTTTTGCTATTTCTATATAGTGAATCTCTTTGTCACAGCCGATAACTTTACAGTTATGTTTTAGACCAGCAATTAAGGATGAACCTACGCCACAATATGGATCTAGAATCCAATCGTCTTCGTTGGTAAGCGCCAGTACACAACGTTCGACAAGTTCAATTGGATATTGAGCCGGATGCTCTGTTTTTTCTGGATGAGCAGCCTTGACCTGGGGAATTTCCCACACCTCCTCTTCCCATTGCTCTACGACAATATCCCATATATCGGATGGATTTTTTCCCATTGGATTCCCCGATGGTTTCCCTTTATTTGAACCCTTATGACTTCTTTTGCCTGGATATTTCGATGGCACACGTACAGAATCAAGATTAAATATGTAGTCGTCGCCCTTCGTAAACCAGAGTATTGTTTCATATCGACCAGAGAATCTTTTCGACATATGTAGACCATGATTGTAACGCCAGATAATTCTATTTCTCAACTTCAAGCCTCTATCTTTAAAGAGGCCATAATAAAATATATCTAAAGGAAAGCTCTCTCCGTTTTCGACATAGTTCCCAACTTGCCAGCAAATACTTCCCTTGTCACTTAGAATCCTGACTAGCTCATCGATTACCTTCTCTTGCTTGCTCAAGTATTCCTGTATTTTGACTCGCGTCTCGTATTCCTTGCCTACATTATAAGGGGGAGAAGTAATGATTAATTGAGCTAAACCAGAGGGAAGGGTGCACAAAAATTCATAAGCATTACCAGAATAAGCAACAATAGAACTACCATGTGTAAACAGATCTTTTATTGGGGGAGTATCATCTTTATATTCTTCGTCAGACCATAGCTTTAAAGGTGTTACCATTCCTCTCTTCCTCTCCTTACAACAATACATTCGAAAATACTATACTTTCATTATACCTTAGAAGAAAATAGCACGATTTGCACAAGTGACTATGGTTCACAGAGTATTAAGTAAAAAACCTTGACATTGTCCATTTTCTCATGTTATTATTAGGGCACTAACTATTAGGTGGCTTGCGATGGATGAGACGACACTGTACGGAAATACATCTTACTGGCTCAGGCGTGCTTACTTGATGATGCGTAAGGCGATGGATGAGGCGGTAGTTCAATACGGTTTGACAGCCGTTCAACTTGATGTGCTCATGTATCTATGGCATAACGATGGCATGGAGCAGCGCGCACTTCAGGAGCAGATGTCTATTACGTCGGCCACCTTAACTGGAATCGTCGATAGCATGGTTGAGCGCGGCTTCGTCGCACGGCGTTTGAGCCCTGATGATGCACGGGTGAAGCAACTTTTTCTAACCGAGGGAGGAAGGTTGCTACACGATCAACTTGGCAGTGCAGCCGACGACTTTGATCAACGTCTGGTTAAGGGCTTTTCTCGAACAGAGGTGGCCCTGCTACGTGACTGGCTTCACCGCTTGACAAACAATGCCAGTGAGCTCGTCGATTCTTGATCTTTTTTTACTCTTATTGCTAGGTACCTAGAATTACGGTGCCTAGCAGAAAACGAAGGGGAAAGAGAACTATGTCAGCAATTCTTCAAACAACTGTCGCACGCACAAGACCACGCCTTGTTCTTATTGCCGCGTGCACAACAGCGCTTAATGTTATCAGGCTCGTCGCTATCGCTTATATAGTTGCAGCCACCACAGGATCAGTTCAGCCTATTGCATACATTCCTGGTGTGGGTGACTTTCTTTCGGGCCTCACCGCTCTCTTGATTACGTTCGCCTTGTTGCGCAGAAATGCAGGCATCAACACGTGGGGCACTGCCCTGGTCTGGCACTCATTCGCTATGGCGGATGTGATTGTCGCGCTAGCACTCACGTTCCTCGCACCTACCGCTGGCTTCGGGCCATCCATCTTTCTCGTGTTACCATTCACATTTCTGACAGCTCACATCGTTTCGTTCATTCTGCTCACTCGCCGCTCAACGAGAGACTATTTCTTACACGTATAGACATACGGTTGAGTGGTTATTTACACTTTAAATACTCTCCTTCTTACAGTCGTACTCTCTACCCTGGATCTTTCCAGTATGGTAGAGAGTACGACTACTTATATTTCTGTTACTTCTCTCATTTACTTTTGTTTTGAGTAGAATGGTTGCAAGATTCAAATACCTGTCATTCGGACCTTTCCTTATGTTATTTAATACTACCATAGAAGTTATTGAAAATTTGGTAGTAATATGCTATGAATTGTAATAATGGTGTATTCAAATAAGAGGTGCAGATCATGAAGGTATTTGTCAGCTATAGACGCAAAGACGGACTTCTCGTTACTCCTCTAATTGATCAGCTTAGACAATACATTTACGGATCTATATTCATAGATTTTATGGATATAGATGAAGATAACTTCGAGCATAGTATTTTGCACCATCTGGGGCAGAGCGATGTCGTTCTCGTAGTAGTTACGGAGCGGACCTTTGATCCAGCCCGCATTCGCCAACCTGATGATTGGATACACCGCGAGATCAGCACTGCTTTGAAGCTTAACAAACAAATCGTCCTGCTTCTGGTAGAAAACCAACCACTACCACGTGCACAGGATTTACCATCAGATATACGTGTAGTTCTGACCAAACAAGGGATTCCACTATACGCAGCATTTTTCAAGGAAGCTGTCCAGAAGCTTGCGTCATTTATCGGAGTCATTACAGGTACAGGTGGAGTGCTGTTGCTGAAACGTGCAGAGAATGCTCTACTGCAAGGAAACTATGCAAAAACGAAAAGTGAAATTGAGCGCATGCTTGAGACTGTCGAGACTCCACGCGCAGTTGCGCAGGCAAACTTTTTACTTGCCCTAGTGCAACTTAGGGGGCAGCCACCGTTTTCGCAACCCCTTTCCGTGATGCGCCAGACGGACTATTATCTCAGCGCTGCCATCTCTTTATATCCATCGTACGCTTATATTTTAACTCTCGCTTCTATTAAAAAAGAATTTGCTCGCAATGGGCTTCCACAACTTGCAACAGAGGCCGCCACGTTGCTACAAAGAGCAAGGACAACACCCAGAACCTCTCAGGATGAAGAGAATCTATCGTTGCTATCCCAGTGCCAACCGTATCTACTTATAGGTTAGCGGCATAAAAGAGAAAGGAGTGCATTTCATGGTTAACTCTATTTCTGAAGCACGGATGAGACGCTATTTCACGAAAAGTAAAGCCTGGCGATACGCAACTCTATTTTTTGTCATTGGAGCTCTCTTCACGGGTATATTCTATCTGCTTCAAACAAACAATCTTGCTTATGAATATTACGCAAGTTATCTCTATGCTCTTTCTCCACTTGTCTTTATCTACGGAGCCATCATTGGAATCTTGTTGAGTGCTGCCATTATTATAGTGGCTTATTCCACTGCACCAACCGATGAACAGTATGATGCATGGGTAGAGAGTCGCAGAAAGATGATTATCAACAGTGCATACGATAAGCTACGTATAAGCTCTAATCAGGTTATTTCTAGTCCTTACATTCCTGGCCCTTTGATCATTGAGGGGTTTATAGACCCCTTAGATAAGGAGATGAGAAGCCAATATGCTAGAGACATTCTTGATAAAAAAGGCAACAAAATAGATGAAATAGATGTAGAGTACAAAATAGGCAAAGATGGGGGGCTTCGTTGCAGTGTGAACACCTTACTTTATATTGTACCAATAGAAGATTATATAGCAGTCTTCTACAGTGATATTAATGCTCTAGAGCAGGGACGGCGCTATCAGGAGACTGCACACTATTATTATCATGATGTCGTTGGAATTACAACTGATGATCAGCAAATACCTTTATTTCGTCATTTACGCGGCATGAATGAAACTGTATTGTACCAGAGGTTTTCCCTGGAAGTTTCTAATGGAGAAAGTATTGGAACGAGCTTACTTGTTGATACGCGTACTATTGATAAGCGTGATTTAGAGAAAATGCCTCCTCTTGTCGTTTTCGATTCCGAAGTAGATCGAACTATTTCTGCCCTTCTTATGTTTCTTCGTGATAAGAAGCAGGGGAAAGTTAATCCTGCGCAGCCTGGTTATCCTACTCAGCCCTAAGAAAATGGGCGGAGAGGCAACCAGAGTCGTGAGTGGGTCTGGCAAGTTTCATGTGAAGGTGATAGGATTGTTTATATCAGTAAACTTTCTCCGAATCGGGTAGTAAGTTGTAAACGAGCATGGAGCAGGGTAGAGTTTTTTTATGGATAAACAATCGGGACAAGATACGATTGCTATGCAGAGGGTTGCGTTTCCCAACGGGAATGAGGCGCTGGTGGTTATGCCGCACGCTGAGATTCTTCCGGATGCTATTGTGCATGCGTTGCGGATTCCTCGCCCCGGAGCTTTGATCTTGATCGCTGGTGGGGCGACGGATATGGGGAGTAGCGTCTTTACTCATCTTGCTCCGTTATTTAGTCAGGGGGTGGCGGATCTGGCGGTCGCGCTTGATGCTTTGATTATCGATGGGGGGACGCATGCGGGCGTGATGGCTCTAACGGGTGAGGGGGTGGCAGCACGACAATATCGATCTCCACTATTAGGGATCGCGCCAGAGCAGAGCGTGATCTACCCTGGCAAGATCTCGGATGCAAGCGATCTTGTGCCACTTGATCCGAATCACTCTCATTTTGTTCTGGTGCATAGCGCAGAGTGGGGAGGCGAGACGGAGACGATGTATGCACTGGCTCAGCATTTTTCTCAGCAGAGCCCTTCGGTGGCGGTACTGGCCGATGGAGGCAAGATCGCTAAAAAGGAGCTCTTATTTAATGTTCGCCAGCGGCGACCGGTGATCGTTATCGAGGGGAGCGGGCGGCTGGCGGACGAAATCGCTTGCCTCTGGCGAGAAAAACCTTCCTCTTTCTCCGATTCGGAGCTAGCAGAGATTATTACGCAAGGTGATCTCCACTTATTTCCGCTCTCCGGCTCTCACCTCGACTTTATGCAACTACTGCAACGTCAACTTGAGAGATAGAGGAGAGATAGCAAGATACTACAACTCGCTCTATCTTTCATTGCTCTCTTATGATAGGGGAAGCGGGGGTTCTGGTAGTTTGATATTGTCGGCGAGCAGGCCCCATTGCCCGCGCTCTTCGAGGAAGACCCTCTCGACCTCATCAACGAAATCTACCATTTCCTGTCGGGATGTGCTCTCTGGCGTGGCTTGCAATTTGTGTTCGGCCGACTCCAGACGCACAAATGCATCTCGATAAATCTTGGCTTGCCGCTCAAACGCGTAGAGGGTGGTATATGTAGAAAGGGCGGCCGAAAGGGTGGGGAAAATAACGGCGAGTACAGCCCACAGGAGTTTGAGACCCCCCAGATCAAGCGATGCTAGAACACTCATCACAGCGGCCAAGCCCATCAATGTCGCCGAAGACAGCACGAACTCATACTGTGCCCCTTCAAACTCTTCTCTTCGTCCATCATAATAACCTAACTGACTACCATAACGATACTGATTGTAGAGTTCGAGAAATTGCTTATCTCGATTAACCATCTGCACTGGCACTACATCT
>JAABUZ0100010863.1_pt1 | contig 10022 bp, 10 predicted proteins | sample 5562091 | NCBI WGS metagenome assembly JAABUZ01 (sample SAMN12813069, study PRJNA571459) | rock metagenome | isolation source: Antarctica rocks | place: Antarctica: Victoria Land, Linnaeus Terrace sud | collected 2015-12-21 | reverse complement strand
CGCCGGCACCCGTGCTGCGAGAGGTGTCGTTCACGGTCCCCGAGGGCGAGCTCTGCCTCGTGGTCGGGCGCACCGGCAGCGGCAAGACGACGGTGCTCCGCTGCGTCAACGGCCTGGTGCCGCACTTCTCCGGCGGCCGGCTCGCCGGCGAGGTCAGCGTCGACGGCCGCGGCACCCGCACCCACCGCCCGCGCGACCTCGCCGACCTGGTGGGCGTGGTCGGGCAGGACCCGGTGGCGGGGTTCGTGACCGACCGGGTCGAGGACGAGCTGGCCTTCGGCATGGAGTCGCTCGGGGTGGCGCCGGCCGTGATGCGGCGCCGGGTCGAGGAGACGCTCGACCTGCTGGGGCTCGCCGACGTGCGTGATCGCCCGCTGCTGTCGCTGTCGGGGGGCCAGCAGCAGCGGGTCGCGATCGGGTCGGTGCTCACCTCGCATCCCCGGGTGCTCGTGCTGGACGAACCCACCAGTGCGCTCGACCCGCCGGCCGCGGAGGAGGTGCTGGCCGCGCTGACCCGGCTGGTGCACGACCTCGGGCTGACCGTGCTGGTGGCGGAGCACCGGCTGGAGCGGGTGGTGCAGTACGCCGACAGCGTGCTGCACCTGCCCGGCGACGGCACGGTGGTCGCGGGGACCCCGGCGATGATCTTCGCGACGGCCGAGGTGGCCCCGCCGGTGGTGACGCTGGGTCGGCTGGCCGGCTGGTCACCCCTCCCGCTGTCGGTGCGCGACGCCCGCCGCCTCGCCGGGCCGCTGCGCGAGCGGCTCGCCGCGGCAGCGCAGCGGGAGGGCGCGCTAGCGCAGCGGGAGGCCACGGCACCCGAGCGGGGGACGGCGTCCCGCGGGGGCGAGGTGGCGCGGCTGGAGCGGGTGAGCGTGGTGCGCGGGCAGGCCGTCGCGCTGCGGGGCGTCGACCTGGTGGTGCGTGCCGGCGAGGTGGTGGCCCTGATGGGGCGCAACGGTGCCGGCAAGTCCACCCTGCTCTCGGTGCTCGCCGGCCTGCTCGCGCCGACGCAGGGCCGCGCCCTGGTCGGGGACGCCGCCCCGGACCGGCTGTCGCCGCGCCAGCTTGTCCGCCGGGTCGGCCTGGTCCCGCAGCAGCCAGCCGACCTGCTCTACGCCGATACCGTCACGCGCGAGTGTGCCGTTGCCGACCGGGAGTCCGGGTTGCCGGTCGGCGCCACCGCCGCCGCGCTGGAGCGGCTGGTGCCTGACCTGCTCGCCGAGCGTGGTGACGCCCACCCGCGGGACTTGTCGGAGGGCCAGCGGCTCTCGCTCGTGCTCGCCGTGGTCCTCGCCGGTGCGCCCCCGCTGCTGCTGCTCGACGAGCCGACCCGGGGCCTGGACTACCCCGCCAAGGAGCGCCTCGGCCGCGTGCTGCGCGAGCTGGCGGCGGGCGGGCACGCGGTGCTGCTCGCCACCCACGACGTCGAGCTCGCCGCCGAGACCGCCGACCGGACCGTCGTGCTGGCCGACGGCGAGATCGTCGCGGACGGTCCGACCCGCGAGGTGGTCACGCAGAGCCCGGCCTTCGCCCCGCAGGTCGCCAAGGTGCTCGCACCGGGCGGCTGGCTGACCGTGGCCGACGTGGCCGATGCGCTGGCGGTGCCGGCGTGAGTCCGGCATGAGTACGGCGGCCGAAGCCGCGGGGGCAGCCCGGGCGGCGTACTCCCCGGCCGTGCGCTTCCGGCTGCGTGGCGGCACGCTGCTGGCGCTGATCACGGGGCTGGGGCTGGCGGCGTTCGGCTGGCCGCTGCTGGTCCGGCACGGCGCCGAGGCCGACGGGCACAGCGTGGACGCGCCGTTCGTCACCGCTGCCCTGCTGGCGCTGCTGCTGGCGCTGGTGCTGGCCGAGGTCGCCGATGGCGCGATCGACAGCAAGGCGCTCGCGATGCTCGGGGTGCTGGCGGCGGTGGCCTCGGTGTGCCGCTTCGTGTCCCCGGGGATCGCCCTGTCCGAGGGGCTGTTCTTCTTCGTGCTCGTGCCGGCCGGCCGGGTGCTCGGGCGCGGTTTCGGGTTCCTGCTGGGGGCGCTGGCGCTGTTCGCGTCGGCGCTGCTCACGGTGGGTGTCGGTCCGTGGCTGCCGTTCCAGATGCTGTGCGCCGGGTGGTTCGGCTTCCTGGCGGGCTGCCTCCCGCAACGGCTGCGCGGCCGGGTGGAGCTCGTCGCGCTGGCGGCGTACGGCGTCGTCGGAGCCCTGCTCTACGGCCTGCTGATGGACCTGAGCTTCTGGCCGTTCCGGCTCGGCGAGGGCGGCGGTCCCCTGCAGTTCGTGCCGGGGGCGCCGCTGGCGACCAATCTGCGGCACTTCTGGAGCTTCCACCTGCTGACCGGCGCCGGCTACGACCTGGCCCGCGGAGTCTCGGTGGCAGTGCTGGTGCTGCTGACCGGGCGCCCGATCCTCGCCGCCCTGCGCCGGGCGGCCCGGCGGGCGGCCTTCGACGCGCCGGTGGTCCTCGACTGATGCTGGTGCGGCTGCTGGGGACCGGCTCGGCCGACGGCTGGCCCAACCCCTGGTGCACCTGCGCCTCCTGCATGGCGCTGCGGGTGACCGGGGAGTCGCGTGGGCAGACCGCGGCGCTGGTCGACGAGACGCTGCTGCTGGACTGCGGGCCGGACGTGCCGCGGACGGCGGCCCGGCTGGGGGTGCGGCTGGACCGGGTGCGGTCGCTGGTGTTCACCCACGCCCACCCCGACCACTGCGGCCCGGCGGCGCTGCTGTGGCGGCAGTGGGTGCCGGGGCTCGGGCCGCTGGAGGTCGCCGGGCCGCCAACGGCGCTGGACCTGTGCCGGGACTGGGTCGGGCCGGCGGACCAGGTGAGCTGGCTGCCGCTGGCGCCGGGCGCGGACGTGCTGCTGGCCAGCGGGCACCGGCTGCGGGCGCTGCCGGCCGTGCACGAGGCGACACCGACGCTGCTCTACGACGTGACCGGCGCCGACGGCACGGCGCTGCTCTATGCCAGTGACACCGCTCCCCCGCTCCCCACGCCGCTGCCGTCGGTGCGCTACGACGTGGTGCTGCTGGAATGCACCGGGCAACTGGTCGGCGACCACCACGACCTGGACTCCTGGCTGCTCTCGATCGCCGGGCTGCGCCGGGTCGGGGCCGTCGATGCGACCACCACCGTGGTGCCCGTGCACCTCGGGCACCGCAACCCGCCGACGCCGGAGCTGCGACGCCGGGTCGCGCCGGCCGGCGGCGTGGTGCTCGGGGACGGGGACCTGGTGCCGCTGGCGGGGCCGGTGCGACGGGCAGAGCCGCCGACGCGGGGACCGTCGCGGGTGCTGATCACCGGTGGTGCGCGGTCGGGCAAGAGCCTGGAGGCCGAACGACGACTGCTGGCCGAACCGGCGGTGACCTACGTCGCCACCTCGCTCCCGCGGCCCGGCGACGAGGAGTGGGCGCTTCGGCTGGCCGCCCACCGGCGCCGCCGGCCTGCGCAGTGGACGACGGTGGAGACCCTCGACCTTGGGCCGCTGCTCGCCGACCCGGCCGCGACGCTGCTGGTCGACTGCGCCACGCTGTGGCTCGGGGCGCACCTGGAGCTGCCGGCGCCCGCGCTCGCCGCGGCGGTCGACGCGCTCGTGGTCGGCTGGCGGGACGCCCTGGCGAGGGTGGTGCTGGTCACCAACGAGGTCGGCAGCGGGGTGGTGCCGCCGACCGAGGCGGGGCGCCGCTTCGCCGACGAACTGGGCCGCCTCAACGCGCGGCTGGCCGAGCACAGCGACGAGGTCTGGCAGGTCGTCGCCGGCACGCCGGTCCGGCTGCGGTGACGTCGCCTCGCCCGCCGCGGCCTGCAAGGATCATCGGGTGCAGGTGATCCCGTGCAGGTGATCGTGCCGGACCTCGACGCGGCGGCGATGGAGGCCGCGGCCGAGCGGCAGGGCAGGCTGACCAAGCCCGCCGGGGCGCTGGGTCGGTTGGAGGGGCTGTCGGTGTGGCTCGCCGGGGTGCAGGGCGTGAGCCCGCCGCGGCCGCCCGAGCGGGTGCGGGTGGTCGTGTTCGCCGGCGACCACGGGGTTGCGGGGAGCGGCGTGAGTGCCTACCCGAGCGAGGTCACCGCGCAGATGGTCGCGGGGTTCGGCGCCGGCGGGGCGGCGGTGAACGCCCTCGCCCGACTGGTCGGGGCAGGCGTGCGGGTGGAGGACATGGCGGTGGGGCGACCCAGCGGCAGCATCGACCGCGAGGACGCCCTGACCGACGCCGAGGCGCGGGCGGCCTACGACCGCGGGGCCGCCGTCGCCGACGAGGAGGTCGACGGCGGCGCCGACCTGCTGATCGCCGGGGACATGGGCATCGGCAACACCACCCCCTCGGCGGTGATCGTCGCCAGCCTCACCGGCACCGAGCCGGTGCTCGCGGTCGGCCGCGGCACCGGCATCGACGACGAGGGCTGGATGCGCAAGACCGCCGCCGTGCGCGACGCCATGCGCCGGGTGCGCGTCGCGGATGCCGCCATCGACCCCCTGCGGCTGCTGGCCGTGGCGGGGGGCGCCGACCTGGCCGCCATCACCGGCTTCCTGGTGCAGGCCGCCGTCCGGCGTACCCCCGTGGTCCTGGACGGTGTGGTGTCCTGCGCGTGCGCCCTGGTCGGCGACCGCATCGCCCCCGGCCTGGCGGCCTGGCAGGTCGCCGGGCACGCCTCGACCGAGCCGGCGCAGGCGCTCGCCCTGGCCGCCCTGCAGCACGAGCCGCTGCTCGACCTGCGGATGCGCCTCGGCGAGGGCACCGGCGCCCTGCTCGCCGTGCCGCTGCTGCGGGCGGCCGCCGCGACGCTGGCCGAGATGGCCACCTTCGACGGGGCCGGGGTGAGCGGGCCGGCGTGAGCAGCGCCCCGCTGCGGGGACTCCGGCTGGCCGTCTCCACGCTGACGGTCTGGCCGCTGCGCGGACCGGCGGTGATCGACCGGGACGCCGGACGGGCCGCGATGCTCTGGGCCCCGCTCGTCGGGCTGCTCGTCTGGCTGCCTGCGGCGCTGGTGGTCTACGCCGGCCGGCGCTACCTGTCCTCGCTCTACGAGGACCAGCTGCTGGTCCCCGCCGTGCTCGGCGTCACGACGCTGGTGGTGCTGACCCGCGGCCTGCACGTCGACGGCCTGGCCGACACGGTCGATGGTCTGGCGAGCTACCGGCCGGCGCAGGAGGCGCTGGAGATCATGCGGCGCGGCGACGTCGGGCCGCTGGGCGTCACGGCGGTCGTCCTGACGCTGCTGCTGCAGGTCGCCGCCCTGTCCAGCGCGATCGTCGCGCACCACGGGACGGTCGGGCTGCTCGTCGCCGTGCTGACCGGCCGCTGCGCGCTCACGCTGGCCTGCCGCGCCGGCACCCCCGTCGCGGCCGGGTCGACCCTCGGCGCGGTGGTCGTCGGCACCGTGCCACGCGCCGCTGCCGCCCTGGTCGCGGTCCTCACCGTCGCCGGCTGCGGCGTGGCCGGGTCGCTGGACCGGCACACCCTCGATCCCCGCTTCGAGGTGGCGCAGGCGCTGGTCGCCGCGGTGGCCGGCCTGGCCGCCGCCGAGCTGCTGCGCCGGCACGCGCTGCGCCGCCTGGACGGCCTGTCCGGCGACGTGCTGGGGGCCCTGGTAGAGGTGTCGACCACCGTGGCGCTGCTGGTGATGTCGGCCCAGCACGTGCACCGCTGACCCCGGCTGGCACCCCATCAGGCCGGGGGCGCTCGCACCAGGGCGGCGATGCGCTCGGCCACCGCGTCCGGCGCCAGGTCGTCGACATCGACGACCAGGTCGGCGACCTCGGCGTAGACCGGCTCGCGCCCGGCGCCGAGGCGGGTCACGGCGGCCAGGGTGTCGCCCTGGAGCCAGGGCCGGTCCTGCCGGTCGGCGTCGAGGCGGGCCGCCATGGTGGCATGCCGCGCCCGCAGCCAGACCACCAGGTCGGCGCCGAGCAGCAGCCGGACGCAGTCGCGGTCGAGCACCACGCCCCCGGCGATCCCGGCCACCAGCGGGCCGGACCGGGTGAGCGCGAGCCGCAGTGCGGCGGCCTCGGCCGCCCGCAGCGCCGGCTCCCCGGAGCGCGCCAGCAGGGCCTCCTTGGACGCACCCGCGGCCTCGGCCACCAGGTCGTCGTTGTCGAGGTAGGGCCAGCCCAGCCGCGCCGCCAACGCACGCCCGACCGTCGTCTTGCCGGCGCCCATCATCCCGAGCAGCAGGACACGGTCGGCCACCACCCCCTACCGCACCCCTACCGCACGGACGGGCGGACGAACGGCGGCCGCACGACCCGCATCACCGACGTGCGCCCCCGCACGTCGACGGTCACCTCGTCACCCTCGTGCACGGCCTCGGTGTCGAGCAGCGCGAGGCCGATGCCGTGCCGCAGCGTCGGGGAGAAGGTGCCGCTGGTGACCTCGCCGATGTCGCGCCCCACCCGCTGCACGGTCATGTGCGCGCGGGGGATCCCGCGGTCGGTCGCCTGCAGGCCCCACAGCATGCGGTGCGGCCCCTCCTCGCGCTCCCGGACCAGGACCGAGCGCCCCCAGAACGCCGGCTTGCCCCACCCGACCGCCCAGCCGCTGCGGGCCTGCACCGGGGTGATGTCCAGCGAGAGGTCCTGCCCGTGCAGGGGGTAGCCCATCTCCATCCGCAGTGTGTCGCGGGCACCCAGCCCGCAGGGTCGCGCCCCCAGCGGCGCGCCGGCGGCGAGCAGCGCGTCCCACAGGTCGGCCGCGTCGTCCCAGCGCGGCAACAGCTCATAGCCCCGCTCGCCGGTGTAGCCGCTACGGCAGACGACGACCGGCCGCCCGTCCCACGCCGCGGCGGCGAAGCTCATGTAGTCGTGCGACGTGGGCAGCCCGACGGCGGCGAGCAGCTCGTCCGAGCGGGGGCCCTGGACGGCGAGCACCCCCATCGTGTGGTGCAGGTCCTCGACCTCCACGCCGGGCGGGGCGGCGGCCGCCAGTCGGCGTACGACCTCCGCGCTGTTGGCGGCGTTGGGCACGAGGAAGACCTCGTCGTCGCCGTGCAGGTAGGCGATCAGGTCGTCCACGACCCCGCCGGTGGCGTCGTTGCAGCACAGCGTGTACTGCGCCTGGCCTGGCCCGATCCGGCCGAGGTCGTTGGTCAGGCAGCCGTCGACGTACTGCTTCGCCCGGTGGCCGCGCACCACGCCCTTGCCGAGGTGGCTGACGTCGAAGACCCCGACGGCCTCGCGCACCGCGGCGTGCTCCTTGAGCACCCCCCCACCGGCAGAGTCCGGGTACTCGATCGGCATCTCCCAGCCGCCGAAATCGGCGAGCTTCGCACCCAGCGCGACGTGGCGCGCATGCAGCGGCGATCGGGACAGCGGTGATCGGGACAGCGGGGAGGTGAGCAGCGGTGTCACGGCACCCGACGGTAGCCGCACCACTACTTTCGCAGGCGTGACCACCATCAAGACGACGAACGACGACCCCACCACCCTGAAGGCCGACGCGCTGGTCATCGGCGTCGCCCAGGGCCAGGTCGCCCAGGGCCAGGTCGCCCAGGGCCAGGAGGGACCCCTGCTCGCCGGCGGCAGCGAAGCGGTGGACGCCGCGCTCGGGGGACGCCTCGCCGCCGTGCTCGCCAGCCTCGGCGCCACCGGCAAGGCCGAGGAGGTCACCCAGGTGCCGACCGCCGGGGCGACCACCGCGCCCGTGGTGGTCGCGGTCGGCCTGGGCCGGCCCGGGCCGGACGGGACGCACGCCGCGGAGTCGCTGCGCCGGGCCTCCGGCGCGGTGGCCCGGGCGCTCGCCGGCACGAAGCGGGTCGCCACGACGTTGGTGGCGGCGAACGCCGGCGCCGCAGCCGGTCCCGACGACCTGCGGGCGGTCGCCGAGGGGTGGCTGCTCGGCAGCTACCGGTTCACCGACTACCTCTCCACCACCCGCGCGGCCGCCAAGGAGCCGGTCGCGACGGTCGTGCTGCTGGGTCTCGACGCGGCTGCCGCGAAGGCCGCCAAGCCGGTGCTGGCCGGGCCGCCGTCGTCGCCGACGCCGTCGCGCTGGTGCGCGACCTGGTCAACACCCCTCCCGCCGACCTGCCGCCCGCCGTGTTCGCCGACCGCGCGAAGGCGCTGGCCGCCAAGCACGGCCTCGAGGTCGAGGTGCTCGACGACAAGGCGCTGAGGAAGGGCGGGTACGGCGGGCTGACCGGGGTCGGGCAGGGCTCCCTGCGGCCGCCACGGCTGGTGCGCCTGCACTGGCACGGGCACCCGACGGGCACGGGAGCGGGGCCCGCGGTAGCGCTGGTGGGCAAGGGCATCACCTTCGACTCAGGTGGCCTGTCGCTCAAGCCGCCGGCCGCGATGGAGACGATGAAGTCCGACATGGCGGGTGCCGCCGCCACCCTGGCGACCCTCGTCGCCGCCGCCCGGCTGGACCACCCCACGCCGGTCACCGGCTGGCTCCCGCTGGCGGAAAACATGCCGAGCGGCACCGCGATCCGCCCCTCCGACGTGCTCACGATCCGCGGCGGCACCACCGTCGAAGTGCTCAACACCGACGCCGAGGGGCGCCTGGTGCTCGCCGACGCGATCGTGCGGGCCGCCGAGGAGTCGCCGTCGATCATCGTCGACATCGCCACCCTGACCGGCGCGCAGGTGGTCGCGCTCGGCACCCGGGTCAGCGGCGTGATGGGCCGCGACGGGGGGCGCGAGCGGGTGGTGGCCGCGGCGGACGCGGCCGGCGAGCAGACCTGGCCGATGCCGCTGCCGGCCGAGCTGCGGGCGAGCATCGACAGCGAGATCGCCGACCTGCAGAACATCGGCGACCGCAACGGCGGGATGCTCACCGCAGGGCTGTTCCTGCAGGAGTTCGTCCCGGCGGGCACCCCCTGGGCGCACGTGGACATCGCCGGGCCGTCGTTCAACTCCGGGGCGCCGCACGGCTACACCCCGAAGGGGGGCACCGGCGTCGCCGTCCGCACGCTGCTCGGCCTGCTCGACGACGTCCACGCCGCCGCCGGGGGGGCTGCTACGCCGGCCCCATGACCTCGATCGCGCAGGTCGGGCCGGTCGCCGCTGCCAGCCGCCGGTCGGTGGTGACCAGCACCGCGCCGAGGGCCTCGGCAAGCGCGACGTACATCGCGTCCCACCCGCCGACCGTGTCGCGCAGCTCCCAGGCACGGCCGAGCAGCGGGCGGTGACCGAACCGCTCCCCCGGCCAGGCCGCCAGGTCCGCGATCGCCTGCCCGGCCGCCGTCCGGTCCAGCAGGCCGCGGCGGTGGTCGCGACGGATCACCCCGGAGACCTCCACGTCGAGGATGTGCGGGGCGGCCAGGTCGGGGTCGACGGCCCATCGGTCCCGGATGGCCGGCGAGGCGGGCCCGGCGACGAGTACCTGCACCAGGCAGAAGGCGTCAACGATCAGCATCGGGCCACGGACCGCGCTGCTCGTCCAGCGCGTTCAGGATGTCCCGCGTCGAGATGTCCCCGTGGGGTGGGCGCGAGCCGACCCGCTCCAGCCAGGCCGCCACGCTGGGGCGCGCCGCCAGCCGGGTGGCCTCGGCACGCAGCAGCTCCGGGACGCTGACGCCGGTCACAGTGCATCACGGCATGCGTGTATGCACCTGCAGTGAGAGGTCGCGGGTCAGCGCACCCCGAGCAGAGCCTTCGCGGGGGCGACCATGGCGCGCACTGTCCGGCCGTCGGCGAACTCCCCCAGCGCCGTCATCGACCAGGCGGTGGAGCCGGTCTCGCGGTACATCGAGCACATGACCACGCCGGTCGAGGCCTTGGTGTCGGACAGGTCGAAGCGGACCAGCTCGGCACCGTTGGCGTCGACCAGCCGGCAGAACGCGGACCGGATCTCGTTGAACGTCTGCCCGCCGAAGCTCGTCACGGTGAACATCAGCGCGACCACGCCCGCCGGGATCCGGTCCAGGTCGACGACGATCTGCTCGTCGTCGCCCTCCCCCTCGCCGGTGAGGTTGTCCCCGCTGTGCCGGATCGCGCCGCCCAGCGCCGTCTTGGCCATGAACCAGGCCTTGTCCACCGCCGACCCGCGCGCGTCGAAGGCGATGACCGACGCATCCAGGTCGATGCTCGCCC
>JAABUZ0100010862.1_pt1 | contig 10022 bp, 7 predicted proteins | sample 5562091 | NCBI WGS metagenome assembly JAABUZ01 (sample SAMN12813069, study PRJNA571459) | rock metagenome | isolation source: Antarctica rocks | place: Antarctica: Victoria Land, Linnaeus Terrace sud | collected 2015-12-21 | reverse complement strand
TCTATCATCTCGAGTACCGTGTCTCCACGCTTTCTTCCTGTGGTGGTCATCCCCAGGCGCGTCAGCGTACCATCTCACCGACGGCCAGTCCACCCACCCCCACATCCCCTCTTTTCTGAGGAGATACCAAACTTATTTATTTTCTCAGTGACTTCTCCAATATGGAACAGGTGGCCGCTATCTACAATGCTTCACAACAGTGTGCCGTAATGCAAGAAGAATTCCTACACTTCTTCCAGCCCATTCAACTGAACTCGCCCAATGCTCAATTGATGCGAGACCAGCATATACAAATGCAGCAGTGGGAACAGCGACGAAGGCCAGCGCTCCTCGAACCATCACCCTCCGAGCGAATTGACCTCCTCCTCAGGGAGTGCGAACTGGGGAACACAGAGGCCTGGTGGCAACTCAACAGGGCGATGACACTCGAACCGCAGAGTAGCCACTATGGCAGTGACTTGGAGTCGGACCTGACGGCCCTTCCTGGGTGGCGGGATGCTGATGGCAACACCAGGACCAGATTGGTCAACGCGGCAGAACACTATATCTACGGACAGGATCCTCATACTGATACCTGGCTCGGTACCAACACGCTCTATCGGCCCGCCTTCGCTGGCTACCGGGCCTTTCGCCTATTACAGAGCGAGGCTTCAAACTCGCTGGACATATTGCCTTCTCACGTCTGGCAGACGTGGGCGTCCATCATTGTGGCTTATCCTTCGCCTTACGGTACAGGTGACGAGATCCCACACCAGCATCTCGTGGCACGCGCCTACCGCCAGTCCCCAAATGCAGTCATCAAGGCGCTATCTTCTGTCATTGATCAAGAAAGTCGGCAATCTGCGAATGTTTTTGTCACTCGCAAGTTCGAGTTGTGCTGGGACGACCGATTGGTTATGGTGCTTTTGGACAAGGCAATGGATCCATACCTACCATTTGCAGTAATGGGTGCGTTACTGTCCGACCTGCTTCGACGCGATTTCCTGCCCGCACGCACATTCGCAGAGTCGCTGATTACCACACAGAATCGGCTAGATTGCGGATATTTCGGCCGAGCGATCGTGGCTGCACAGATCTTGCTCCAGTTTGCCCCGGATGCTGGATGGGCAGTGGTATGGCCAGCGATCCAGCATGATCCCCACTTCGGCCGGAGGGTCGTCTTAGGGGCTGCTCATAAGCCAATCTATGAAGCGGCAAGCATTGGACGCCGCCTTGGCGAGCAGGACATCGCAAATCTGTATATATGGCTGGTTCGTCAGTTCCCACCCAAACAAGATCCATCGCTCGAGGGTGGACGATTCCTCGGCCCACGCGATACGGTGGCACAATGGCGAGACACACTGGTGCAGCAGCTTGTCAACCGTGGGACGATTGAAGCGTGCCACGCTCTGCGCACAGTTATGAGCGATCTCCCGGGATTGGTAGGACTCCACAGGTTGCTGATCGAGGCAGAGGGACAGACCCGCTATCGGACGTGGAAACCGTTCCCACCCGAGCGCATCCTCGATCTCGCGCGCCGCCATGAGAGCCGGTTAGTCCAAAATGGCGAACAACTGCTCGATGCAATTGTTGAATCGCTACGACGGCTGGAGTCAAAATTCCAGGGTGAGACACCGCTGAACTTCGTCCTCTGGAATGAGCAGGGTGGGCGTGGTGCAAAAACACATCAACCGAAGGACGAGGAGCGTTTCTCTGACTTCGTTAAACATCACCTGCAGGATGACTTAGTGGACCGAGGTGTTGTCCTCAATCGAGAGGTGGTGATTCGGAGCGGTAGTGGGTCCGGCGGTGAGCGGACAGATATCCATGTTGACGCGGTGATCCATCAGCATGACCAGAACATGTTTGATCGCGTTACGGTCATCATCGAGGTGAAAGGTTGCTGGCATCGAGAAGTAAAGACAGCTATGCAAGGACAGCTCGTCAACCGTTACCTCAAGAACAACACATGCAACCACGGGTTGTACCTCGTCGGATGGTATCTCTGCGAACGGTGGGATCCTGCCGACTATCGCAAGAGCGATGTGCCATTCGTATCCATCGAAGAGGCTAAGACATTCTTGACCAAGCAAGGCAAAGCGTTGTCCGCCGATGGCTTGCTGATCCAGTCCTTTGTGATCGACACCAGCCTCCATTAGTGCCGGACTCCGCTGCTACAACGGTGGAGCGAGGCGTCATTGCACCACACAGCATTGAAGTTCTCCTCAGGTAGGGAAATCACCCAGACTATCGATTACCACATGTATTCCGGGCAAGGGGGCGGGACCATCCGACGAAAGGGAATCCGGTGTCTTCCGAGACTTTCATAGCGCGTGCCGTAGGGATGCACTCGCGGACGACATCGGCTCTGCACACGCCATACTTTGAACGGACGAGCGTAGGATTTTCATAATAGTAATCCAGCAGGGAGACTGTTGGTGCGATCCCGATCGCGGCCGTGTCCAAGGATTTCGGATTGCCGCTGAGCAGTTATCGTGTTCCGGCATGGCGCCGCTGCCAGAATAGAGAGCGTGGCCAGCGCTGCTCCATTGCATAGTACGCAGTCCGATTCTGCAGATACTCCGCATAGAGCAGGTCGACGTAGGCAGCATAAACGTTTGCCTCTGATGGTTTACCGCCAAGGATCGCCTGGATCGCTCTGGTTGCTCGCAGTCCGGTCAAGAGGGCACTCAGAATGCCTTGCGAGGAGAGGGGATCGTAGGTGGCTGCGGCGTCTCCTACTGCCAGCCAGGACGTGCTGCTCACCTGAGATAGACGAGAGCTACTCGCCGACACCACCCGTGGCGGCACTTGCACATAGTAGCGGTGGGCTTCCAGCCGCTGCCGAAGGTGCGTTGTCTCATCGACCAGTGTTCGCCAGCCAACAGGAGTACGAGCTCGCTGCGTGGTGACAAGATCACCATCGCTGAGATAGGCGACCACGAGTTTGTCGCGTGGGATACGTGCAGCATACCACCAGCCTTCTGGCATGGCTTCCACGAGTGTGGACGCATCACGGTCGATCGCCCCGTTACCGGCTTCTAACAGTGCTACGGCGCCAACCAATCGATCGTAGGTATCGATGCTGGTTCTTTGCCGACACGCGAAGGGACGTTTTCTTCCGCCAGCGTCTACCACAAAGCTGGTGGAAAGTGTACACGTGTTTCCCGCAGTCAACTGCACCGTCAGTGCCCACCGCCCCGTGCTTGTCCGGGTACAGTTGGTAAACCGTGCGGGGCGAAAGACCATGGCTCCAGCTGCACAGGCGGCGTCGGAGAGCGCCTGGTCAAACTGCTGGCGATCCAGGTGCCATCCGTGGCCGTGGGGATCGAACAGGTAGCTCTGGTCGTGCAGGTGGGATGATCCCCACGCCGAGCACGTGCCATAGGAGGGGAGGTGACCATCCTGGCACAGCTGTTCCCATACACCAAGCGTCTGAAGCAGTGGCTTGCAGGCCGGTGGCACACTCTCGCCAATTTTCCATTCGGCATACGCGCTCTGCTCGATCAGTGCTACCGACACGCCCTGGCGCGCCAATGACAAGGCTACCGATGAGCCTGCTGGCCCGCCGCCGATGACCGCGACGGAGACCGAGATCGTCTTGTCACTTAGTGTCATCATTCATGCGTTATGGCGAGGATTGATCCGTTGCTCCATCTCCACCGTATTCCCAACCTCGACATACATGGTCGAGGGTAGGGAGGGCTCGTCTGTTGGGCCATCTTGTTCGACGACGATCCCGACCTGACCCCAGTCCTTGACGAACTGATTGATCTTGACCTTGTAGTCAGGACCGAACCCCCGGAGCCAGTCGTCGCGTTGGTAGAACAAGGCGATGCGCTGTTGCCGATTGAGCGTATTGTCTATCACCTGGCGGTAGCTCTCTTCTGTTAAGACGTGGTTGGGAACCCGGGCGGGCCAGAACGTAGGGAGGAAGCGGCCAATATCGGGATTGTAGCCAGCTCCGCAACTCGACACATCCGTCTGCCAGGGAACCGCCATCCAGCGGGTAATGTCTCCTGCGCTGCTGCCGTCGAGCGGCCCGCCATCCCGGAGTGCGACCTCTGGCGTGAGGCTATTACCGTAGTTAGTTTCTGGGCTACCCGATGGTCGCACCTTGATCCGAAACGGCTCGGCATAGAGCAGTTTCTGGCGCAGGGGCCAGGTCGCTTCGCCCCCAGGGTGGAAAGGACCGCCCATACACGCTTCGAGGGCCGCGCGGTCGAGGGCCGCTGGGCGGTCTGGGAGCGGGAGGTCGTCCACGGACTCCGGTACCCGAAGCTTGCCTGGACTCCAATCAGATTGGAAATCGCCCTGTGCCCACCGCTGTAGTCGGCGATACAGCAAGGGGGACACCGCAAGCCACTGCTGGGCATCGAACGGCGGATCTTGCCGCCAGCGATCTCCATATATTGGTGGCCAGGCGTTCGGCTCCGGAGTCTCGTAAGCTGGGTTGCGGAACTGCCGGAAGATACCCATCCGAAAGTCTTGCTGCTCTGGACGATTATCGGCGAGTTGAATAAGGGTGTTCGAGTCCAAGAAGTCATGTGGCATACCGAAGCCGAACTCAAGGAGGAAGCCTTGGTTCACCCATTGAGCTGCCCAGAAGCGCTGAAAGATGGGGTAGATGTGTTCGGTGAACGACACCTGCCCGGGTTCAGGCATCCCCAGTAGCATGGCGACCTCTGAAACAATGTCGTACAGGGTGACGATGCTCTTGACCGCCGGGGCATAGTCCGGCTGTGCGGTGATGACCCACGCCGGTGTGACGGGGATCTCCTGGCCATCGAGGAGCACCTGGGCGGTGACTGACCCGTCAGCGATGTCGTCGAACCAGCCGTCATTGTTGCCGTAGGTATGCGTTGGGTTGTCCGGCAATGGCGTCCCTGCCTTACCGTGTCCGCCAAAGACGAGCAGCCGGCCTCGATCATCGGTACGAATTTCTCCAAGCGGGACGGGTTCGCCCATGAAGGTTCCCCCGTCAAAGACTGCCTGAGCAGCAGAACCACTGATGGAGCGGGGACCAGGATCGATAACCAGCGCCGTGCGGTCGGAAGCCGTCGCATTTCGTCGCCCACTTGGGGGAGCGTCAGGGATATCCAGCGCGTTATCGTAGGCGTACCAATTGGCCTTCTTGTTGGCGAGGTGGACGGTCCAGGTGATCTGAGCGACATCCGCGGTCAGTTCCCGCACAACCTTGCCGTCGGCATTGAGGCCGTAGATACGAAACCGTGCGACTTGGCGTTTGATGCGGCCTTCCTCATCTTTATAGCCGTTCGGCGGTTTTGGAACTCGTCCTGGGACTTCCGGTCCGATGAAATATTGGTCTGCGCTATTCCCCACACGTGCGATGCCAATAGCCGGGTGGATCGCAGCGCGAACAACTGACCCACTACTGGTGTCTGTGCCCTGCTGTTGGAGGATGACGGCTGTGCTCATAGCTGTTCTGCTCCGTTTGATGTCCAGCGCAGCATCCCTCGAGTAAAGGCCTGATAGACGTTGCCGTCATTGCCGCCGTGCTCCGGCCCTACGGGCGAGCCCAGGTCTTTCCAATGCTGTTTCCAGTACTTCACAAGTCCCGCATCTGGATCAAACGGGATCTGATGGTTCACCGCGAACCACAAATCCTGTAACGCATCATCCATGGCAAACTCCCTCGAAGATCATGATGCTGTCCACGGCGCCCCTGCCTCTACTGCATCAAGATCATAGTCACAGATGATGCCGCCGGACAGGGGAGCGGCGCATTGTCACGGATCACGGCACGTACGTGATCGTCCTGGTCCCCTTGGGCGCGCAGGTGACGTTGGCTTTTGCCGCCCGGTCGTACACATGGACTCTGGCTCTTGGTAATACTTAGGTCAGCCACGAGTCAGGCGATGGACTTGGAAGTCATGGGAAGCCGCGATCGGCATGGACGGTGAGCCGACCCGGTGGAATCGCCTGCTTGCTGATCACCTCGGCAATCAGACGTTCAGCGAGCGACGCTTGGTCCCAGTCGGTAAGCAACCAACCAATGAAATGGCGCCAAAAGATGTCCAGGAGGACAGAGCGCGAAAAGAAGACCCCCTTCGCGGGGCCTTTCAGCTTGATGATATCCCAACTCAGACAGGATTGGACCTGGACATCAGGTAGCTCTCCATCGCATTGCAAGCCATGCATCGCTTTATCCACGAATCAGAAGGGTACTTCTTCTGGAAAGATCCCGATATTCTGGAACTTCCTGTCACCAACATTACCAATTGACTGGACAGAATGTCTCTTCTGTGCGGTGTACTGGTAGCTATGAGCCCTGTACGCTACCCAAAAGCCACCACTATCCCCGAAAATTCACTTCACGAAAGGGGAGCAGCCCTGGACGTGCTCGCGTCGGACGTCACACCCATCACCAGCGACAGCCTCGCCGTCTGGTCCATGCGCTACCAGCAACTGGCCGTGACCGGCGTGCGCTCAGACGACGTCGCCACAAAGATCGCTTTACAGGTGGGTCGGTTTCTCGCCTTCTATCAGGAGGCGTATGGCCACGATCGGGTAAGCAGCTGTCTGCGCCGTGACGTCATCGCCTGGCAGCAGCACCTGCGGGACCAGGGACTGGCACCGGCAACGGTGAACAACCACCTCGCCGCGCTCTCGGCATTTACGTCGTGGGTCAGCGTCCACGCGCCACAGCTCTTTCCTTATGGAGACCCGGCCAAAGGGGTGTCGGAACTGGGGCTGCCGCCACTGGAACCCCGAACCCTGTCCGATGCCCAGGTGCGGTCACTCAAGAGCCTCTGTGATCGCCTCCCGCGACTCGCCGCCAAAAGGGGTCGTCGCTGGATTGGCAAGGACGCGCGTGTCCACGCCTCCCGAAGGCCGTGGCGGGACCGGGCTATCGTGTTCGTGCTGCTCTCCACCGGACTGCGCCGTGAGGAACTGGTGCAACTCGACCTCGACCAGGTGCAGCCGCACACACCCGGAGAGCTGGTGGCAGCACGCCGTGCCACGGTGACCGGGGTGCACGGCAAGGGCCGGACCCAGCGGACCGTCTTTCTGTCCGCCGATGCACGCACCGCACTGGCCGACTACCTGACCCACGAACGACCGGGTGACGTGACCGAGGACGCCTCCGCACTGTTCCTCTCCGCGACCGGATTGTCCGCCCGCTCGGCTGATGGACGACTGTCGCCCCGGGCGATCAACCTGATTCTGGCGCAGCTGGGTCGCTGGCATGATGCTGAGGTCACGGATCCCACGCGGCGGATCTCGCCGTTACGTCCCCACGACCTCCGCCACACGTTTGCCTTTCACCTTGCTCGCACCACCAGTGCCGACGCGTACGAACTGGAGCGGCGGCTCGGCCATCGCTCACAACGCTACATCCAGCGTTACACCAATCCACCAGAGAGTGTCGCCGCTGGCTATATCGAGGAATTTTGAAAGGACGGGTGCAACGTCTGGAGCACATCGTTTAGGCTAATTTGACCTGGTAGATGGCATCAACCTATAGTTCGGATATGAGACTGTCGGTTATGGCAGTCATTTTGCTCAATCCGGAACTGGGGGTGTTGACATGGGAGCCGAACAAGCGCAGCCAGTTCGTGATCACGATATGGCACATCGTCAGGGGAAGGTGCCCGATCGTCCCACGGTTGTGGTTGACTCATCCCTTACCGCACCGTATCTACCTGGGGGAATGTCAGCACCACTCACGGTGCAGCGTGGCCTCACGCAGCAGCAGATGGCCCTCGTACAGCGCATACAGGAAACGCACGGCAATCAGGTGGCTCAGCGCTACGTTCAGCGGATCGCGGCAGAGACTGCGGCTGGAGCGAATCAACCTGACGTGCAGAGCCGTTCTCATGGCAAACAGGACAAAACGGCCATGAGGAGTACTGGATCATCTCTCCACATCCAGCGCGAGCCCGCAACCGTGATTGGAGTGGTCGGCCTGGTAATGGGAGGGCTCGCGATAGGGCAAAGCCAGATCAATCAAGTTAGTGGTGGTTTGGTCTATGACTCTGACCAGATTACCTATCCAAAAGATCTTGCCCGTGTGGGAAAGACCACAACAAAAAGCGTAAAAGCAGCAGAATTTATGAGTCTCGGAATGTTTTCCGATAATAAAACCGTGTTTAATGTTCATGGCGAATTTAGTGATAGTGCCGAGCCGCCGACTGATAAGAACAGGGTTATGGCTAACGTATATATCGACATGGCATCAACAACGACCTACTCGAAATCCGATCTTAGTTTTCATGCAAAAGCTTTGCAGACTCCGTATGGTACGCCGGAGGACCCGAAAGTGCGCTTCGCATGCAATGGTAGGTTTGATCCTGCCGGCCCTGGTGACGTGAGTTACAGAGCTGTCCTTGAAGTCGATCAACACGGCAACGTTGCCGTGATCGAATTCGAGTTCACCAACGGCAAAGGTTCTGTAGTCAAATCCGCTACCCAGGGCTTCTTCGTTTTTGTATAGCGATGGACCTGCTCACGTAATAGCTATCCATTCTTCTTGACCCCACAATCTTGCATAGTTTTCGTACGTCCTACTCTGATCTTTTTCCCTGCTTGTTTTCAGTACGCACAGTATTAGGCCCTACCGTAGCGAAGGCCGAAAACACGGCAAACGAGCAGCAAGCTTCAGCGCTGGTCACATGCTCGGATGTCTGTGTCACCCAGTCCGCACAGGCTCGTTTCGACAGACATCTGTATGCTGTGGCATCACGACCATCGGAACGTGACGCAAGGGAGATGTGTCCGTATCTTACTGACCCGTGTGCGTCTGATCGGTTGCTACCAGCCGTGCCACCGCGGCATGCACGATGGGGCGAACCCGGACGACCGCGACCCTACAGTGGTGCCCGATCTCCCGCTGGCTCCAAGGATGACCGTCATCCAGCCCGTAGTACAGACGTACCACCTGTTGTTCGAGCGGTGATAGCACCGCGAAGGCGCTGTCCGGCAGGCTCCGGAGCACCTCCGCGTGCGGCCGCCCATGTTGTCGCCGGAGCGCACTCAGGCGTGCCGCCGTCTCCGCGCTGATTTGGCGCTGCGCACATCGCTGTGAACAGAAGTGCTGGTTCTTGGCGGCCGCGAAGGTCTGACCACACGTCGGACAGATGGTAGGAGTCCGTCGCTGTGCGTGTCCCACTCGGTTCCGACAGCGCCGTGAACAGAAGCGCTGGCCACGCTGTCCCTGAAACGCGGTACCACAGCACGTGCAGGACAGCGGATAGTGCTGGCGATGGCGGGGAATCTGGAGAAGTTGTTTTGCCCACCAGGCGCGAAAGGCAGCGATGCAGGGGTCGCTACACAGATGGTGCCGGTACGCCTTCGCTGCCGACGGTGGCACCTGCAACTGGGCACCGCAACTGGCGCAGGTGACGTCCACCCTTCCCCCGCGCGCCGCGCTGAGCTGCTCCCCGCGCCGCTGGTGTTCCTCCGGATCGGCCCAGCGCTCTCGATTGCGGGCCCCGCCCTTTTTCCCGGCCGCTCGCCGCATGTCCTGCAGCGTGGGATCCAGACGTGCCTCAAGGGCAAGCGGGCGCGACCGCCGCCCCGCCGCGAGATACTGCGTGTTGACCCCCTGCTGGGCGCGGAGCCCCTCAGGGACCTGAGATCGTCGTTCCGAGATCTCGGACGTGACCAGGCCGGTACTGCTCTTCAGCCCAAAGATCGTGCGATAGTCGTCCGCCGTGACCCCATGGGCGAGGAAGGCGTGGTTGCCGACGCTCTTGCACAGCTTGCCACAGATGTGACACTGCACGCGGTCACCATCTCGCGCAAACACGCCCAACGCTCCGACGATGGGTCCATCCCACGCACCCAGTGCGACCTCCTCGATGGCCGCGTGAATGGGACGGGGCGCGTCAGGGCCATTTCACCTTTGGCGATGGCCGGTGAGGACGAGGCGGACGGCGAGGCGGGGGTGCCGGGCGCAGGTGCGGAGTGCTGCGGCGATGTTGGGACAGTGGCGACGGCGGAGCAGGGCGATGGCGAGGTTTCGGCAGGCGGCGAAGGTCTGAGGCGCCCCGCCGGACCGGACCTGGCAGCGGTCCTCG
>JAABUZ0100010861.1_pt1 | contig 10022 bp, 9 predicted proteins | sample 5562091 | NCBI WGS metagenome assembly JAABUZ01 (sample SAMN12813069, study PRJNA571459) | rock metagenome | isolation source: Antarctica rocks | place: Antarctica: Victoria Land, Linnaeus Terrace sud | collected 2015-12-21 | reverse complement strand
CCTATCAGAACACCTATTATTCAGCCCAGGATTGCAATGTTGTTTTCACCATTGAATCCGACGTCAGCGCACGTTCGATCATAATATTTAGATAGTGATCCTGAGCCGCTTCTGCCAGGCTGTAGAAGTCAGGGCCACCTTCAACGTAGATTTGCATTTTGCTGAGGCAGGTGGCAATGGCAATCTCGTCATCACTCAAGCGAGCGGGTGCGAAGGGATTCTGGTAGACCCATTCACCTCCGCTCAGAATGCCTTTATGATAATAGCCTTCCAGGTTGCCCTCCTCTCCCGCATCCTGTCGCATCAGATCAATAGTGATAGGCGTGCGAAAATCGGCCAGATAGCGAACTCGGCTGTTTATGATCTCGCCTCGATCTCCACGTGTGAGCAGGCGCGACGAGCGAATCCAGGAGAAATATTGATCGTCAGTAAAATCATAGATGCCCAGTTTATCGCCGAAATCCAGGTGAGCGATGACCTGTTGAGAGCTCGTTGTGTGTTCATGTATCGGTGGACCACCGCGATCAGGTCCAGCGATAAGCGGTGAGATAATGCGCTGGGCAGTGATCGCAACAGGCTCGAAGGTGATGCCCAGGAACTTGCGAATCAAACTGATACCATGATAGCCATGCGCCACCGATACTTGCGCTTGAGTGACTGTTCCCAGTTTTCCAGATTGGACAACGGCAAGCTGGGCTGCAAGAAGTGGCTGCAAGTGATACTGCTCGGCAACCTGAACTCGAGCTCTCTGTTGTATCAGTTCATTCAGTGCAATCAAGCTCGGCAGATCCGGTGCTGGCGGCGTCTCCGCTAACGCTGGTATAGAGCGATCAGCCAACGCAAATAAGACTTGTGGCGTTACCGGCCAGGGAACCGAGACAACGACGAAGTCCAGACCAGAGACGCGGAGCAGGTCATCGAGCGTGCGATACGTTTTCACTCCCCACGTCGCCTCCAACATACCACCCTTCGCACTGTCTCGCACAACGACGCCTCCGACCTCAAACCGTTCAGGAAGTTCACGCGCAATTCGAAGATAGAAGAGTGAACGCCACCCTCCTCCGACAATCCCGAATCGTGTTGGATTCATAAAGTACCTCCTCAGAGCTTTCGTCCATCGCGTCCGCCGCCAGTTCCTGAATACGGTTTCCCCGGCTCCCAATCAGACGACGAAGGGGGTGTAAACTGATCAACCGGAAGCGGCACTTTGCAGTGATACTTGCTTGACAAATACGCGCCTTCACAGAGTTCCAGAGCGGTGAAAGAGCTTTCTGGAATGCTGTAGTCGAGGCTTCCTTCTTCGATCATATCCGCTAGATGTTCTAAGTGGCGCTGATGTCCCACGACAAGAAACTCTTCTGGTCGTATTAGTGTCGCTTCAGGAAATTGAGCGTTCAGCAGGCTATATCCATTCTCCCATCCCCAGAACTCGATCAGCCCATTCGTTCCAACAAGCCTGAAAAGGATCTCTTTCCCTTCTCGGTTAATATCGACCTCGTCACCCGTGTTCATCACAACCCGAATGCCGCTTTGTGTCTGTGCATAGGTGACGGCACTCGTCTCGACCTGCATACCATCGCGATAGGTGCGCGTACTACTATCACAGATCGCCATAACCCATGCAACCGGCTCGTTGCGGATCAAGGTGACAAAGAAGTTGAGCCAGTGAATACCAGCATTCATAATATCCCACTTCATGCATTGAATTTCAACCAGCTTCAATGCGCCAATGTCGCCGTTGTGTACCCGGTCAATAATCTCCAGAGGCGTTTTCTTGGCGAGTAAGTTATGAGGTACAACCATAGGCAGGCGTCTCTGCTGAATCGCTTCAAGAATAGTACGGCCAGCTTTCACCGTGTCGCCGAGAGGCTTCTCTACCAGAATGCCCTTGAGAGGCAGTGCAAGTGCTGCAAGTGTAACCTCTTCGTGGCTGGGAGGATATGTGCTGACACAAACAACATCGGTTGGGCAGATAGCGAACATCTCCTGAGCACTGGAAAAAGTTCGCAGTCCAGAAAATTCCTGCTCCAGATGTGCACGAACCTCTGGTCGCAAGTCCGCAACAGCCACCAGTTCAAAGCGATCCGAATGGGTCAATGCTCTCATGCTGAGTTGTCCTCCAAAGCCGCCGCCAATCACGCTTGCACGTAACTTCGTTTGAGACATCGTTATCCTCCTAAGACATCCATCTCCAACGGGATTTGTCCAATAATTCACATGTCACCTGGTTCCTTTAACCCGTCGAATAACAGAAGTACCGAGCAGAAGATAAAGGAAGGTCAAACACAGCAATACAGTATAGCCGAAGTGATGAGGAACGCTTTGCAGAAGTTGCAGCAGTACACCACCGACAGTGATACCTACGACCTGTGGTAAAATACCGACAGCCGACCAGATGCCCATGAATTTGCCTGCCTCGTCTGTGGGTGGCAGGACATCCGTCATCAAAGCCCAATCGACGCTCGTATAGGCTCCATAGCCAATTCCAAAGAAGGCACCCGCAATCAATATCGCATACTGATTCTGGAAGAAGATGAAGATCAGGCAAACGATCGCCATCATGACGCCAGACACGTAGACCAGTCCCTTGCGTCCCCAATGATCCGAAGCCCAGCCTGCGAGAATAGAGGTTGGCAGCGCCATCAGCAACAAAATGGGCTGGAAGAGGACGCCGTTGAACTGCTCACCAGAGAATGGAGTATTGAGGAGAATAGTTTTCACGCCTTTACCGCCCAGAACATCATCAAAGTAGTAAAGTTGGAAATAGTAGACGCTCCATATCGCCATCATCACTAGGAAGCGCGCCAAGAGCACCCACGAGATATCTGGATACTGCGAGGGTTTAAAGAAAAACTCTTTTGCGAAGAAGCGTGGGCTGAGCTTAACATGACGCTCTGGTGGCAGTGCGACTTCCTTGACTGTAGTGATGCTGTAGGCAACAAAGACGATCTGGACGATAGCAATAACGAAAAAGACCTGGACGACAGCCTGACGATACACAGGCAAAGGAAGATTTCCGCCCAGAATGATTCCCGCGACAAGTGAGCCAACGACTGTGCCGAGCAGGCTAAACAGACCATAAATGCCTGAAGAGAGACCACGCTGCTTCGGTGGCACCTTGTCTGCAATGATCGCGCTCCACGGCGAGTTTGCGATATTATTGCTGAACTGGAGGAAGAGAAAAAGGAGCGCCAGAGTAAAGAGCAGTTCTCCAGCAGAAAACCAGGATGGTGCAAAGGCAAAGAGAAGAAGTGCGACGATGTTGAGGATAGTGCCAAAGATCATAAATGGCCGCCGTCGTCCCAAACGAAAGGTAGCATAGTCAGAGAGAGCACCAACGAGAGGATTGACAACGAGGGCGACAAGCGTACCCGCCGTGACAACAATCGCGAGGTTAATACTCTTTTGAGCCGGGTCCAGAAGATGCGCCACCATACTTGGAATGGTGACTGCCAGTAATGCTTGCCAATGAAACTGATTCGCAATCCAGAAGACATTTAAGTTAATCTGCTCCAAGAGAGACAACTGTCGCTTCTCAGAGACAATACGCGTACTCACGCCACTATCTGACCCCTTCGTCATATCCATAGCCTGCAAACCCTCCCAATAAATAATAAGCGCTAATCCTGCTTACAAAGCAATGAGCAAGCTACTTCTTCCGTTGAAGAGCTTTAAGATGTGTAACGATAAAGAGAGTTCCAATACATATATAACAGAGAGATGTTCTGAAGATGTTCCGATTGGTGGCTTTAGGAAAAAGCATCTCCTGGATGTTGTCGTTATTAGCAAAAATAGTGAAAGAAGGTTTCATGTCGCATCACGTAGATACAGCGACTGCCCGCAAGGATGGCCGCGTGAACCTCTGTGATCTCTACGTCTTTGAGAGTGCAGAGCGCGAAAACACAATCTTTATTTTGACCGTCAACCCCGATGCAGGCCGATCATCACCTACAACCTTCCATCCAGAGGCGCGCTACGCATTCAAAATCGATATGAACGGCGATGCCTCCGAAGATATAACGAATCAACTCAACTTCACTGAGCCAACCGCCGACGGACTGCAAAGCTTCCAACTCCGACGCATCGAGGGGCCTGTAGTCGAGACGGAAACGCAAGGTGTTCTACTAGCAGAGGGGCAGACCAACACGACTACACCTCTAGCCGAGGGAGGAAGAGTGTGGATAGGGCTAGCTGGTGACCCCTTCTTCGCCGATGGTGCAGCCCTGAATCAATTTGTGAAGACGCTCTCCACCCAGAACACCTTCGACGCCTCCGTCTTCGAGAAGGGCAACAATATCTTCGCAAAGCGCAACGTAAGCGCGATTGTACTGGAAGTGCCAAACATAGTGTTCGGAGAGGCAGCGATCGGCGTCTGGACAACGACTGTCGTTCTAGCCCACGGTGCCTCCGCCCAAATTAGCCGCTGGAGCACGCCACTCCTCACCCACATTTTCCTCCTCGATCCACAGGACAAAAACGCCTTCAATTCGGGCCACCCCAGCAACGACAAAGACCGCTTCAGCTCAGCCATCGCCTCCACCGTAGCCAAAGTCACATCCCTCGCCCACACCACTGCCAATCCAGAAGCGTACGGCGAGCGCGTGGCCAACCTGCTCCTCCCCGGCATGCTCTACTACCACCCCGGCACCGTCGCCAGCTACGGCTTCGCCGGTCAGAACGGCCGCCCCCTCACCGACGACGCGATGGACCTCTCCCTCAGCCTCCTCACTAACCACCCCCTCTCCGACCACGTCAGTCCCTCCGGCGACACTCAGGAACACTTCCCCTTCCTCCCACCTCCCTACGCCCTCACAGAAAATCTACTACCCCTCAATCCCGAAGCTCGCAAAGGCTAAATGTTGCAGTATCCTCGACTCTTGTAGATAGAGTCGAGGATACTGCACCAAAAAATCATCGGGATTTTCTTAATAACGAAAAGCTACAACCACGGACACAAAAGACCTACCTGATCGCCATACCGCAAAGAAGATGCACGATCGCTCCGACAGATGCACCTATCATCATCCCCCACTCCTTCTTCCCTACAGCAATGACGACATCCACGATTTGAATGACTGCGGCGGTAAAGAGAACCCACGCGACAGCTGGCCCACCAAGCCAAAACGGCAGGATTCCGGCTGCTAGCCCGAACGGAATGGAGCGCGCAGCATACATACGCACATAGAATATCTCACCACGTGCAACGTGACTTGAGCCAGAAAAAGATGCCGGTCGGAGAAGAGCAATCACTGCCGCCCCTGCTGAAGCGAGGGATACGAGGAGATTCAGAGAAAGAAGGAGAGTACGCATTGTGAATACCTTTCTTGGTGGAGTAAAAACACTACCGTGTGGCCTGAGACTGCCGCTTCTTGTAAAGAGTACAAATGCATGGCAGCGCTTGCTCAGTAAAAAAGAGATTGGTTTCTGGTTGGACAACCAACCAATTCTCTACAAAAATTTTAACTATACTCCAGGAAGACGTTGATTATGCGTCTAAGAATCTCGTATGCGCCCTCGATATCAAAGTCCGGATCGGCGAGGTGCTGCAGCGCTAGACCATCGAAGCAGGCCAGCAATACTGCCGCGAACAGGTTGGGGTCAGCCACTCGTTCACCCTCAGCGGTTCGCACGGTCCGCCCAATGCTCTCGCGTCCCCCCTTCAAAAGCGCGGCTACAGCAGGCAGCAATGTGGGGTTGCGCAGTCCTAACGCGAACAATTCGTAGCGCAAACGATACGCTTCAGGAGTGTGTAGCGTTCGCTGCAATACGGCGTTCAGACCAGCCTCGCGTAGTTGCTCCGCGGGCAGATGTTCCACCACCTCGCGCATAGTTTCAGTGGAGCGGCGTGAAATGTCTCTGAGCACCTCGACCAACAATTCGTCTTTATTCGTGAAGTAGTAATGCAGCAATCCTGGCGCGACCCTGGCCTCGCGGGCAATCGCTTTGATCGTAGTGGCATCATAGCCCTGCTCGACCAAGACGCGATATGCTGCTTGAAGAATCTGCTCGCGTGTCGTCACGTGTGTCTTCATCTCTCTGTCTCCCCTGGTTGATCGTCCAACCAAATTGTAGTCGATGCACACGGGAAAGTCAAGAGGAAATCCTGGACACATCCATGAAAAAAGAGGATCGCTCCTGAAAACAACCGTTTCCTAGTAGGAAATGTCGTCGGCTAAGCAGAGGCCAGCGAAGAGCAATAACTTTTAGTGTAGCAAGTCCTCAGATAGTATTAGATGCATTCACGCTTTTTCAGTATAGCTGATAAATTACATTGCCACAAGCAGCTAGATTTTATATAATTCCCTGTCACCTTATTTACCAAAAAAGCGTTGTGTAAAGGTGGCAATGAAGCTGATCTCGATGGTGAGGCCAACGACGGCTTCGAGGGCGGCGACAACCGTAATTGGATCATCTATAGGGATGCCGCCGGGGAAGAAACCGCGGCCGTGAAATGAGGTGAGGCTGAAGACGAGCGCGCCCAGCGGAGAGAATCTGGGGCCGAACGTTGCTCCAAGCACAAAGTAGACGATAGCAGCGATGAAGATGACGAGCAGGTATGAGATGACGCTGCGGGCGGGTTGATAGCCGTATCCTGCTAAGAGATCGAGAAAGATGGAGAAGAGATAGGCGAAAGGACGGCCCTGGTATTTCAAGACCTGACGCTGCAACAATTGGGCGCGATAGGAAAAGCGAACGGCTTCTTCGTTTAACCCTTGCCCTTGTAGCGCTACAGCGAGTTGACGGTTGGCACGAACAGCTTCTCGATAGTCGGAGATATAAGATTCGTGTGCGTCCTCGCCTGCGTAGCGCATCTTGCGAGCTTTGCCCTCGTCGCCGAGTATTCTGATCGGGTTCCAATCAATAATCGCCAGATTCACCCCACCCCACTGCACATCCGCCAAGCGCACAAAGTCATGTTGCTTATCGCCCAGGTAGGCACTTCTCAAGTCCGTTGCGCTATCAAAAAAACATGCACGCAGGTCGGCAGGAGAAAGCTTCGCGCCCCTCTTCTCCAACTCTTGTCCCCCCGCATAGGCGAGATAAGCTTTGCGCAGAGAGGCTCCCTCAAAATGAGCTTTACGTAACGAAGCATTCTCTAGATGAGCCATATAGAGATCGGCACGCGACAGATAGGCCATATAGAGCTCCGCCCGCTCCAGATGCGCCTCGCTCAGAATTGCGCCCTCTAGATGCACCGCCGCCATCTCGCGTCGTTCCGGTGTGCGATCTCGCTCGCGCCACGTCAGACCTCCCAGCATATGCGATAAGGGCAAGGCACGTAACTTTGCCCCCCGCAGGTCTGCGCCGCGCAGATCGAGTCCCAATCGGTCGCGCTGGAATGGATCAAGCCAATTCACCGGCCCACGCCCATTCTCATGATTCGCTAGCAGCCACTCCACATCAGCTCGATCCAGCTTGATATCTTTAAATGGATAGATACCTTCTTCCAGGTCGGGCTGAATAGAGAGACGCTGCTTTAAATACTCCTGACGCGCACCATCAATCTCCGGCTCAGTACGCCACGATTGACCCACCTTCTGCCAATACGTACTCCAGTCTTCCCTATGGACCGGAGCAGGTTGCATGGGAATGGGGACATGATTCTGCTCAAGCATATGGACGATACCTCGTAAAGAACAAAAACACTCTTTTTCAATCACTATTGTACACCGTGAAGGCTACTTGCTACCCAATTGTCACCAATCGAAACCGCAAACGTGATAAGAGCGTGTACTTAGATGTTGGATGAATCTAGTTAGAAAAGGGGATGCATATGGCTTCTACATATACAGCAAGGGAAACCAATCTCTCTGGTAATAGAGATACTGCTAATCAAAACTCAACAGTACGGGTAAATGTGAGTCCGATGGAGCGCTGGATTTCGGCTATTGGTGGCGGCGCGCTGGCCGTCTACGGGCTTGTGCGCCAGGATTGGGGCGGCGCAGGTATAGCTATCTTAGGCGCGGCTCTGGTCTATCGTGGCGCGACCGGTCATAGCGCGATCTATCAGGGTCTGAACGCCAGACAGCCACAGGAGCAGAAGCTTTCAACCAATATCTCGACGATTCCTGGCGGCAAGGGCATCAAGGTGCGCCGCACAGTGACGGTCAACCGCTCAGCAGCGGATCTGTATAATTTCTGGCACGATGTAGAGAAGACGCCGCTCTACACACCCACCGTCGAGACGGTGACACAGACGGGCGAACGCACATCGCACTGGGTGGCGAAGACTCCTACGGGACAGACGAACGAGTGGAACTCTGAGTTGCTGGAGGATCAGCCGGGCACGCTGATTTCATGGCATGTACACGGCAAGAGCCTGACGGGCGATGCAGGTAAGGTCAGCTTCAAGCCAGCTACCGGCAATCGCGGTACAGAAGTAACGATGGAACTTGATTATTATCAGAATCCAGCACAGATCGCCGTCGCCAATATCACGGGCAAAGCTGCTGAAGTCCAGGTTATGGAGACACTGCGCCGCTTCAAAGAGATCATGGAGGCACACGAGGTTCCAACGATCGAGGGGCAGCCGACAGGCAAGGGCAGAAAAAAGCTGGGTGTGCTCTAAGCGTCAGTTCGTGATAAGAATAGAAAAGTAATACATTCTTTTTAGCAGCATTCAGAACTACGTTTCTAGTTCTAAACAAGTGGAAGGGGTGTTGCCCTCTTTTTCGTCTGAATGCGTAATAAAATCGGAAGAAGGCGACGATGAAAGCACTATGTTGGTACGGCGCACACGATGTGCGTGTCGAGAACGTGCCCGATCCAAAGATTATTAATCAACGTGATGCTATTATTAAAGTAACCTCTACGGCTATCTGTGGCTCGGATATTCACCTCTATGATGGCTACATTCCATCGATGGAGAAGGGCGATATTCTTGGGCATGAGTTTATGGGCGAGGTGGTCGAGGTCGGCAAAGAGGTCAACAATTTGCAGAAGGGCGACCGGGTCGCGGTCCCCTTTACGATTGCTTGCGGCCACTGCTTCTTCTGTCAGAACAATATGTGGTCGCTGTGCGACAACTCTAATCCTAACGCCGCGATGGCGGAAGCTGCCTACGGCTATTCGGCCTCCGGTCTCTTTGGCTATTCGCATCTCTACGGCGGCTACGCGGGCGGGCAGGCAGAGTATGCGCGTGTGCCCTACGCCGATATCGGTCCGATCAAGATTCCTAATGAGCTAACCGATGAGCAGACGCTCTTCCTGACCGATGTGTTTCCCACAGGCTATATGGCGGTGGAGAACTGCAATATTCAGCCGGGCAATACGGTCGCGATCTGGGGCTGCGGTCCCGTTGGACAGTTCGCAATCAAGAGCGCCTATCTCCTGGGTGCCGAAAGAGTGATCGCCATCGATCGCTTTCCAGAGCGCCTGATGATGGCGGAGCAGCAGGGCCGGGCGGAAGTCATTAACTACGAAAATCAGAATGTCTTAGAGACGCTCAAGGAGATGACTGGAGGACGCGGGCCAGATGCCTGTATTGATGCGGTGGGCCTGGAGGCTCACGGCACAGGCGTGCTGGCAGCGATGGATACCGTGAAGCACAAAACGCGTCTGGGTACGGATCGCCCAATCGTTCTGCGCGAGGCGATTCAAGCCTGCCGCAAGGGCGGCACTGTCTCATTTCCTGGCGTCTATGGCGGCATCCTGGACGCGGTTCCCTTTGGAGCTGCATTCGCCAAGGGCCTGACCTTCAAAATGGGGCAAACACACGTACACAAGTACCTGAAACCGCTGCTCAACTACATCAAAGAGGGCGCGATTGATCCTTCATTTATCATCACTCATGAGATGAAGCTAGAAGACGCTCCTCACGGCTACGACATCTTCAAGCACAAAGAAGATAACTGCATCAAAGTTGTACTCAAGCCTTAATTCTAGGAGGGGCCTTGTCAGCACGAGGCCCCTCTTTCTCAACTATCCCGTGTAGCCACAAATCCTCGTCCCTGTCCTCTCTTCTCCACAGAAAACGCATCTAGAGCCCGCTGCTTTAGCAAGCGAACGCGCGCTTTAGCACG
>JAABUZ0100010859.1_pt1 | contig 10024 bp, 7 predicted proteins | sample 5562091 | NCBI WGS metagenome assembly JAABUZ01 (sample SAMN12813069, study PRJNA571459) | rock metagenome | isolation source: Antarctica rocks | place: Antarctica: Victoria Land, Linnaeus Terrace sud | collected 2015-12-21 | reverse complement strand
CATCCCGCGTGGTCGCGGGGTCGTTTTGCGCTTGTGTGGGGCTGTCTGTGGGGGCGGGCGTGTCTTGACGCGGCGCGTCGGCCTGGGGGCGAGCTGTAGGCATGTCCGAGGCCGGGCGCGGGCGGCTTTCCACCGATGTTTTAGGCACGGGCGAGGCAAGCCGGAACTGCGCGGAACCGTCTTCCAATGCCACGGCGGCGTGCGCGGGCGGCGCGGCGGGGGCAGGGGCAAGCGCGGGCAGGGCAGGCGCGGAAGCCTCCGGCGGCGGGGCCGGGGAACGGGCGGCGAGACGGGCGGGCGGCAGCATTTCGGACGCGCCGGGCGCGGGGCGGGCGGGGCGCGAATGGGTTCGCCGCCCCGCTTTTTTGCGCCTCATGCGGGCGGCAGTTTCGGGCATGAACGCCGAGGCATCATTTGTATTCGCCACGCGCACAGGGACGGGCGGCGGCGTTTGCACGGTTCCAATGCCGTGCGGCAAGCCGTGCAGCAGCAGTGCGCCCAGGGCTAAACTTGCCGCGCAGATGCCGCCCGCCCACGGGGCGGAACGCGGCAAACGGCGCGGCTTGGCCGTCAATCGCTTCTGCACACCCGGCCACAGCGGGGCAGGGTCGAGGGCCAGGCGCGGGTCGGTATCCGCCATGCTTTGGGCGGCGGCCCGGCGCAACTGGGCCACAGCGGCGCGCACCCGATGGGCCTCCGATGCCAATGCGGGGTCGCGCGCGAGCTGCGCTTCCAGATGGGCGGTGCGGGCGTCGTCCAGCGTCCCTTCGGCGTAGGGAACAAGCCAGGCTTGATAGCGATATTTGCGGCCCAATCTCACGCAGTCCTCATCCTTCTTCACCCAGCCAGGCCGGCGTCTTCACCCAGCCAGGCCACTGTCCCGCGCAGCTTGCGGCAGGCGTAATGCAGGCGCGACCAGACTGTGCCCAGGGAGCATCCGACCATTTGCGCGACTTCGTCGCAGGCATACTCCTCAAAATAATGCAGCAGGACAACCGTGCGCTGCTTCTCGGGCAGGGCGTCAATCGCCGCCCGCAGGGCCTGAGATTGGGCGCGGGTCTGCGCCTGCATCACCGGCCCCGGAGCGTCGTCCCGCAGGCCCGCGCGGAGGGGCGCGGGCAGGTCGTCGGCGGCGGACAGCCATGCCCCGCGCTTGCGCTTGTGCCACTGCTTGATCGCCATGTTGGTCGCCAGGCGGTGCAGCCAGGTGGAAAACTTGGCGTCGGCACGGAACCGGGGCAGCGCGCGCCAGGCCTGAACAAAGATGTCCTGCGCCAGGTCGTCGATGTCGTCGCGGGTCGCCTGCGCGCCGAGGATGCGGGCGGCGATGGCCCGCACGCGCGCTTCATGGCGGGCGACCAGAAGCGCATAGGCGTCGGTCTCGCCGCACTGGCAGCGGCGCACGAGAGGGCCGTCGTCATCGGCGGCGTCCGCGGGCGTGGGGGCGGGGCGCGCGGGCGCGCGTTCCGCATTGTGGTTCCATTGCCTGGTCGTCATGGACGGTAGAAACATCCCGGTTTTTGTGCCCTTTGCCTGGTTAGACACCCGGTAGGCGCGCTGGCTTCAATGGCTGGGAAACAATTTGCAAGAAAATGGGAAACAATTTGCAAGAAAAGCGGCAGCGGTTTTGAGGTGGCTTTTGAGCCTGTTTCTGAGGCATCCCCATAGCGTTCCTCTCGCGCAGCCAGCGCGCAGCGACGACGGAACGATTTCTTCCGTCGTTGGTTGTGGCTTGGAATGGCCTTGCAAGCCGTCAGCAATGCCGGAGCAAAGGCGGCGCATCGCCATGTTGCCCTTGCGAAGCCACCCCGTTTCTGCTATAATGAGCCTGCCCCTGCACAAGATATATCACGCCGTAGGCCAAAGCCGTCTATATCTTGTAGCAAGAGCGTCAGCCGGTAAAGTCTGGCGTCGTCTGGCAGCAACTAGCAAGAGGAACGCGCGCGCACCATGTCCACCCCCGATTTTGTCCACCTGCATCTCCACTCCGAATACAGTTTACTCGACGGCGCATGCCGGATCGACGACCTGGTGAAAAAGGCCGTCGCCCTGGACATGCCCGCCATCGCCCTGACCGACCACGGGGTGATGTACGGGTCGATGGAGTTCTATCTGAAATGCAAAAAGGCGGGCATCAAGCCCCTGGTCGGCAACGAGATGTATGTCGCCACGCGCACCCGGCATCAGAAAGAAAGCAAAAAGACGGACGACGCGCGGCATTTGGTGCTGCTGGCGCAGAACGAAGTCGGGTATCGCAACCTACTCAAGCTGACGACAATGGCATCATTGGAAGGCATGTATTACAAGCCGCGCATTGACCGCGAGCTTTTGCAGGAATACAACGAAGGCTTGATCTGCCTGTCGGCGTGCCTGGGAGCCGAAGTCCCGCAGCATTTGATGGCGCAGGACTACGCCGCCGCCAAACATGCCGCATCGGAGTTCAAGGAAATCTTCGGCGACCGCTACTACTTGGAACTTCAAGACCATCAATTAAAAAAGCAGTGGGAAGTCAATGAGCATCTGGTGCGTTTGTCGCGGGAACTGAATATCCCGCTGGTCGCCACCAACGACGTGCATTATCTGGACGCGCAGGATGCCGACCCGCATCAGGTGCTTTTGTGCGTCCAAACAGGCACCAACATGGACGACCCCAAGAAAATGGTCTATGGGTCAAAGGATTTCTACCTGAAAAGCCAGCAGGAGATGCACGAGCGGTTCCGCCAGTGGCCCGAAGCCCTGGCCCGCACGACCGAGATCGCCGACCGGTGCGACCTCAACCTCAGCTTCGACCGATTGGAGATGCCCTCGCCGGGCGACACGCCGCAGGGCATGAACGCGCAGTCGTACATGCAGACCTTGTGCCTCGCGGGCATGAAGCGCCGCTACCCGGATGTGACGCCGGAACACGAGGAGCGCCTGCGTTTTGAGATGGATGTCATCGAGCAGACGGGCTTTGCGCAGTATTTTCTCATTGTGCGCGACTTTGCCAATTTCGCGCGGAATGAGGGCATCTTCTTCGGCGTGCGCGGCTCGGCGGCAGGGTCGATGGCGTCTTATTGTATTGGGATTACCGATGTGGACCCGCTGGAATACGGGCTGACATTCGAGCGCTTTCTGAACCCGGAGCGTTTGTCCATGCCCGACATCGACATGGATTTTGAAGACTCGCGCCGTCAGGACGTGATCGACTATGTGGTGAACAAATACGGGCGCGACCATGTGGCGCAGGTGGCGACGTTTGGGACAATGGCCGCCCGCGCGGCGATCCGCGACTGCGGGCGGGCCATGAACAAAATGCCGATGGCTGAAGTCGATAAGCTGTGCAAGATGATCCCCACCCTGCCCGTCGGCATGAAGCTGCGCACCGCCCTGGAAGTGTCCCCCGACTTCGGGGCGGCGTACAAGACCAACCCGCAGGCGCGCGAGTTGATCGACACGGCCCTGCGGCTTGAGGGCCTGACGCGCCACGACAGCGTCCACGCGGCGGCGATTGTGATTGCCGCCGACCCCTTGATCAAGCACACGCCGCTGCAAAAAGCCGACGACGGGGTCGGCCTGGTGACGCAGTATCCCGCCGGGATGCTGGAAAAGATCGGCCTGCTGAAGATGGACTTTTTGGGGCTGGCGAACCTGTCCATCCTCGCGCGGGCGGTGCGCAATGTCAAAAAGAGCCGCGACATTGACATCAATGTGCTGAAGCTGCCCCTCGACGACAAAAAGACCTACGACCTGCTGGGGCGCGGCGAATGCTCGGGCGTGTTTCAGCTCGAAGGCGGGCAGATGCGCCGCTATATCGCCGAGCTGCGCCCGAACAATGTCGGTGAGGTAGCGGCGATGGTCGCGCTTTATCGCCCCGGCCCGATGGCGCAAATACCCCAATATATCAAGTCCAAACTGGGTATGATGAAGATACAATATCCACATCCCGCCCTGGAACCCATCCTCAAAGAGACGTATGGGATTATTGTCTACCAGGACCAAGTCTTGCGGATCGTGCAGGCCATCGCGGGCTTTTCGCTGGGGCAGGCCGACATCCTGCGCAAAGCGATGGGCAAGAAAAGCCTGAAGGAAATGGTGCAGCAGCGCGAGAACTTCCTCGCCGGAGCCGCCAAAAAAGGCGTGGTAGACGAGGCCACAGCGGTACAGTTGTTTAATCTTATAGAGCCGTTCGCCGGGTATGCGTTTAACAAAGCCCATGCGTTCTGCTACGCGATGGTGGCATACCAAACGGCGTACCTGAAGGCAAACTATCCGGTGGAGTATTTCGCCGCGCTGATGGCGACGCAGGCTGACGATACCGACAAGCTGGTCAACTTCATTGAAGACGCCCGCCGCACGTACTTAGAGGAATACGGACAGCGGATCGAAATCCTGCCGCCGGATGTGAACTTCAGTGATGCCGACTTCACCGGCGAAGGGCCGACCATCCGCTTCGGCCTCTTGGCGATCAAGAACGTGGGGAAAGCCCCGATTGAGGCCGTGCTGGCCGCCCGCGCCGACGGCGGGGCCTTCGGGTCGCTGCACGACTTTTGCGCCCGCGCTCATGCGCGGGGCCTGACCAGCAAAGGCGCTTTGGAGACGCTGATTAAAGCGGGCGCGCTCGCCAGCATCGAGCCTAACCGGGCACGCCTGCTGGCGGGCCTGGAGGGGGCTATGAACAGCGCGGCCACCACGGCGCGGGACAAAAAAAGCGGCCAGGTGTCCATGTTCGGCGATGACGACGCCGACGAAGGGCTGGCGCATATCGCGCCGCCCCTGCCCGATGTGCCCGAAATGGCGGCGGGGGAAAAGACCGCCTTAGAGAAAGAGCTTTTGGGCCTGTATCTCAGCGACCACCCTCTCGACCAGTATGCCGCTCGGCTCGCCAGTGTCGTGACGCACTCCCTGGAAGACTGCCGCAATGCCAGCGACCGGGAACCCATCGTGGTCGCGGGCGTGCTGACCAATGTCCGGCCTTATTATACCAAAGCTGAAAATAAGCAGATGTACTTTTTGACGCTGGAAGACAAGACGGGCACTATCAGCGTCACACTGTTCCCCCGCGCGGCGGCAGAGCTTGACAAAGTGCCGGAAAAGGACAGCGTGGTGGTCGTGACCGGGCGCACCTCGCACCGCGACCGCATCAGCCGGGGAGGCGACGATGAAAGCAGCGCCGCCGCCAGCGTTGAAATCGCGGCGGATAAGATTCAATCCGTGGTAGGGGCGGGCACGATTCTGAATACCAACAAGACCGACAAAGACGACAAACCGGCGTTTTCCTGCCTGCACATCCGCTTGGACGCCACCATGCACGACAAAGTGCGCGCTTTGCAGCAGTCTTTGTCCCGCTACAAAATGGCGGGCGGCAGCCGCCTTGAGCTGCACATCAGCGACGGCCTGCGCCGCAGCCGCGTCCAGCCCAGCCTGACCGTAGAGCCTGACGAACGCGTCGTCAGCTACCTGCGCTCATTTCTCGGCAGCCCCCAGGCCGTGTGGACCGAGTGACACCGCACATCTGACAGCCCTACAGGCTCACTTTCCCCGGTCGGCGAGCAGCAGGGCAACGAGGGCCAGCGCGACCTGGGGCAGGGGACTTTCCACACGCGCGCCGTGCCCGACATACCACGGCGTGCTTTTGTTGTGCGTGGGGAAAAACGTTTTGTCTTCCGGCACAACGCCCAAAACAGCCAGGGCATTCTCGCCATCGGGCAGCACGCCGCCCACGGCCCCCAGCACCTGCGGCGACTTGACCCCGTAGCGCAGTCCCAAATACGCAAACATCGCCAGGGCCAGCGGCGCTTCAATCTTCAGCTCGTAGTCTCTATGAGGCACCAGATCGCACAGCAAATGCGACGCGATCCCGCCCGCCACGGCCCCAGCGGGCTTTCCGATCCCCGTCCCCACCATCGCGCCGACTGCGGCGTGTACCCAGACCATCATACGCGTAGGTTCTCTTTAGCTTCTTGTGCCGCACATTTTTTGATACAGGGCCGCGACTTTGGCGACATAGCGGCGCGTTTCGCGGTACGGCGGCACGCCATGATAGCGGCGCACCGCGCCCGGCCCCGCATTGTAGGCGGCCATTGTCAGCGCGATCTGGCCGAGCGGAATCATTCCCGCATGGGCCGGAGCACCCCCATACGTGTCCAGGTGTCCGCGCAGCAGGCGCACCGATGCGCCGATGTTCTGGACAGGGTCATAAGGGTCGGTGACGCCCAAACCCCGCGCCGTGCCGGGCATGAGCTGCCCTAGTCCCGCCGCGCCCGTGCGCGAGGTGGAATGGATGTCAAAGCCCGATTCGCAGATAATCATCGCCATAATCAGCCGGGGGTCCACATCGTTGCGGTCGCTGAAGTAAAGAATGCTGCTGGTGATCTTGTCCACATCACCGGGCGACAGGCGCGGGTTCATGCTGCGCACGGCCTGCCAATACGGCGCGTAAATCTGACGCGCCCGCGCCGACAGGCCAGCGGGGACAGCGACCTCAGCGCTCGCCATGCGCGCGGCTTCTTCGCCAAAACGACGCGTGTTTTGCGGCATCCTGAGTGAAGACGCGCCGCGCGAGGGCAGACTGACGCGGGTTTCTCCCCGGCGCTCCCACGCGGACAGCTCGGGTTCGGGCGCGGCGGCCAGCAGCGAGAGCCGGGGCGACGAAAAGCCTGCCCCGCCTGCATCCACGCGCACCAGGGCGCGCACGGTCTGCCCCGATGCCAGCCACGCCCCCTCGCCCGCTCCGGACGGTATGCGCGCGGCGAGCGAAAGCGTGCCGAGCGAAAGCAAGACCGTGCGGACATTATCGGCGGTGACAAAGCCGCCCACCTGCGCGGACACCTCGAAAGTCCGGCCTGCGTAGCTTGCGGGGTCGGCCTGCGCGGACGCTATCTGCCCCATCGGCAGCAGGGCCGCCCCCAGGCTGCGCCGCACTTGCAGAAAGTGCGAAACCGATCCCTGCGCCCGTGCCGTCGGGGGCAGCGCCAGAACAAACAGCGCGCACAGCGTCCACACCGTGCGCCGCAAACAATTTCTCATCATAATCAGCCTCAATTGCCTGGGTGAAACCGCAGAAAGCAGCAATTAATGATAACATAGTCGGCGGGCCATGTCAAGAAAGACAGAGCGCGCGGCGTCGGGGCGGCCCTGCCGTTGTTTTGCCGTTGCCACGGTGTTTCATACGCGTACCGACGACGGAAGGTTTTGCTGTGTCGTCGGTACAGGCTTGGTACGCGGGGGCAACGCGTACACAAGCCCGGCAGGACAGGGGCACAGTGAAAGTCTTTGCAGCGTTTGCGCAGAGGGCATGGCAGGTGAGCATTGTTGACAAGAAGTGACAATTGGGATATACTGCACCCATAAACGCGCGCCGTGCCGCGCAGAAACACGCGCAGCATCGACAAGAAGCACGCGTATTGACGCGCAGAAACACGCGCGCTGCGGACAATGAGGCCCTGCTCTGCCTGCCCCCGATGCAGGCAATAAGCCGCCACGGAGAGAGAGATCACGCCTGAATGGAGTCTGAATCCCGAGACTTGTTGACCGTAGAACAGGCCGCGCAATACTTGCAGCTGAGCCAGTCCAGCATTCGCTCCTACATTCGGCAGGGCAAGCTGAACGCGTTCCGCATCGCAGGCAAGCGCAAGGTCTTAATTCCCCGCACCGAATTATTGAAGCTGCTGGAACCGGCCCGCGCCCGTGACCTTGACGTGCTGGAAGCTGGGGGCGAGGACGATGAAACGGCGGCCTAGCCGGCAGCCTGCCCCTAGTGCCGAATAAAACCAGCCCTGGAAGTGAATAAAATCAGTTCGCGGGGCGTATAAAGCTGGTTTGGCGGGCGTATAAAAGAGGGTGTATGACGGTGAGTGCACCGGCGGCGAGGGAGCCGCAGACTGTGACCATCAGGCCGCCGAGGGGCAAGGTTCACCTGGGCGACGAGCTGGCTGAATTGTGGCGCTTTCGGCACCTGGTGCGGACTTTGGTGGAGCGCGACCTGCGCATTCGCTACAAAAACTCGGTTTTGGGCGTGGCCTGGACGATGGTCAACCCGCTGATCCAGGTGTTCGTGCTGACGGTCGCCATCGGCTTTATCCTGGGCGCGGGGCCGAGCAATCTGAGCGCATACATCTTCTGTGCGACTTTGCCGTGGACGTTTTTCCAGAGCGCCGTGCTGGATTCGTCCACGACCGTGCTTGTCAAGCTGCCCCTGCTCAAAAAGGTGTACTTTCCCCGCGAAATCCCGATTATCGCATCTGTTTGCCAGAACTTTGTGCAACTGGGCATTTCTCTGCTTGTGTTTGTGCTGTATCGCTGGGTGGTCAGCCCGCTTTTCGTGCCGTGGCCGGGCGGGCCGCCCCGCGAAATCCTGTGGCTGCCGGTGGTGGTGGCGCAATTGTTCCTGCTGACATTGGGGATTAGCTTTTTTGTGGGCGCGGCCAATGTGTTTTACGAAGACGTGAAGTTTATCGTGTCTGCGGGCATGACGTTTTTGTTCTACCTCGTGCCAATCATTTATTTCGCCGAAAACATCTTCTACTCGCCGCGCATCCCTGCTCGCTGGCACTGGCTGGCGTACCATCTATACCTGCTGAACCCGCTGGCGTGGATTGTGACGGCGTTCCGGCAGATGTTCTTCACGCGGGCCGTTGTTTCCGCGCGCGGCGCGGCGCACCCGGTTCTGAGCGCGCCGTTTGACGTGCGTTATTTCGCGATTACGGCCCTGCTGTCCGTGGGGATTTGCCTGGCGGGGTATTCTTACTTTAATGCCTGCAAGTGGCGGTTCACGGAAAGGCCCTGAGCGTGCTCGCTGCGCAAACATTGCCCGCGATTGAGGCGGACAACTTAACCAAGGAGTTTCGGGTTTACCACCGCAATTACGGCTCGCTGAAAAGCCAGGCGGCTGGCTGGGCACGTTCGCTGGCAAGGCGCGAGGGCGCAGGCAGATTTGAAACCCGGCGCGTGCTGGACGGCGTTTCGGTGACGATTGCGCCGGGCGAGACGGTGGCCTTGATTGGGCGCAACGGGTCGGGGAAAAGCACGCTGCTGTCTATTTTGTCGCGCGTGTACCTGCCGACATCAGGCACGGCAACCGTCCGGGGGCGCATGATGAGCCTGCTGGAACTGGGCACGGGCTTCGACCCGGACCTGACGGGGACGGAAAATGTCTTCTTCAATGGAATTATCCTGGGCCTGAGCAAACCCGAAGTGGCGCGGCGCTACGAGGCCATTTTAGATTTCGCCGAGCTTGGCCCGGCCACCATGGACCTGCCGGTGCGGATGTATTCGTCAGGCATGCAGCTCCGGCTGGGCTTTGCGATAGCGGTGCATCTGGACGCGGACGTTTTGCTGCTGGACGAAGGGCTGGCCGTGGGCGACGAGGGCTTTCAGGAAAAGTGCTTTGCCAAGATTGAGGAGTTTCAAGAACAGGGCAAAACCATTTTGATGGTAACGCATGAGCTGGACCACATTGAGCGTCTGGCCCGGCGCGTGCTATGGCTGGACGGCGGCCGCATCGTGCGCGACGGCGGCGTGGACAGCGTTCTCACAGACTACCGCCGCGCGTTCTCTCCTGCGCCGGTCGCTTGACTTCATGGAAAGAAGAGGGCGGGCATGAAAGCCGTCATTCTGGCCGGCGGGTACGGCACGCGCCTGAGCGAAGAAACATCTGTGCGTCCCAAGCCGATGGTGGAAGTCGGCGGGCGTCCTATCCTGTGGCACATTCTCAAAACGTACTCGGCGCATGGCGTCCATGACTTTGTAATCTGCTGCGGCTACAAAGGGTACGTCATCAAAGAGTACTTTGCCAATTACTTTCTGCACATGTCCGACGTTACTTTTGATATGCGCACCAACCGCATGCAAGTGCATCACAAGCACGCCGAACCCTGGCAGGTCACGGTCGTGGATACAGGGGAGGACACGCGCACCGGCGGGCGATTGAAGCGGGTACAGGACTATCTAGGCACGGAAACCTTCTGCTTCACCTACGGCGACGGCCTGAGCGATGTCAACATCACCGAGCTGATCGCGTTCCACCGCCGGGAGAAACTTTGGG
>JAABUZ0100010855.1_pt1 | contig 10027 bp, 11 predicted proteins | sample 5562091 | NCBI WGS metagenome assembly JAABUZ01 (sample SAMN12813069, study PRJNA571459) | rock metagenome | isolation source: Antarctica rocks | place: Antarctica: Victoria Land, Linnaeus Terrace sud | collected 2015-12-21 | reverse complement strand
TACGCCGCAAGGATCAGGCCTGGCGCGCTGCGCGCGTCCTTGCACCGCGCTCGGGCCCTGCCGTTGTCGGGTGCGTCAACCACCCACACAGCGAAAGGAGCACCGAAATGGCCCTGGCACAGAAACCCGACATCCTCGACCAACTCCGCGAGGGGATCGAATCCCTGACAACCTCGGAGCAGTGGACCCGGTACCTCTCCGTGATGCGCCGCTTTCACAACTACTCCGCGAACAACCAACTGCTGATCGCCTTCCAGAGGCCCGAAGCCACCCACGTTGCCGGATACCGCCGCTGGCAGCAGCTCGGCCGGCAGGTGCGCAAGGGCAGCGCGGGTATCGCCATCCTGGCTCCGGTTGCCAACCGCATCAAGCGCGAGGACGACAACGGCGAAGAACTTGAACCCCTCCGGGTCGTCCGAGCGTTCCGTACCGCCTGGATCTTCGACGTCGCCGACACCGACGGAGATCCGCTGCCCGAAATCTGCACACGCCTCCTTGGAGATGGCCCGGTCGATGCCTTCTGCAAGCTCCAGGCCGTCGCTGGCTCCATGGACTTCTCGGTGGACGTCACGCATATCCCCGGCGAGATCAACGGCTTTTGCGACCACACGAATCACCGCATAGTGGTCGATGGGCGCCTGTCCCCGGCACAGGGAATCAAGACGCTGGCCCACGAGCTGGGGCATGCCTTCCTGCACAACCCTGAGCGCAAGCCGGCGGACATGGGTCGCGACCTGTGCGAGCTGGAAGCCGAATCGGTTGCCTACGTGGTGTGCCACGAGCTGGAGATCGACAGCAGCGAGTACAGCTTCGGCTACATCGCCCACTGGTCCGGTGGTGGGGACGCTGCCTGCAAGGCGATCACCGCGAGTGCCCAGCGGATCAACCAGGCTGCACGCGCTATCCTCGACGCGCTGGAGCCCATGGCGGCGCTGCCGGCTGAGGAGGAGGTGGCGTGACCCGAGATACCCGCAGCGGGGGTGGCCTTCGGGCCGCCCCTTCCATCCCTCACAAGGAGTTCGAGTACATCGTCGAGCAATCCCTGCGGTCGCACCCGTGGGTCCGCGCCCAGATGGAGGAGGTGCCTTCGATCGCTGCGGCTGCCCGGATCGCCGAAACGGCCCCGGCTGGTATTGCCACACCGAGAAATGCGCTCTCAGTGGCTACAAGGTCGCTGACCTCAACGACCGTGGCTGGAGTGCCGATACGTTCTTCCAGGGCGGACGCGGCATCGCCGTCACCCGGACGCCGACCCTTGGAGAGATCGCCCGCACCGTCGCCAAGTACGGCAAGGCGCACGGCGTCCCGTATCGTGGCGCCAGGTGGCCGAGTACGTGCCCCATCGCCCCGTGCAGGCGAGCTTGTTCTAATGGACTGGTCTCAGCTCAAGGCGTTGCTGGACGCGCGCTGTGTCCCCTGTCCGCCAGCGCAATCAATCCGGTGAGCACCGGCGAATGCGTGACCGCGAGAGTGAGGAGAGGGAGTGTCAGGCGGGACATCTGGGAACCGCAGTTTCCAGCATGGGGCGAGGTAGACCGGGACTTCTTGCTCCCCTTCTTCAGGGGTATCGCATCACACCTCCCCTGCTGGCCGAAACGTTCGCGTGGATGGACCTCTTTTACCTGCAAAAGAATCTCGCCGTCAAGCACTGAAACTCCCTTGACTCTCCCCGTTGGTCAGGCCTCAAGCTTGGTGCCAGGAGGGAGAGATGGGAGATCTCGTCACCATCGGCCACTTCTCGGAGCTCACTGGGCTGACCATCAAGGCATTGCGCCTCTACGACAGGCTCGGCCTGCTCCACCCGACCGTCGTCGACTTCTCCTCTGGTTACCGTTACTACAGCTCGGATCAAGTCTCCATCGCCAAGCGCATCCGTCTCTTGCGGGACCTGGATATGCCGCTTGAGGAGATTCGTGCTCTGCTCGCCGAGCACCGCCCGGGGGCAGTCCAGCAGCAGTTGGCTCGCCACCGGCGGTGGATCGAGAACCGGATCGCCAGCTACCAGGACGCATGGACGCTGCTACAGACGCTCGACGACTGGGCGACAAGCGTCGACAGAGAGGAATCAGTCGGGGGTGCCACCGGAGAGCACCAGTGTTCCTTCTGCGGAAAGAGGAACCGAGAGGTCCGCCGGATGATCGCGGGACGAGGTGGTGCCATCATTTGCAATGAGTGCGTGGGACAGTGCAACCGCATTGTGGCCGAGGAGGAAGGCGTGTCCCGGGATGAGGAAACGCGCTAAGTGAAAGGACGTGTGGTGATTCCAGTTCGTATCTCCCAGTTGCTCATCAATCGCAACTTTGCGTTGCTCTGGATGGGGCGCTCGATCTCCAACTTCGGCGACTCTATCTTTGACACGACGCTGGTTCTCTGGATTGCCACTCGTCTTGCCTACGGTCAAACCTGGGCGCCGCTCGCCGTGAGCGGGATCTTCCTTGCGATCTCCTTCCCGACCTTCATCATCGGCCCTGTCGCCGGTGTCTTCGCCGATCGGTGGGACAAGCGTCTCACCATGCTGACCACGGATGCCCTGCGCGCCCTGCTCATCGTGGTCCTCGCACTGACAACAGTCCTGCCGATTCCCGTGCTAGCAGGTGGATACCTCCCTGTTCGAGCACAGCTTGCCGGGATCTACGCCGTTGTCCTTCTTGCTACTATCTGCGCTCTGTTCTTCAGTCCATCACGTCTTGCCCTTATCCGAGATCTAGTGGATGAACCTGACCGTGCGCGTGCGAGCAGTTTATTGCAGGTCACGGATAGCGTCGCGCGGTTGGCCGGTCCGGCCGTCGCTGCTCCCCTCTTCTACCTTTTTGGGGTCCAGTGGGCCCTCATCGCCAACGCCCTTTCGTTCGTCGTCTCGTTTCTTGCTCTCCTTGCAATTCAGGCGCCTCCGCCAGCCCGGAGTGTTGCACTGGGGGAGGTCGGCAGCGTCCTACGCGAGCTGGCAGACGGCTTCCGTTTCTTCTTGGGTAATCGCGTGCTCGTGACCATCGTCATTTCTGTCATGCTCGCCATGCTCGGCTTTGGTGCTCTCAATGCCCTCAACGTTTTCTTCCTGACACAGAACCTTCATGCGCGGGTTACCCTGTACGGCCTCCTGAGTTCAGCCCTGGGGTTTGGGGCGGTAGTTGGTGCAGCGCTTGCTGGTGTATTGGCACACCGCCTCGGGGTAGCACGTCTATTCTGGTTGTCCATGATGGGTATGGGCACGTTGGTAGTGATTTACTCCCGTCTCACTATGTTCCTACCAGCCGTCGCTGTGCTCTTCCTCCTCGGCATCGTCAATGATGCGACTGAGGTAGCGATCGGACCGATGATGCTACAGGCGACGCCGCGCGAGCTCATTGGGCGAGTCAGCGCAGTGATGCTGCCAGCGGCGTATCTTGCGTCGATGTTCTCGACCAGCCTGGCGGCGTTTCTTGACAGCACCGTCCTGCGAGGTCTGCACCTTAATTTGCTCGGTATCTCGTGGGGGCAGACGGACACTATTTTTACTGGCGCGGGCCTCCTGACTCTTGGGGGTGGCATCTATGCGGCCATAGCCCTGGGTGGAGTTGAGTTGGGCCAAGAGAAGGCGCTGGGAGACGAGCGAGAAAGAGGACAGGGAGGTGCTGCATGAGACAGAACGCACGTCCGCTAACCGTCGCCCTGACCATCCCCTTCCGTGCGCGTGGCCAGGGAGGCGAGGTCTTGGTGCGCTACGGGGCAAACGACGACCCGAGACAGTGGGGAATGGATCATCTTGATCTGCCCGTAAAGCTCGATGTAATCCGTGGCTTCCCCGTCCTCCAAGCCGAGATCGCCTACGACGGCCGAGGCTACAGCGCGATGATGGGTTGGATACAGGTCCTCGATATTCAATCTCTGACGTCGGGGAAAGCCTTTCACCTCCTTGATCGCTTTTCGGCCTTCGATGAGACGGACTCGCCCTTCAACACATTCGGGCATCTCCCGACACTCTTCGACGCCCCTGCCCTCGATGCGCTACCGGGATCGATTGTTACATGGCGTGCGGATGCTTTCCTTGCCGTGCTCGGGAACGCGGGATTGACCCGCCGAGTTACCGGCCTCCTCGGATTCCGGTGGGGCTTCGACGTAAAGAATCAGCAGCCGAGCCTAGTCCCGCCTCTACCATTGGACGCTTCTGGCTGGAGTGATGCTCTCCCCTTCCTCACCGAGCAGTGTCCCAACTGGGAGTTTGCCCCTTCGTTCGAGTCTCAATACGAGACGTGAGTCCCGGCGTACGACATGATTTCCCTGTGCTCGGAGCTGTCTAGATGGGTCCTGCAAGCCCTAGGATTGCCCCGACGATACCCCTTCAGTCGGTTGCGGCACCGGAGTGGATGAGCAACGCCGCAGATATCTCAGTCTCCAGCTCGGCTGTCGAGCTGGAGGTGCCCGTGTTCGATGCAGGCGCGGAGCCGGGAGGGAAGGCCCATGTCAGCATTGTCTCGCTTATACTGCATTCGCTGGTACACGATCACTCGTCGTCCCTGCTTCGCCTGATCAATCACGTCCCCTGTGGTCGTGTAACTAGGAGGGCTGGAGCCCCCGCACTTGCACCCATTACTCGTGATGCGTCAACAATGGCCTTAACGCAGAAAGACCACCCACCCAGGAGGGCCGGCGGTCTCCCTATGCACAACGATCCTACCGGTCCTCCGCCAATCGCGTCAAGGAGGACACCGTGTCATCAGACGCCGAGGACTTCCAGTTTCGGCCGCTTACCGCGCCCCGCTACACCCAGATCCCCGACATCCTGATCGACGAGTGGGCGCCTCATCTCTCCCCGGCCGAGCTTCGAGTGGTGCTCTATGTCGCCCGCCGCACCTTTGGCTTTCACAAGGAGCGGGACGCCATCAGTCTCTCCCAACTGTGCAACGGCATCACGGCCCACGACGGGCGCCGGCTGGACTACGGGACGGGCCTCTCCCGCAAGGGCGTCATCAGCGCGTGCGCCTCTCTCAGTGCCAAGGGACTGCTCTCCATCAGCAAGCAGCGGACCCCCGACGGGGACAACGAAATCAACATCTACACGCTGATCGTCCGGGACATGGGGGTAGTTACCGCAGGTAACCACCCTAGTTACCTAACTACACCACCCCTAGTTACCGCAGGTAACCCACAAGAGACAGTATCAAAAGACAGTACACAAGAGAGAGTCCCTTTCGAAAGGCCGCCCGCCCTTGAAGAAAATCAGGGCCACTGGAAAGACGCTCCCGGATGGTGCCTGAATTTCGCCCGTGACTTCTCCACCGAGTTTGGTGATGCGGCCAACCAGGGCTCAAACACCACCCGCATCTGGCGCCTCTGGCAGCAGAGCGGCCTCCCTGACGTGCAGTTCTCACCGCTGCTCTACGCGGCCCGGACGATTACCCATGAGCAGCCGTTCACCGGCAAGCCGACCGGGGAGCACGACTACTACGGAATGGAGCGGCAGAACCAGATGGCGTACTACTTCCGCGTGCTCGAAGACCTCGTCAGCGAGGCGACCGGCAACCCGCATCAGGACCACCCGATGCATGACATCACCCGGGACCGGCTGGAGCAGATCCGCGAACAGAGCGGCTGACCCCTTCACCGCCCCCTTCACCGCCCCCTTCAATCACCCCCACATCTCGCGTGCAGAGACCAGTGCAGGGGCTCCGGGCACCCGTTTCTACCCACCCACCCGGTATTTGCACCTCACGTCCCCCTTCGTCGCGCGCCTTCTGTGAAGGCCCTCTCCGCCCCGGACCCCACCCCCACAACGTCAATAAATTGAGTGTGTGACTGGGGTCCGGTACCAGGGGGACATGAGGTGCATTGAGGGCGGGTAGAAACTACAGAGGAGAGGTACTACAGTGAAGAAGTACTACAGAGATGTGAGTTAGTGAAATAAGAAAATAAGAAGAAGAAAGAGAGAAGAAAGAGATGAAGGGGCCGGGTCTGGCGAGGGAGAAAAAGAGAGTGGGAGAGGCCAGTCCGGCGCAGGGTGAGGAGAGAAAAGCGGAGGAGATTGCGGCGGGCTGATATGGCGAGGGGCGGTCGCTGGACTAGGTGGGTGTGACTGCCGGAAAGGTGCTGCTGATGCTGAGGGAGAAGACGGCGAGCCCTGGGTGGCAGGTGACACCGCGGGACGTCGAGCTGTTGGGCTGGATGGGGCGGCATGGCGTGGTGACAGCGGAGCAAGTGGCTCGGCGATGGTTCACCCGTACGAACGGCTCGGTGGGACAGCGGGCGGCGTATGACCGGCTGCGCAAGCTCCAAGAACTCGGGCTGATCTCACGGACGCCGACGTTCTGGAAAGAACCGGCGGTCCTTCGACTGACAACGGTCGGCTGCCAGCTCGCCGGCATCGAGGTACTCCCCGCCCGCCTGGTGCTCCCCGAAGTGCGGCACACCCTGGCCGTCGTGGATCTCATGGAGCGCCTGCTCGTCGAGAACCCCGGCGCTCGGCTCCTCACGGAGCGCGAGCTGCGGGGACAGCGTCACCGGGGACTCCAGGACGGCTCCCGTAAGAGTGGCAAGGGCCGCGTGCCGGACGGGATGCTCCGCCTGGCCGATGGCCTCACCGTCGCCGTGGAACTCGACCTCACCAGCAAACGCACCCGGGACATCGAGCAGATTGTTCGGGCCTACTCGGCGGAACGCATCGAATGGGTCTGGTGGTTCTGCCGCTCGGAGGAGGAGGCGACCCGCGTCCGGCAGGCCGTCCGCAAGGAGCGCGCCGACAACCTCATCGACGTCCAGGTCTGGCAGCCATGAGGGTCCAGTCTCCGACCCTCGACCCCACCTATCTCTCTGCGGCACAGACGGTCCTCGTGCTGTGCGCCGTCGCCGCCATTCTCGACCCCGCGCTGCTGATCGGCGCCGCTGTCGGCTGGTCGATCACCTACCTGTTACCCGGAGCGCGTCGCGCCCGTTGGGCGCTGGCCCTCGCGGCTACCGCCTACGCGACCACGCTCGGCGGTCTCCTGCTCGCCTGGCCGTGGCGGCTTCTGCTCGCTGGTCAACTGACCAACAACGGCGCGGCCTCCCTCGTGCTTCACGCGGACCTGACGGCCGCGATCATCGCGGAGGCGCTCTGCGGCCTCCTGCTGTATCAGGTCGCCACGAGCGCGGCAGGGGTGATCGACCGCGGCATCGAGGCGCAATTCCGGCGGGAGATCAAGCGCCGGGACGACCAGCGCGAGGCAGTCCACGGGGAGCCGTTGGCCGCTGACCCCCGACCCCATGTTCCCGCCGTGATTCGCTTGGGCCTCAACCGCGAGGACCGCAAGCCGTTCGACCTCCACCCCGCTGAACTGGAGCAGCACGTCTTTCTCCCCGGCGCCTCGGGGAGCGGCAAGACCACTACGCTCACCCGTCTGGCGGACGGTGTGCTCGGCCTGGGCTACGGCGTGGTCATCGTCGACTGCAAGGGCGGCAGCCTCAAGAGCGTGGCGCGTGGGCTCGCGCAGCGTCATGGCGTGCCCTTCGCCTGTGTCGACCCGAATGATCCGCACACCCTCGGCTATGACCCCTGCGCCGGGGACGCGTCGGCCGTGACCAACAAGCTCGTGGGCGTCTTCCAGTACGCTGCGGCCGGAGAGATCTACAAGCTCGCCGCCATGCACGTCCTCCCAATCCTGGTACGGGCACTGCTCGCGACCGGCGAGCCGGTTACGCTCGCGGCCCTGCAGGATGCCCTGCTGCCCGCCGGCATGCGCCGCCTTGCTCGTGAGGCGCCGGATCCCTGGCGGGACCGGCTGCACGAGCTTGCCGACAGCAAGGGCGTCGTCGCGGAAGGGCACCTCGGGCTGGCGCTCCGGTTCGGGGCGCTCCTCGAAGGGAAATTCGGCCCGCTGTTCAGCCAGGAGCCGCTCCACTGGGAGGACGCCCTCGCCACGCCAACGGTCACCTACATCGCCCTCCGGGCGACGGCCAGCAGCGAGGACGTGGATCTCATGGGACGGGTGATCGCACAGGATCTCAAACAGGTCTGTGCGGCACGGCTGGAGGCGTTGGATTCCGGGGCCACCCCCTTCCCGGTACTCCTCATCTTTGATGAGTTCGCCGCGCTGCACGAGGCGGAGCAGATCGTGGATCTCCTGCTCCAGGCCCGGCAGGCGCTCATGCCCACGGTGATCTCCACCCAGTACCTCCCCGAAGCCGTCCCGATCCGTGAGGCGTGCCTCGGCGCCGGCCTGCTGATCGTCCACCGGGTGACCTCGGCCTCGGCTACGGAACTGTCGGCGCAGTTTGGCACGCATCCTGCATGGGAGCAGACGGTGCAGACCGGTGAGGCAGGTGCAACCGGGATGGGGAGCGCACGGATGGTTGATCTCTACAACGTCCACCCCAACGCCCTCCGAGACATGGGACGAGGCAGGGCCGCAGTCCGCTCGGTGATGACTGACCGCCGCGCCATCGTCGAGGTGTACCGGACGGACGTGTGATGAAGTCAGCGGATCGCACATGGATTCGCGCTGGCATCGCACGGCACCCCGTGGCCGTGGCGGTCTCACTGCTCATGTCGTGGACGCTTGCATGGGTCGCTCTCTGGATTTGGACGTTCTTTGCCGGCACGGGCGTCATTTTCGCCACCATCGAGGCAATCACCGGGCGTCCGCTCGGCGTCGCCGGTGGACTGCTGGGTGGCCTGGGGGCCGGTACCACGGCGATGATCGCGTTCTATCTCTTTATCACCGGCGTTGGCGCCCTCCCCAGTAGCGGGTACGGCACCCCGCTCGCTGTGGCCTTCGGGGCCCTGCTGGCCTTTGCGATCACCGTGGGCGTCATGGCAGCGGAGCCGTGGGTGCTGCGCTTGCGGGGGTATCGCCGCCTCTCCCGCCGGGAGGAGGCCGTCGTCGAACCGATCCTCAATGACCTGGTCCGCCGAATGAACCTCAACTATCTCCCGCTGATGATGATGGCCGACGACGGACGTCCCGCCGCCTGGACCCACTGCCGGCATATCGTCCTGACGACGGGCATGGTGAACGCGGGCATCCCCGACACCGTGGGCCTCAACCGCCAGCGATTGACCGCCGTGCTGGCGCACGAGCTGGCCCATTGGCACGCGGGCGACGGCATTGGAGCCACAGCGGTATGGGCTGCCGCCCTCCCGCTCATGCTGGTCTACACCGTCGCCGCCTGGCTGACGCGTGGCGGAGGACGGCCGGGGATCATCTCCCTGCTCTGCTACATCGTCCTCTGGCCCGCCTTTGTCCTCACCCGCCTGGTGATCGCGCCGATCTATGCATGGGAGGGACGCCGGCAGGAGTACGAGGCGGACGCCAACGCCGTGCAGCTGGGCCTGGGTCCGGCGCTCGCGGAGACGCTGAGCTACATGCAGATGTTCGAGCCTGCACGCACCGGCTGGGCGGAGGTGCTCACCGCCGAGCACCCTCCCACGGAACTCCGTCTCGAAGCACTGGAGGCACAGCCTGGCCGCACTACCAGACGAGAGGCCCCCCAAACGCCACCAGCCGATCCTCCGCCCGACAAGCGGTCCGAGCCACGGACAGCGGAGCCGCACCGCGGCGCTGTCCCGCAGCGAGGCTTGCGCGGCATCCAGGCGACACCACGCCGCGGCGTATTTCCTGACGATCCCCCGACCCGACCGGACGACATCTGGACCCCGCACTGGCGCCCGCCGACGCCCAAGCCGCCGCCGGACGACGAGGAGATGCCGTACTGACGGGATGAAGGAGCCGCGACAAGTCGCGCCTCCGAGGATCTGAAAGGTCGTCCCTCCGCTACGAGTGCAGGCCCTCTGGGGCCAGCCCTCGAACTACGGGCCGGGTCACCCGCCGCCGTCCGACGGCGCCGATGACGCATCCATCTGAGGAGGGAGCGGTGGCCCGCTCCCTCGCTCGGGCTCGCCTCACCCACCGGTGTGGCTTGCCCTCCTGTGCGCGGCGACGACTCATCGGGGGCGAGTGGGGCCCTCCTCCAGGTTGGTGCAACTCACGGAGCCTGTCAGACGGGGTTACTGACTCCAACCCCCTTCGGGGGTCCGGCTTCGCCTTTCCGCCAGAAACCCCGCCCGACTTGGGCGGCT
>JAABUZ0100010853.1_pt1 | contig 10029 bp, 9 predicted proteins | sample 5562091 | NCBI WGS metagenome assembly JAABUZ01 (sample SAMN12813069, study PRJNA571459) | rock metagenome | isolation source: Antarctica rocks | place: Antarctica: Victoria Land, Linnaeus Terrace sud | collected 2015-12-21 | reverse complement strand
AAAGCGGCGCTCGTCGAAGGTGGCGATCGCACTCGTCTCGAGGCGAGCCGCGAGGGCGAGCAGGGATGCGTCGGCCAGGCCGACGCCGAGGTCGGCGTACCGTTCCGCGACCTCGACGCACGCCTGCTCGGCGCCGATCCACCAGTGCACCTCGTAGGCACCGGCGGCCAGATCGCGGCGAAGCGCCGCCCGCGCCGTCGCACCGGCGCGAACGCCGACGAGGTGATCGATCTCGGCGAGGACGAGGGGAGTGGTCGCCAGATCGTCCTCGACGCCCTCGTACCAACCGACCGCCTCGCCATGACGCCGGTCGCGGCGGTCGAGCAGCGCGTAGATAACCGACGTGTCGATGACGATCATGCGCGGCCGAAGCCGCTGTGCCGCAGGTGGCGATCGACATCGTCGGCCCACCGGACCTTCTCCCACGCCGATCGCCGAGATGCGCACGCGCGGTACGTCGGCGACGGCTCGCTCCAGACTGCGCCGAATGACCTCGGCCTTGCTGACGCCACGCGCCTAGGCAAGGCGGGCCAGCGCCCGATCGAGCTCTGGTTCGAGGTAGAGGCTCGTCTTCCTCAACTTACGTAGGTACCACCCGTTGGTCTTGCATCGACTGGACCTGCCCAGCAAGGTCATGCGAGCTCGTCGGACAGCAGCTCCATCAACAGCCCGTCTCCCCGCGGAGGACAGGATCGTCGGTCATTCCCCCCACCCGGCCCCCAAGCCGGGCTCCTGCGGCACGGCAATGGCGCCGTCGACGGCGTCAAAGCCCTTGGGCATCGCCTCGAAGTGCCCGAGGGTCGCGAGGCCGCAGGGCGGCTCGGGCTTGAGCGCGGCCGCGACGTGCAGCGCCGCGGCGATCCCGACCGGACCGTCGAAGGAGGAGGCGAGATAGGGCTCGGCCCCGGTGGTGCGCACGAGCGCCGCGGCGGCGAGCGTGCGCGCGATCCCGCCACAGCGGGCGAGCTTCAGGCAGACCGCGTCGGCGGCTCCCGAGGCGAGGGCGCCGGGCTCGGCCGCGGTCTCGTCCATGGCCACCCTGACCGGCACGCGCTCGCGCAGCGCCCGCAGAGCCTCCACGCCGTGCACCGGCTCCTCCACGAGCTCGAGGCCGGAGGGGGAGAGGTGGCGCAGCGCGGCCTCGGCCTCCTCCACCGACCACGCGCCGTTGGCGTCGAGCCGGATCGTCATCTGGGCTCCGCCGCCCGCCCGCACCGCGGCCACCCGTCCGGCGTCGTCCCCGATCCCCACCTTGACCTTGACGCAGCCAAAGCCGCCGGCCGCCGCCCGCTCGGCCGCGGCGCTCGCTCCCGCTCGGTCCTCGGCCCCGATCGTCGCGTTGACCGTCACCGCCCACGCGGGGTCCGTGGTGAGCAGCTCGCACACCGGCCGGCCCTCCCGCTGCCCGGCGAGATCCCACAGTGCGAGGTCGATCGCGCTGAGCGCCTGGGGGAGGCGGGCGCGCTCACGGCACGCGTCGAGCAGCGCCGCGCCGCTCCCGCGCACCCCGTCGCGTCCCTCGAGCAGCGGGCGGCAGCGCTCGAGCGCCGCCGCGCAGTCGGCCAGCGCCACGCCGTCGTAGGGCTCGAGCGGCGCCGCCTCTCCGACCCCCTCGAGGCCGTCGTCGGTGCGCAGGCGCACGAGCAGGAGCTCGCGCTCGCGCAGCGTCCCGTAGGCGGTCACGAGCGGAGCGCGAAGGCCCAGCACGACTCGCTCGAGCGAGAGCTTCATCAGCTCAAGAGGACACCGATCGCGAGCAGCGCGCAGAAGACGAGCTGTAGTCGTCCCGTCCCGGCCAGCGCGTCGTTCAGCGCCGGACCGTCGACCCGGTTGCGCACCGCGCGCACCACGGGCGCGGCGAGCGGCAGGGCGAGCCAGGGCAGCAGCAGCCAGGCGCTCAGCGATCCGAAGATCCACGCGAGCGGCGCGAGCAGAAAGGCGCCGTAGATCATCCCGGCGAAGACGGCCCGCATGCGCTCCCGGCCGAGGCGCACCGCGAGCGTGCGCTTACCCGCCCGCCGGTCGGTCTCGAGATCGCGCACGTTGTTGACCACGAGGATCCCCGCCGCGATCAGCCCGACGGGGACTGCGAGCGCGAAGGCCGGCCACGGCAGGTGCTTGGCCTGCACGAAGTAGGAGCCGGCCACGGCGACGAGCCCGAAGAACAGGAACACGAAGGGCTCCCCGAGACCCTCGTAGCCGTAGGGGCGTGGACCCCCCGTGTAGAGCACCCCGGCCAGGATCGAGGCGGCGCCGACGAGCAGGAGCTCCCAACCCGCGACCGCCACGAGGTAGATCCCCGCGAGCACCGCCACCCCAAAGGAGAGCCACGTCGCCCGCAGCACCTGGCGCGGGGGCACGAGGCCGCCGGCGGTCACCCGCACGGGACCGAGCCGGTCCTCGGTGTCCGCGCCGCGCCGCGCGTCGGAGTAGTCGTTGGAGAGGTTGGTCCCGACCTGGATGAAGAGCGCCCCGATGAGCGCGGCGAAGAAGGAGAAGAAGTGGAAGATCCCCTCGGTGCCCGCCAGCGCCGTGCCCACCAGCACGGGCGCGATCGCGGCGGGCAAGGTGCGCGGCCGCGCGGCCACGAGCCAGATGCGCGCGCCGCTCGGTTGCGACGCGGTCGCCGAGACGTCGCTCATCACGGGCGCCTGGGAAAGCGTGAGAAGTCGGGGGCGCGCTTCTCCCGGTAGGCGTCGCGGCCCTCTTTGGCCTCTTCGCTGCCGTAGAAGAGGAGGTTCGTGTCGTGCGCGAGCTGCTGGATCCCCGCCAGGCCATCCTCGGAGGCGTTGAAGCTGGCCTTGAGCAGGCGCAGCGCGAACGGCGAGCGCGCGAGCATCTCACGGCACCAGGCGACGGTCTCCTCCTCCAGGCGCTCGAGCGGGACCACCGCGTTGACGAGCCCCATCGCGAGCGCCTCGGGCGCGTCGTACTGGCGGCAGAGGAACCAGATCTCCTTGGCCTTCTTCTGTCCGATCTGAGCCGCGAGCACCGAGGCGCCGAAACCTCCGTCGAAGGAGCCGACCTTGGGCCCCGTTTGGCCGAAGCGGGCATTCTCCGCAGCGATCGTGAGGTCGCACACCACATGGAGCACGTGGCCGCCGCCGACCGCGTAGCCGGCGACCATGGCGACCACCGGCTTGGGGAGGCGGCGGATCTGGACATGGAGGTCGGTGACGTGAAAGCGTCCGACGGCGCCGGTCTTGCCCGGCTCGGTCTCGTACCCCGAGTCCCCGCGCACGCGCTGGTCGCCGCCCGAGCAGAAGGCCAGCGGCCCCTCGCCGGTGAGGACGATCACCCCGACCGAGGTGTCCTCGCGCGCGCGCTCGAAGGCGTCGGAGAGCTCGATCACCGTCTGGGGGCGAAAGGCGTTGCGCACCTCGGGACGGTCGATGGTGATCTTGGCGATCCCGTCGCCCGAGAGCTCGTAGCGGATGTCGGAGTAGTCGCCGGCGAGAATCCAATCGACAGGCATGCGCGCACACTAGCCTGACGCGGGTGTGGTTCGAGCGCGCCGCGAGGGCGAACCCCGAGCACGCCGCGGTGGAGACTCCCGCCGGTCGGGTTAGCTACGCCGAGCTCAGCGAACGCGCCCAGGGCGCTCGCGCGGCGCTGGCCGAGCGGGGGGTCGAGCCGGGAGATCGCGTGGCGATCGCGTTGCCGCCTGGAGTCGACTTCGCGGTCGCCCTCCATGGCTGCTTCGTGCTCGGCGCGCGGGCGCAGCCGGTGGATCTGCGCTTGAGCCCCGAGGAGCGACGCGCCCGGACCCGCGGCGCGGCGCTCACCGTCGAGGCCCCGCTCCCGCCCGCGCCCGGAGGGCAGGAGCAGGCCGGGCCGACGCTCGCGGGCGGCATCGCCACGGTCATGCACACCTCCGGCACCTCGGCGTCCCCCAAGCGCGTGGACCTCACCTACGCCAACTGGGAGGCCGCCGCGGCGGGCTCCGCGCGGGCGATCGGCCTCGACCCGGGGGAGCGCTGGCTGTGCGCGCTGCCGCTCGCGCACGTGGGCGGCCTCTCGATCCTCATCCGTAGCGCGATCCACGGCACGACGGCCGTCGTGCACGAGCGCTTCGAAGTGCCCGACGTCCTCCGCGCGCTCCGCGAGGACGGCATCACCGTCGTCTCCCTCGTCCCGACCATGCTGGCCAGGCTGCTCGACTCGGGGCTCGAGCGCCCGCCGGCGCTGCGGTGTGCGCTGCTCGGCGGTGCGCCCGCCCCGCCGGCGCTCCTGGAGCGCGCGGCCGCCGCGGGCGTCCCCGTCGCGCAGACCTACGGGTTGACCGAGGCGTGCTCGCAGGTCACGACTTCGCCGCCCGGGGAGGCCGAAACGGCGGGAGCGCCGCTGCCCGGAGTGCGGCTCGAGATCGCCGCCGACGGCGAGATCCTCGTCGCCGGCCCCACCGTGGCGCCCGGAGCGCTCGCCGCCGACGGCCGGCTGCACACCGGCGACCTCGGCCGCCTCGACGAGCGCGGCCGCCTCACCGTCACCGGTCGCAAGGCAGACACGATCGTCTCGGGCGGCGAGAACGTGGCGCCGGCCGAGGTGGAGGCGGCACTGCTCGGCCATCCGTGCGTGGCCGACGCCGGCGTCTACGGGCGCCGCGACCCGGACTGGGGCGAGGCGATCGTCGCCGTCGTGGTCGCGCGCGCGCCGGTGGATGAGGAGGCGCTGCGTGCCTACGTCCGGACGACCCTCGCCTCCTTCAAGGTGCCCAAGGCCATCCGGTTCGCGGAGGCGCTCCCGCGCACAGCGTCGGGCAAGCTGCTGCGCCGCGGGCTGGCAGACTGACCGGCTATGGACCCTTCCGAGGAACGCGCCGGCCAGCGCGAGCGCTGGACGCAGGCCGCCGCCGGCTGGGCGGCTCGTCGTGAGGACTTTCAGCGCTTCGCGATGCCGGTCTCGCGCTGGCTGCTCGACGCGGCCCGGCTGCAGCCGGGCCACCGCGTGCTCGAGCTGGCGTGCGGCCCCGGCGACACCGGCCTGCTCGCGGCCGAGCTGGTGCAGCCCGGCGGCGAGGTGGTGCTCTCCGACGTCGCCGAGCCGATGCTCGAGGCGGGGCAGGCGCGCGCCCGCGAGCTGGGCGTTACCAACGCCTCCTTCAAGTTGATCGACGTGGAGTGGATCGACGAGTCGGCGGCGTCCTTCGACGCGATCCTCTGCCGCTGGGGCTTCATGTTCGCGGCCGACCACGCGGCGGCGTTTCGCGAAGCGCGCCGGGTGCTGCGACCGGGTGGTCGGGTCGCCTTCGCGGCGTGGGACCGGCTCGAGTTGAACCCATGGTCGGCCGAGCTGGGCGCCGAGCTGCTCGAGCAGGGACTCACCGCGCCGTCCGAGCCCGGTGCGCCCGGTCCCTTCGCCCTCGCCGCCCCCGGCCGGCTCCGCAACCTGCTCGACGGCGCCGGATTCGGCGAAGTGCAGGTCACCGCTCTGGACCTCGAGTGGGTCCACGCGAGCTTCGACGCCTACTGGCAGACCACCCGCGACCTCTCCCGGGCGCTTGCCGAGGCGCTCGAGCTCACCGACGAGCGCGGAGGAGCAGCCCTGCGTGACGCCATGAGCGGCCGCCTCGAGAAGTACGCGGCTGCCGAGGGTGCGATCCGGCTGCCGGCCCGGCCGCTGCTGGCGGTCGCCGAGGCCTGACGCGGTTGCCGCCCACTTCTCGACTGCGTAGCTTGTCTCTCGTGCGCGCATCGAGTCGCCGTGCGGCTCTCTTCTGCTTCCTGTTCACGGTCGTGCTCGCCACGCCGGCGTCAGCGGCGACCGTGGAGACGGTCGCCCCGGATGCAAATTCACCCGCACGGGTGCTCAGCTACCGCGCCGCGCCGGGTGAGGTCAATTCGGTCGCGATAAACGTCACGGATCCCACGTCGCCCTCCGGCCCGGACTACTACGGCGGCCCGCCCATCTACGACGTGCGCGATCCGGGCGCGGCGATACAGGCCGGACCGGGTTGTCAGGTGGTCGACGGGGACTCCCACCAAAGGTCGTGTCAGTCCCGAGAAGTAACCGATCTCGCCATCGACCTCGGCGACGGCGACGATCAGCTGACGGTCACCCACGACCCGCCGCGGATGTACGGCCCGCGCTCGTAGCCAGCGGTGGTGACGGGAACGACGTGCTGAGGGGCGATCCCCACTCCGGAGCTCGGAACGATCTCTACGGCGGGGCGGGTAATGACGTGCTGGTGGGAGGAACCTACACCGACGCGCTGTACGGCGGCGGCGGCAACGACCGGCTGGTGGGCGGCGGTTCCAGCGACCTCCTGTGCGGCGGCGAGGCGCAGGCCGGCCAAGACGAGTTCTGGGCCTACGGCCCAGCGCCGGCGTGCGGAACGAGCAATACCGGCGCGGACACGATCGACGGAGGTGACGGAAACGACCGCATACTGGCCGGCGACGGCCGTGACTTCATCCTCGCCGGCGCGGGAAACGACTGGGTGGACGCGGGACCCGGAGACGACACCGTCGACCTCGGCCCGGGCAATGACATGATCACCACGGGCAACGACAGCGACATCATCAACTCCCGTGACGGAGAGTTCGATTCGGTCGGCTGCGGTGGGGACTACCGGCTTCCGAGCCGTACGTCCTACATCCACCGTGACGCTCAAGACGAGCTGGGCCCGCCCGCGGCGTGTAACCAGATCGCCGATCCGCCGGTCCCGCAGATCGACCTGACCGGTGCTACAGCTCCCCTCGGCGGCGATACCGTCTCGCTTCCGCTCGCGTGCCCGAGCGCCGCTCCAGAGGCTTGCGCCGGGTCCCTGACGCTACTGTGGAGCCTTGCGCGAGGCGCGAACGCACGACCAGTGTCCGCGGCTGTGCGTCGTCTGGGCTCCGCGCGCTACCGGGTGTCGCATGGCCACCGGCATCGCTTGCACGTCCGGCGCTCGACCGCCGCCACACGCGCGTTGGCTGGGCGCTCTCGACTGCGGGTCGTCTCGTTGCCGTCACGCGCGACCGGGCGGGCAACCGACGCGAGACGCGACGCACTCTGGTGATCGTTCGCCGTCGCACGGCGCCCCGCTAGCCTCCCGCGCCATGTTCTACGACGACGACGCCGACCTCCGCCTGCTCGACGGCAAGACCGTCGCCATCATCGGCTTCGGCTCTCAGGGCCATGCCCACGCGCTTAACCTCAAGGACTCCGGCGTCGAGGTGGTCGTCGGACTGCGTCCCGACTCGCAGTCGGTCGCCAAGGCCCGCGACGGCGGCCTCGAGGTAACCGACCCCGCCGAGGCGGCCAGCCGCGGCGACGTGGTGATGATGCTCGTCCCCGACGAGCGCCACCACGACATCTGGGAGTCAGAGGTGCGAGACGGCGTCGCGCCCGGAAACCTCCTCCTCTTCGGGCACGGCTTCTCGATCCACTACGGCGAGGTCGAGCCCCCGCCCGAGGTCGACGTGGCGCTCGTGGCGCCCAAGGGGCCGGGCCACCTCGTGCGTCGCCAGTTCCTCGAGGGCTCGGGGGTTCCCGGCCTCGTGGCCGTCGACGTTGACGCCACCGGCCACGCCCGCGAGCTCGCCCTCGCCTACGCCAAGGGGATCGGCTGCACGCGCGGCGGGGTGATCGAGACCACCTTCAAGGACGAGACCGAGACCGATCTCTTCGGGGAGCAGGCCGTGCTTTGCGGCGGGGCCTCCGAGCTCGTGCAGGCCGGCTTCGAGACCCTCGTCGAGGCGGGCTATGACCCGCAGATGGCCTACTTCGAGTGCCTGCACGAGCTCAAGCTGATCGTCGACCTCATGTACGAGAAGGGCCTCGCGGGCATGCGCTACTCGATCTCGAACACCGCGGAGTACGGCGACTACACCCGCGGCAAGCGCGTGGTCACCGACGAGACCCGGGCGGCGATGAAGAAGATCCTTCAGGAGATCCAGTCAGGCGACTTCGCGCGCGAGTGGATCGCCGAGAACCGCGCCGGGCAGGAGAACTTCAAGCGCATGCGGGAGGAGCAGGCCCGCACGCAGGTGGAGTCGACGGGCCAGGAGCTCCGCTCCCACATGGACTGGATCCAGACGGAGTTCTAGCGGCGAGACGACCGGGACGGCGCCGCTCAGCGAGCGGAGCGGCGCCCCGGGTCGTAGTCCGCGGCCTGCACGCGCCCGTCGGCCCCGGTGACGGCCAGCGCGTCGCCGAGTGCGTCGACCGTCACGCCGAAGGCGAACCCCTCGCCGCCACCGTGGAAGCGAGTGACACGCCGTTCGGCTCCGAAAGGTTTGCCGGCGCTCTTCACCCGGGCGACGACGTAGGAGAGCCCGCTCTTCGTACGCGTCGCCCACGCGACCGTGAAGTGGCCGGTGCCTCCCCCGGCCAGCACCGGTTCGCCGGCGGGCTCCCCCGGTCGGGAAAGGATGGTCGCCGGACCGAACCCGTGGCCTGGACGGCGCACCGCCGCGAGGACGTCGCTCTTGTAGGGCCGACCCCACGCCACCACCGCCTCTCCGCGCGCGTCGATGGCCGCCACGGGCACGAGGTAGTTGTTGCTCGGCCCGGCGAGCGTGTGCGGAGGCCCAAAGCCTCCGTCGCGCCCGCGCAGCACGACGGCGATCGACCCGTCGCCATACAACGAGGCGAGCACCGCTTCGCCGGTGGGCGACACGGCGAGGTCTAAGGCTGCGAGATCCTGCGTGGAGCGCGACACGGTGGTCGGGGCGCCGAAGCGGCCGCCCGCCGGGCGCACGGCGACATCTAGAGCCAGCACAGCGCCGGCTCGGGTGAGCCACGCAACGGTGACGTCGCCCCGTGCGTCCATGCCGACCTGGGGATCCCTTCCGGAGCTGCCGGGAATGGTCTCGGGCGCACCGAATCGGCCGCCGGCGCGCCGGATAGAGGCGAGGATCCCTTCCCCGTGGGGGTTCTGGCGCACCCAAGCCACCACGCCATCGCCGTGGCCGTTCATCGCTACGCGCGGACTGTGGTCGGAGTCCGACGACATCGGGGATCCGATCGTCACCGGAGCGCCGAACGACCGCGTCCCCGTCGAGCCCGCGACCGCCACGACGCGCTCGGGGGCGGGCGAGATGGCGTCTCCGCGGGTGCCGACCCCGAGCACCTGTCCCCCGTCGCCGATGGCGACGTCGGCGACGGGCGCGTCCAGAGAGACCGGCGCGGTGAACCGTCCTGTCGCCGGGCGCAGCACGACCTCCGAACCGCCGGTACCGCGCGCCTTGTCTTCACATCCGAAGGAAACGGCGGTGTCGCCGCGGGCGTTCATCGCCGGCAGCGCGCCTCCGCACGTGTAGCGGCTCAAAGGACCGGGAGAGATCTGGCGCGAGGGAAGCCAGCGCGGCGCCCGGGTCACCGCGACGGCGACGGCCGCCCCGCCCAGTGTGAGCGCGACGAGCAACAGGGAGCAGCCCGCCCCGAGCCGGCGGACCCTTCGGCGTCGGGTACGGCGGGCATGAGGCACGGCGATCCTGACGGTCGACGGGAGGGCGGGGAGCCGCCGGAGCGGCGGAGGAAACGCTATCGGCAGCGTCGAATCGGCGCGCCATCGGAGCGAGACCCCCGGGCTTTCTCGTCGTCTCCAAACGGCGGCCCTCCGCCGCGGTGCGCCGGCGGCCCCCCGGACGCCCGCCACGTCGTTTGGCGAGTTGAGGACGCATGCGGTAGCTAACTCGCCAAACGACCGCGGCGCCCCGGTCGCCTGACCGGCCAGACCGTCCGCCGCTATACTCCGGGCCCGCCGCGACTGGCGCCTCGAGGTGGATCACCACCGGGGAGTGGCGGACCGTCACACAACGCCGCGCGCCTGGGCGACCTTCGAGTCACGAGAGGACGTCCCATGCCGCCGAGCACCAACGCGACGCTCGAGATTCCCGCGGACCTGCGCCCGAGTGACGGCCGCTTCGGCTCGGGGCCGTCGAAGGTGCGCACCGAGCAGCTCAAGCGCCTGCTGGCCGCGCGCGCCCTCATGGGCACCTCGCATCGCCAGGAGCCCGTCAAGGCGGTCGTCCGCCTGATCCGCGAAGGCCTCCGTGACCTGTTCTCGCTGCCCGACGGATACGAGGTCGTGCTCGGCAA
>JAABUZ0100010850.1_pt1 | contig 10030 bp, 10 predicted proteins | sample 5562091 | NCBI WGS metagenome assembly JAABUZ01 (sample SAMN12813069, study PRJNA571459) | rock metagenome | isolation source: Antarctica rocks | place: Antarctica: Victoria Land, Linnaeus Terrace sud | collected 2015-12-21 | reverse complement strand
AGGGATCAAGGTCAGCGATGCCCAGCTGGCCGCCGTGAACATCGAACGAGATCAGTTCCATCCAGACTGGAACTACACGATCCATCCCCACCACAAAGACCCAGTAATTATTTCGTAGGCCCTAAGCATTGGATTCGCGCCGATGATTGCGCTACCCCCTAACGTGGATATGGCATGCGATCTCGACGCGTAAGACTTCCGGCCCAGGCGTGGCGCGTAGCGCTGCTTACGCTCAGCCTGGTGCTTGTGCTGGCGCTGGCCGCGGGTGACGCGTTCGCCGTGCAGCTGCCGATCCACCGAACCCGGGCCGGGTGTCGTTTAGGTCGGGCGCCGGCGCCCGTGGCGGTCCCGCCGATCACCGCGCCTCCGGGAACCAAGGCGTCGAACTACCAGTACGCGGTCGCCGAGCGGATCATGTTCGGGCTTTCCGCCACCAGGCAGAGCATCGCGGCCGCGGCGGCTAACCCCTTCTCGAGCAGTGACGACCTGGGAACCCCGCTGACCCCCGCGGAACATCGGCAATTGCTGGCAGCTGACCGATTCGGGCTACATGTCGAGGCGGTCTCGCGAGCGGCCCTCACCGCTCTGCCCGGCTCCTTCGCCGGGGCGTGGTTTGAGTACCCCCACGGGGGGACGATCTACGTTGCCTTTACCTCCCATGCCTGCCCAAGCCAGCGGGTGCGGGAGCGACTGGCTCAGATCGCCGGCGGAAGAACCGTTCCGGTCGCCGCCGCCAGAAACGTCAACGTCACTCGGCTGAACGCGCTGGCGGCCGCCGTGGACCGGGACGTCACCAAGCTCAGCAACAGAAGCGAGATCGATACGCCGGGCGACCGGTTCCTCGTGACCCTGGACCCCTCGAGCGTCCCACAGGCCCAGGCGATCATGAGGGCGCGCTACGGCTCACGAGGGCTCGCTTTCACGAGACTCGCTCCCCCGGCTCAGGCGGCCAACGCGAAAAACGACCTCCCACGGAACGAAGCCCACCCGTCCGCCGGCTGGGATGCCGGGGCTCCGTTCTTGACACAGGCGCACGCGCTGGCCCGAGGCGACTTCGCCGTGGCGTGCGCTCAGTTCTCCAACGTCATCCTTCTTGCCCTTGCCCGCACCCCTGCCGCGGCGCGATGGGTGTGCGTCAGGCAACTGCGATCTTTGCGCCTTGACCAGGTGCAGCGGCGGCGCCTTGCCAGCACCCGGATCGTGACGGTTCGCGTCAAGCGCCACCACGCGCGCGTGGTGATTCAGACCACGCTCTATGGCCTTCACCCACGCGCCACCGGCATCGCGATCCTGGAAGACGGGCGCTGGAAGGTCCTGGAGCCGCCGTCGGGCGCCCACGTCGGCAGCTCGCCCCTGGAGACAATCCCGTCCGGAGGCATGATTCCGACCCTGCACCCCGGGGACACGATCCTCCTGCACCGGCAGGCCTACCACCACGCCGCGCCGGCGATCGGGGACATCGTCGTCTTGCACCCACCCGTAGGGGCCGACACCGGGACGGCGAGATGCGCGACGCGGTCACCGAGGGGCCAGGCGTGCGCCACCGTGAATCGGCGAGAGTCCAAGATGCTGTTCATCGAGAGGATCGTCGCGGGCCCCGGGGACCGAATCTCGATTCGCAACGGTCACGTGATCCGAAACGGCACCCCCGCTTCAGAGAGCTTCATCCAGCCCTGCGACGCCCAAGCGATGGAATGCAGCTTCCCGCGGGCGCTCACCGTCCCGGCCGGCGGCTATTACGTGCTGGGTGACAACCGTGGCAACTCTTATGACAGCCGCTACTGGGGGCCGGTCACGGCGGCATCGATCATCGGTCAAGCCCAGCGCGTAGGCCCGTGAGGCAAGGCCGGGACAGGCGGATCAGCGCAGATCTGCGCGTTGGATCACGCTTTGGGTCAGGAACGTCATCGCATTGCTGGTTGGCGGTGTCGCCGGCGGAAACGTGACCCGGCCGCCCGAGAGACCACCGGGCCGACCACCCGCAGTGGGCTCGGCTCCGACCTCACAGACTTTCCCCTTGTCGCCAACGCGGCACTGGCGCTGGCTGAGCCGTCGGCTCGCGGCTGTCCCGGTCGACGACGATCGTCTGACGGGCAGGGGTTACGACCACGCGGCGTTATCGGCCTTGGCAACGGCGTGAGGGTCCCGAACCGCGGCCAGCTCCGGTCGATCATCCTGATGCTTGCGGCAGCAGGCCGCGCACGATCCGTACACGCTTCAGGGTCAGGGTCAGATGCGGTTCGGTCCTGATCGACCAGCCGGCTTCGGTGAACGCGCGTCCGGTCCCCAGCGTTAGCGTCGCCTCGCGCGCGCCGAGCCGCCGCAAGGGCAAGCGCGTGCCGGCGAGCGGTTGCGCTGAGCCGAGCGGTCCGGGGCATCTCGTTCGGAGCACCGACGGGCCCGCCATCCCACCGAGCGCCGGGAGCGGCGCATTCGGGTAGATCACGGTCAGGGTTCGATGCTGGCCGGCGAGCAATATGGAGCCGGGCGTGAGCCGCGCTGAATCCCGGCAGCCGCCTGAGCCGGTCGCGAGGTCGGCTTGGACCGAGCCGCCAGAGCGCCAGGTGATCTCGCCGAGGGCGTCGACGGCGCCGGGATGTCGCGAGTGGGCAAGCCCAAGCGTGCTCAGCAGATCCGCGTAGGACTGGCGCGAGTCGTGCGCCCCGACGACCAGATCCCCCGTGCCGCTGGCCCGCGGCTGCACGCGGACGGTGCCGGCCTCGCCGCACGAGCCAAGCGGCGCGCACAGCAGCGGATTGGCGTGGCCGCTCAGATCGGCGGTGAGCGCTCCTGAGATGGTTGCCCTGTAGAGCACCTCGACGTAGCGTTGATCGCCCGGGGGCGACGCGAAGCCCGACGCTTGACGACCGCGCCCGAGGTGCAGGACGATCGTCGAGCTGACGGTCCCCGCCAGCCCATGGGCCGCGAAGGCGCGCTCGGCCGTGAGGTCGATCGTCTTCGGAGGGTGGGTCAAGCCGGCGATCGGCAGCCGCGGCACGGGAAGCGAGGAGGAGACGTCGGCCGCCAGCGGACCCGCGCACCTGGTGCTGAGGAGCCCCGGCGCCGCGCCGAGCAGGTCAAGCGCGATCGCGTGGCCTCGCCGCGGCAGCTCCAGCTCCACCGGCGCGCCGACCGCGTCCGAGCAGCGTTCGGGGGCGAGCACCTTCGCCGTCGTGACGGCGCCGACGGAGTTCGACGAGGCACCGGAGTCGAGGCCCAGATACGCCATCGGCGCCGCCCGACGATAGTTCACGATCCCGAGCTCGCCGGCGCGGCCGGGGCGCCAGGAAACGGTGCCACGGTAGCCGCACAGCCTGCGCTGCGCGCAGCCGCTGGCCGCGTCGCCGTGGAAGAAGACCGTCAGCTCACCGTGCAGCGCGACCGGCACCGACGTGCTCGAGGTGGGGGTTCCGAGATCAAGCGCCGGGCCCAGGATCCCCGACTGGGCCGCCGCGGTGCTGCCGGCGGGACAGGCGAGCGCGAGCAACGCCACCGCGATGAATAGGCGTCTCACGGAAACCCCGGAAATCCGGGCAGCACGCTTGTGTTTGCGGTAGTTCCGGCGCGAAGCAGGATGCGGCGAAAGGTGAGCACGAGCGCCCCGCGGCGAGCGCCCGCGTACGCCAGGCCCTCGAACTTACCGGGGTTGCCCAGCGCGACCGTCAGCGTCTTGCGTCCGACCCGCCGCAGCGGAAAGCGCGCCTGCGCGAGCGCGCGGTCGCCGAGGATGTCCGCCCGCGACGGACCCGGGCACCGCGTGCGCACCGATTCGGCTACCGGCACCTCAGGCGGGCTCAGCGATAGCGTCGCCCTGGGATAGTCGGCGCTCAGGACCAGGTCGCGCTGCGAGCGGCTCTGGCCGCACGCGGCACGTCCGGGCCGCATCAGCATCTCGGTCAGCCCGGCGGGCAACGCACCGTCGAAGCTCGTATCCCCCGAGCTGAGTGAACGCGACCGCAGGTCCGCGAGCGCTACCGCCGCCCCAACCCGCTTGGAGACGGTCGCGTAGCCATTGAAGTCGAGCGTGCCGTATCCCGCGTGCGGACGAAAGGTGAGCACGCCGGTGCTCGCGCACGCGTCGAGGGCGTCGCACAGCGGGGGCGGCAGGCCGCGAAAACCCGCGCTCAGCGAGCCCGTGACGCGCGTCAGGCGGTACTCGACCTCGGCGAACTCGTAAAGCTGTGGGTGCTGCGCACGCGCGAGCCGAGCGGGCGGTGGCCGGGACGCCCGCAGCTTGGTGGTCGCGGTCCGGCCAGCGGTGATAGCAGCGGACCTGCGGCCGGGGTCCGCGGCGCCAAACGGGGACGCCGGCGCTCCGCGACGGCCGCGCAGCGTCGAGACCAGCGTCAGCTCAAACGGTCCGGCGGCGAAGCTGGTCGTGGTCGAGAAGTCGTATCCACCGCCGCGAAGGCGCCGCACGGGAAGCTTGGACAGCCCCAGGTCCTGCGCGGTCGGCCCGGCACAGCGGCCACTCGACGGCAGGGCGCTGCCATCGCCGAAACCGCCGGTCTCCACGTGCAGCGGCCCGCCCGGGCCCGACGATAGCGACGCGTCGACCGGCACCAGATCTACGCAGCTACCCGACGGATCATCCTCGACCCTGGCCACGGCCCCCGGGTCACGGAGCATGACCGACACGGACCGGCCGTCCGACTCGGCGACGCTGTCCAACGACGGAACCACCTCGATCGACCCGCTGACACCGCAAAGCCCCGCTGCCGCGCAGCCTCGCGCTGGGTCCGCTCGCCACGTCCAGGTCAGCGAACCGGACAACGTGAGCGACCGCGACGCGCCAGCCGGGACGGCCGGGACGGCGATCACCAGCGAGCCGGCGACGACGAGCGCCAGCAGCCACGGCAGACGCCCACGCCGACTCAAGTGGCCGGCTCCCGCACCGGACCGCGGATATGCACGGGGTTTCCGTCGGGGTCCTCGACGTACGCAACGCGTTCTCCCCAGACCTGGTCGGCCGGCTCGGCCAGAACACTCACGCCGTCCTTTCGAAGCTGCTCGATGAACGCGTCGACGTCGCCGGTCTCCAAGCACAACTCGAACGGGCGCCCGGTGACCGGGCGCTGGGGCTTGCCGTGAAGCCCCGGGAAGTTGGCCCGGCTGAGCCCGATCTTCCCCGCGGCGACGCTCAACGACGCGAATCCAGGCGTGTCCGGGTTCGGGAAGCGGTAAACCTCCCCGAAGCCCAGTGCGTCACGGTAGAAGCGCAGCGAGGCCAGGACATCGTCCACGTACAGGATGGGAAACGACGAACTCACCATCACGAGGGACGCTAACAGGAGCTGCAGCGAGACGGCCCGTGGGAACAACGGAACGAAAAGTGCCGTCACTGTCATCGTCCTGGGGGCTTGGGCGGTTGAGTCCGACCTGTGCGGTTGATTCCGTCGTCGTTGCGAGGTGGCGGTAGATCATGGGGCGGCTGACGCCGAGCTCGGCGGCGATCTGCGCGACGGTGTGCGCACGCGCTTGCCGTCCTGGCCGGTCTCCTCGTACATCTCCCGCGCGAGCTTGACCTGCCGGGGCCCGAGCTTTGGCTTCTGGCCTCCGGTGCGCCCGCGGGCGCGGGCGGCCGCGAGCCCGTCGATGGTCCGCTCGGACATCAGCGCGTGCTCGAACTCGGCGATCGCGCCGATGATCTGAAAGAACAGCCGTCCGGCAGGCGTCGAGGTGTCGATCCCTTGGTCGATCACGACCAGGTCCACGCTCCGGGCCTGTAGGAACCTTGAGAGCTCGATCAGGTGCTCGAGCGAGCGTCCGAGTCGGTCGAGCTTGGTGATCACCAGCTGATCACCCGCCCGGTTTGCTGACAGGAGCGCCTTGTAGAGCTCGGGCCGTCGCGCGAGCTTCCCGGAACGCCGTGTCGATGAAGATCTCATCGCAGTCGGCGGCGCTCAGCGCGTCGTGCTGCGCCTCGGGATTCTGGTTGTGGGTTGAGACCCGTCCGTAGCCGATTCGCATCGGCAGCCCCTGTAGCGCGAACACCCGAGCGCGTTACGTTGCCGCTTACACGGCAACCGTTACAAAACTTCGCCTTGCGGTGCTTGATGGCCGTTTGGTGAGCGTGGCCGTCTCGTGAACGACCGTATACGTGACAAGGAGGCATCAGTGCTGGTCGGCTACATGCGAGTCTCCAAAGCGGACGGGTCCCAGACGGTCGCGCTGCAACGCGACGCGCTGCTCGTCGCCGGCGTCGACGCCGCCCACCTCTATGACGACTACGCGTCCGGACGCCGCGACGATCGCCCCGGTCTCACCTCGTGCCTGAAGGCGCTCCGGGATGGCGACACCCTGGTCGTGTGGAAGCTCGATCGTCTCGGCCGAAACCTCCACCACCTCGTCAACACCGTCCACGACCTAACCGCCCGCGGCGTCGGCCTGAAGGTGCTCACCGGGCAGGGCGCCGCGATCGACACGACCACCCCCGCGGGGAAGCTGGTGTTCGGGATCTTCGCCGCTCTTGCCGAGTTCGAACGCGAGCTCATCTCCGAGCGCACCATCGCCGGCCTGACCTCCGCCCGCGCGCGAGGCCGCAACGGCGGCCGGCCGTACAAGATGACCCCAGCCAAGCTCCGCCTCGCCGAAGCCTCGATGGGACAGCTCGAGACCAAGGTCAGCGATCTCTGTGCAGAGCTCGGGATCACCCGCCAGACCCTGTACCGGCATGTCTCTCCAACTGGAGAGATCCGACCCGACGGGCACAAGCTCCTCGCTGACGGCGGGCGCAAATCACGACCAAAGCCCGTCTGATCGGTTCGCGGGCGAAGAGGATTTCTGCGCTCTCAGACGGGGTGTAATGCTGGGCGGGGTGGTGGACTCATTGCTTGACATGGAGTCGCGTGAGCGCTTTGAGGCGCTGTATTCAGAACATGCCGGACTGGTCCGGGCTTTCGCTCGGCGTCGGGCAAGCGACGGGGATGCGGATGACGTCGTGGCTGAGGTGTTCCTGGCTGCGTGGCGGCGGCTCGATGAGGTCCCGACCGATCCCCTTCCGTGGCTGCTGTCTGTCGCCCGCGGCGTGCTCGCGAACCGTCGACGAGCTGGCGCGAGAGCCAACGCGCTGCAGGGCCGGCTGATCAACGAACAGCTCGCGGGTACGGCACGCCGGGCGGACGCGGGAAGCGATGACGCGGCTGTGCTCCAAGCTCTCGAGTCGCTGACCGACCGTGATCGTGAGCTGCTGCTGCTGATCGCGTGGGACGGTCTTGAGCGCCGTCAGGTCGCGGAACTGCTGGGGCTTACAACGGGAACCGTTGGGGTGCGGCTTCACCGCGCGCGCCGACGGTTCGCTCGCGCGCTCGCTCAGGACGCCCGTCAGCAAGTTGCCGATCCCCAACCTTCAACGGAGGCGTCATGGTGAGTACCGAAGCGATGAAGCGGCTCCGCCGAGCGAACCCAGTTCCCGGCCCGCTGGCACCCCCTCCGATCGGACCGCTGCTCGCTCAGCTGGGCGAACCCTCGGCAGCCGATGTCAGCGCGCCGGACGCGAAGCGTGGGCGTCGTTGGCGTCCCGCTCTCGCGGGCATAGCCACAACGGCGATGATCGTCGTTGCGATCGCTGTCACTGCGGGCGCGCTGATCGCGCTGCACGCCGGCCGCGGCTCTCATCAGCCCGCTGTGCCGAGCACCCCCAGGCTCGGGGCCCTGTCGTCACGGGAGGCGCTGGTCAACACGCTGGGGGTGCTGCGCCGACCGCAGAGCGCCGCGGACCGACGCGTGCGAATCCCGCCGGGGCTCGCTCATCGACAAGACGAGTCGTCCGACGTCCGCCTCGGTCATCCGGACCGATCGCTGATCCGAATCGCCGCAAGGACTCCCTGGGGCAAGAACGTCATCTTCATCCCACTCAAGCCGAACCGAGCGTCGGCGGTCCCACCCCTGCGCCAGGAAAGGCTATTCGTGTTCTACGGGGGAGGAGGCGTCTGCTGCGACACCGCCGAATCGATCCATACCGGCGGCGGGGCCGGAGCCTCGAGCTCGGTGGGGCGGGGACGAATCGGCGTCGTCCTCGTGCTCCCAGACGGAGTGGCCCGCATCAGCATCCTCGCCCACTACGGTCATCCGCTCACACTGACCGCCGCCGTGCACAACAACGTCGCCGCCTTCTACGCCCCCGGACGAGAGCAAGACGGCATGAGGGACACGGTCACGTGGTACGGACCATCCGGGAACGTGGTCAAACGCTTCACCTCCCAAGCCTTCTGAGCGCTCGGCGGGTGGGTCGTACCCGGCCCTCGGGTAGCAACGGGACAGGAACGTACGCCAGGCCTGCCCTACGGCGAAGTCAAGCTCAACATGACCAAGCGCCTCGCGCTCAACATCGCCCAGACCGTCGCCACCAATGCCGAGTCGAGCTGAGTGCCCGGCAGACCAGGACGGCCATCGGCGGACCTCGGCCTACTTGTCACTTGGTGCCGCGTTCCTCAACAGCATCCCGACAGGCGATGCAGCAGGCCCGTACCCGAGTTGGTGAGATCACCGACCGGCGCAGGCTGCTGGTCCCCGTCGATGATGTCGTGCAGGACGTCAATCGCTTCCTGCGCGGCTGGGCGGGCTACTTCCGATACGGAAACTCCGCCCGATCATTTGACAAGATCATGTTCCACAGCGTGGTTCGGATGGCGGGCTTCGTCGCTAAACGACATAAGCGCCGAACCCGCTACGGCTGGCAAATCGTTACCCGCCAGTCGCCAGACCGCCTGGGGCTGATCAACCTCAACGGAATCATCGTCGCGCCACGACCCAATCGGCCGTGGCGCCAGGGACGCTGAATGCCGGCGGTGAAGAACGTTGGTGAGCCGTGTGCGAGAGAACCGCATGCACGGTTCGAGGTGGCGGCGGGAGGAAACCAGGCCAGTCGGGCTCACATAAGTTGCGCGGCCCAGGCGCCTCTCGCCGACCCTACCCATATGCGCCGCGTCGGGCGGTCCAAGCGGAAGCGGTAAGCACCTCGCTCGTACCGGATATTCCTCTCAGGCGGGTTGCTGACCCCGAGAATATGATCCGACCATGTCTCCGAGGTCCAGCAGGAGCCGCGCCTGGCGACGTGTTCTCATCTATTTCGGGCTTGCCGAACTCCAGGCTCCACTGGCTCCACGACGCAAGTCTCGCCTCGTGGCCGCTGTGAACATCATCGTCGCCGCATGTTGGCTTCTGACAGCAGTCTTCAGCTCAGGCTCGATATTCCACTGGCTGCTAGGCATCGCCTTCTTGGTTTTGGCCGCAGGCAACATCTGGCAGGCGCGGACGACAACAAGTTGTAAAGCTAGAAAAGGACCAGATTGCAGGCTGGCTCTCGTATCCCCGGTCATTGACCTAGGCGACGGTCGATCTATCGCGCCAGCAGCGCGGCTCGCCCAGGATGGCTGCGGATGCCGTTGAGTTCAGCATTGGTCCTCGCTCAAGCTGGGGTCGCCGAGCCGAACTCGGCCGCCGTGGGTGCGGGTGACAGGCAGTCGCGGACTCACGGCGGCAAGAAGTCGACAAGACGCCAGATCCGCTCGCCCCAGGTCAGCTTGGGCCGTTGTCGCTCAACGTCCCATTCATCGTGCTCCCGCTGAACGGGCAGATAGAAGTCGCGCTCCTCCCCCCCGGCCCCGAGGTCCGCGTTCAGCTCCTTGGAGCGCCTGTTGGCTTCGTCTTCGGTCACGCTCGATCGCTCCTTCCGTGCCGTGAAATTGCTCGACGACGCCGTGCCCTTGGACGCTCTCGGAGGACGGATTGTGACACGATTTTGTCGTGCTTGTGGCTGTGGACGTGGGCGGTCGTCCTCGCCGATGAGCTGCTCAACCTCACCGATGACGCTGTCGCGTCTGGACCGCGCCGCCGCGCCGACTCTAGGGGCGCTCTCAGAGAGTCGTAGCCGTCCTTGGGGGCTGCTTGAGTCACGTTTTTGGTGCGTCACGAACGCTGAAGGAGGTGTTGTGTAGGAGACATCTTTCATAGGCGGTGCTGTGCGAGAGATGGAGGATCGTCGGCCCTCCAGCGTCGGCCCTCGGGGGTAGGCGCTAAACCGCCCTGA
>JAABUZ0100010846.1_pt1 | contig 10031 bp, 5 predicted proteins | sample 5562091 | NCBI WGS metagenome assembly JAABUZ01 (sample SAMN12813069, study PRJNA571459) | rock metagenome | isolation source: Antarctica rocks | place: Antarctica: Victoria Land, Linnaeus Terrace sud | collected 2015-12-21 | reverse complement strand
GCCGTAGCCCTGCTCCTGGCCACCGCCCTGCTGCTCGCCGTAGCCGTACCCCTGGCCGCCCTGCTCCTGGCCACCCTGGCCGTAGCCCTGCTCCTGGCCACCGCCCTGCTGCTCGCCGTGACCCTGCCGGCTAGAGGTGTCGAAACTGGGCTGCTGGTCGGCGTAGTTTCCCCCGCCGGACTGATAGCCGGCGAACCCTGGTTGCTGTTGGGCGTCGAAGTGCTGCTGGTAGCCCCCGTTCTCCAGCTGCTGGGGGTCGACCCCCAACCCGCTGAGCATCCCGGCGTGCTGCTGGGAGTCGACCTGGCCCATGCCCTGCAACTGCTGGGCGGCTTGCTGATGGTCACCACCGAGCTGACCGACAAGGTTCATAATCGTAGAGGGGTCGAAGTTCACGTCACGCCCTTTCTGTTGTGGTTGCCCGCCCCACCTGTGCCGGCAACGGCATAGGACTACCGCACCTGTCCCTTGCCCGCCCTGAGCCCGGGCGGGGCATGGCTTCGACGGTCCCGACTGCGGCCGCGTGGCGCAGTCAGGCCAGGCTTTTAGCCGCCCGCAGCCCTCAGTGGCCGGATCCTGCTCGACCGGCGCGCCTGCGCTTCCCCGAGCACCATTTGCACAGCCCGGCCTGTCAGTCAATCAACGTGACCCGGACCGGGAGGGACGTCGGCACGCGTTACTGCAACGGGTCCGGAGCCAGGGCGGTGCGTGGCATCCTGACCCAGCTGCCGTCCAGACCGACAAGGGTCGCGCTTGCCTCGTACACCCCATCGACCCGCCACGGCTGCACCCCGTCGCGCACTACCAGGCTGCCAGGCACCGGCAGATGCCCCTCCACACCGGCGGCAGCCACGACCTCGAGCGCGGTACTCACCGCCGCGTCGGCAACCAAGCCGGCGGCATCCTCGGCGTCGGCCTCGTCCGGCACCACCACGTGACGAGCACGGTCACCAACCCCCGCCCAGGTGAGTTCACGACGCTTCCTGCTGCGCCGGTACGGACGCCCGGCGGCCGCGGGCCGGCCCGGAACCGCCCTCAGCCGGCTCGGCTGGCTGTGCTGACTTCGTGTCCGCTGCCTTGGGCGGGGCAGGTAGAGCGGTGCCGAGATGGCGGTAGATCGTCGGCCGGGACACTCCGAAGGTGTCGGCGATCTGTTGCACGGTGTGCTTGCCGTCGTCGTACATCGCCCGGGCCTGCGCGATCCGGGTCGGTGTCATCTTGAACTTCGGGCCGCCGTTGCGGCCGCGGGCCCGGGCCGCAGCGAGCCCGTCGTGGGTGCGTTCGACGATCAGGTCGTGCTCGAACTCGGCGATCGCGGCGAGCATGTGGAAGAACAGCCGGCCACCCGGGGTGGTGGTGTCGATGCCTTGGGACAGCGCCCGCAGCCCGACGTGACGGGCCTGCAGGTCGTCGGCGATCTGCTTGAGGTTGCGCACCGAGCGTCCGAGCCGGTCCAGCTTGGTCACCACCAGGGTGTCGCCGGCGCGCAGGTAACCCAGCGCCTGCTCCAACGCCGGGCGCTTGGCCAGCGTCCCGGACGCGTGATCGATGAAGACTTTCTGGCACCCCGCTGCGGAAAGCGCGTCGGTCTGCGCCTCGGGATGCTGGTCGCGGGTTGAGACCCGGGCGTATCCGATCAGCGGCACCCGAGGACCGTAGCGCAAACGTTCCTTGTGTTACGTAGAACACGGACACGACCCGCGAGACGCTTTTCAGCCTCTTCTCACCTTGATCGCCCCATGTCTTGTAGACGATCGTTCGCGCACTCTTGGCGAGCGGTTGTGCCCAGGCTCTGGGATGTCAAAGGCCGTTTCCCAGCTTCGGCTCGAACCGGTCGAAGGCGTAACGATCGATTTCCTCGCGGATACCGACTGCGACAATGCCGCCGTCCGGGAGTCCCGGACAACCACCTGGGTCGAGCTACGGTGGGCTTCCGGCGTGACCTTCTGACGGCCGCTGCCTACGGAGTTGACTCTTTTCTGTTCGTCCGAGGTGACGAGCCGTCCGAGGAAACCCGCTCGAGTGACCTCACGGTTCGGCGGATGCTCCAAGACGCACACGGCTTCGACGGCGTCTTTCCGGGTGGGGGCACCGCTACCCGACTGGAAGCGGCAGGCCGACTTCCTGCTGGTGCAGATGTCCTTCGATGTTCGAAGCCCTCGTGGCGTGGCGGGCCGGGCTCGACTTCGACGGCCCGGTTTTCGCAGGTGTTCTGGTGCTGGCGAGCAGCAAGATGGCCCGCAACACCACGAGCACGGTAGCGTGTCCCGCCACAGCCCGATAGGTCAAAGCCGAGGCAGAGCCCGCCGACGCTGGTCCAGCGGGCTTCCGCCTTCTCGTCGCCGGCCGGGAGCGGACGAGCCGAGGTGCTGGAGCGCGTCTGCTCACCGAGACGGCCTCGTGAGAAGCAGCCAGCATTCTCGACCTCTGGAGATCGCATCGGGGCTGTGAGGCGTCCCCTCAAGAGGTGCGTCGCCGCCACGCAGCATACAACGGTATTACACTAAGTAACACCCAAACTAACGTGAAACCTAAGGCGCCTACTACCCAGGGACCACGGAAGGAGTAGTGGTAGACCCTGTACCAAGCCGAGATCTCCGCGAGCCAAAGAACTAAGTGGACGGCGGGATTTCGACGCTCTCCGAAAGTCTTTATAAGTCGATTCTTGACGAGGTCAATCATGCCTTTGGATCACCCACCGCCCAGTCTCGAGTAGATGCCGCAACCAAGGGTTATTATACCCAGGCCGATTCCGATGGGTCCCGCAGCCTCTCCGACGAAAGGTAGGAGAAGTGCCGCCCCCCCCTGGTAAATAGTTGACGTTCCGTTACAGATATTGTCGTTGCTGGGCGGGCTTGACGAGCAGAAGTAGTTGTTCGGGTTCGAGAGGCAGATTGCGTCGTTCCCGCTTGGATCAATGTGGTCAATGGGGTTATCGCCGGCGTACGCGTATCGATTTCCTTGCGAGAGATCGCCCGGCCGTTCAATGCTGTCTTGTTGGGTCCAGCTACCCAGGGCCGGGTTGTAGTAGCGCTGCCCGTACTTGTACAGCCCGGTGGCTCCGTCGAGCAGTCCGCTGGTGTACTGCCAGGGGTTGTTGTTGGCGGCGGTGGTGTTGGGACCGCCGGTACTGGCGTGGGCGCCGTAGGCGTCGTAGCTGTAGGTGGCTTGGACGTCGCCGGTGCGGTTGAGCAGGCCGATGACGCTGCCGTGGCCGTCGAAGTAGTAGTACAGGTCCCCGTCCGGTCCGTGCTCGCTGATGAGGGCACCGGAGGGGTCGCGGTCGTAGTAGGTGGTGCCTGCCGCGGTGGTGATGCTGGCGGTGCCGGTGGCTCCGGAGGCGTAGGTGGTGCTGCCCAGGCTGGTGCGTTCCTTCTGGTCGGCGCCGGCGTAGGTGGCGCCGGTGGGGCCGAAGCTGGTGGTCTGGTCGGTGGCGTTGTAGCTGTAGCTGTTGGGCTGGGTCTGGTTGCCATCGGCGTCGAACGCCGCGCCGACGCCCGGGTCGGTGAGCTGGTTGACGGCGTTGTAGCTGTGCCCACCCTCCGGGCCGGTCGTGCGGTTGCCGTCCGCGTCATAGGTGTAGCTGTAGTCGCTGACCGGGCCGCCGGTCGAGGTCTTGGTCAGCTGCTCCGTGAGCCGACCGAAGGGGTCGTGGCAGTAGCTGGTGACGTTGGTCGACAGGTGGTCGGTGAGCGTCTGCTTCGAGTTGGTGTGCGGGTTCGCCGGCGCGGTGCTGACACAGGGCCCGACGGCGAGGTCGTAGCTGTAGGACAGGTCCGCGACCCGGGCAGCGTCGGCGTTGCTGCTCTTGGTGGTCGTCTTGGTCTCGAGCAGCTTGCCGCCGATGACCGTGTTGTGGGTGTGCGCGGCGAACCCGGTCGGGGCGAGCAGCTGCCACGTGCTGGCGGTGCTGTAGGTGGGGGCGGCGTTGGTGCCGCTGACCACGTCCCAGGTGTCGGTCCGCTGGTGGCCGGCGTCGTAGGCAAACAGGCTGGTTGTGCCGTCGTTCTCGGTGCTCTGGTCCAGCAGGTTCAGCAGGTTGTAGTGGTAGCCGACTGTGTGCACGGCGGCGGCCTGGGTCTGCTTGGACTGGGTCAGGTCACCGGCCGGGTCGTGGGTGTAGTCGAAGTGGTAGGTCACGGTCGGTCCGGCGACGTCCTTGGAGGTCTGCCGGCTCTGCCCGTCGTAGGTGAACGTGGCCGTGCCGGCGGCGTCGGTGCGGGTCAGGCTGTTGCCGTCGGCGTCGTAGGTGTAGCAGACCGTCGTCGCCGACCCCGGTGACGGGCAGGACGGGGCACCGGGGGTGCTCTGGCCCAGCAGCCGGTTGGCCGCGTCATAGGAGTAGGTGGTGGTCACTCCGGTGCCGGAGGTCGACGTTGCCTGCCGGCCGAACGCGTCGTAGGTGAAGGAGCGGTGCCCGAGGTTGTTGGTGTTGCCGGTAGCGGGCGGGGTGACGCCGGTCAGCTGCCCGACGTTGTCATAGGCGTAAGTCGTGGGGTTGGCCGGGGTGCTGCCGTTGGCGGCGTTGTTGGGGTCGGTGGAGTCCTTCACGGTGCCGTCTGTGTTGCGGGTCACTGCCGCTGTCGCTGCCGGGCCCGACCCACCGCTGGAGGCCGACGAAGTGGAGTTGCCGGCGGTGTCGTAGGCGAAGTTGGTGCTGCTGCCCCCGGAGTCGGTCGACGACGAGGGCAGGTACTTGCTGGCCGGCCCGGTGTTGCCGTAGGCAGTGTTGTCGACCGCGCCGGACGGTCCCTGCGAGGAGGTCATGCTCTCGCCGTCAGCACTGCCGCCCGGCTTGTTCGCCTGCCAAGAATTGGTCGTCGTGCCCGCCGATCCGGTGCTGGTGTGCACGTTGTCCAGCGACGTGTAGCTGGTGGTCGCGGTCTGCCCGGCGGCGTCGGTCACCTTCGTGATCTTCCCGGTGTTGTCGCTGTCGTAGGTCGTCCCCAGGCCGCTGGACACCGGGTGGTTCGGGTCGTAGACCTTGGTCTGACCGCTGTTGGTCGCCGGCGAGCTGTAGACGAGGTTTTGCACGGCGTCGGTGCCGGCCGGGTCCTTCTGCGTGACGCTGGTTGCCCGGTGGCTGCCGTCGTAGCCCAGGGTGACCTGCCGGCCCGCGGCGCTGGTCACGCTGGTCAGGTTCCCGGAGCCGTCGTAGCCGAAGCCGGTCACCCCCGAGGTGGGGTCGGTGACCTGGTCGATGTAGCCGGCGGCGTTGTAGCGGTAAACCACCGTGCGGGTGGGGGTGTTCGCGTCCCCGGCCTGGGACAGGCCGGTGATCCGGTGCGAGCCGTCGGTGGTGACGGTGACGCTGCGGATGACAGTGCCGTCGGGGCGCTTGGCGTCGATCCTGCTCAGCCCACCGGAAGAGTCGTAGAAGAACCAGAAGCCGTTCTTGTTGCGGTCCAGCTGGTCGATCAGCTGACCACTCGAGGTCATGTCGTACTCGGTCTGGCTGGCGTGCTCGACCAGCTTGTACATGCCGGTCGCGGAGTCCTTGTTCAGCGTCGCGTCGTAGTTCGCCGGCTGGTAGTAGATGGTGTTCGGCTCGCAGCAGAACGCGTAGAAGGTGTTCGTGTTGTTGACAAACTCGTTGATCAGCCCGTTCTTGACCAGCCCGTTCGCCGGGCCGGTGGAAAACCGCCAGCCCAGACCGGCGCCGCCGCTGCCGCTGGCTGGCGACGCACCCGCGGCGGTGGCCAGGCTGTCGTAGCTGGCTCCCAGCGGCAGTGAGCCGCCTGCTGAGCCCTTCAGGGTCAGGCCGGAGACGGCGACCCGGGCGTTGCCGGAGGCGACGTCGACGCTGACCTTGGCCTGCTGGCTAGAGCCGGCGCTGATGCTGGTATGGCCGCGGTAGCCGCCAGAACCGAGCATCGGGTCCAGGGTGAACGGCTGGGCGGCGCTCTCAGCCGAGCACAGGCTGCCGTTGCAGGTGTGCATCGACCAGGTGTAGCTGTTGTTCGGCTTCAGCTGGCTGCCGTTGACCTGGTAGGAGGCGGTCGCGCCGTTCGCGACACCGGTGACGGTGCCGCCCGCGGCCGCCAGGGTGGTGCCGCCGGAGGTCTTGACGGTGAACGTTGCGGTCTGCGCCGAGCCGTCGGCGTCGTGCACCACCCCGGACATCTTCGGGACGTAGGTGTCGGTGAACTGGGTGTTCAGCCCGCTGACGCTGCCGGGGGTGGTGTCGTAGGTGACCGACAGGTAGGGCGCCTGGCCAGCGACGTTGCGGCTGGAGAACCGGTGGAACTGGTTCACGTCAGCCTCGTTCGGCGCGTACAGCCCGGCCTGGTCGGTGCTGTGACCGGTCCCCGAGATGCCCTTGGCGAAGTCGGTCGCGTTCAGCCCGACCCACCTTGCGCCGCCGCAGCTGTCCCCGGCGCTGGTGTTGGTGGTGATGTTGATGAAGCTGCGGGCCGGCTGGGTGTTCCAGGTGATTCCAGCGCCGAAGGGGTTGGTGTTGGCCAGCGTGACCGGCTCGGCGGCGCAGTTCCACTGGTGCAGCTCGTAGAGGTTCAGCGTCGCGGAGGTGACGCTCGTGCCCTGGATCGCGGCGTCGGACAGGCCCAGGAAGGAACGGTCGACGTTGCTCCCGGCGATGCCGCTGCCGTAGTTGCCGACCCGCAGCTCGTTGGGTGCTGCCGGCTTCTGGTCGCTGCTCGGGTAGGTGTTGTCGACGAAGGTGTCGATCGTGTCGGACAGGTTGGTGGTCGGGTCGATCGTCACCGGGTAGCTCGTCGCCGGGTCCGCCAGCCACGCGCTGTCTGGGGTCAGGTCCAGCTCGGGGCCGGCGGCGGTCTGCACCACCGTGGTCTTGATGGCCGACGAGCGGGCCGGCAGGCCGGTGTGCGGGTCGAGCGTCGCCCCATACATCGTCGGCGCACCAGCCTTGGCGACAACCGCCCCCGCCGCGTTGGTCAAGGTCAGGCTGCCGTCGCTGTTCTGGGTCAGGGTCAGTCCGCGCAGGTGCATCGGGATGCGGATCGTGCCCAGCGGGCCGGCCGGCCGGTTGTGCAGCAGCAGGCTGAGCTCGGCGCCGCTGACGTAGGAGGTGGCCAGCAGGTCGGTCCCCGGAAGGACGTTCGGATAAGTCGCGGTGCTGCCCGACAGTGACGGCGCGGGCAGCGAGGCGGCCCAGCCGTAGTCGATCCCGCCAGCGCTGTTGCCGACGCTGAGCGCCGGGCCGGTGCCGCCGGCGGAGAACGACTCGGCCGCACTCGTCGCCTTGGGGGCCACCGCGCCGGCTACCGGCACCAGGGTGGTGTCGATCGGTGTCCAGCCGGTGCCCTGGCGGATCCGGATCGGGCCGGAGGCGTAGTCGGTGGTGACCGTTCCGTCCTGGTTCTCGTACGTGGTCTTGCTGGCGGTGTCGAGTTCGGCGACGTGTACCCGCTGGCCCGACGCGGCGGCCTGCGCACGGGCGGCGTTCACTGCGGCGGCGACGGGGTCCGGCGGGCCGGGCTGCACCGACGGGCCACCGGCCTGGGAGAACAGCGGCGAGGTGGTCATCCCGGCGATGTTCGCCTGCCCCGGCGGTGTGGACGCCGCGGGGGCAGCTGCGGACGCCGATGGTGCTGCTGTGACGGCAGGAAGGCCGTAGGCGCTGACCGCGGCGACGGTGGCGATCACGAGTGCGCGGGCGGGCCGGCGAATCGAACGGGTGGAACGCATCTGCTGCTCCCAGAAAGGGCATTCATTGCCCACCGACGAGCAGGCCGGCTCAGCATCGCTCCCCGGCAGGGGTCGGCGGACTAGTCTGGCGGCTAGTCTTTTCCGCGACGACCTAGCCCAGCGGCTAGGTCAACCGGGCTCGCACCTAGCCGATCGGCTAGGTCGCCTGGGTTCGCACCTCGCCGATCGGCTAGGTCGCCCCGCCCAGCGCACCGTCAGGACGAAGAGGCTGGAGTTAGACGGCGGTCGCCGGCAGCTGCCAGGTCCTGCGATCTGGGCCTAGGGGCGCCGCGCACTGTCGCTGAGATGCCGTGGGAGTGGGCGTAGGCGATCAGCTGACCGCGGTCGGACAAGTCGAGGCGCTCGAGCAGCTTGGAGACGTGGAACTTCACTGTCGCCGCGGAGATGGTCAGGTCACTGGCGATGGCTGCGTTCGTCTTGCCCTGGGCGAGCAGGGCGAGCACGTTGCGTTGCTGAGGGGAGAGCAGGGCCAGGCAGGCGTCAGCCACCAGCGCGTGACGGGTGACCACCTCGACGACCATGGTGGTGGCGACCCGGCCCGCCGACGGCGACAGCAGCACGGCGCCGGCGGCGGCGAGCCGGACCGCGGTGGCAAGGTCGAGTCCGTCGGCTCGCACCAGGTAGCAGTTGGCGCCCAGTCCGCGGAACGCCAGCACCGCCGCCGGGTCGCAGCAGTCGGTGAGCAGCACCACCTTCAGGCCACCGGGATCGGCGTGCAGCGCCTCGATCAGACGCAGCACGTTCGCGTCGACGCTGCCGGTGCTGAGCAGGGCGACATCGCCATATAGGCCACGCGCCGCAGCGGTGGTGCCGTCACCGGGGGCCAGGCCGCCGACGACAGCAATGTCAGCCGCGGCTACGAACTGGGCGGCCAGAACCGAACGCCCCCACGAGTCAGCGTCGATGACAACCAGCCGGATCAGGCGATCATCTGGCGGTGGCTGGGTGGTCAGGTCGATGGTGCCGTTTTGCGGTGCCGGAACTGTGGCCACGTCAATCCCTTTGAGAGCAGCAAGCCGGCCCTTGCCAGGCACTGTTCGCCGGCCGCTGCGACTCCAACTATCGGGGTCCGAGCTTGCATTCAGGTTGAAGCTAACGTGTAGTAGGTCGTCTGGCAAGGGCACCGTCCAGGCGACCCCACTGCCGAGCAGGAAAGAGGTCACCGGTGACGGCTGCCCGCACCCGGGTCGCCGCGGGGGCGCTGGAAGTGTTCTGCCGTTACGGCTACGCCGCGGCCACCATGCGTCAGGTTGCCGACCAGCTCGGGATCCAGGCCCCCAGCCTGTACTCCCATGTCCCGGGCAAGCCCGCCCTGCTCGAACTCGCCCTGACCCCGCTGTTGGACGCCACCGACGCCCTGCTGGGCTCCGCCCCGATCGGCGCCGGCGGCGACCCCGATCAGCAGCGGCGCTGGCTGCTGGCCTACCGCCAACTGCTCGACACCCACCAGGCCGCCTTGCGGCTGGTCGTCGGCGACCTGGGGATCAGCCAGCACAGCGGGCTCGCCGGCCGGATTGGCACCCAGCACGCGCTGATCCGCAGCGTGCTCGCCAGCTTTTCTGGCACTGACCAAGCGCACGCCGCCGCCGTAGTGGGCATGCTCGCCTGGCCGGTGCTGTGGCTGCCGGAAAGCTCATGGGAGAACCCGCAGACCGCGGTCGACCGGGCCATGGCGGTGCTGCACCCACCCCCGGCCGCTACGTAGATAGGCGGTTAGCCCGCTCGGGTCGACCTTTCCGGCCTTTCGGACAGCGGGGCAGACAACCAGTCCCCGAGATGGTTACGGTGCTGCCGCCTCCCACCATTTGACCCAGTCGGGACCGGCCCATGCCCATCACAGCGAGCTGCTCCGCCGCCAGCCACCCGGTCACCCGCCGCCTGGGTGCAGGTGGCGCGCCGCCCGGATGGTGCCTGGCGTCCCGCTTGGCGGCGACCCTTCTCGCCGGTGCCGCCACGGCTACCCTTGCGGGGCTGGCCGTGCCGCAACCGGCCGCCGCAGCCCCCGCGCAGGCTGTCCCCGCACAGCCCGCCCCGGCCTGGCTGGTGCTGCGCCTGGCCGGTCCGGCCAGCGGCGCCCGGCTGCTGGCCGGCTGGGCACCGGGCCTGTCCGCCGCCGCACATGTCCTCATCCGCTACACCACCACCGCCACCCCCGCCGCAGCTGCCCGGCTGCTGGCCGCCGGGCAAGTCGACGCCACCGTCGGCGACCCGCCTGACAACGGCCTATCGGGGGTGTTGTCGGCGCCGCTGGCAGTGACCGGCACCGCCATCGTCGCCGACATCACCGATCCGCGGACCCACCGCCCGGTGGCCGGGCTGCGGGTCGACGCCGGCCTGCTGGC
>JAABUZ0100010845.1_pt1 | contig 10032 bp, 10 predicted proteins | sample 5562091 | NCBI WGS metagenome assembly JAABUZ01 (sample SAMN12813069, study PRJNA571459) | rock metagenome | isolation source: Antarctica rocks | place: Antarctica: Victoria Land, Linnaeus Terrace sud | collected 2015-12-21 | reverse complement strand
CAGTATCCAGAGATCCGGCAGACGGCGGTGGTGCTGCGGAAGAGTGACCGGAGGGTAGAGGCACATGCGTTTCTGGATTGGCTGCTGTCATCCGAGATCCAGGGCAAGCTGCCGAATGTGGGGCTTGAGGCGGTTCGGTAGAGTCACTTCGGTCTGACGGGATTGTGCGGTTTGAATCGTCTATGACATAGACTGGCGGGATGGATGTCGAGGCGTTTCTGCTGACCCTGCGGCTGGCCCTGGCAACGACGGTGGTGCTGCTGGCACTGGCGGTTCCACTCTCGTGGTGGATCGCGCGAGGGGCGGGTTGGGGACGTGGTCTGGTGCAGGCGGTGGTAGCGCTGCCGCTGGTTCTGCCGCCGACGGTGCTGGGGTTTTACCTGCTGGTGCTGCTGGGACCAATGACGGGGCCGGGGCGGCTGCTGATCCGAGTTCTGGGACATCCGCTGGCGTTTAGTTTCGCCGGATTGCTCCTGGGGTCGATTCTGTATAGCTTGCCGTTTGCGGTGCAGCCGCTGGTGGCTGGGTTTCGGGCGGTGGACCGGGAGTACATGGAGGCTGCGGAGGGTCTGGGTGTGAGGCCGCGCAAGGTGTTTTTCGGGGTGGTGCTGCCGATGACGCGCGGCTCCCTGCTGACGAGCGCGGTGCTGACGTTTACACATACGGTAGGGGAGTTCGGGGTGGTGCTGATGCTGGGCGGGAACATCCCGGGGGCGACCCGAACGCTGTCGATCTCGCTGTATGACATGGTGGAGGACGGACGGTACGGTGCAGCGAACGCGACAGCGGCGCTGCTGGTGGGGGTAGCGATGCTGGCGCTGCTGGTGATCTATGTGTTGCCGACGGCTCGGCGGCGGCTGTAGGTGGGCGAAGGGAGCGATGTGCTTGGCGGATAAAGCACTGCTCTCGGCGATGCTGCGACACCGGCAAGGATCGCTGCGACTGGATGTGAGCTTTAGCCTCGCAGCTCCGTGGACGGTGCTGTTTGGGCCCTCTGGCAGTGGGAAGTCGACGGTCATGCGGGCGATCGCAGGGTTTGTGCGACCGGATGAAGGCCGGATTGTGTTTGGGACAGCGAAGATCGTGCTTGTGAGTACGGCGGACCGGACGTTTGTTCCCGCGCACCTCCGGCCGGTGCGAAGCGCGGGGCAGACGGCACGGCTGTTTCCGGGGATGCGCGTATGGGAGAACGTGGCCTACGGACTGGGCGGGACGCCCCACCCAGAGGCCAACCACCGTGGTGGCGGGGACCTCGTGGAGGAGGTCCTGCGCCTGTTTCGGCTGAGTACGCTGGCGGAGCGGATGCCGGGGGACCTAAGCGGGGGCGAGCGGCAGAGGGTTTCGGTGGCGCGGGCGGTAGCCTCGGCGGTGACGTTTGATGGGCCGGGAAGGGCTTTGCTGCTGTTGGATGAGCCATTCTCAGGGCTGGATGCGGTGCTGCGGGATGAACTGGCGATAGAGCTGCGGGGATCCTTGGAGCGGTGGAGGACGCCGGTGCTTTCGGTCTCGCATGACGTGGCCGAGACGTTTCTGCTGGGAGCAGAGGTGGTCCGGATGGCGGAGGGACATGTCGTGCAGCAAGGGCCTGCGGAGGTGGTGCTTCAGGGGGAGAGGGAGAGGCTGCTAGCGGGGTTGCAGCGGTAGCAAAGAGCTTCACCGCGGAGGATGCGAAGGGGCGCCAAAGAGATCAGGTGCCGAGTTCTACGGGTTCCTGTTCGAGGGTGATGTTGAAGCGGGACTGGACTTCGGAGCGGATGCGGGCGCGGAGGGCAATGAGGTCGGCATAGGTTGCGTCTCCGCGATTTATGAGAGCCAGGGTGTGCTGCGAGGAGATGCCGGCGTTCCCGAGCGTGAAGCCCTTGGCGAAGCCGGCTCTTTCGATGAGCCAGGCGGCGGCGAGCTTGACTCGGCTTCCCGTGCCGATGCTGGGTGCGGGCCAGTGCGGAATCTCGGCGGGATCGAGCGCGAGACTGCGGGCGAGATCGTCGAGTTGCCGGGTGAGGACGACTGGATTCTTGAAGAAGGAGCCGGCGCTGCGGGAATCGGGGTCACCGGGAACGAGGAGCATGCCCTTTGTGCGGCGGATCTCGCGGACGGCGTAGTAAACCTCGAGCGGCGTGGGTTGCTGGCCGGCGAAGTGCTTGGCGAGGTCGGCGTAGGTGAGGTTAGGCCTCGCTTCGGGAGAGAGGCGAAAGGTGACAGCGGTGACGATGTAGCGTTCCCGGGCCTGGGTGTTGAAGAGGCTGGAGCGGTAGGTAAAGCGGCAGGCCTCGTTGGAGAGCTCGGTGAAGGTGCCGGTTTGGAGGTCGAAGGCGCGGACGGTGAGGATGGTCTGGGCGACCTCCTGACCGTAAGCGCCGATGTTCTGGATGGGTGAGCCGCCGACGAGGCCGGGGATGCCGGCGAGGCACTCCATGCCGCTGAGGCCGAGGGTGCAGGTGTGGAGGACGAGGGTGTCCCAGTCGAGGCCCGCAGGGACGAGGAGGTTGATGTGGTGCGGGCCGGCGGTGGAGCTGATGGGGAAGGTGAGGGTGAGGTGCAGGACGAGGCCGGGGAAGCCACGGTCGGCGACAAGGAGGTTGGAGCCGCCGCCCAGGGTAAAGAGGCCGAGGTGGTTAGCTTTGGCGAAAGCGACGGCTTCGAGGAGCTCGTGCTCGGATCGGATTACGACGAAGAACCGGGCCGGGCCACCTACGCCGAGCGTAGTGAAGGGGGCGAGGCTGACGTTTTCCTGGATTTCGAGGTGAAGGCCGGGCACGGGTTGAGGGTACAACAACGGTGCTGCGTGACGAGCGGACGGGGGAGACCGTAATATGAAGGGAGCGGTACCTGACGGCTCACCTAGGCCCCTGGACTGCGGGGAGAGTGCTATGTATCCAGAGATTATGGTGATTCCGATGCGCGAGGAGCTGACGCGCGCAGGTTTACAAGAGGCACGGACGGCAGCGGATGTAGAGAAGGCGGTCGCAGAGACAGGGACGACGATGGTGGTCGTGAATTCGATCTGCGGATGCGCGGCCGGAAAGATGCGACCGGGTGTTCGTCTTGCGATGCTGCATGGAACCAAGCCGGAGCATGCAGTGACCGTATTTGCGGGGCAGGACCGTGAGGCGACGGAGAAGGCGCGCAGCTACTTCGGTGGGCACCCGCCGACCTCGCCGGCGATCGCGATCCTGCGCGATGGGCAGCTCGTGTACCTAATGCAGAGGTCGGCGATCGAGACCTCGACGGCGCCGGCGATCGCGCAGGAGCTGCAGCGGGCGTTTGACACGTACTGCGCGAAGACGACGGCGTAGGTCACTGAATTGGGAAGAGCCGGACGCTGCCTCGGGCGCGTCCGGTTTTCTTTTGGCGAGGGCTAATGTTTTTCTCACCAGAGCCGATAAGGGAGGTATGTCAAGCGCGATCTCTTCCCTTCCCTTCGTCTCCATAGCTGCTCCACTAGACCGTGAAGCTTCCGACGCCCCTGTTTCAGCTGCAGCGATGGGCGACCGCCGGAAGGGTGGAACTCGCGGCGCGGCCGGTGAGCAAGGGGCTGGGATTAGCGCAGCGACGGAGCGGTTGCGCACGCAAATGCGCACTATCGGACCGCACTTTCGCACGGCGTTGATCACGGGTGAGAGAGGGGCCCGAAAGGAGGAGGTTGCGCGAGCTCCATGCGTCAAGTCCTGTCGCCGGCAAGCCGTTTGTGGTCTGCGATTCGGGTTCAATGGAGGCTCTGCTCAAGGGAGACGGCGCAACTGGACGACGGCCGGTCGAGGGCCGGAGCGTCTATGTGCACCTGAGTGAATTGGCACAGGGTGGCACGATCTTTTTTCCGGAGCTTGGGCTGTTTTCGCTGGGAGCGCAGGCGGAGGTGCTCCATCTTCTGGAGCGTCTCGCTTCGGAACGCGGCGAACGTGTGCGGGTGATCGCATCGGCGAGCGGGGACCTGCAGGCGCTGGTGGCAAGCGGCGTGCTGCGGTCGGAGTTGCGGGAACGGATTGGCGGGATCGAGCTTGCGGTGGCACCGCTGCGAGAGCGGTTGGACGATATGGAGGCGGTCGCGTCGCAGATACTGGCGCGGGCTGCGGAGCGCTCGGGGGGAGGGCGGGCGGCGACGATCTCTCACGGTGCTCTGCGAGAGCTGCAACGTCGCGGGTGGCCGGGCAACGATCGTGAGCTTGAGAGCACGTTACGGATGGCGGCGCTGTCGAGTGGCGGAGGGGTGATCGAAGAGCGGCACCTGCCTGAGGCTACGTCGAGGGCTGAGTCCGCCGCGGAGGTCTCGGCCGGTGTATCCGTCTCATCCATGAGGTTGCAAGATGTAGTCGACGCGCATGTGCAGGGGGTGCTGCGGAGGTGTGACTGCAACAAGCTGAAGGCTGCCGAAGTGCTCGGTATCAGCCGGTCGACGCTGTACCGAATGCTGGAGGCCGCATCGGTCCCGAGCCAGGCCGTGTAGTGAACGCCGAGCGGGGAGCGGTAGACTGGCACAGGGTGTCCGGAGGGGTATGAAGACGGTTGCGCTGCTGCTGGTTGGATCATTGCTTGCTGTGGGGGAGACAAGATGTGGGCTGGCCGAGGGAGCGATTGCGGGCGCAGCACAGGCTCGAGTGGCCGCAGGCGCGGACCAGGGTAAGGCGCTCTCGGCACTGTTCTCGGACATATGGGAGGACCAGCTGAAGCACTCACCGGAGTATGCATCGACGCTCGGAGATCGGAGTTATAACGATCAGTTGAGCGACTACTCCGCTGCCGAGGTGAATGCCGGGCTGGCACGAGGACGTGGCTACATCCAGCGGCTAGGAGCGATCAGCACCTCAGGATTGAGCGAGCAGGAGCAGATCTCGGCAGAGCTGATGCTGCGATCACTGATCGACGACCAGGAGGCGGCGAAGTTCAAAGAGTGGGAGATGCCGGTGAATCAGTTCAACGGCTTTCATACGAGCATGGCGCAGCTTTCCGGGCAGCTGACGTTCGAGACGGTGAAGGATTACGAGGACTGGACGGTGCGGCTGAGGAAGCTGCCGAGAGCCTTCTCGCAGATCGAAGCGAACATGATGCTGGGCATGGACGAGCGAAGGGTACCGCCACAGTACTTGATGGAGAAGGTGCTGGCGCAGACGAGGGCTATCGCGCAGACGAAGCCGGCCGAGAGTCCGTTCGCTTTGCCGTTGAAGAAGTTTCCGGCAACGGTGAGCACGGCGGACCGGAAGCGGATCTCGGACGAGATGTTGGAGGCAGTGTCCACGGGTGTGCTGCCAGCTTATGAGCGATTTGGAAGGTTTTTAAGCTCGCAGTACATCCCCGCCTCCAGGAAAGATCCGGGAGCCTGGGCGATGCCGGGCGGGGATGCATACTACGCGTTCCGTGTGAGGCAGAGCACCACTCTTGAAAAGACGCCTGCCGAGGTTCATCAGATCGGGATCGAGGAGGTGAAGCGGGACGAGGCGGAGATGCAGGTGATCGCAAAGCGGTTGGGATTTGCTGACGTCAAGAGCCTAGGCGCGGCGATCAAAGCGAACCCGAAGCTGCACCCGGCGTCGAAGGAGGCGCTGGTGGCCGCGTATCGAGGGTATGAGGACGGGATGCGGCCAAAGCTGCCGAAGCTCTTTGGACGGCTGCCGAAGGCGCAGATGGAGGTAGTGCCCATGCCCTCGTACATAGAGAAGGATCAGGCGGCGGCGGACTACGAGGAGGGATCTCCAGATGGAAAGAGGCCCGGACGCGTGAACGTGAACACGTACGATTTTGCCAACCGGCTGCTGGTGCCGGTGGAGGCGATCGCATACCACGAGGGATTACCGGGGCACCATCTGCAGATCTCGATTGCGCAAGAGCTGACAGGACTACCGGAGTTTCGGAGGCATGAGGGGTACACGGCTTACACCGAGGGTTGGGGTCTGTACGCGGAGCAGCTAGGGAAAGATGCCGGCTTCTATGGGGATCCCTATAGCTACTACGGGCGGCTGGAGAATGACATGTGGCGGGCGATCCGGCTGGTGGTGGACACGGGTGTGCATTCGCAACATTGGACGCGGCAACAGATGGTGGATTACTTCCATGCGCACTCGACGACTGACGAGACAAATGTGCAGGCGGAGGTGGACCGGTATATCGCCTGGCCTGGGCAGGCGCTTGGTTACAAGATGGGGCAGATGAAGATTCTAGAGCTGCGGACGCGGGCGCAGAAGGAGCTCGGGACGAGGTTTGACCTGAAGGCCTTCCATGACGAGGTGCTCGATTCGGGGGCGTTGCCATTGGACGTGCTGGACCGGCGGGTGACGGCGTGGATCGCTGGGCAGAGGCGATGAGTTTCCAGGTTATGGGCGAGCAGGCGGGTTTAGGTCTGGTAGCCTCTGGGGATGATTGACAGTCGAGGCGACGGGAAGACGATGCGCGATGTGCGCGTAGCGGTGCTGGGCGCGGGAAAGATGGGCGGAATCCTGCTCAATGCTTTTCTGAAAAACGCTCTTGTGGCGCCGGAGCAGATGCTGGCGACGGTGGCGCATGCGGATCGGGCGAGCGCTTTGAGCCAGAGCACGGGGGTGCGGGTGGGTACGGATAACCTCCTTGCGGCGGAGTTTGCCGGGGTGATTTTGCTGGGCGTGAAGCCGTCGCAGATCGTGGACGTTGTGACGCAGATACGACCCGCGCTTACCGGGGGGAAGATGCTGGTTTCGTTTGCGGCTTCGGTAAAGACGCGGGCGATTGAGGACGCGGCTGGGTGCGAGCTTGCGGTGGTGCGGGCGATGCCGAATACGCCGGCGACGGTGGGGGAGGGGGTGACGGCGTTGTGTCGTGGGCGGTTCTGCAGTGAGGAGCAGATGGCGGTGGCGCGGCGGATGTTTGAGACGGTGGGGCGGACGGTGGTGGTGGATGAGAGGCATATGGATGCGGTGACGGGATTGTCGGGGTCTGGGCCGGCGTTTCTGTACATCATCATCGAGGCGCTGGCGGAGGCGGGGGTGAACGTGGGCCTGCCGCGGGAGGTGGCGACGCTGCTGGCGGCGCAGACGACGCTGGGGTCGGCGAAGATGGTGCTTGAGACGGGGTCGCATCCGGCGCTTTTGAAGGATGAGGTGACGACGCCGGCGGGGTGCACGGTGGACGGGATCCTGGAGCTGGAGGAGGGTGGCCTGCGGGTGACGTTGATCAAGGCGGTGAAGCGGGCGACGATGCGGGCTCGGGAGTTGGCGAACGGGTAAGTGTTCCCTGCCAGTTTGCTGGGTGCAAGATACTGGTGGATGCCAGTGCCGGACCGGGTGACACCCCTCCCCCGGCTAATCCGGGCAAGTTGATTGTTAGCAGTGAGTTAGCTGTCCTGCGGCGTGCAAATTCGTCCAACGAAAAGAGATGGAGGCAAAATCGTCATTCGATTGGGGATAACTGCGTCTGCGGGGTCTAGGCGGGGTCCCAGCTGTGTGACCCCGCCCACCCTATCTCTATCCAGTATTGCAGGGCGGGGGTGTTGTTTGCGCCACGCGTGCAGCCGCGTCTGGCGCGGAGTAGAGGTGTGTGGGGGCTTGACATGGGTGGCGGACTGGTGGCTCGAACCCACCCATGACGGTGAGACTGTCATGAATGGGGCACCCGGCTGGTGCCGGACTGGTCGGAGCAGGCTTGCTGGAGGAGGGCTCTGTGGGTACCCCCTCGCCCCCCGTGCTATTAGCAAACTATTCGCCCCATAATGAGTTACGGGTCGACTTTTCTGCAAAGTATTCTATCGAAGTGACTTCCGGACAAGTCCTCATTGAGCACTCAACTCACGTTCGCAATCCATCTTCGACAGAGTCTGTATGGGGCAGGAACAGGGTGAACACCGTGCCGCTGCCACCAAGCCGATCGCTGCTTCGGACGCGTAACCTGCCCTGACATCGCTTTACGAGTTGCGAGCAGATCCAAAGGCCCAGACCAGTTCCTCCGAGCCCTTTGGTTGAAAAGAAGGCTTCGAAGACCTTCGCTTGGGTATCGGGGCTCATACCAGTTCCTGTATCGGCGACGGTCAGGACCACGCCCGCTCTGCCACTGCTCCAGTCTGTTCCGTCCCGGCTCCGAATGAGAAGGCGACCGCCGTGAGGCGGGAGTGCATCGATGGCGTTCCCGATCAAGTTGTTCAACACCTGCCTGATCTCCCCTTCCATACAGACAGGCAATCGTTCGGCACGGTGACGGTGATCCACGCGGATGTGGGAGTTCAGGAGCCGTCCCTGGTAGAGGGCCAGCGAGCCGGTCACCAGCGCCTCACACGCCACCGCGACTGGCTTGCTGGAGTGCTTGTGGAATTGCAGGGTCTGGTTGGCAATAAGCGAGATGCGCCGCACTTCCCTATCTGCGGTTTCCAGGTAGTGTTTGATCTCTCCGATATCCGTGCTGCCATGCGACAGGTAGAGCAGGTTTGTGACGGCTTCAAGCGGGTTGTTGATTTCATGGGCGATGGAGCTTGCGAGACGCCCGACGGCCGCCAGCTTTTCGTTCTGCATCAAAGCCGCTTCAGCGTTGCGCCGATCCGAGACGTCGCGTATGAACCCCGTGAATCGCTGGAGGCCTTCCGCGGTGTAGGATCCGAAGGAGATCTCAAGCGGGACCTCCTCGCCATCCTTTCGTCGCCCGGGAAGCTCAACACCGGTCCACGGAATGTGACGAACTCCTGTCTCTAAATATCGGGCGATGCCGCCCTTGTGGGCTGTCCGGTACTTCTCGGGCATGAGGATAAGCATCTCCTCGCCCACCAGTTCAGACGGTTCATAGCCGAAGACCGTCTTTACGGCAGGGTTGATGGCCAGTATGCGACTTTGACTGTCAATCGTGATAACGACGTCCGAAGCGGTTTCCGTGACGCTGCGGTAGTGCATCTCGCTGGTGGCGAGCGCCGAAATCGCACTATTTCGCTGGCTCACCAGGTAGGCCATCAGCAATGCAATCAGGTCGAAGGCCAGAGTTTGGGCGAGACCCGTCGGATCGGGAAAACCGCGGCTTGCGTGCGCGAGGATGAGTCCGTAGATTCCGCAGCTTGTGAGCAGCGTTGCGAGCAGTGCAGGCAGCATTCCCCCAATCCATGCAACCGTACCGACAGCAAAGAAGGAGAGGGTCCAGGGTATGTGGGTGAAAAGGGGAACGTAGCAGGTAACGCCTACCGCGAGGAAAGCGAGGATTAAGCCGGAACCATAGCTCAAAACGAAGCGATTGACCCGGGGAATGACATCCTCCAAAATGCGTGCTCCAGTCAGAGGCTACTACAGACAGACGGCGGGACAGCCGTCACACGAATGGAGCGAACCAGTCGGCAGGAACTGTTTCCGTAGCCGGAAGAACAACCTAGAACGAAGTTCCTGCGGACTGGGTTACCGGCGACTTGGGTCTCATGCTCGTATTCGGAAGAGAGGTATATCTCAGGGGTGAAGGTCGGTGGGTGGGGCACCCAGGGTAGTGGTGCTTCCAGGCTGATCGAGAGTTTGGCTTTGGAATTATTCGACGGGGAGTTTGGCTTTGTAGCCGTCGCGGGCTATCACGGAGTACTTGAGGGGCTTGCCCTTTTCGTCGGACATGCGGAGGGGGTGGCCTTCGTTGTCGACGAGTTGGACTTTGACGCGGCGGTAGCTGCCGTCGTTGTTGGTGTTGGTGGGACGGTAGGTGAGGATGTACTGGTTGCGGATGGAGTTGTTGATCTGGTTGAAGACGTCGGGGAGGGCGCCTTCAAAGAGGGGGTTGAAGTAGAGGCCGCCGGTCATCTGGGCGAAGGTTTTGAGCTGGTTTTCGGCCTGGAGGTAGTCGAGGCGTTGGATGCCGCCCATCTGGCCGCGGGAGTCGGCGATCTCGCGGATAAAGGCTCCGGTGCCGATCGAGAAGATGGTGACGTTGGGCGTGGCCTTGATCTTGGCGAGCATCTTGTCGAGGGTGAGCTTGGAAAAGGTGTCGCGGCCGGTGCCGATGAGGATGATGTATTTGCGGCCTTCGATACGAGAGGTGCGGTCGAGGGTCTCGTAGAGGGCGTCGAACATGTCGGTGTCGGAGAAGCCGGGGATGGTGAGGGAGCGGAGGGAGTCGGCG
>JAABUZ0100010841.1_pt1 | contig 10036 bp, 10 predicted proteins | sample 5562091 | NCBI WGS metagenome assembly JAABUZ01 (sample SAMN12813069, study PRJNA571459) | rock metagenome | isolation source: Antarctica rocks | place: Antarctica: Victoria Land, Linnaeus Terrace sud | collected 2015-12-21 | reverse complement strand
CGAAGCCGTTGTCGATGTTGACCACGGCGATGCCGCTGGAGCAGCTGTTGAGCATGCCGAGCAGCGCGGCGAGTCCCCCGAAGCTGGCGCCGTAGCCGACCGAGGTGGGCACGGCGATGACCGGCGCGTTGAGCAAGCCCGCCACGACGCTCGGCAGCGCCCCTTCCATGCCCGCCACGACCACGACGACGCGCGCCCGCCGCAGCCGCTCCACCTGCGCCAGCAGCCGGTGCAGCCCGGCCACGCCCACGTCGTAGATACGCTCCACGGCGTGGCCCATCATCTCGGCCGTCAGCACGGCCTCCTCGGCCACCGGTAAATCGGCGGTACCGGCGCTGACCACGGTCACGCCGGGCGTGCGCGCCTCCGCGGGCACGGCGCCGACGGTGATGGCGCGGGCCAACTCGTGGTACTGGGCCGCCGGCACGCGCGCGCGCACCGCGTCATACACCTCGCGTGTGGCGCGCGTGCCCAGCACGATGGGACCGCGCGCGGCCAGCCGCTCGACGATGGCCGCGGCCTGCGCGGGCGTCTTACCCTGGCAGAACACGACCTCGGGGAAGCCGTGGCGCAGCGCGCGGTGGTGGTCCAACGTGGCGAAGCCCAGGTCTTCGTAGGGCAGCGCGCTCAACGCCTCCAGCGCGTCAGCGGGCGCGGTCACGCCGTCGCGCACGCGCTCCAATAGCAACCGCAGGCTCTCAGGGTCCATAACTCATAGGCATTACAGCAATTCTTTGAGGCGGGCGTGGTCGATGTTGCCGCCGCAGATCGGTGTCACCACACGCGCGCCGGGGCGCACGCCGCACTTACCCGACAGCAGCGCCGCCACCCCGGCCACGCCAGCGGGCTCACCCTGCAGTTTGGCGCGCTCGAGCACGAGGCCCAGCGCCCGCGCGATCTCCGCGTCGGAGACGAGCACGACAGCGTCGACGTAGCGGCGCGCGATCTCCAGCGTCAGGTCGCCCGTGAACGGTGCGGCGAGCCCGTCGGCGATTGTTTGCACGGAGGTCAGCGGGACGACGCGCCCTGCTGCGAGGGCGCGCGTGAGGCTCGGCGCGCCTTCGGGCTCGACGCCGATGACCCGTACGTCCGGCCGGCTTTCCTTGACGGCGATGGCGATGCCGGCGAGGAGACCACCGCCGCCCACCGGCACGACCACGGCCTCCAGGTCGGGCGTGTCCTCCAGGATCTCCAGGCCCAGCGTGCCCTGTCCGGCGATCACATGAGGATCATCGAAGGGGTGCACCGGCGTGAGCCCGCGCGCCTCGAGCAGCCGGTCGTATTCCAGGAACGCCTCGATGGTGGTCGCGCCGTGCAGCACGACCTCGGCTCCGTAGCCGCGGCAGGCGGCGACCTTGCTCTGGACGGCCGTCGCGGGCATCACCACGGTGCTGGCGATACCCTCACGCGCCGCGCCGTAGGCCAGCGCCTGCGCGTGGTTCCCGGCCGAGATGCCGATGACGCCGCGCGCGCGCTCCTCCGGCGTGAGCGTCGCCAGCTTGGCCAGCACGCCGCGCGCCTTGAACGAGCCCGTCTTCTGGAACAACTCGGCCTTGAGCCACAACTCCACGCCGGCCATCTCGCCCAGCGTCGTGGCCGAGAAAGTCGGCGTGCGGTGCAGGCGGCCGCCGATCACGGCCCGCGCGGCGCGGATGTCGTCCAGGGTCACCATCGTTCGGTCACAAGTCGGAGATCGGAGGTCGAAAGCATACTTTCATGGTAGCATGAAGCCATGTCAAATATCATAGATCTACGCAGCGATACCGTGACCCTGCCGCCGCCGGAGATGCGGCGGGCCATGTACGAGGCCGAGCTCGGCGACGACGTGTACGGCGAGGACCCCACCGTCAACCGTCTGCAGGAGCGCGTCGCCGCCCTACTGGGCAAAGAGGCCGCCCTGCTCGTCCCCTCCGGCACGATGGCCAACCTCGTGGCCGTGCTGACGCACTGCGGCCGCGGCGACGAGGTCATCATGGGCGACCAGGCGCACATGTTCTATTACGAGGGCGGCGGGAGTTCCGTGCTCGGCGCGACGTCGATGCGTACCGTGCCTAACGAACCCGACGGCACGCTCACGCCCGCGGCGATCCGCGCGGCGGTGCGCGACCGGGGCAACCCGCACTACCCGCGCAGCGGCCTGATCTGCCTGGAGAACACGCATAACCGCCGTGGCGGCGCCGTGCTGACGCCGGACTATATGCGACAGGCGCGCGCCGTGGCCGCTGAGGCGGGCGCCGCGACCAACGCGGGCGAGGACCCGATCCCGCTGCACCTCGACGGGGCGCGCCTCTTCAACGCGGCCGTGGCGCTGAACGTGCCGGTGGAGGAGTTGGCGCGCGACGTCGACTCGGTCTACGTGTGCTTCTCCAAAGGGTTGGCCGCGCCGGTCGGCTCGGCCCTGTGCGGATCGCGCGCCTTTATAGATGAGGCGTTGCGCTGGCGCAAGATGGTCGGTGGCGGTATGCGGCAGGCCGGCGTCATCGCCGCGGGCGCGCTCTACGCGCTCGACCACATGGTCGAGCGCCTGGCCGAGGACCATGCCAACGCGCGCCTGCTGTCCGGCGCGTTGCTGGAGATACGCGGCTTACGCCTGGCCCAGCCACGCGTTGACACCAACATCGTGTGCATCGACACGGCGGACACAGGTTTTGCCCCGCACGAGGCGTTAGGCCGGCTCAAAGAGGCCGGCGTGCTGGTGGCGCCCTTCGGCGGCCCGGTCATACGCTTCGTCACCCACTACGGCATCGAGCGCGCGCACGTCGAGGACGCCGTCGCGCGGGCGCGCCGCGCCCTCGAAAACCGCTGATATAACCGAGGCGGAGGGGGTGACATGGGCGCCAAGCAGGAGGAGCATCGGCGGCGCTGGCGCGATTACCGCACCGTGAGCGGCGCGCGTCCCGTTCGCGACTTTCTAGGCGCTCAACCCGCCGCCGTGCAAGCCGCCGTCGCCGCCGAGCTTGAAACCGTCCGTCGCGAGGGTACGCGCGCCGCGCGCCACTTACGGGGCGAGATATACGAGGTCCGTATCTCCCACGATACGAACATCTACCGGGTTCTTTTCGCCCCACTCGGCCGCTACAGCCAAATCCTGCTCTCGCTCGACGCCTTCCAAAAGAAGACACGGCGCACCCCACTTGCCAAGATCGACGTGGCCGAGCGGCGGCTTGCCGATTGGCGCCGACAGGGGGCCGTGCGCGCTGCCCTAAAGGGCTAGCGCCCCAACAAATCATGCATAATACGAAGATAGAGGAGGATACGAATGGAGCCTACCAAACAGCAGCAACTCGATGAGGAGTATGACGCTCTCGACGATGCGCCCGACTTCCTTGATGAGTTTATCGCCGAGGCCGCCGCACAGAACCCTGAGTTTCCCGCACTTCTTGATGAAGCCCGCGCGCGTCGTGCGCTCGTGCAAGCGTTGGCGGACGCGCGCGCCGCCGCGCACCTCAACCAGGCCACCGTCGCAGCCCGCATGGACATTGCTCAGCCTAATGTCGCGCGCCTGGAGGCTGGAGCCGTCGATCCACGCCTTTCCACGCTCCAACGCTACGCCGCCAGTATCGGTAAGCGCCTTGCCTGGCAGATTGTCGACGCTGATGCCCAGATTCCGTGAGCTGGTCGCGTGCCAGTAGCGTAAACAGGCCAGCCACGGCAGAGCCCCGAGTCGGTGACGTTTACGCAAAGGTCACCGGTTCCTTGGGCCGTCGCTCCAGGGGGCGTTAAGCCGGCTCAAAAGGGCCGGCGTGCTGGCGGCGCCGGCCGGCAGTCAGGCGCGGTTGACAGCGATATCTCCGCTGTCTGTTGTGATGCGCAGCCGCGCCGACCCGTCGCCGGCCGTGCCGCTGAGCCTGGCGCCGTTCTGTTGACTGTCGCGCAGGCCGAAGCCGTCGTGCAGGCCGCCGCTGGCGGTGCTGGCGTCTAGTTGGAAACGGCTGCCGGCCGGTAGCCGCAGCGTCACGGAGCCGGACGCACTGCTTATCATATCCGAACCCCGCGTAGCCAGGCTCCCCGTGTAGTCGATGTCGCCGCTCGCGGTCGCGATAGCGAGCGCGCCGTCGCGCGCGTCACGGACGGTTATGCTCCCCGACGCGCTATGCAGGTCGAGCGTCCCCGCGACGCCGGCCAGTTCGATGTCTCCGCTCGACGTCCGCACCGTGGCGCCGGTGACGCGGCCCGCGCCCAGCACGACATTGCCGCTGGCAGTGTTGGCGTCCAAATGGCCGCCGACATCGTGCAAGGTCACGTCGCCGCTTGCCGTACCAATTGTCAACCCGCCGCCCAGACCGTCCACGTCGATTCTACCGCTACTGGAGAGGATCTTTGCCGCCGCGCGCGCGGGCGCCGACACGTCGTAGCGCAGGTCGCGCGTGCAAGGAGAAAAGCAGGGTTCCAGATGCTGGCGTACCCGCACGGTGTCGCCCACTAGGCTGACCTCCACCGTGTCCCCGCGCCGCCCGCCCCGCTCGATCGCCGTGACGTGGATGCCCGGCCTGTTCCACACATGGACGTTAACGTCGGCGCTGTCGGTGGCGAGGTCGAGGCGGCTCCCCGGCAGCGTGCGGTCGGCCAGCGTCACGGTCGCCACGTTGCCCCCAGACGTCGATCCATCCGCGGCGGCGCCGGCGGCCAGCGCGGCGAGCCCGACGATGAGGAGCGCGCCAGCGGCCAGCGCCGCCGCGCGCGCCCTTCTTATTCTCATTCTTATTGACCGCACCCGCCGGCCCCACTGCTCTTCGGTCATCGCCAGCCTCCAACGTCACGAAACGGCTTAGGGGCGCGACGCCCTTACATGCACTATAGCCCATTTTCGTGCCGTCCGTATGTCGCGCCTGTATAATAGTAGCCGCGCGTCAAGGCTATGCGCGACCCATCACGTCGCGAGTCCCTATCTTTATCTTTCATTGTTGCCGCGCCGCGCGTTCGGCATCCATCGCCACCGCCTCCGCCCGCCGTGCTCTGATTTTGCGGCGTCGCGCCGCCAACCCGCCGAGTGCCGAGGAGCGTCCTTACTCGGGCGGCGCGATGAGGCCCCGCTGCACGGCCTTGCCGATCGCGTCGCTGCGCGCGCCGGCGCCCCGCTTCGCCATGATGTTGCAACCGGCTTGTTGAGGGTGGCGGCCTGCTGCCGTACACTATAGTCAACGGCCAATGGATCGGTCGAGCGGCAATGATACGTACAATCTACTGGCAACTGGCAACTGGCAACTGGCAACTGGCAACTGGCAACTGGCAACTGGCAACTGACTACTCGTTCGTGGAGAATGCATGAGCTTACTGACCAAACTGTTCGACCGGCCGAAGCGTCCGTCTGATGGCTCGGCCTGCCCGGCCTGCGGCTCGCCGATGATACCGGACGTGCGCGTCCTACGCCCCAGCGTGGGCGTCGAAGTGCGCCAGCCCTTCTATCACTGCACCAATCGCTGGTGCGGGCATAACCTGCTGCGCGGTGAGCCGACGACCGGCCACACCGAGATTGTGTCGCCGCGCGCCGGCGAAAGCCTGACCGGGCCGCGCGCCGGAAAGGAGAGTTGATGTCCGCGCACGAGCCGGCGACCCGTACCGGCGGCTGCCCCCGCCTGGAGCTGAACTCCCCGCACGGGACCACGCCCGTCCAGTATGGGCTGGCGACCTGCACCAAGTACAACGTGAGTCCGCCGCGCGGCATCCCCGAGAAGGGCGAGGAGATCTGCGCCCGGCGGGGCAGTTCGCCCGCCAACTGCTGGATGGACTTCTTCGCCTGCCGCAAAGCCGATATCGCGGAGCGCGCCTTCAATCGCTCGTTCCTCGGCCAGCGCGATCCCCTCGGCGAGCCGCGGGCCGCGCTCGCCTATACCGACCCCGACGGCCGCCAATACTACTGCCTGCAGCGCGATGGGCAGTGGGTCCACGGCGGTGAGCACGACTTTCCCGTGGGCGGCCGCGCCGTCGACGATGCCGCCACACGCGGTACACCTCAGGGCTCGTGACCGTCTACCTCAACGGGCGCATCCATACGCTCGCCCCGGCGCATCCCGTCGTCGAGGCCGTGGCGTGCGCGGATGGGCGCGTCGTGGCCGTAGGGAGCTCCGACCTGTTGCGTCCGCTCGCCCGCGCCCTGCGTGACGTGGTGGACCTGGGCGGGCGGACCGTCGTTCCGGGCCTGATCGACGCGCACGTCCACCTGTTGGGCCTGGGCCTCGCGCTCGGCCGCGTCGACCTGGCCAGCCTCTCGTCGCTGGCCGCGTGCGTGGAGCGTGTCGCGGACTATGTCGGTACGCTGCCGCCGGACCGGCCGCTGATCGGACGCGGCTGGAACCAGAACGATTGGCACGAGGGGCGCTGGCCGGCGCGCGCGGACCTCGACGCGGTCGCGGGTGATCGCCTCGTCGCCATCGCCAGTAAGGACGGGCATCTGCTGTGGGTCAACTCGGCGACGCTACGCGCCGCCGGTATTACGCGGGACACACCCGATCCACCAGGCGGCGAGATCGCGCGCGACGCCGACGGCGCGCCGACCGGCGTGCTCAAGGAGAGCGCCACCAGGGCCGTCTACGACATCCTGCCGTCTCCCACCGACGACGAGGTCGAGGAGGCGCTACAACGCGCCATGGCGCACGCCCTCCCGCTGGGCCTGACTGGCGTCGGGACCTTCGAGGACGCCGCGGTCTACCGCGCGCTCGGGCGGCTGTACGGTCGCGGCCTGCGTCCGTTGCGCGTCACAGCGCATATCGCCTACGCTGAACTCGACGCGGCGTTGGCGGACGGGCGCGCGACGGGGCAGGGCGACGCGTGGCTGCGCGTGGGCAGTCTCAAGCTGTTCGGCGACGGCACGCTCGGCTCACAGACCGCCGCGATGCTTGACCCCTACGACGGCGCGCCGGGCGGCGCCCGCGGCATCGCCACGCTCACCGAGGAGCAGATGCGCGCGGCGGCGGAGCGGGCCGCGCGGGGCGGTATCGCCACGGCGATCCACGCCATCGGCGATGGGGCCAATCGGGCGGCGCTGCGTGCGCTGGCTGCGGTTCCACGCGTCGCGGCGGCGCCGCACCGCGTCGAGCACGCCCAAGTGCTGCACCCCGACGACCTGCCCCTGTTCGCCGCGCACGGCATCGTGGCCTCGATGCAGCCGATCCACCTCGTCGACGACCGTGACACGGCCACGCGCTATTGGGGCGCGCGGTGCGCCACGGCCTACGCCTGGCGTCCTTTGCTTGAGAGCGGCGCGACGCTGGCCTTCGGTTCGGACGCGCCAATCGAGACGTGCGACCCATTGGTCGGGCTCTACGCTGCTGTGGCGCGGCACGGCCGCGGCGACGGGCGCGCGCCCTGGCATCCCGAACTGGCTCTCTCCATAGGGGACGCCGTGCGCGCCTACACCCTCGGCGCGGCGCGCGCGACGGGCGAGGAGGGCCTGAAGGGCTCGCTGGCCCCCGGCAAGCTCGCCGACATGGTCGTGCTCTCCGACGACATTAGCGCGGACCCGGCGGCGCTGGAGCGCGCCCGCGTCGTCTGCACGATTGTCGGCGGCGCGATCGCGGCCGGCGGCCTGTGAGCAATTAGTCGGGAGTCGGGAGTCGGGAGTCGGGAGTCGGGAGTAGCTAAAAGTTTATCCTAACTGCTGACCGCCCACGACTCCCGACTCCCGACTCCCGACTCTATGCGGTTAGATGCCCTGGAAAACGCTGTTCAGGGCGAGCGCCCTGGAGCGGTCGCCCTCCACCGTGACGTCGCCCTGTTCCGTGGCGCGCGCGAGGTCGAGCCGGCCGACCACCACGCGCGCGTACTGGTCGGCCGTCAGGCGCAGCGTCACGTCCGGCGTCCCCGTGGCGCCGCTTTCGAGCGTGACGCGCCCGTTTCGCGCGCTGACCGTGACCGGGCCGACGCCGTCGCCGACCTGGAGCAGGTAGCGTCCTGGCGCCGCGGGTGCGCCCTCTTTGCTCGCCACCAGCGGCGCGAAGTCGGGCATGCCGCCGGCCAAGCGCACCGCCCACGGTGTGGGGATCGTCGCCGTCGCATCGCGCCCGACCTTCAGATCCCAGTTGTGGTAGATCGACTCGGCCAGGGACAGGCCGTTGTTATTGGGTAATTGTCAGCGTACTGGTTTGACTATCACCCTGGTCATCCGTGACCGTGATGATGTAGTCACCCGGCGTTGTACTGGGGTTCAGCTGCACGCCGGCGCTGAAGGTGCCGTCGCCGTGGACCTTGATCTGGTCACGTAGTTGCGCCGTGCCGCTGTCGAAGTTGGCGGTGATGGTCAGGGTCGCTCCCGGCGGCCAACTATCGCCAGTAACATTGAAAGATCCGCTCGGATTGACCGACTGCGGGTCGAGGTTGACCGTGCCGGGTTGCCCCTGCCCGCTCGCCTGCGCTGTGCCCGTGGCGTCGGGCGTCGTCGACGGCGCCGGCGTCTCGGTCGTCGTGGCCGTGGGCGCGGGCGTGTCGGAGGGGACCGGCGTGTTCGTCGCGGTTGTTGTGTCGGTGGGACCCGGCGTATCGGTCGGGGTGTCCGTCGTGGCCGGGGTATCCGTCACAGCCGGCGTTGGCGTGTCTGTCGTAGCCGGGGTATCTGTCGTAGCCGGGGTATCTGTCGTGGCCGGCGTGTCCGTTGCAGGCGGAGACGTGGGCGTGGCGGTCGCGGTAGGTTGGGCTACGACGACCGTGGGCGTCGTCGTCGCCGTGGGCGCTCCGGCGCCCCCGAAGCCGGCGAACGCGCCGTTGTGGAAGAGGGCGGCCAGCAGGGCTAGTAGTACCAGCGCCAGTGCAAAGATGGCGAGCCATAGGTTGCGCGAACCCGGCCGCGGCGGCGCGGCGGCCCGTGTGCCGGCGGCGACGGCAGTGGCGCGCGTCGCCGTGCGCGTCGCCGCCGGCTGCCGCGTGGTTGCTGTCTGTGGCGGTGGGACGGTGCGCGGCGTCACGCGCGTGCCTTCCGTGGCGCCGACCAGCACGCCGTCGACGGCGGCCTTCATCGCGGATGCGCCCGTGTAGCGCTCGGCCGGGTTCTTCGCCATCGCTTTGAGCACAATGGCCTCGACCGGGGCCGGAATCGCGCGGTTGAGGCGGGTCGGCAGCGGGGGCGCCTGGTTGATCTGCTGCATGGCCACGGCGAGCGGGTTATCGGCCGCGAAGGGCAGCGCGCCGGTCAGCATCTCGAAGAGCACGATGCCCGCGGCGTAGACATCGGACTGCGGCGTGGCCGGCCGGCCCTGGGCTTGTTCCGGCGAGAAGTATTGCACTGTGCCGATGACCATGTTGGTCGCGGTCAAGGTAGAGCCGCCGGAGCCGTCGGCCGCCCGCGCGATCCCGAAATCCGCCACCTTGACATCCCCAGTCGGGGTTAGCAGGACGTTCTGGGATTTGATGTCGCGGTGCACGAGGTTGTGCGCGTGAGCGAAGTCGAGGGCGGCGAGGACACTGCCGATGACGCGGAGCGCGCGCTTGGCCGCGAAGGGACCATCGCGCGTGATGGCGTCCTTGAGCGTTTCGCCCTCGACATACTCCATCACGATGTAGTAGCGGTCGCCGTCGTGACCAACGTCGTAGACCTGCACGATGTTAGGGTGTGAGAGCGAGGCGACCGTGCGCGCCTCAGCGTCGAAGCGCGCCACGAACGCGGGGTCGGCCGCGAACTGCGGGTGCAGGATTTTGACCGCGACGCGGCGGCCCAGCCGCAGGTCTTCGGCGAGGTAGACGCTGGCCATGCCGCCGGCGCCGAGCGGGCGCAATAAACGGTAGCGCCCGTTGAGTAGTTGTTCTGTTGCCATACTCGGCTATCGTATCACAGACCAGCAATCAGCGGTCAGCTATTAGCCATCAGCTGACGGCTGACAGCTGTCAGCTACTACATCTCGACCGTTTCGAGCTCGGGCATGAGCGCGAAGTCGCTGACATTACCCCGAATGTTGCTCTCGATCTCGTCGCGCAAGGCGGTGTTCTGGCGCAGGAACTCTTTGGCGTTCTCGCGGCCCTGGCCCAGGCGTGTCTCGCCGTAGGAGAAGAAGGCGCCGCTCTTCTTGACCAGGCCCATCTCCACGCCCACGTCGAGCAAGCCGCCCTC
>JAABUZ0100010840.1_pt1 | contig 10038 bp, 11 predicted proteins | sample 5562091 | NCBI WGS metagenome assembly JAABUZ01 (sample SAMN12813069, study PRJNA571459) | rock metagenome | isolation source: Antarctica rocks | place: Antarctica: Victoria Land, Linnaeus Terrace sud | collected 2015-12-21 | reverse complement strand
ATCAGCGAGGCACGACCCCGACACGGTGACCGCTGGGCCGTGCCATGTCGGGAGCTAGCGTGAACACGTCCCGGGTGGGGCCACTTCGAGCCAGCGCGGTGGGGCCAGATCGAGTCGTCATACCCAGCGTTGAGGGTGTGGCCGGGTTATACGTGAAATTGTTGGTGATCGTGACGACACAGGTGGTGGTGGCGGCGGCGCTGCCGTTGCACTGATCGACCGGGGCGGCGACGGCCGCCGTACTGCCCAAGAACGCCAGCATCAGCCCCGCCGACAGCGCGACCACAGCCAAGACCGACGCCGCGCTGACACGCTCGCGTGCTCGCCCCCGGTGGGTACCAAGCCTGCGTCGCACAGCGATCTCCCGTCAAACTCTGGTGGTGCGGAACCCTAGATAGCCTCACAACTCGTGAGTCCCTTTCAGCTAAGCTCAAGGACATATCGGCGCTGTTGCTGGCCGATTTCCATCGCGTGAACAGCAGCTCGCCTGGTCCAGTGCATCCGCCGTCAGGGTTGCTTCGTTGGTGGTGACCCGCGGCGTCGGAAGTTGCATCGCAAGTCCAGCAGCAGGTCGCCATGGCGACCGCACGCCGGAATAGTGAGCAAAGTAGGCGGGGCAGCGCCTCAGCGTTACCCATGCTTCTCACGCTTTCACCGTCGACGCACCGAGCCGGAGACCGCTCGCATAACGCGGGGAGTCGTGCTGAGGGGATCCCGATTGTTGAGCCAGTCGCTATGCGAGCGTTAGCTGGTTCTGGTTGATCCAGGCTTCGGCGAACTCGACTGGTGTTCTCCAGCCGTGCGCGCTGTGGGCCCTGTTGATGTTGTAATCGATTCTCCAGTCCTCGAGAAGTACCTGCTATCCGAGCGGACCGGAGAGCTGGATGACCTGGTACTGACCGACCAGGCCGGCCATGAGGAGGTGCGAGCCACCCTTAGTGCCTACGAACGAGCCCTCGACCGCTGCGGGCGCCTGCTGGTGGCCATGGCCCGGCTGAACCTTGAGGACCGCCTGGTGAAGATGGACGAGGCCATGCTCGTCCTGCTGGCTGAGACGATGCTGCGGGTACTGGGTTCGCCCGACCTGGCCCTCAGCGCCGGCCAGGTCGTCACCGCCCGCACCATGCTGGCCGCCGAGCTGCGAGCGGCCGCCGAGTGACCGCTCCGAGGTGGGCCACCGCGCTGGCCGACCTTCTCGACCACGGCGGCCCCATGGACCTCTGCGCCACCTGCCACCGACCCCGCGCCGTCTCTCTGGTGGTGTACCGGGGAGCCGTTGGGATTATCACCGAGGCGGCCGTGGACGCCGCTATAGGCCGCCTGGAGGCCGTCCTCGACGGACCCCGGCCAGAGGATTGCGCCTGCCGGTGCTGCGCCGAGGTAGGTCGGGACAACGAGCGGGCACTCGATGCGTAACCTGCCTGACCTGCCGTTCGAATGGGCCGACAACCCGTGGATGGAGCCAGGTGCCTGCCCGCCAGCCTGGCCCCTAAGGGCGCCACCCTCAACCCGGAGACGGCCGACGACGCTGACAACCAGGGTGCGGCGGCTGACGACCAGGACATCGACGACGACGAGGACTGACTAGCAGGTCGCCTTCTTGATGGTCGACAGGGCCGACGTGAAGCTAGCGAGGTCACTCGCTGCTGCCGACGACTCGAACTGGTTGACGGCGGTGGTCACCTGAGGGTCGCTCAGCTTCTCGGCATCCGCAGTGAGCCGGTTGGCGTCGTCTTTGAGGGTGGTTGTGTTCACACTCGAGGCGGTCACGTCTCGGGCGATGGTGCCCACGTCCTGGCACACAGCGGCGCGAGCGGCGCCCGCACTGGTGGTGGCCGTGGTTGAGTTGGCGGACGAACCGCCGCCGCCGCAAGCACCGAGCCCGGCTCCGATCATCACCAATCCGGCCCCGGCGATGCTGATCTTGCGTCCCAGTCTCATGGTCGCTCCCTAATAGGTTGCCCGGTCTACTACTTCGGGGCGCTCTAGCCGCCATTCACCATGGCGACCCCATGCACCACGGCTGGGAGGCTGGACCCATGGACCCCACCCGATAATGGCCACCCCCATGGACACCAGCCGTAGGGTGCTGTCGCCCGAGCTGGCCAGTGATCTGCGCCGAGTACGCCTGGCCACCGGGCTGGGACTGCGGGCGGCTGGTCGGCTCATCGGGACGGATCACGCCTATCTGCGTGCATTGGAGGCCGGCCGGCGCTGCCCCAGCCAGGCCATGGCCGAGGCCATCGTCGCCGCTGGGTACGTCGGCGCCGACCTGGCCGACCGGCTGCGGGCCGCCGCGCTGCCCGATGTGGGCCGCTCCAGTCGGTGGGCACACACGACAAAGCGAGGAGACTTGGAGCTATGAACACTGAGAGGACGACCATGGCTGAGCGAGTGATTAGTGACTAATCGTGCCCGAGCGCTCAACCGGGCCGAGATGGCCGAGGCTGCGACCACGCTGCGCCGCCTGCTGGGTGCCGTCGAGGCCGGTGAACTGACCGCCCCGGCCGGCCTGACCTACCGCCTACAAGGTGCCGTCATTGCCCTGGAGGCCCTGGCAACCGGACGGGTGCCAACGGCCGAGGACCTGGCTAGGGAACCTCGCTGAGGGGAAACGCGGGAAACCCAGGGAGGGGAAACGCGGCCGGAAACCGTGTACCCAGTTAGCGTGAACCCGACCCAGTGCGAGGTACTCCTGACTATCGCTTGACGCTATACGTCCGAATAGCGTAAGCTAGGTGCATGGCCAGGACACGCAGGACCGCCAAGACCGTCGCAGACACCACCAGAGTGGTGGGCTACGTGCGGGTATCCACCGCCGAGCAGGCTGACTCCGGGCTGGGGCTGGCGGCCCAGCCCGGCGCCATCGCCGCCGAGTGCGAGCGCCGAGGCTGGGAGCTGGCCGAGGTGTTCTGTGACTCGGCCGTCTCGGGCAAGTCACTGGCTGGCCGGGACGGCATGGCCGCTGCTCTGGCCCTGGTGGACGCCGGCCAGGTGAGCGCCATCGTGGTAGCCAAGCTGGACCGTCTCTCACGCTCACTGGCCGACTTCGCCGGCCTGATGGCTCGGGCGCAGGCCGGCGGGTGGAACATCGTCGCCCTCGACCTTGGCGTGGACCTGTCCACCGCGCCGGGTGAGTTCATGGCATCGGTGATGGCCGCTGCTGCCCAGTGGGAGCGGCGCATCATCGGCCAGCGCACCAAGGACGCCCTGGCTGTGCGCAGGGCGCAGGGGCAAACCCTGGGCCGGCCCCGGACGCTGACGCCCGAGCATCCGACGGTGGCTCGCATCCTCGAAGCCCATCGGGCTGGCGCCGGGTGGTCCGCCATTGCTCGCCAGCTCACCGCCGATGGTGTGCCCACTCCTCGAGGAGGCCAGCAGTGGTGGCCGTCCACCGTCCACGACATCTACGAGCTGAACGCCGGGGAGGTGGCGGCATGAGCAAGCGTGGGCGCACCAGCTCGTTCGGCAATATCCGCAAGCTCTCCAGCGGGCGCTATCAAGCCCGCTGGAAGACACCTGACGGCGACCACCACTCAGCGACCTTCGCTTACAAGGCTGACGCCGCTGCCTGGCTCGCCGCCCAGCAGACGGACCAGGGGCGAGGAGTGGCCCTCGACCACCGCCGAGCCAGAGTCACCGTGGACGAGTGGGCCGCCACCTGGCTGGCCACCACCGTGCACCTGAAGCCAAAGACTCGGGTGGGCTATGACTCGATGCTGAGGACCCACGTGCTGCCCGCCCTGGGCAGCGTGGCCGTATCGGCTATCGACCGGCCACGGGTTGACGCCTTCATCGCCGGGATGGTGGCCGATGGCGCCGCCCCCGGTACCGTCCGATCGGCCCGCAAGGTGCTGCGCCTGGTGCTCGAAACCGCGGTCAACGCCAAGGCCCTGCCAGCCAACCCCTGCGCTGGAGTGAGGGTTCCCCGCTCCGCCAAGGCCGAGATGCACTTTCTCACCGCCGACCAGGTTGCCGATTTGGCGCAGGCCATCGGCCACTCGGTGCGCCGCACCGGTGGCCAGGGAGCCGCCCCCTGGTGGCGCACCGAGTGGCCCGAGTGCGCCGTCCTGGTGCGCTTCGCCGCCTACACCGGGCTGCGAGCCGGCGAGTTGGAGGCCCTCCGGGTCAAGCGCCTGGACCTGCTGCGAGGCCGGGTGGAGGTGGCTGAGACGGTGGGCGAGGTGACTGGCCATGGCTTGATGTTCGGCCCGACCAAGACGGACCAGACACGTACCGTGCCACTCCCCCGCTTCCTGTGCGAGGAGCTGGCGCCGGCCCTGGCCGGCAAGGGCCGCGAGGACTTCGTGTTCCCCGGCCCCGAGGGTGGGCCGCTGCGGCATCGCAACTTCTACGCCCGCCACTTCAAGCCGGCCGTCCGCCAAGCCGGGCTACCCGACACGCTGAGGTTCCACGACCTGCGCCACACCTTCGCCGGCCTGCTCATCGCTGAAGGCGCCCACCCACGAGCGCTCATGGAGAGGATGGGACATTCGTCCATCACGGTCACGCTGGGCACCTACGGCCACCTCCTGCCTGGCCTGGAGCAGGCCCTCACCGAGGCCCTCGACCGCGCCGGGCGGGCCGCCCAAGAGGCCGTTTCTGAATCCGCTATGGCACGTGGGTGGCACGCCAAGGTCACTCCGCTGCGCCCACTTGGCACGGTATAGGCCCTGACCTGCGGTAATACCGGCGCCCCCGCCAGGACTCGAACCTGGGACCCGCTGCTTAGAAGGCAGCCGCTCTGTCCACTGAGCTACAGGGGCGATGCAGAGAACCGGGCTACGATGCCCAATCCCAAGTGTGTCATGCTTGGGTTCATGGTGGCCGTAGCTCAGTTGGTTAGAGCGCCAGGTTGTGGCCCTGGAGGTCGGGGGTTCAAGTCCCCTCGGTCACCCTCGGCCGGTCACCCATCCGGCAGCCCGACCCGCTAGCGTACGCACGCGCCTCTAGCTCAATGGCAGAGCAACGGACTCTTAATCCGCAGGTTCTGGGTTCAAATCCCAGGGGGCGCACCATAGAAGTCCAGGTCAGGGGGTCGATAGGGAGTTTCTAGCCTTTAGCAAAGACCGCGGTTGAGGCGGCTCCACCGCAACGGCGTGCTAAAGCCTTGACTCAAGCTCCTGCTAAAGTCTCAGCATGGCCTCGCTGGCGCGGCGGGTTGCGGCGAAGATCGACCGGAGTGGTGAGCACCACATATGGACCGGCGCGACAGACGGGCGGGGCGCCGGCGTTATGTCAGTTGATGGCCACTCGACCACGGCTCGCCGGGTGGTGTGGGAGTTGGAGCGGGAGACCGTGCCGGACGGTGCCAAGGTGATGGCCTGCCCGGAGGAGCCGGCGTGCGTCCGCTTGGATCATCTCAGCCTCAAAGTCCCAACGGATCGCTCGCCAGCCACCCCACCCAAGGCCCCGAAGCCCAAGACAGCCATGATCGGACGACGCGGCCGGTCGGGAGGCGGATCACTACGCCAGGTCCGGCCGGGAGCGTGGGAGCTTACGGTCAGCGCCGGACGCTACAGCGATGGCAGGCCTCGTCGTGTGTTCCGCACGGTGGAGACCGACAGCGAGCGTCAGGCCGTCGCCGCCCTTGCCTCTTTCGTTGCTGAGGTCACCGACGCCCGCCAGGCCGAGACCGCCAAGCTGAGGGATCTGACGGTGGACGAGGCGGTGGACCGGTTCCTGGACGAGCACCTCCGGGGCGAGAAGGGCCGAGAGGAGAAAACCATTGCCGACTACCGCCGCCTGCACCTCAAGTGGTTCTCGCCGACCATCGGCAAACGCCGTTTGCGCGACGTCGACGAGGCACGGATCGACCGGATCTTCGGCGCCATGCGAGCTGCCGGGCTCAGCCGCTCGCGGCTCAATCAGGCCAAGTGCCTGTACTCCCCGCTGTTCCGCTGGGCCAAACGACGAGGGATCGTCTCCCACAACCCGATGTTGGAATTCCAGCTGCCCACCACCCGCCATGTGACCAAGGAGCGGACGCCGCCGGAGGTCGAGGAGCTTTGCCTCCTCCTCTCCACCGCCGTCGACGTCGTGCCCGACGTCGCACCAGTCCTGGCCCTCGGAGCGGTGACCGGCATGCGCCGCGGTGAGCTGGTGGCCATTCGGTCGTCGCGCATCGACTGGTCCGAGGGCCGGATCCGGGTGGACGCGGCCGTGAGCGAGACCAAGCAGATGAAGGGGACCAAGACGCGGGTGGAGCGCAGCTTCTACGTCGACGCCGAGACCCTGACCATGCTGGTTGGCCACGTCCGGCAGATGGAGGCGCGAGCGGCGGCCGGCGGCGCCAGCCTTGATCTCGATCCCTTCCTGTTCAGCCTGGCCCTGGACTGCTCCACGCCGATGCCGCCCGACTACGTGACCCGTCGGACCGCGATACTCAAGGAGCACCTGGGAATCGACGACATTCGGCCCGAGACGGCAGCATTGGAGGATGAAGCCTTGCGGCTGTACCGCCAGCGCTCCGCAAGGCCATCAAGACGAACCGGCCCGCCACCGAAGGGCGGCTTGTCGTTTCGAGACATCGGCGCAGCCCTCGGAAGGAGCGACCGCTGGGCGGCCGCGGCCGTCCGTTCGGCCGAGCGCCGGGAAGCAGCCCGAGCGGCCTATCCCACCCTTCGCCGGTTCGACGGGTCCATCCTCGCCCTGCGTCGCTTCACCTCAAGCGAGCTGCTCGACGCCGGCTTCAACATCTCCATGGTCGCCGAGCGCCAGGGCCACGGCCCCGGCGTACTCGCCCGCCACTACGCCAAGTCGCGCCGGTCAGCCGACCGTCGGGCCGCCGACCATCTCGGGCAGGTGGTGCATGGCCGGCCGGCAGCGGACACCATGTGACATGAAGCCGAAAGACGGGCAGCAAGGCTCAATCCTTGTATTCACGATCGGGGGAAGGCACGAGATCTAGGATGGGGGCTAGAGTTGCGAAGGGCTGGACGAGCGGATGCGGTTGCGCTGGAAGGAGCACGACCACTTCCTTGCGAGCTCGGGTCAGCGACACATAGAGGATCCGTGACGCGACTGGGTAAGGCTCGCCTTCACGTCTGTCGGCCAGATAGTCGCCATCGCGGTAGACGAGGATGACAGCGTCAGCCTCTCGGCCCTTTGTCTGGTGGAAGTTCATCAGCTGTGTTGACGGGAGCCGGGCGCCCGATGACTCCAGTAGCGCCCCGATCCGCAAGGCATCGGTCTCTGCTCGCACCTGCGCGAGCAGGCGGTCGCCGTTGAGCCCAAGCCGGCTGGCGCGCCGGACCGCGGCAGCGAACGCCGGCACGGCGCGAGCCCACGCGCGCTCGCCTGCTGTAATTCCCAACCGCTCCCAAGCTGTGGCGACGGTATCGGGCAAGGCGTCAAGGCCCTCGGTCACCACGTCATCTTTGATAGCGGTTAACCGATTGACTAACGCAGGTGGCAACGTGCTTGCACCTGCTAGAGCCGTGGCGAGTGCTGGGGGCTGGCGACTTCGACTGCAAGCGGTCAGGAAGGTGGCGAAGGCGACGGGCACATCGTCGCCGGTGCCCTTTCCGACAGCAAGAGACAGCAGTGTTGTCATAGCGCTGAGGGCTTCGGCCTGGGCCTCGGGGATCCCTACCAACACATAGTCGACTCCCGCCCCGGTCAAGCGGTTGCCGAGCCAAGCCACCCCTTCATTGGAATGACCGAAGATTCCGAAGCTACGAGAACCCCCCCGCCACGCTCTGTTCAACTCAGCACCAATGACCTTTACGAGCTGCTCGTCGTGGACGTCAAGTACAACTCTGAGCCGGCCACTCTGCACGGCCGCGTGAACAGCCTCATGACAGAAGTCACGACGCCGTACTGCGTCAGCCAGCGCAGGGATGGCGCCAGTTGGGTCTCGGTGCGAAGCGGGTTCCAGTTCGACTACCAGATCAGCGAGGTGACGCGCGGTCTCCAGTCGTTCGGCGGTCACCCCGGGGACGAAGGTATAGATCATTTGGTGTGGGTCGGCCAGCAACAGAAGTCGGCTACGTTTACCGAGGAGTTCCAGGAGGCGCCATTGATCGACTGACGTATCCTGGAATTCGTCACAAACGATAAGAGGCCAACGGTCGGCGACGAGGGCGCAGACTCCGGGCGATTGCAACACCTCCAGGGCGGAGGGAAGCAGGTCGTCGTAGCGCAGACGGTCGGGCTGTGCCCCCAATAGCTTGGCAGATGCCGCTGATTGTAACTCTGGTATGCGTTGCCCCATTCCGCTGTAACGGCCGAACGAGCGGACGAGGCGGTAAGCAAAAGCGTGGAAGGTGGCGATCTCAACACGATCGCCGAGTCCCCGCAGCGCTGCCCGAGATCGGCCGCCAATCTGGTCGACGGCCGAGCGGGAAAAGGTTAGGAAGGCCATTCGTTGCCATGGTCGAGTTTCGGGCCGGAACAGTTCGACTCGAGCCGCCCATAGGGCGACCGTCGTTTTGCCACACCCCGCTCCGCCGAGCACCAGGGTCACGCGCTCCGTCGAATCGAGTACATCAATCTGGCGAGGCGTGAGCCCGCTCAGTTCAGTCATAAATCGACCTTGCCATTGCTCTTGCCCAGGCCCGCGGTGATTACTGCATCGAGCAGGCTAATGGCGATGGGAGGGAGTACCCCTCTCGGGAGTAGTTCGACGAATTGGGCGTGGAGACCGCCGGAAGACTTGATGACGCGGCATGCAATCTGTTTCAGGTCTTTTCCGGTCGACGACTCGCAGCCCGCTGGCAGCTGGACACCGAACCCGTCGGCCAGCTGCTTAAGTAACGTTCTCAGCACGACGTCGCTCAAGCCGCTGACAAGGGCCAGCTCTATCGCATGTCCGGGAGGGAGCTGTATGACAGTATCGGCCGCCGCGAGGGCGATATCCGTCGCCTGGTCGCCAGCCTGGTCGCCATCGAGCACGGCCACCACCCGAAATCCCAGTCTTGCCGCGTAGCTCGCCAACCGGGCAACGGCACTAGCCCCTCCCGAGCGATCGGCGGCGCCGGCGTCGATGAGGCTGATTCGGAACGCGGAGTAGAGCGGGGCATTCTGCGCGTTGAACCGGCGACGTGCGAGGGCGTCGAGCGCGCTGCGATCATGTGGACCTTCCAGGACCGCCAACGTCGTTGACGCCATTGCCGGCAAGATCTGAAGGGCGAGATGCCGGGAGGAGATCCGTTCCAGCCGACTATGGGGGACGCTGCCCTGATGGAGACGCGAAACACCCGGTCGGGGCCGAACGAGGCGGACGATCTCGTCGGTCCGGAATGCCTCAGCGGCCCCTGGACGGCGGGTGGCGAGCCATGCCTGTCCGGTACTTGCCCGGAGGACGGCGCTGAGATGGGTGGCCGCGGCTCCATCGAGATGCTCACCGAAGTCGTCCACAGCAACAACGATTTCAGGCAACCCAGCAGCAGCCAACAGCTCACCTGTTCCGAACAGCGCCGTGGTTGTCGAGCCATGCAGAGCGAGGGGCAACTCGGGCGAATCTGCCAGCGCAACCGCGGGGGCCAGTGAGCGCAAAACGCCGGCGATCGACCCGCCGTCGGGAAGAAACCGAATCAACTTCGCGCCAGGTCGATCTCCGACCTGCAGGGGTGAGCGCAGCGGAGCCAGCACGGAGTCCAATGCCTTGCTGATCTGATCGGCGGAGGAGAACTCTACTCCGTAGCCCTCGAGGGTGTGGAGCAATTTGGAAACCGCGTCCGCTAGGTCATCACCCTGCTCCTGCTCAACTATCCTACGAAAAGCGCTTCGGGCGGCCAACCGGAGGGGCCGACCGTCAGAGGCGGCTGTCACGAAGGGCAGCGCAGCGCGCAACCGGCGGGGCACTCGGACGAAATGGTCATGGTCCGGATCGGACTCCTTAGGAAAATCGACCCAGTGATCGGCCTGTTCCACTTCGTCGTTCCAGTGTGCTCGGTAGCAGATGTCGATAACGGTTGAAGACTGACTGTGAGTATGAGATTCACCGGTTCCGCGAGTGGGTGAGCAAGGCTGGCGTCGGTGGCTAGAGCGTGACCCAAAGACTGATCGGACCGCTGTTGGTGCCTTCAATGGGAC
>JAABUZ0100010839.1_pt1 | contig 10039 bp, 5 predicted proteins | sample 5562091 | NCBI WGS metagenome assembly JAABUZ01 (sample SAMN12813069, study PRJNA571459) | rock metagenome | isolation source: Antarctica rocks | place: Antarctica: Victoria Land, Linnaeus Terrace sud | collected 2015-12-21 | reverse complement strand
GGGAACCCCAGGCTGACGTCGCAAGATCTGGACTCGATACCCGCTCACAGCACGCCGACGACGGCTCAGCGCGCCCCAATCGACCCCACGCCCCGCACACGAGCCTTGTTCAGCAGCGTCCTAGGTTATGCGCCGGTAGCCGCCGCCGGAGGAGGGAGTCGACGTGGGAGCGCCCGAGTCCAACGCCGGCGACGCGTTCCACTTCTGGTGGGCAGCCTCGCGCGCGCTCGTGCTCGTCGAGCCAGGCAGCGGCCTGCGCCGGATCGCGATCGAGGGCCTAGCGTTCCACGACGACCCTAACGACGCGTACGAGACGGTCGACCTGGCGGAGTACTACGGCGGCGAGGATGTCGCATCCGCAACTGCGGTCGTGCTCTCCCAGCTGAAGCACAGCACGCGGCACCCTGAGGCCGCGTGGACGACGGCGCGGCTGTGCCAGCAGCGACGGCGCCGAAACTCCGCTTCCCTCCGGTCGGTCGTCGCGGACCTCGCCCGCGCCTTCCGGCGCCTCATCAACGACCACGGCGAGGATACAGCGGCAAAGACGTCCGTCGCGCTGGTCAGCAACCAGCCAGCCGACCCCGCACTCGTCAGCGCTGTCACTACCGCCGCGGCCTGGGTTCGCGCTCAGCAGGGGCCAGTTCAGCGGGCCGGCATGTTGCAGGCGCTGCCGGAGCCGCACCGCTCGACCGTCGAGGCGATCGCCGCGGCCGTCGGGAGCGGTCTGCGCAGCAGCGAGTTCTGCGCCTTCATCGCCGCGCTCGACCTGACGAACCTTGGCACCCTCGGCCACTCCGCCCTTGCGCGCGCCGTCCGCGTCGGCGCCACCGAGCTCAGTCCTGACCTGGGGCCAGACTCGGCCCGGCGGCTCTTTCACCTCGTGCAGGAGGAGGCGCTGCCCGGGCGCGGGCGTGGGGGCCTCAGGGTCTCCGACGTTCTCGCCGAGTTAGGCGCGCCCGAGATCGCCGACCTGTACCCCGCTCCACCGCGACTGCCCGACGTACAGGACCCGCTGCCCGCCCCAGCGGCCCGAGTAATCGCCGACGCAGCTAAGGCGGCCGCGGGCCGCTCCATGGTGGTCGCACATGGCCCTGCTGGAGCCGGGAAGACGACAGCACTTCGGCAATTGCCGGAGCACCTGCCGCCAGGGTCGGTGACGGTGCTGTTCGACTGCTACGGCGGCGGCGACTACCTGAGCTCGGGCGAGGAACGGCACACGCCGCAGCGGTTCGTTGTCCAGGTCGTCAACGAGCTCGCGCAGCGGTGCGGCACCCCGCTGCTCGTGAAGCCGCACATGTTGGAACCTGACCTGTGGCGGCGCCTGAGCCGCACGCTGGAGCATGCCGCTGCGACCCTCGAACCGGGCGCGCTGCTTGTCCTTGCGGTCGACGCAGCAGACAACGCCGTTGTCGCCGCCGAAGAGCGCGGTGACCGCGGGTTCATCCCGAGCCTCACCCACCTCCCCCTGCCTGCTGGCGTCGCGGTCGTTGTTACCGCTCGCAGTCACCGCGTCCCGATGCTCGGTGCCGCTGGCGCTGCCATTGTCGAGATCGCGCCGTTCGACCCCGTCGCTTCGGCAGCACACCTGCGCAGGTACCGCCAGGCGGCCACCGATTCGGAGGCGGAGGAGTTCCACGCCCGCACGGGCGGGAACCCCCGCGCGCAGTTCTACGCACTCGCGCAGGCCGCTCAGACCGGCGCCAGCACGCTTTCGTTGCTGGACGCGTGCCACCGCACCCCCATGCCTGTCTTCGAGGATCTGGTCGAATCTGCCCTGCGCGTCAGCGGAACTGCTGCCGGGGGCGAGCGGTGGCTCGGCGCCATGCTTGCTCTGTCACGGCCGGTCAGCACCGACACGCTCGCCGCCGTACTCCAGGTCAACCCGGCCGCCGTGGCCGCGTTCGCCGCCGGGCTCGACCCCGGCGTAAAGGTCGCGGATGGCGCCATCCAGTTCCGCGACGAGGACTTCGAGACGTACGTCCGCGGCCGCGTCGACCCCAGTGCGGTGACCGCCGCACACAACGGGCTTGCGACCATCTTCCTCGCCACACGCACTCACGACCCCGACGCGGCAGCACATGTTGCCGACCACCTCTTCGCCGCCGACCGTCTCGACGAACTGCTCCAGCTAGTGCTCGCTGAGGACTCGCCTGCAGGGATCGACGACGGGTTCCGCCGTGAGCAGGTGCAGGCACGGCGCCTCGACCTCGCAGCCCGCGCTGCAGCTGTCACAGGTGACGCGGCCGCTGCGGTCCGTGTCGCCGCGCGCGGCTGCGACACGGCGTCGCGGCTGGAGACGTTGTCCCGGCTTGTCGAGTCCAACTTGGACCTCGTCGCCCGCTACGCCGACATCAAGCTGCTCCGCTCCCACGCGCTGCGGCAGACCCGGCATGACTGGCTCGGCCCGGTCCTGATGCGGCTCGCGGCCGCACTGTCCCGCGACCCGGCGCGGCACGCCGACGCACGCGCCGAGCTCGACCGCGCGGACGGATGGCTGCGCCGGTGGACGGCGGGCCACGATGACAAGACCCGACACTGGGACGTCGAGCCCGACGACGTCGCGGCCGCAGCCGAGGCGCGCTACCGGCTCGACGGGGTCGACGCCGCCATGGACGAGCTGCGCCGCTGGCAGCCGCCCGAGTTCGTCCTGGACGCCGCCGCAGCCCTCGCGGACCGACTCGGCACCGACCTGCCCGCGAATGAGGCGCGTGAGGCGCTGCGTGACCACGCCTTCCCCCTGGCCGCGCAGGCTCCCGTACTCGCCCGGATCGCCGCGGCTGGTGGGCCAGTCGACTCTGCGTGGGTGGACGAGGTGGCCGCATCGCTCGTCGCTGACCCGGTCGGCGAGCCAAGCCCGTGGCATGCGGACATGGTCGATGCCGCCGCGCGGCACGGCGATCCGGTCACGGCTGCGGCGCTCGCCCGGCACTTGGCGCATGATCTGCCCGCCAGCAGGTGGTCATTCAGCGGAAGCCGTAGCGTCGGCACTGCCACGCTCCGCTGTCATGCCGCAGTTGCCGTGCTAACAGGCGAGAAGCTCGACGCGGGCGCGCTGGTCCCGCCGTCGCTGCGGCAGAAGACGTTACCGAACGGTCATGTGGATGACCAACGCGCGCACGAGCGCCGGGAGTGGAGCGACATCGTCTCCCCACTCGCCGCGGCCGCTGTCCTGGCAGCCCGCGCGGCCGCTGGCGAGTCGACGACCGGCGACGTCGAGGCATTCGCCGAGGCGGGCCTCGCGCCCCGCATCGACCGCTCCACGCATCGCTGGTTCACGTACGACCAGTCCTACCGCACATGGGCAGTTCTCGTCGCCGAGGCTGCGGTGGACACCGGCGCCGCGCCCGCGCTGCTCGACCGGCTCGCCGACGCCGCGGGCCTGCTGCTGCGGGACGGTGCCCCCGAGGTGTGGTTGGAGCTGGCCAGCACCATCTCCCGGCGCGGCGCCTATCCGGACCGCGCCGCCGATCTCTGCGTGCGCGCCGCCCGGATGGCTCGCGAACAGCCCTACTCGGCGTCCGATCGTCTCGATCTGCTGGCTCGCGCGGCCGTCCTGGCGGCGCCGCTTGACCGTGAACTCGGCCGGCATCTGTTCGAGTTTGCCGTCGAGGCCGCAACCGGCATCAACGACGACGCCGCCAGCTTGCTTAGCGTCCACGCCGACCTCGGCTGCCACGCCCAGGTTCCCGCCCATGAGCGCCCGGGGATGGCTGCACGGCTCGTCGCCGCCATCGAGGCCGTTGCGCCTCATGTCAGCGATTCGGGTTTCATCCCCTATGCAGCGATAGCTGGCGCCACCGCCCGACTGCACGCCCCGACGGGCCTGGCCGCAGCGTCCCGGTGGGATGACGAGGACCGCACACCGCTGGCCACGACGCTGCCGTCCGCGCTCGCCAGAGCGGTCGAAGGCGGAGGCCTGCCCGCCTGGCAGGCGCTTCGGCTCGACCACCTGGTCGAGGGCGATGGGCGGCGGCTTGCTTATCAGCTCGACATCGTTGAGCAGTTCGCCGACGCGGGCGCCGCTGGCCGTGCCGCGGCTCGCGTCGCCGTCGCCCGCGCCGCCAACTGGCTCCGGCTTCGTGTCCCTGCCCGCGAACAGCCCGCGCTCGCCGGCCGACTGCTCGACTGGGCAGCCGCACGCGACCTGGACGCGCACATCCGCCCCGTCCTCGAGCCCGTTCGCACGCTAACCGTCGCAGACTCGGCGGCCGCCCGCCGTGACTGGTCCGGCGGCGACCCGCCGCCACACCTTCAGGCGCTTCTCGACGGGGCCGCGACCCGCCCTTTTCGGGCTCTCGCCGACGACGTCGCCGCCCTCCACGAAGCGCACATCTACGGCGACCAGTTCGGCGAGTTCATCACCACCGTCGCCCTTGCCGCCGCACCCGCCGAGCGTGTCGAGGCGCTCGGCGCAGTCGCAGCGCTCTCCGACCGGCACCCGAGCCATGCCCTTGACGCGCTCGCCAGTTGTCTCGGCGCGTGGCGAGGCTGGCCCCGGGTCGCGTCCTGGGCCCGCGATGAGCTGCCGCATCTGCTCGCGGACGGGCTCGCCGAACTTGCGTGGCGGTCGGACACCGGCGCGCTCGCCGCCGAGCTCCGCCTGTTCGACGACGCCGACTCAATCCGCCGCGCCGTCCTGCGCGCCCTCCCCCAGGCACGCCCGCAGCTCACCGCGCACGGATGGCAGAACATCGCCGCACTGCTGGGTCGCCTCTGCCCGCCCGCTGACGCCGCGACAGCACTACAAGGGCTGCTGGACGACCGCGTCCCGGCCGGTGCGTTGCCCTCCGCGGCCGACGACAGTGGGGCCGCCGGGCCCGTCCCGTCGCTGCTCTGGAGCGCGTTCGGCCACCCCCGCCGGGCCATCCGCTGGCGCGCCGCGCACGCAGTCCGGGAGCTGCTCGCCCATCCCGACGCCGCCACCGGCCCACTCGTGGGAGCGCTGATCAGCTGCCTCGAACGCGACGGCTCGGACCGCTACCGGGACCCAGCGCTGCACTTCTATCGGTTGTCCGCTGCTGCCGCGCTCCTTGTCGCCCTTAGTCGAGCCGCGCAAGACCAGCCGACCCTGTTCGCCCGATACCTGCCCGAGTTTGTCCGGCACGCGACGAGCGCAACGCTCCCCCATGCGCAGATCCGCGAGCTCGCCCGCCAGACCGCGCTCGCCGTGGCGGCGCCGGGTGACCCTGCCGTCCAGGCGTTGCAGGCCGCGAACCGACCCGACCGCTGCCACGCGGGCCGCGACCGCGTCCGCAACCGGAACGACCGCGTCGTCTCCGACGACCGGCGCTACGACTTCGACGGAATGGACACGATCCCGTACTGGTACGCGCCGCTTGCAGGCGTCTTCGACGTGCCTGTGGACATGGTGGCCAAGCTCGCCGAGAACTGGATCCTCGACCGATGGGGATTAGATCGCGACGACTGGATGCGCGACGCCCGGGAGCTGCGCGACCAACGGTCCTGGCAGCGGATGAGCCACCGGCATGGGTCTATCCCGCCCGAGGAGAGCCTGCAACGCTACGTCGAGTACCACGCGATGATGGCCGCCGCCGGCGAGTGCGTCGACGCAAGCAAGCCGATGCGGGTCGGCGCGTGGGACGACGACAGCCCCTGGCAGCAGTGGCTCGCACCGCATCTTCCCCTTCTTGGGACATGGCTCGCCGACCTCGGCGTGCCCGTCCCAGCTGAGGCCGACTTCTTCGGCGCGGTCGCACCGATCGACGACGCGTGGGACGCTCCCGCCGTCGCCGACCATGACCGGGCGCTCGGCCTCGTCGACGGCGGCCTCCCCGAGCAGGTGATCGTCGCCGGATCGACGACGCTGCGCCGTCCCGGCGGTCGCGAGCACGTATACATCGCGTCCGCGCTGGCAGCGCCCGACCACGCAGGCGATCTGCAACGGGCACTCAGCACCGCGTCCAATCCTAGCGACTGGAAGCTCCCCGACGAAGGCGAGGACGAGTTCGAGGTCGACTTTGGCGACTACCAGCTCCACGGCTGGATCGCGAACCCTCGCGACCACCGCGACACCCTCGACGAGCACGACCCGTACGCGCAGGGGATGCGGCCAGCTCTCCCGCTGCCCGGCACCCGGTTCCGCGAGACGGCTCGCGCCGCCCCGGACGCGGCAGGGCTCGCCCTCGTCGGCACCAACGGCGCGCGAGTTGCCGTTGCGGAGCAGTGGGCCGACCCGGACGCCGAGGTAGACACTAGCCGCGAGATCGCGTCGTCCGGCCACCGCGTCCGCGTCGACCGCGGCGCACTACTGCGCCACCTCGCCGCCACCGGAACCACCCTCATCGTGGAGGTCCAACTTGGACGACACCGCACCGACGCCCGCTCCGGCGACTACCGACCTCCGCAAAGCCGCGTCTACCTCGTTGACGCCGCCGGCCGCGTCCCTGGCTCCTGACCTGATCGTTGAGCTGGGCGAACGGATACTGGCGGAGCTCGGCGACCCCCGGACCAACAGCACGCTCGCACGCTGGCTGGCCCACGACACCGCTCGCCTCGTCCAGGCCGCCGACCGCGCCCACGCCGATGGCGACGCCGACGCCGACGCCCGGGCCGACGCCGCCCGCGACGCGATCCTGCGCCTGTGGCAAGCGCGGTCGTCGTGGCCCAACGGCTGGCCGCCGCCGCACGCCGCGGAGATCGGTCGGCTCCTCGACCAACTGCCCACGCTCGACCAGGACAGTGGCGGCTGGTGTCAGCACACCCTGCTCGGCCGGTTGCAGGACATCCACTTGCACTTGCTCGGCGCGGTCGTCGATCTCGCCATCGACGGCGCGGGCGAGGGCGAGCTCGAGGCGGCGTGGCTCGGTCGCTTCGGCGACCTACTCAGCGCCGACGAGTCCGCGTTGCTGCGGCGCGCGGCCGACCGGCACCGACGCATGGATGCGCTGCTGCTCTGGTGGGAAACCCTTCCCTCGACTGCCGCCGGCGACGAAGCGGATGGCGACGTCGAAGTGGTAGACGGAAGCCAAGCGCCTTCGCACCCGGTGATGGACCTCGCCGACGCGTACAGAGACACCGTTCTGTCGATGTTCCCCAGCGACCTTGACGACGGGGACGCGGTCGACGAAGGAGATGCACGTGGCGGCGATATCTAGCGGCCTACGGGGCCATCGCATCCTTCTCGGGCGTGTCCGTGCCGGTGGACCAGCTCGAGGACGACCGGCGGGATGCGCTTGTGAGCGTTACGACGCTGCTGGGCGCAAGCGACCTCAGCGACCCTGATACCCGAAACCAGTATCGCCCTTGCTCAGGCACCTGCTCGGGCGGTGCAGAACGACGCCTACCGTTGCACGAGCCCACTGCGAGGCACTTCCCGGGCGGCGTCGTGGAGGCTCCTGGTGCGGCGGCAGGAACACGAGGAGATCGCCCTGGGCCGCCGAGGCCGCGGTGCCCTGGCCTGAGGCCGCTCACGCGCTCAGGCGTACGGACCGCCGACGCCTGGACCTGGCCGTCCGAGTGGGCGCTGGGGCTCACTGACTCGCGCGCGTTCGACAGGCCAGGACGACCGGGGCGGCGGTCCGCTCGCCAGCCGAACACGAAGCGGCGCCTACGACCGCCCCCCGGCCAGCGACACCACCAAGGGGCCGATGTGCCGACCAAGCGACCAAAGGTGCAGTTCCTGAACAGCGACCAGAGCGGCGGCGGCAACATCCGGTCCCTGCCGGGCCGGCGGACAGCCGTCCCTGCCGTGCACGGGCCGGGCACCGACCGCCACGAGGCCGCGCCGGCGGCGTGCTGCTGCGGGGGCAACGCACTCGTTGTCTGCATGGACGCAGTCGCCACCGTCCGCGTCGAGGGCGACCAGCCGGTGCGGGTGACGTTCCGCTACGCCGTACCGGGCGAGCCGACCGGCCGCCTCTCGAGCGGTCTGGCCCTTTCCGCCGACGGCACGCTGTGGGCGACCCGCCACGCCGAGCCGCAACAGGCGACGTCGTCGTCGCCCGAGCCCCGTTCGAGGCTGCGCAGGCCGTCGGCCGGACCTGGGAAGGGCACCAGCACTCCCGGGCGTACGGATGGTCACGCCGCCGGGGGCTGCCCCGGCCGCTAGTGGACCGACCCCGGACTCGGTGGCAGCCGGTCTCGGGCGCGGCTTCTGTCGCGCGCTATCGGCCCCGGACGCCCACCCCCACCTATGGCCGCTGCTGCGCCCCGCCTGCCGCACCTGACCGGGCAGGGAGGACGCGCATCCGCCCGTGGCGCTGTTGTCCCGTGTCCGGAACCTCGTGACGCACCACGAAGCGGTCGGGGGGCCGACCTCCTGGACGCCCACAAGGCCGCGGTGCGGATCGTCGGCTTCATCTGCCCGGTCACCGCACTGGGTCGCCGCCACGAGCCGGGTGCCCGCGCTCCTCGCGGCCCTCGCTGCAGTCGGGCCCCCGGTCGCCGCGTCGTCACCTGGCGGGGCAGTGGAGCGCGCCGCGGTCGGAGTGCGCGGACGCGACGGCCGCCCTCGAAGGAGTGGGCCCTCGGGGTCGCTGAGGCGCAGGGTCCGCCGGTCCGCCCGGCACGCAGCCCCCTCGGGCCCGACCTCCTGACCGGAACCCGTGGCGCGGCGGTCCGTGGGCTCCGACGGGTCCGAGCGGCGACCAGCGGGCGTCGGACAGCCCGCCGACGAGTTTGCGGTCTGCGACCCCTCGACGCAGCCGATTGCCATCCCGTCCGGGGCGCCGCGCCCCGGCGGACAGGAGACACGTGAAGCTCAACGCGAGCGGGCACGACGGGACGGTCACCCTGGCCGGCACGGTCGAGGAGGACCTCAGGATCGACGGCGAGGAGGGCGACGTGACGTACGAGCTCACCGTGAGCGCCGACGCTGCACGACTCGTCGCGGAGGGCCTCGTACAGCCCCACGAGGGCGTGCGGCTGTACGCCGCGCAGGGACGTGTCGGCCCGATCGACAGGGAGATCCTCGACGTCCTGGAGGTCGGCACGTCCTGGTCGGACGGCCGCGCCGAGCTGTGCGTGACGGTCCCCCAGTCCGGGGCTCCCGAGCTACTCGCCCGGCACACCGTCGAGGAGCTCTCGCCCGGCGACACGGCACAGGTCGGGGCGGCGCTTGCAGTCGCGGCCGGCGACGCCGAGCCGCGCTGAGCGGCCGCAGCCGCGGCCCCGCGAGCAGCCGGGTGAACCGGCTGGCCGACAGGCCAAACGTCAACAACCGCCGAACGACACGAAAAGGACACACGATGTTCGAGATCTCCTCCAAGCTCGCCCACACCCTGATCAACATCGCGGGGGTGGCCGACCCGGCCGACGCCCTGCAAGGAAGCGACCTGACGGGGTTGGACGCCTCCGTGGCCTGCGTGGATGCGCTAGAACTTGCACGCGACCTGGTCGTACCCCACGTGGGTGTACGGCTGCACTGCGCGTGGGGCTCCGTCTCACGCGTCGCCGGCCCCGGGGGCGCCGCCTCCATGCTTGGCTCCGTCTGGCTGGACCCGGGCCTGGCCTCCCTGGTCCTGCTGATTTCCTGCCCGGCCACGGCGGGCCCGGAGCGGTTCACCCTGCAGACGGTCGCGACCCTGAACGAGGGGCGGGCCGCCGAATTCTCGGGTCGCCTCACGGCGGTCACCAGTGGTGGTGTGCTGGCCTTGACGTGAAGCCCGTCGTGTCGGCGCGGCCCGGCGGGTGCAGGCTGCCTGGTGCAGTAGGACGACGGCGGCGTGGTCTTGCCGTACCTCGTCGGCGTCGACGCTGTCGCGGTGTACTCCGACTCGTTCCGACGGCGGCGCAGACGGCTGCAGGGCCGGAAGGTGTCGCTGGGCGGCGGGGCCGTGAACTGGTGCGCGATCGCATGCTGAACCCCGACGTGCCCGCCCCGTGACGTGGGCCGGAGCCCTTGAGCGAGCAGGACGGCGACGAGGCATTTGCGAGCGCCGTCGTAGAGGACCGCGTACGCAGCCTCCGGGTCGGAGTCCACCAGAACCAGCGCGCTGTCGATGTGCCTGGCGGCGCTGTCCAGCAGGCCCTGCGCGTCGTCCAGACTCGCGAGGACGTGCTCGAGCTCTTTGCGGTCAAC
>JAABUZ0100010838.1_pt1 | contig 10039 bp, 8 predicted proteins | sample 5562091 | NCBI WGS metagenome assembly JAABUZ01 (sample SAMN12813069, study PRJNA571459) | rock metagenome | isolation source: Antarctica rocks | place: Antarctica: Victoria Land, Linnaeus Terrace sud | collected 2015-12-21 | reverse complement strand
AACAAGATGTTGCTCTTGAGCGGGAACCGGCCGCCCGTGGTGGTGACGCAGGTGCGCTGGTACAGCAAGCGGCTGGGCCTGTTCTCGACGCGCGTGCGCCGGCTGGGGCTGTTGCGGCTGCCGGACGGCGCGCCCGTGCCGCCAGCCGGGCCGCCGCGCCCGACGCCGCTCCCGGTCCCGGCCGTGGCCTTCACCCTGACCGCGCCGCCGGTCGCGACGGAGGCGACGGCCCCACCGGCGGCACGGGCGCGGACGACGCCATCGCAAGCCACGCACCCCGCGCGCTCCGCGCCGCCGCTGGGCACCCAGCTCCAGGGGATCAAGCGCAAGCGGCAGGACAGCAACGCGGGCACGGCGACGGCGACACGGGCGGGAACGGCGACGACGACGGGGACGACTGGCGCGACGTGGCCCTGTGGGCGTAGCGGGAGGACGGGACAATGGTCACAGCGGAACGAACGACAGCCCAGCTGGCGAGCGGCCGGACGACGGCCGACGCCTACGCCGCGCGGTTCGGCCGCGGCGGGGATCGCCACGCCCGGCGCGCCGCCGACGGCGCAACCGAGGAGATCGCGACGCCGCTCACCGGGGACGCCGCGCGGGCGCACCTACGGGGCGACACCTCCCTCGGGCTCTATCTCAGGGACGGCCAGGATCGCGCCACGGTCGGGCTCGTCGCGCACGACGGCTATCGCACGGCCTACGACGACGCGGGGGAGGCCCAGCGTGTGCCGGAGGACGGTATCGCCGCCTTACAGGAGGCGCGGCAGCGGTTGGCTCTGCAGGGCATCGACGCGGCCGTGGAGCGCGCGCCCCAGGGCGGTCGGCTGTGGGTCTTCACCAGCGAGCCCGTGCCGTCAGAGGACGTACACGCGCTGCTGCGCATGGCGACGCGCGGCCAGGAGGTCGAGGTGTACCCGCGCCCGGAGCGCGACGAGGCCGCGCAACAGCCGGTGCGCGCTCCGCTGGGGGTCCACCCCGACGACGGGCGGCGCTACGGGTTCGTCGATCGCGTGGGGCGGCCGGTCGGCGCGACGCTGGCGGCGCAGGTGGAGCACCTGGAAAGCGTCAGGCGGGTAGACGTGGGCCGGGAGTTGGGCAACCGGCCCCACCTGCGCGCCGAACTGGCCGTGCTCGACCCGCGCGGGCCGGCCCCCATGCTGGAACGGCCGCAGGAGCGGCCGCTAGACAGGACGGAGCGGATGACGTCGGCGCCGGCCGCGACACGGTGGGCACGCAAGGGGGACCGCACGACCGAGGCGGTCCGGGCGCAGCTCGCCGGCATGGGCGCGGAGCGGTACGACATCGGCGTGTACGACCGCGCGAACGACGCCATGCTGCTGCGCCGGGAATGGACGCCCGCCCAGGTCGAGGCCTCGGTCGGATGGTTCAAGGGGATGAACGCCAACGGGCGCGATATCTATATCCGGCCCACCGGCAGCAGTGGGCTCTACCTGATCGACGACGTGGCGGCCGTGACCGTCGAGCGGATGCGCGCTGAGGGCTACACGCCGGCGGCCGTCGTCGAGACCAGCCCTGGCAATCTACAGGCGTGGGTGCGTGTGTCGGACACGCCCCTCTCCAACGAGGAGGGGACGGCCGTGGCGCGCGACCTGGCCGCGCGGTACGGCGGCGACATGAGCAGCGCCAATTGGCGGCACATGGGGCGGCTGGCTGGCTTCACCAATCGGAAGGAGGGGCACACGCAGCCCGATGGGCGGCACCCCTATGCCAGGCTCCACGACGCCGGCGGCGCGCGTGCCCCCGAGGCCCCGGCGATCCTCGCCCAGGCGCGCGAACAGGCCACACAGGGCCGCCGCAGGGCGGCGGGAGAGCGCGACGACGCGGAGCCGTCGCGCGACCAGGCTACGCGGTGGGAGGCTTTCCCCCGGCCCCTGACCGGGGCCGGCCCTGTATCGCCCCTGGGACGCGAGTACGCGCATCGGGCGCAGCGGCTCTTGGAGCGTTACCCCAACGCCGACCTGAAGGACCTGCACCGGCTCGACTGGATGGTGACGCGCGACCTGGCGCGTGCGCACCCCGAGGTCGATAAGGAGGCGCTGATGCAGGCGATCCGTGAGGGCAGCCCGCGCATCGACGAGCGCAAGCGGAGCCACGTCTACGACTACGCGGAGCGCACGACGCGCTACGTGCTCATGGACCCCGACGTGGAGCGCGCGCGAGGCGAGACGGCCCGCAGTGCCAACCGTGAGCGGGATCGCTGGTTCTGAAAGTCGGAACCGCGCGTTCCCGATAGCTATTAGCGGGTACAAAAAGAGGTCGCTCACGCGTACTGTGTGTACCCATGCCGACCTTACCTTTCAAGTATACCATCTCGCGCCGTGGACTGTCCATGGCGCGAGATAGGGCGCGAGATAGGGCGCGAGATAGGACGCGAGATAGGACGCGAGATAGGACGCGACGGGTAGGTATCGCCCTGGTGGCTGCAAAAGGTCCCGTCCCGCTAGGGGAGTAGCCCAAAATGCCGGGCGCGGGCGATAGCCGCGGCGCGCACATCCGGACCACTCACCCCCAGTCGTCGGTACAGGCGCATCAGGTGTGTACTGACCGTCGGCAGCCTCACACCCAGCTGGGTGGCCATCTCCGCGTGGCTAGCCCCCGCCGCCAGGGCACCCAGCACATCCCGCTCTCGGGGGGGAAGCGCGCCGCGATAGCGCGCAAGCGGTGAGCCACATTCCCACCCCTTTATCACGTCTTCCATAGTCCCAGGGTGCATACTGATCGGGGGCAGCGCCATCCCCCATTAGGGCTAAACCAGGCTAACCAACCTGGTCTAGGACCGTCCACCCCCCGTCCGATACCCGAGGTCCTTATGAGTTTTGACGACCAAAACAGGTAATACGAAACGCCTGGACGTCAGAGCAAGCGGACGAGTGTTACGGCACGATAGGACCGGCGCTCGGAGCCGTGAACCGGGTCACTTGCCGCCCTCCTGCGTAGTGCGGCGCCGGCATCGTCCCATTATCTATTCTGATTGTCAAAACTCATTAGGCGGGAGAAGGCATAGTTTGGTCAAATCCGATGTAAGCGGGAGAAACTGCCACGACCATTCCGACCATCAGCCGCGTCATGACAAAAACGGGGAGAACGGCGACCGCCCGTCTGGCGTAAACCATTTGGGCTAGTGCGATATGGCCCGACTTGCCCTATCCTCTCGACATGGGGCCGCGATATGTGTGTTTCGCGGGCGCGAGGGTGCCTTGGCTGCCATGTTTTGTCTCCGCGTCGACAAGGGGGGCGCTGATTATGCAAACTCTACCGCGCCAAGCTGCCGACGCGGCACCGGCAGCGACAATTTGGCGGCGTCTGTCTCGCCGCGCGTTGGCACGCCATGAGGGCGCGCACACAGTTCTTCTCTTCGGCGCCAACCTCCTCGCGGGGCTGTGCATCTATCTTATGCACTCTGCGCTCGGACACCTGCTCGGCCCCACCGGATATGGAACATTCGCGGCGCTCATCGCCCTCTCGTCGGTCCTCCTCATGCCGACGCATGTGATCGCGACCGCGATGACCAAGCACGGATCGGCGTTGCGCGCCGCGGGGCGTCTGCCACACCTCAACGATCTCATACGCCGCTTGACGGTGCTGCTGCTGCCGGTTGGCTTCGGCGCCATGGCGCTCTTCATAGGAGCGAGCGGATATATCGCCGCTTTCTTCCACCTGGATACGTCGGGCAACGTGGTCCTCATCGGACTGCTGTTCGCCGTCTCTTTCGTCACGCCTATCAATGTGGGCGCGCTCCTGGGCCTGCAGCGTTTCTCCTGGTATGGAGCGCTTGTGGTCCTGCCCGTCTTCCTGCGCTTCGCACTCGCGAGCGCGTTCGTGCTGCTCGGCCACGGCGTGGGAGGCGCCATCGTCGGCATCGCCCTGGCCGATGGCCTCACCTATGTCATCAGTTTTCGTCCGCTGCGTGATCTTCTCGCGGGGCCTCGCTTGCCGAGCGGATCGCTCCGCCCGTTCGGAGCCTTTGCGGCGCATGCCAGCGTCGTGTTTGCTGGCCTGAGCCTGCTATCCAATCTGGATACCCTCCTTGCCAAGCACGTCCTGTCTGTGCCGCAGGCGGGGTTGTACGCAGCCCTGGCTACCGCCGGCAAGGTACTTTTTTTTGTGAGCGGCACCGTCGTCACCGTAATGTTCCCCCGCGTCGCGGCCGCGCACGAGCGCGGCGAGCGCGCGACGCGGGCCATCCGGGACGCTGTTGCCGGCGTGTGCCTCCTCTCTCTCCCCGTCGAACTCGCCTTCGTCATATGCCCGACGTTGGTGATGCGCGTAATGTTCGGCCCCTCTTTCGACGCCGCGGCGGGACAGCTCCCGTGGTACGGCCTCGCAATGCTGCTCCTCGCGATCGCGGTTGTGTTCGTGTATTACTTCCTGGCTATCGGTGAGCAGCGCATCGTTCTCCCCTTGGCGCTATGCTGCCTCGCGCAAGGCGCATTGTTCTCCCTCCGCCACGCATCCATCGCGCAGGTCGTGCAGAACGTCGTCTTGTCCAACGGCTTGCTGCTCCTCGGGCTGCTCATATTTGTCGCCTGGTACACACAAAGGAATCGATCACTATGACCACCCGACCGCTGCGCATCCTCGCTCTCACGCCCGAGGACATCACCGATGGGTGTGCGTTCGCGCGCTTGGCTACCCCGCTCCAGGCGCTGAGCGCGGCGCATAGCGTCACGTACGCTTTCCGCAGTATCTCGCCGACGCGTGTCGCCGGCTTCGGGCAACTCGTGCGCGATCTCTCGCGGTGGGACATCGTCTGGGTGCAGCGTCCGCACCATTACACAGCGTTGTTACTTATCCGGGCGGCACGCCGCCTCGGCAAGCCCGTCCTGGTGGACATCGACGACTGGATTTTTGACCTGCCCCCCGAGCATCCCGCCGCCTCGCTCGTCACGCGCTCCTGCCGGGAGACGATCCGTTTAGCCATCCAATCCGCCACCGCTCTGACCGTCTCTACGCCCGTGATCGCTGAGCGCTGCGCTGCCCTCGGCGCTCACGCCCATGTGGTCCCCAATGCCGTCGACTGCGCGCAGTTCACGCGCGAGCCGCGTCGGGAAGGCGTCGTGACCGTCGGCTACTGCGGGTCGATCAGCCACCAGGAGGATGTTCCCGTCGTCGTCCCTGCCTTGCGCGAGGTCCTGCGCAGCCACGCCGGTCGCGTCGCGGTTGTCTCCGTGGGTTGTCCCCTGCGTGGGTTGGAGGGGTTTGCCGGATATACACACCACGCGCCCGTCGGCGCGACCGACTACCCGCAGCTCCTCTCGCGATTAACCCTCGATATCGGGTTGGCCCCCTTACAGGACAATGCGTTCACGCGCGCCAAATCGGACATCAAGTACCTCGAATACGCAGCGACGGGCGCGCTCACGATCGCGTCGCCAGTCGCGCCCTACAGCGGCAGCGTGCGCGCGGATCGGGGCGTTGTCGTCGCCGTGGATACCCCCGAGGCATGGCACGACGCCATCCGACGCGCGATCGACGAGCCGGGCTGGCGCGACGAGTTGGCGACCAACGCCTATCACTGGGTGCGTCGCGAACGGTCGATACAGGCTACAGCGACACGGTGGGAGACGCTTTTCTGTCGTTATGCGAGAGACCCCTTGCTCCACTCCGAAACGCCGCCCCTCCCACATACCGAGACGCGGCGCTTCGCGCGCGTTCTGGCCAACCTCGCGTTGCACGAGGCGCCATACGACGCCGCTCAGGTGCGACGTGTACTGGGGCGACGCACGCACAGATCGGGCGACGCGCATCCGTCGTAGTCGCTCGACACGCGCCATGCGGACCCGAGCCGCGTCCATGCGTCATGCCCTGTCCACCGCCGCTCATATCGCTACTGACCGAGAACGAAAACCAGTGCGTAGATATTGAGAGAGCCCATAGCTACCATAGTCAGGTAAAAGATAAGCCTGCGATAGAGTCGGTTACGCGACCATCCATGCAGCCCTATGGCTAGGAGGAGAGCCACTGGAACAAGGCTAGGGAACAGGTAGCGCCCTTGCGGCTGATAGTCCTTGACCCATGAAGACCACAGGGATAGCAGGAGCATTACGACGACGAGGCCGATGAACGCGCCCCACAGTTGTGTGCGCCAAGGCTCGATATGGACGCTGTAGCGACGAACGATCAGATGCGTGAGCCCGCTATGAATGGTGCCGGCCAGCCCGATGACCGCACACAGGGTAATGTATACGTAGATGTTATCGGGCAGGGCGATGCCCATATTGCCGAAGTAGCCCCAGAAAGACCGGAAGGACATCCGCACCCACAAGGTCCGCCGCAGTAGGTCGAGGATCGTGTAATGCTGGGCGGCGAGCGAATGGTGGATAGAGTAACCCGGTGAGATCGCATCCATCGCCCGCCCCGTCGCGGTCAGGCCAAGCGCGTCGCTGTAGAGCAGCGCATTACGTACAAACCACCAACCGGAGAGCAGGGCGCCGAGCGCGGTGCCGAGCGTCAACAGCCCGATAAAACGCCGTGCCGTACGCCTGCGCCATTCCCGGCGCAGGCGTAGCGCCGCACATAGCGCGAAGACAAGAATGACGGCGTAGTAATTCTCTTTGGAGAGCGCGAGGCATCCCAAGCTCGCGCCCACAGCGAGCGCCGTCCCTCTCCGTAGCCCATCGCGCAGGAGGAGCCCCGACGCGTAGAGGACCGCCGCGCCGGCCGCCAGGCCGAAGGAATCGTCGTTGACATACCCCCCGAGGAAGGTTACCTGGGGGATGAACGCGCCGATGATCAGCGCCGTCAACCGGGTCCCTCGATCGTCCATGAGCAGTCGACTCGTCAAGTACAGGAACAAGACAAACACGACGATGCTGAGAGCGGACGCAAGACGGGCCGCTGTGATAAACGGGTCATAGCTTTGTGAGGAGACGTTGTGGTCGATCACTCGATAGACCATCGCCAGGACCGCATGGGGCGGGTGCTGCCAATAAGCCTGCCCCGTGACGACATGCTGGATGTCTATCAGCGCGGTGCCAAGGAGTGGACCACCAACGGGTGCTGTCGCGTAGGTATCCGCGCAGGCTCTAGAGTCGCAGAAAGTACGCACGAAATCCGGCGATCGATCGAGGACGGGAAGCGCTTGGTGCGTCGCGATGTACCAGTCCAGGTTGAAATGCAAGACTTCGTCCGGCCCATGCCCAAGCAGAATGACATGGTTCCAGAGGCCAACCATCGCGATGGCCGCGCACATCACGAGGCCGACGAATACAGCCTCCGATCTATATTTGGGCAAGGGCGTCGTTCTTCCCCCCGACCGCGCGTGAATCATCCATGATCGACGTGGACGGCAGACGGGTGGCGGGCGATCGCGTTCCTCTCCGCGCAACGACCTCGATGGCACCCCTGTTACCGCATGCATAGGCGGCGGCGGTGAGCAGGAACAGGGACGAGCGCAGCGCGGTGCCGAGGTGCTGCGGATGCTTCGGCCACCGGCGGTCCACGGTCATAACAACGCTGCCGAAGGCACTAGCGGGGGAAAAGGTGGGGCGACACGAGACGAGGGCGAAGTCCGACTGGACCAGCAGATGCGAGAGGGTACGCCGCGAGAAGTTGTAGAGATGACGGGGGGGATCGAGACCTAGCCAAGAACGCCCGAGCAGCCGCGCTTCAAGCCCAGAGATATCGGGGACGATGATCTTGATAAGGCCGTCCGGACGCAGATGATCGTGGGCGGCCAGCAACGTCGCGCGTGGGTCGGGCACATGTTCCAGGCAATGGTTCATCGTGATGAGATCCAGGTCCTGGAGCGCTGGATCTAACGCGTCCAGCGTGCCTACCCATGCGCGCCCACGACCCACGCGTGCGCATGCTGCGCGGACAGCCGCCGCGCTCATATCGACACCACGAGCGTCCCAGCCCAGCTTGTGCATCGCGGCGAGATACACGCCGGCCCCGCAGCCGACATCGAGCATGCGCCCGTTCCCAAACGGGCGCATTGTGATGTCCTCGGGCCCATAGCGCAAGCGGTAAGGGAGTCGCGTGGCTTGACGCAGGAAGGTGATGATGCGCGAGCCTCCGGTGGCGTCCACAGTGGGAAGGGCCTCGTCCCCTTGGAAAGGTCCGTACTCCGCCGGGTAGTAGCGCCCAATCGCGTCCGGTGTCGGGCGGGGGCAGAGATAGACAAGCGAGCAGGCCGCACAGCGAACGATCGTGAACCGCCCGGGTAGTCCGTGCTGAACGTCGCGGACCTCGGCATGTACGACCCTCCTGCGTTCCGATCCGCATAACGCGCACACCGGCTCCTCGAGACCGACGGACGGGTGATCGAGGCATCCACCCGTTGCGTGCGCGTTACGACGAGGGGCGCGCATGGGTCACCCCGCGATAGTAATCCTTGACCCCATCCGCGATAGCCCGGAGCGCCGCGTTTGTCGGCCCCATCAGGAGGACTTGCAGCACATGGGCGCCGATGATACAACAGGTGCGCGCCAGGCGTCCTAGTCGCGCGGTTATAGGATTGTGTTTGTGAACGAGTCTCAATCCATTGCGCACATCGTAGTACATGTGCAACGCAGAAGCCCCCCCCCCCAGAGAGCCCCCCCCCTCGTGCCACACGCGAGACTGGGGGCTCATGACCACACGAAAGCCCTGCGCCCGCGCGCGCAGGCACAGGTCGATGTCCTCGTGGAACGCGAAGAAAGCATCGTCGAGGCCGGCGGTCGCCTCCACGCATGCCCGTGAGATGAGCATGGCGCACCCCGTCACCCACGCGACATCGGTGACATGGTCGCATTGACCATGATCCTGTTTGCCATAGCCCATGGGCCGACCATTGTATCCGGTGTGCAGATTGACGCGGCCACCCGCGAACTGGAGGTGCGTCGGTCTCGCGGCCTGCAAGACCTTCGATCCGACGACGCCGATATCGGGGGAGGATGTCGCGGTCGTGACGGCTGCGGATAGGAAATCGGGGGCGACGCGGGTGTCGGTGTTGAGGAGGTAGACGAATTGGGCTTCCTGCGCGAGCGCATGGTGGAACCCGACGTTGTTCGCGCCCGTGAAGCCGAGATTGCGCGGCAGGCGTACCAAGGCAAGGTCGGGATGCGCGGCCGCGATCGCATCGGGGGAGCCATCGGAAGACGCGTTGTCAACCACCAGGACTTTATAGCTGGGATACGAAAGGTTTCGCAATGATTCCAGGCACGCGAGCGTGTGCCCCCCCGCGTTCCAGTTAACGAGGATGATGTAGACCAACGGCGATACATCGGCGGATGTTGGTCGTCGGGTAGCGTAATCGATGTCCATGAAATAACCCTCGGAGATTTATGACTGGCGCGGGAGGAGCGCCATCAGTGATTGTGTTTGACGCCTTTCTCCTAATCTATGGCTACTGTACTAGCCCGGCTGGTAAAAGTTTATAGTACTTTCGGATGCGACGCACGATCTCTTCGTAGATCGAGACGCCCCCCCAAGCAACATAGCCCTCAAAGGAAAGCCAGTGTGACCATGCCTCCTTCTACAAAAGATCCTCCACTCTTCAATCCGCTCTTGCTGTCGGCTCTGAGCGCGCTTCCAGTCCTTCGCCCCGGTCGGGGGCCGCTCGCGCACGATGGCCTCGGCGTGCGGGTACACCTCCTTTACCTGCTACCAGAGCTTGTTGCCGCCCGCGTCGTTGTCGAAGCCGCAGTGGACGAGCGCGCCCCTGGCCAGCCCCTCATCGATCCGCTAGTGGGTCATGCCGCATTTAAGTAGATTGTCACTTTGATCGCTCTTTGGTTCTTGTGCACTCTCGATGATGCCGGTTGCACAGCTTGCGCGACTATTGTGCCGGGATACTGTGGGTGAGAGCGAACACCATCAACCTGCCCGTCTGGACCACGCTGATGGCGGCCTCGCCCATCTCAGGTGGCGACAGCGAAAAAGGCCTCATCGAGAGTGCCCAAGAGCCGCTCTTTGTCGCCAAATCTTGATCGGTCCATGTCGCCGCAGCTCTCCGTCATACAGGGCCGTGTCACGTTGCTCGCGTTAGAGGGGCCCGATCACCAAGCTCTCCCGCGCGGTTTCGACGACTTCT
>JAABUZ0100010836.1_pt1 | contig 10041 bp, 16 predicted proteins | sample 5562091 | NCBI WGS metagenome assembly JAABUZ01 (sample SAMN12813069, study PRJNA571459) | rock metagenome | isolation source: Antarctica rocks | place: Antarctica: Victoria Land, Linnaeus Terrace sud | collected 2015-12-21 | reverse complement strand
GGTGTTGCTCGCAACTCTGGATCAATTGCACACACATCTGAGCACTGGATATAGCTTATTGCTGTTACACATGTTAAACTGACTGCCAAGACAGGGTGGCATACAGGCAGGTACTCAGGATTGAACAAGCAGAAGCTACAGCTGCGACAGTCATAGCATGTTTGGGACATGCTGCACATCTTTGCGTGGCATGTGTGCAGGTGCAGGCACTGATTTCTGACATTTTAAATGCACATATCCCCAGCAACAAATTCAGACCTGATGATTGGCACAGAAGAAGCACAGCATATGCGCAATTTGGCATAGATGACCATATGTAGATGTGACTGCAGGTGTTTCTGGTCAGCAGGAGATGAGTGAGCAGCAGAGAGCAGAGGCAGATGCTGCAGCTGTGGCAGCTCAGCGGCAGGCAGAGAATCTGGAACATGCTCAGCTGAGGGCCCAGCTGGAAGAGGCAACCCTGCCGCTTATGCTGGACGCCATGTGGGCTGCCAATGTGCTTGATATAGAGAGGACCTTGCGGCATGTCTGTAAAAAGGTGAATTGTCAACTAGGCTTGTGATTTCCAGCAGGCCGGCCGCCTTGAGCTATTCCTCTGCTTGATGGCAAAAGTGTCATTTCACTAGACCCTTTCAGAATTGTGCTCATGTCTTCAAAAAGGGTGACCTGTTGACTTGGGATGGAGGTTTAGCAGGCTGACCACTTTGAGCTGCTGAGGTGCTTCACAGTGTGCAAATCATTGCACCAGACATCAGATGTGTTATGCTCATTCTAGAGCGTGGTATGTAGCAGGTTTGAGTCACTGCAATGATAGTAAGATAGTTCTTCTTCCAGACATTGGCAAAAGTGCGCTCAATCACAAGGCTACTGAAAGGACACACTTACACTTGGCCTGCGGTATGAGTGTGTGTGTTGAAATCCTCGGCATGCATGCACTGGCATTGCTGTTGACCCCCAATGCTGGGTACAGGTGCTGTATGAAGCAATGGCTGACAAGCAAACGCGCAAGTCAAGGGCACAGGCGCTGCAAGTCTTGGGCAGACTGTTCCAACAGGAAGCCCTTGCAGCCACAGCTGGCACTTCTCAGGTAAGGGTGATTACTTAATCTGTCCCTGGGGTTTGCTTTTCGAGCTGCAGATCTGGCAATAGCAAATATGCCATCGGTGAGCATTAGCTAAGGCAAGGGCAGATCACATGTGGACACCAGATCTGTACCACTCAATATGCAACACTCTGTACATGAGACACCGAGTGCTTGACAAGCTGATGCTGTGGGACATTGCTGTGTGAAGGCTTACTGGGCTACACCAGCAATTTCCCGAGATGTATGATGCAGCACAGTCTCTGAGACAAAGATCACACACAAACATTGGCGTTTCGACCTTTGATGTATGTTACGTGGTGCAACCTTGTTTAGCATTTCTCATTTGGCGTTGCACAGAGCTTGGAGGTGTCTGTGCTTATACTGATGGCTGCTTGTCAGTCCTAGGCACTTTTTAGCCTGATGATCATGACACTCATCGTGCAGGCACCTAGGGATGCAAAGCAGCAGATAGAGGCTGCCATGATGGCCGTCATGGAGAAAAGGCATGCCATGGATGATGCTGCTCATGGGCAGAGCAGCAATGCTGTCTAAGCATTGTCGCTAGATCTCCCTCATAGCATGCTGCCAATCCTTGCATGCTGTTGCAAGTTGATTGCGTAGTTCTTGGCCCCCATTCGCTTACTAGCTTGTAGCATATGTAGACTTTGTGCATCTCAGTCTGTGACTGTTTGTGGTAGTCCATGCACACAGCAAGCTTTGTGGGCGAACTGTGTTTCGTTGTGAACTGCATACACGTCGGTGATTGGCATGTGTTGCCATGGCTACAATATACACGCTTTTATGATGTGCAATCTATAGAACTATAAGGTGCAATAATACAACTATAGTGTGCAATCTATAGAACATACATACCAGCGCGCTCTACAATGCTACATTTCATGCAGACAACATGCTTGCGGCCCTGGAGCAATCAACAACAACCATTCATTCCTAACACCTGTAACACCGTCTGGATCACAAAAAAACCTGAGCTGACTACTGATGACTACCCCACACAGCATTCCAAAGCACAAAGTGACAGCGGATGCTCCCTGTGCATACTTGACAAAACTGTAGTTAAGGAGAAGCATGACTCTTGCGGTTTGATTTCAGCTTTTTCTTGAGCTTGATCGCTTTGCAGGAATTCCTGTGCATGGTGACATCCCTGGACTGACATGCCTGACTGCACCACCAGGTTTCATGGCACTTCTCACACACAAACATCTCTTGCTGCAAGCACCAGAAGGTAATGTGAGTTCTGAATGCTGCAGATCAGTAGTTGCATGATAGCTCACACATTAAGACCATACTGAGTGTCTCCATTGACAATGCAAAGCACAAACCGCACACTAGCATACATCAGGCTGAGTGTCTCCATTGACAATGCAAAGCACAAACAGCACACTAGCATACATCAGGCTGAGCAAAGGCGGTTTCACACCTCGTCAGCATTCATTCAAGCAAACATTCAAATCATGCACATGTATGCCATGAATGCTGCCTTTCTTGCAGCGAGGCTGCGAACTGATCAAAATATCAAGACTGACAGCAAATGTGACAACAAGCATGCTTGACAGTCGAGCACAATTTTAACAACGTGCAGAGTGTGCTCACCTCCTTCTTGGGTCTGTTACATCTCTGACATCTGTGAGTGGGAGCCTCATCATCATCAGTCAGCTTGGCATCGGCAGAGAAGCTTGACTCAGCTGAAACAGGGTTGTTCACACTGAAGACCACCATGCCTGTGCCTTTCCCATTCACCAGCTGATCACGCACCTCCTTGTGCTTCTCCACCACAAATTGTGCCATCCTGTGCCCTTCCAAGACTTTGTGCAGCGGGAAACTGTGTCCCAGCATCAGCATTGCAGCAATCAGCTTGTCTGCCACCACATCCCACATGCAAACATCCTCTCGGAATGGTGCATCCCTGCATTGGCAGGTGATGCCGTATTGTGTGGTTCTTGCACAGGAGCTGAGACTGAGCATTAGCATTCACTCTGGGACAGCTGGTGAACCTGGAGCACACCAGCCATCATACAGGGCACACGCAACATCGGCTGATCACATTGTTAATCAGCCTACAATGTTCAGCCAATGTTGTGTCAGCCAAATGGTTGTGTTTGCCTTGTATGATGGCTGATGTGCTCCTTTGACCCCGTACATAGTATAAACATCAGATATGATGAAGGCTGTGCATAATAATGGTCTGGTGAGTGGAAGCAACAACAAGAAACCTGGCTGATCAATGCTTGGAAGGATCACCGCATGCAGGTTGCGACCAAGGTAGACAAAGCCCTTACCTCAACTTCTCATACATTTCCATGACTTTGTCTGCAGCATCTGTGAGATCCAGCTTGATTTCATCGTCGGGCTTACCATGGCAGTCCTGCAGACAACACCTGACCTGGTAAACATAATTGCAGCTGTCCATAACACAGCCTACATATAAGACAGCTGCTGTCCAATGCACTTGTGCAGCATCAGCAAAATAAAGCGCTGAAGACTGGCTGGCATTCCAGCTGATACATTCAGCCGCCAAATTGAGCACACGCCGAGAAACCTGAGCCAGTACAGCTGGTTGGTGGATCATGTCAGTGCAGGAAGGATGGTTGGGAAGTGTTGCCATTCATGAAAGAGGCACCAGGCACAGGTGTGGCAGCCTCAGCCTATTGATATTCAGTCCTCCTTGCATTGGATACCGCTGTGACAAATGATTACATTGCATCCAGACTGGATGCTTGCAGACGGCATATGCCTGTGTTCACATGCTTGCACAAGCATGTACAAAGTAACAGGTGAAAAAGCAGCTGATGACCGGGCAACCCCTGGTGAAACCCCAACAGTGCAACCAGCGCACAGCTGCAAGATCAAATAGTCCATCAAAGATGCAGCAAGCTCACCATAAGTTCAATGTACATGCAGTGCAGTACATGCTGCATAGCAGTGGCTGGATCTGTGTATAGCCATAGGGCATTGGTGTAGCCCTGCACCAGCTGAGTGTCTGCTTCTTTCCAGAGGTATTGCTGCAGCATGCTGTGGGCCTGAAGGGTGATTGGGTGCTTTGAGCGGCATGACCGCATTAGATCTATGTCATTCTTCAAGGCCCTCACCACAGCAGGATCTCTTAGAGGGCTGGGTCCACCGCCATCTTCTGAGCTCTGCAAGCAGTTCGTTCACCTCATTACAGTTGTTAGCATTCCTCTAGTCTGAGAGCCGTTTTTATTAGCTTTCAACAGAACACTGGCGCAGGAAGTGTTGAGGGCTCAACAACAGCAAGCAACCATGTCAGCTTCAGTTGCATCCAGAAATTGTCATCTAGGATGGCTCAGCTTTGCATTGAGATTGTGATGCAGTGCCTGTCTGACGCAAGAAACCTGGACAGCTCACATGAGCAGCAACACAAACCAGACGTGCTCAAGGCAGCACCAGAAAACAGGAACCCCACTCACTGTTGCTGTTGGCAGTACAGCACATTCAGGCACATCTGGAATAGATATGAGCTACAGTAATATTAGTACGTTCAATTATTATGCTTAAGATACTGTGCTCAACAGAGAGGGTGGTCTTGAAGAAGATGGTCCGGAAAGGGGGAGAGCCAATGACCAAGTGCACACGAGGCAGACATGGAGTGAGGAAGAGTAGATGGACAGAAGAGGTAATGAGGAAGAGTGACAGGAAAAGAAAAAAGGAGAAGAATATCTGGGAAGCAGTAGCAGCTGCAGCAACAGCAGGAGGAGCCACTAAGGCACAAGAGCTGACCCTGGGTGGTGGTTCTGAAGGCTTCAACAAGGCCCAGTGCGACTTAAACTTGCCAACATAACCAACCCATGTAACATCTGAGTGGCTCAGTTCGGTGGGAAATCTCATCCAGGTCGACACAGTCGGGTTGTTGAAGAGCTCAAATCGATTGCTGGGAGTTGGCAGGATCCCATAACCCATCAGTACAGATTTGGCAGCCCAGCTGCACAGCACAGCATACTCAACTTGCTGAAATGCAAAAGGCGAGGTCAACATGGAAGTTCCTCTTGGTGCCGCGGTGTCAGTAACAGGGCAACAGCAAGCCTAAGAGCATTGTCATCAACAGTGTTTGCCTCCCAGCTTGGCAGGCTTGCAGGAAAGACTCACCCCAGTAACGGCTTTGTCCCGATAGAAAAAAAGGACTCCAGATCGTGCACCACCTTTGCCCATTCATCCCTCTGCTCAGCAAACACCCCCAAGGTGAAGGTGGAGAGAGCGCATGCTTTGACGAGAGATGCGGCTGCCAGCTCCGCATTCTGCTTGCTCAAGTACCCCTACACTGGGCGAACTCTCCAGTAAGAAGTCTTAGATCCGACGTCGTCCCTGAGGTAAACAAAACTTGTGTGAACCAACGGCTCCTGACATACCCGGGCTTGAACCGCATAGTTAAATGCGTGTAGCAGCGACGCAGCAGGCTCTTCAGATCTGATGAGGTAAAGCTTTTGAGGCAGCTGCTGTCCGCTGGGACTCTGCGGCTCTCCTGGCTGAGATCTAGCATCCGAGAACTCTGCAGAATCGCTGTCGGTGTCAGGCAAGCCGCCTGGACTGAACAGGTGGGAACCAAAGTGATCGCCAGCACTGAACTCGGGAAAATCAGCATCTGTATCTGACAGCTCCAGCTCGCTGTTGCTCTGTGCTATTGTATAGTCACGAAAATTTGGATGATGTTGCAGCGTGAGTGGCTGGGTGAGGCCCATGCGAGCCATGAGCGCGGTGGAGGGACTGCATTGATTTCCTGTCAAGATGAATAGATCCTAGGGCGCAGGGCAGTGCTGCACTAGTGTTGCCTGTTGGAGCGCTAACAGCCTATCGGCATAGCCTCTTTCCCCTTTCGCCCCAGCTTTCCCCAGCCTATCGGCAAGTGAGCACCTCTTCGAAGTTCACAGAAGAGTGTGCACCAGAATTTGCACAACGCTAGCTCTTAGCTTCGCGTCATGGTCATGGTTTTCGATAACATTCTGCGCATAAGGCAACGATCTCCGCTGGCACCAGAAAGCGATCTTGCAGTGCTTTTCTTTCATAGGCGCGAAGCTGCGAGCTCAGACGGCAGCTTGACCATAAGCTGCTGGCGTAGGCGTCAATAGGCTGAAATGCAGCACGCGTTCAGCCGGGCAGTTTACGCGATCAAAAGGTTTTGGCTTGATCTGCCTATGCTCCAAGCCCTGTGATCAGCTGGCGTAAAGCAAAAGTCTACTTAGACTGTGCTTGATGTTGAGCACGCTCACAGAGATCTAAAGTTACGCAGCCCTGAGAGCTGTAAATGCTCGCTGCAAGAAGCTGTAAATGCTCGCTGCAAGAAGCTGACGACGCTTCGAGGCATTTCGTATCCTGGTCGATCAGCCTGTTTAAGGGCTTTGCACACTGAGTGCCTGGGTGGTTGCATTTGGCATGACTGGCTGCGGGGAAATCATGAGAGCACCTGGACTATACTAGTCATGCGTGTGCTGTATAGCCAGTGCTGCTGCATGGACGGTGGCTTTGCACCAAGTCAGTGGCATCCCTTTGCAAATCCTACTCTTCCTCACAAGCTTTGGCTGTCAAGGTCATGACTTGTGTCCTTGCAGCAAACCGAAACTGCTGAGTGGTTGCATGCAATGCCAGATTTAGCTGAATTTTCATTGCTTCTTTTGAATCAGTTGACTAAGTCAGAAACTGGTCTTGGAGCTCAAGGCTGCAATGCTGTATTCTGATCAGTGTAACACTACAGCGTCTGCTTAGCAACAATGCAGTCTGCAGTGATCTCATACTGACAGTCTGCAGGCATCACTGTCACGTGCTAGCAGTGTCAAGCTTGTTGCGCTTGCTGTGATCTGCAAACAGCACAGCTTGGCCAATCACTCCAGCGGACTGACAGTGTGCAGGCATCATTGTCACATGCTGCAGTGTCATGCTTGCTGAGGTCTGCTAGCAGCAAATTGCAGCCTGCATACATCACCATCGATTTCCCATCATGATACTATGCTGCGCTCGTTGATCACCGTAATATCAGACTCAAGCTTGCATGAGCTCAGGTCTTGTCTTGAGGCCTCGAGATTTACACCTTCATAGCTTACATCCCCTCAGCAAGATGATCACAGTCTTTTTTCCCTGAACTGTTTTGATGAAAAACATATCAAACACAATTACGACTGCAACAGGCAAACTATACAGGTTCGGGGCGGCTTGTTGCAGCAGAACAGGCTCGCCACTTGTTTGTTACTTGTGTTGTAGCGCATGCACACATGCATGCATGCTACCCTATGCATTGGTTGCTGTCTTGGCATTCATCACCACACAAATTGCTTGAAGCTGGTGTCGATTTACTCGTTTTGCTCACTAGTCTTCAAAGCAAGCTTCAGCCTGAGTTTATTTCGCATGCAGACAGCTTTGTAACATGGAGCACTTTTTGTCTGGCAACGTTTGCTGCAGTAAAAGCTTGCATGGCACTTTTCACATGGAAAGTTCGCTCCAGGCGCATGTTGCAGCAGTCCTGGAAAGTCAGCAGATATCAATGTTGATCTTGTTGCATGGACGGGCACTGATTACTGATGGCCATCATGATAAGTAATTATGTCAGTCAGGGTGGCTTCGAGTGTTGCAGCAATCTGCAAATTAGTGTTACAGCTTCAGCAGGTGCAAACATGGCATCATTTGGGTACAATGTGCTGATCATGCAAGACAAACCATATCTTGCAATTGTGCAGGCTGCATGAATGCCAAAGCTATATGCAGGAGAAGCAGACGTGTGGAATCTTTCTGTCGCACTGTGCGCAGCACAAGCCTTCTGGCTCGTCCTCATTGTCTGCTTCTGTGGTCTGGTCTTCTGCAAGTTCTGGCAGATCACTGCCTGACGATTCGCTATCTGTGTCTGTGTCTTGTCCGTTCACCAGCTGCTCATGATAGGCTTTGTGCAGCTTATTTATGAGTTTGACCAGGGGGTGATTGTCCAGAGCTTCTGATAAGGGCCAGGCGTGCCCCAGCATCAGCAAAGACGCTGTCAGCTTGTCCTTCACAAATCTCCACAGGTACCAGCCTTGCCTGCGCATGCAGACATGTGCATTTATTCCTCTATGAAGGTTGCGCCTTCCCTGAGGGTTGGGTTTTTACATGCGCTCTGGCAGAGCCACATGGCACAGCATCAGGAAGAGTTCCTGATCTGTTCTATGACACCATTTGTGGGTTGTTCGTCAGAGGTTACAGCTGTAGCAAAGCTGTCTAGGCTTTCACCTCGCTGATGACTCAGACACTTCAATTGGGATGCAGTGCTTGCAAACAAGTCAGAGCAAAACTGAGACTGCGTTGCTGTGTCACATGATCATAAGCAACTGGAAATGTACTCTGATTGTAGGTAAAAGATGAGCTCCATGATCCTGTCTGCACTCCACAGCATAAGTTCTTTCACGTTTTCGTCTGGCTTTGCTTTACATGCTTGCAGCAACCACATGCAATGTGATAATAGCACAATGGCCATGCTCAATCAAAGGCGTCGTTCGAGCCTCAAAAGTCGAGGTGAAGTTTACAAAAGCGTTGAAGCCTTAAATATTGCTAGCTTAGGTGTAATGTGCCAATGATGCCATGAAAGGCTACCAGTTGCAGGGTGATGACATATAACCAATGAAAGTTGTGCACAATCAGATCTTCTGCGATGTTATCAACCAATAAAGACACTTTTACCTGCAAATTGATATACATGCCTTGTACCAAATGGTTTATTGCCAATGCAGGATCGCTCAAGTCATGCAAGGCCACTGCATAGCACTCACGCATGTTCCTGCAGGTAAAACTACCAGACATCCTGCAATATGGAGTTTGCACTCCCAGCATGACTCATAGGGTAGCTGTGGTACCCTGTGAAAGCCGCAGCTGTAGCATATATATATATATGATATATCATAGTATGTGGATGTCTTAAGATGTCTTCCAGCTAACCATCAGACAGGACAGCGGCAGAATCTTGTGGAAGCAATGTGCAATAGTGGAGGACACTATTTGTCAGCATTGCACATATGGAAACGTATGTGCGCAAGCCCTCAGTGTCAGCATGCTGCGTACAAATGCAGTTCAGATAGATGCTAGGTAGTATGAAGAGTGATGGCATTTCAATTTGTCTTAACCATTTGGCATGCAAGAAGCAAACACAGGTGTTCTGCACGACAGCAACTGAAGATAGCTTACTGCAAGAGCGGCATGTCATTTACACCATTTGCTCTGAGATGGACCTCAAGGTACTCCATGATCAACATCAGGTAGCTAGCAGCATCCTCTAGTTCATCCAGACAGAACATTAAGGTGCTGAATGCTTTGACAAACATAACTAGAGCCTCATAATGGCTGCCTGCTTCTAGCAGGTCCTGTACAGCAGCTGCTGCTGTGTCAAAATGCTTTTCCACTGACGCCTGGTTGTGCTTGTTGTTTTGTGCTGTGCAGCATGTCAAGCCTATATTGCAGGCACTGGAGCTGATGTCAGCGGAATCAAATCCAAATATGTTTTGAATGCTAAATGGCGTACCCGGCATTCACGCGCGTATACAAAAGCCCCATACAGACCGGTGGTGAGCCTGACGTCTTGATCAGTGTCACTGTCTTCCTCCTCGCCAGAAAAGGAACTGTTGGGAGTGCACATAGTCCGTCTGATGACATCTGATGCGTCCATACTTGGATTGCCACCTCCAACACTTCGAAAGCGAGGCTTGCTGCTGTGCCAAGAAAGATCTCAGAAAAGATCACGTCCGGGTAGAGACAGTGCACTGGGCCCACTCCGCTCCTGGAAGCTGAGGTGACAATGAATGCATCATGGCCCTGGTGTCACACCGTTAGGCAAGTATCATTCTGCCGGTGGCAGCAGTGATGGCTTATTAACCCTTAACAACTTTTGCGGCACATTAATAAGTTAATAAGTTGTTAAGGGTACCCTTTACAACCCCTTAACAACTTCAGAGACATGCTATTTGACGTTTTCT
>JAABUZ0100010835.1_pt1 | contig 10041 bp, 12 predicted proteins | sample 5562091 | NCBI WGS metagenome assembly JAABUZ01 (sample SAMN12813069, study PRJNA571459) | rock metagenome | isolation source: Antarctica rocks | place: Antarctica: Victoria Land, Linnaeus Terrace sud | collected 2015-12-21 | reverse complement strand
GTAGAGCTTCCACGGCTCGTTCGGTGGGCTTCGGCGTCTGACGGCATCCTGGTCGATCAGGACTTCGACTGCCCTGAGGTTTCGGGCGAAGTAGCCTGCATCCTGATAGGACTTGGCGAGCTTGGTGGGCGTGATCTTCGTATAGTGTCGAGTCGACTCTGGAGAACTGTGCCCAAGCCATTCCTGCAGCTCGAAAAGGCTAAGCTGCTCTTTTGCGTTGTAGAGCTGGGAGGCAATGGTGGCCCTCGCCCGGTGACTTGTAATGCGGCCGCGAGCGTCGTCAAGCGGAACGGCTGCTTTCCTGCACAGCAGGGGAATGACGACCTTGTTGATGTAGTGATCCGATATGCCGCGCCCCCGGTGAGAGAAGAGTCGATGCACCTGTTCGCCAGTCTTGAGATCGAGCGAGGATGGCTGAGGCGGACGCATCTGTTCCCATTGCTCTATAGAGCGTCCCACGACGCCATCGATGGGCTTTGAGAAGCCGTTCCCGTTTTGTTTACGGGGACGTGCAGGAAGCAGACCGGATGGCCCGCTCGCTTTCTCCTCTCCGCCCTCCCATCGAATGCAGCCTACCCGAAGGCGGGCGATCTCGTTGCGGCGGAGACCTGAGAAGAGCCAGACGAGGACCAAAGCCTTCACCAGGGTGGCCGGATAGAAATGCCCGTATCCACGCGCATGCAGATCATCCGGCTTTGACAGCTCCTGGTCTGTGAGGTTTAGGCCTGCCCAGAGTAGCTTTGCCCAGACCGCGTCTTGGATGATCCGTGGGTCTGGACCGATGAGACAGCGGACGGAACGTGGAGTCGCGAGTGCCTGGAACGGATTGAAGCGTACCGGGATCCGCCCCACTCCTGACAGTCTCGAAAGAACTGTCTCACTGCCGTGAGTGCCGAGGCTTTTGAAGCTGGCTTGAAAGGCTGACCGATGCGTGAGGCCGGTATTGCAGCGCCGCTCGACCACTGGTCGATTGTCGCCCGATCTATAGCAGCCACGTAAGAAGCGGCAATTTCACGATTCCAGTCTGCAGGTGCGAACCCGCAGCCGGTTTGGGCGAGCCAGCGACCTGCGCTGAACAACCGGTAAAGAACGCTTATACGGCTACGCAGACAGTGCGTGACTACGGTCGTAGCCTTCAACTTGGATCATTGGAGAACCTCCGCTGCTTCAGCCATCCGTGCTGTGTGGAGCGACGCCTTTGCAATCTTCGCGGTCAGTTCGCGACCGCTGAGATGGATATAGATCAAGGTGGTGCTGGTGCTGCGATGTCCAGCAAAGTTGGCGATCTCGTGCAGCTCCCATCCAGCCCGAGCGAGGTCCGTCAGGCAGAGATGCCGAAAGGTATGGGTGCTGAGCTGAGGCAGGCCGGCGCGCTGTGCGAGCGAGTGCACGACCTTGGACCATGTCCAGAAGGTCAGCGGCGCGCCTACGTTACGACGGGACTCCGAGATAAAAAGTGTTCCCCGTGCCCTGGTAAGGGTCCTCCGATGTGCAAGGTAGACAGAAAGCAAGCTGCCCACTGCCTCGGAGTACGGAACCACCCGGCTCCTGCGTGACTTGGTCGTTTCAGCTCGTATAGTGAGCAGACGATGCGCCGGATCGATATCGCCCGTAGCGAGCAGGCACAGCTCCTCGCGACGACGGCCGGCATCGTAAGGCAGGGCAAGCATCACCCTGGTGCGGAGCGGCTCAGACTTGGCCGTCTGGAGTAGCTGCTGCCACTCGGCATCGGTAGGAATCCAGGGTAGGGCGGTGTAGTGGGGAACGAGGGCTCGGGGCCGAGCACCACCAAAGCCGCCGCCCTGCGTGTACCGCCCGCGTCCGACCGGATTATCTCCTCTGAGCCCCTCTTCGATCAGGTGATCGTAGAAGAGACGTACCGCTGTCAGCCGCAAGCGGATCGTGGCGTTGGCCATCCCGGACCGCTCGCTTCGTCTTCATGCTCGCAGGAAGACGAAAAGCAGTCATGAAGCGCACGAAGAGAGCTACATCTTCCTTGGAGGCTTCGTAAACAGGTCGTTGCAACATGAGACAGAAGCTGCCGTAGCTCTCCAAAGAGCGGCGGTAGGCAAGCAGGGTGTTTGGAGCTCGTCCAAGGTCCCTCTGAATCGATAGCCAGCGTTCAGCTTCATGTTCCAGCATGCTTCTCTCCGGGCCAAGGATGGCCACGGAAGAGTAGCGGATGAGAGGAAGAGATTCCACATAACTTACAATCAAACTCGTTATTTAAAATCGATGCAGAGCTGGACGGCCTGCTCGAACAGATCGAGGAGCAGGTAGAAGCCAAAGGAGAACTTCAGAGGCGCTACTTTGCCGCTTCCGTCAGTTTTGTGAGGCTCATGGAGAGAAGGTCGACCGGATCGGACGCTTCGTCTGCATGATGGAAGCACGCGAACAATACTGCCGCGCGGAAGCAGCGCGACTCGGCGAGAGAGCCCGCTCGACCGCGAACAGAGTGGACCGCACGAAGTCAATGGTCCTCTTCTACCTGCTGAGCCGAGACCTCAAGAAGATTGAAGGCCATCTGTTCACGTTGCGAGCGCAGAAGAACAGCCAGGACTCGGTACGAATAACCGATCAGGCGGCGGTGCCGAAGTGTTATCGCAAGATCGAAGCGCGGGTCGCTGGCGTGATCTGGGAGACGGTCCTCTCCCTGCTGCCGGACGAGCTTGCCAGGGCGCTGGAGATGTCCGTTCAGGAGGTCCGCCCGGACAATGACGCCATCAAGGCGGCCGTGGCACAGCATGAACACGTGCCTGGCACGCAGGTGCAGCGGAGATGCGTGAGGGGTGGCCTGAACCCCCGTCAGTCTTCCTTTCCCTAATCCACCAATAAAACCAATCTCGAGGAGCGGCCGCGTGGATCACACGTGTGTCGCTTTTCTCATTGTTGGAGGCAGTATGGCTCGCAAGACTGGCCAGATCATCCGCCGCGGACTCAGCACTTGGCTGGTCCGCATTTACGTCGGCCGCGATCCCGAGACCTGGAAGCGCCAATACATTGGCAAATCCATTCAAGGCGGACTACGCGCCGCGCAGGCCCACCTCAACCGTATGCTTGCCGAGCGCGACCTTGGCCGGAATATCCGCTCTTCCCGGCAAACCCTCGACCAGTATCTCGACCACTGGCTGAGCATCTGTGCCCAGCCGCGGCTGCGAGCCAAGAGCTTCCGCGACTACACAGGTCTGCTCGCACGATGCGTTCGACCGCGACTGGGCGCAAGACCGCTCGGGGAGTTGATGCCTGCGGAGATCCAGACGCTCTACAGCGAGCTACTCAACAGGCCGCTGTCTGCGCGCACCATCCGTTACACACATGCGGTCCTCTTCTCGGCACTGCGGCAGACGGTGCGGTGGAAGCTGCTGCTGTCGAACCCGGCCGAGAATGTCGATCTGCCGCGGGAGCAACGACGTCGTTTCACCATATTTGACGTCGAGCGGGCGAAGCAGTTCATCGCCGCAATTGCCGGGCAAAAGTATGAGGCGTTGTTCGATCTCGCGATGACAACCGGCATGCGGCCGAGTAAATACCTGGCGCTAACCTGGTCCGACTTCAATCTCGAGCGAGGTACGGTCAGCATCTCCAAAACCCTCGAATGGCGAAAAGGAGGATGGCGTTTCGAGGACACAAAAGGGGAACGCAGCCGGCGAATGGTCAAGCTTCAAAACTGGGTGGTGGCTCTTCTTCACAAGTCCGAGGAAGCAGCCAGAGCATCTGAAGCCGGATTCGGCGATCTCGTATTCACCGCGGATCGTGGAGGGCCGATTCAAGAAGCGAAGTTCGTCGGGCGCTACTTCAAGCCGTTGCTTCGCTCAGCCGGCCTTCCAGACATTCGTCTCTACGATCTGCGTCACACGGCGGCGACCCTGGGTCTGGCAGCTGGCGTCTCGCCAAAGATCGTGAGCGAGCAACTCGGCCATGCCTCTGTGGCGTTCACCCTTGAGGGGTACTCGCATGTTCTGCCGCACATGCAGGACAACGCGGCTATGAAGGTCGAAGCGCTTCGAGAGCGGCGTGATTTGCATCGGAGCATCTGACTTTCCGGCCGCTGATAGGTGCTCTTTGGCTGACCTATGAGGAAACTTCTCAAAAGTGGATCGGTGCAAACCGAATGGCCAATGCTTCGCTCGGCCCGAGGAACTGGAGACAGCCCCTGAACTCATGCGCCTGCCTCGATTATTTGTGGCCAGATAAAAACATTGCCGGTAGGAAACAATCACGAAAGTCGAGTGATCGTTTTCGTCCACGGTGTATACGGCAGCGCCGGCACGACCTGGGAGTGCCCGAACGGGTCAGCTTACAAAGACAACCCGGTAAGAGAGGTCATGGTGGTGCAGCGAGACTGGACTTCGCCCAGAACATTGATTGCGAGCGCACAAACGCGAACACGGCAATGGTTGCGTCGGTCGCTCTCAACCCTGCTACCGCAAAATGGTGGAGGGTCCAGTCGCGGTGCGTCTGGACGGCCCGAACAATATTAAGGATTAGCATATCAGATTGGTGTCGCAGGCCGGGAACACAGCTGTTATCGACTACGGCTTCAACGGCCCTGATAAGCAGATGTTTATCTATCCCGGCGGGGGCCGCGCGACGGTGGTTGCAACCTTCAACATCAAGCGCTGCATTACTTCCATATATGTGGCGCGGAATGACCACGAAACTGCCATTGAGGGATGGCGGGCGAATTCGATGTTAGCAAGAGTCGAAAACGCCATGACTACCGCCTGATATTTCTCAAATTCGTTGACCGGCAACCTCCACCTATATTGGCCGAGGTAGGAAGAGAGTAGATAGCGGTCGACAATGCGGTCCGGAATGCCATACTGCGAGTCAGGATGTTTCGCGTGTCGACGTTCGGAAATATCCCGTCCATGGCGGAGAGGGATTCGGTAAACCGAATAAAGCCCGCAATGACGGGCTCCGGCTCTGCGAAGTCTTCACAGAACACCCGCGCATAGTCGTCCTCCAGCAGGCGGGAGAAAACACCGTCGGGACTAGCGGTTCGCTGTTAGAAAGTTTCCAGGTCCCCCTGCTGCATAAATAGGAAGAACGGAATGATCGCCGGTTCGTTGAGCATTTCCTGCGTGAAAGGACCGCTTGAAACACCGGAAACCACTCCGGCATCGGACGCGCCAGCGGAATGAACGGAAAGTCCTCGGCATAGAACGACGCGCTCACCGTTAAATCAACATGTGCCAGCTTCACGCAAAGTTGTTCCATCTCCGTTGGCATTCCCACAGAGCTTAAGCGACTTGAATAATCGGGGACAAAGCGCTGCTCAGTTTCCGAGATTGGTGGCGCCGGATTGAAATACCCAATCCATACGCCGTATGCCAGCCAAAGAGCCCGCTCAGCGATATTGCCGCAAACAAACTTTATCCCTAATCCCTGCATCTCCCCGAGGAACCCTTGAGATATGCCTGACATGAGACTTTCTGAATTATGAGTAAGCCGCGCGCCGAGGCCTTCTGAGAGGTATCTCTTGGTTGCCGCCTCGCGGGAGTCGTAACCACTTACATTCATAGCGATCGACTCCTTCCTCGACGAAGGCCAGCGGCAGCGTGTACGTCAGTGACGGTTTGCAGACACTCTTATGGCTGGAGCCTGTCGGGAAGTTGTGGCACTGCTTGTCCTCGGTGTACTTCTCGCTGTTGATGATCGAATCCTTTTCGGCCCAGATGATGTGCGCCCGGAAGCAATCGAACCAGATGAACTCCGCATATCGGTCAGTACGCCGCCTGGACTCGGTGACAGCAGGAGATCCCTGATCCATGCCTTTCTTCGCCGCGCTCGACGTGAGCGCATGGGAAATCACCGGAAGGCCTGCAAGGACTCCGACGAGTCCGCTTTGCATATCCCCGCCCAGCGCTGGCGCGAATAACCGTACCTTCGCCTGAAGCATGCCGTCCATCTTGGGCTGGGGCAGCTGGCCGTATTTGGCATCGCGCATGAACTTGAGGATGTTTGAATCGCGCTCCGCGGCCTCGACGATGACTTTGCGAAGCAGCAGCCCACCCTCTGAATGGCCCACGAGAACCAGCTCTTTGTACTTGAACTGATTGCTCCGGTAGTCATTTGCTCGCCCTATGATATTTGGCTCAGGGAAACTTTCCTCAATGAATTTGAGGATTTCAGGGCGTTGTTGGTGAGCTGCCGAAAGACCGAGTCCCACTGGAAGTGATAAAAGAACAGGTCTGCGGCCTCCCACCAGCTGCCGCACGCCGCAGGATCGTCGACAAGGGAGAGAAAATCGGTCCATGTGCCTCGCGCACTCCCGTTGAAGCCGTGGATGAATATAACAGCGCGCTCGACCTGCCCCTCCGGTGCATCTGAGAGCAACCTGAAGCACTTGCCCTGGTTCGGCAGCGTGATACAGGTGTGGTGAACCCGGGGGCCATATCGTCGGTCTCCTGTGTGCGGCTGGCATGGGCTGAAGCGTACGCCGATGCCCAATCGAAATTATGCTTGCAATCTTACAAGACCGAGCTATAGTGACTTCGCTGACACGCCATATCGCTGCCGCGCCAGGGCAAGAGTTTGGCGGATCAGCGAGCAATCTTATCGAGTATCGTTTTCGCCAGCGCGATCGAATCCGCAATGATCGTAAAGACCCTCGGTTATGAACGGCTGATATTTTCATCCCGCGCCAGCCGGACCGCCGCGATGATTGAGGCAGCAATCACAAGGGTTGATGTGAACCGGTCACTCAGCCTGGCATCCTCTTCTCGGGCATTCGCCCGTTTCATCTCCCCCATGGGAATGTCTCCGACCTGACGGGCTTGCGGCCAATGGAAGCTGACAGGCGTCCGCGAAAGACGTCGGGAGGGAGGTAGCGGCGCTTCTCGCCGCAGAGTGGACACGCGATGACGATCCAAGATGCAGGCACTGTCTCAACAAGGGCGGGAACTGATCCACCGCATCCCTTGCACCTGATTGTGAAGTCGCACATCCGGGCGGCGGGCAGATTAAACGTCAAAACAGTATAGGCGAAGAAAAGACGATAATATCCACAGATGAAGATTATCATGTTGACAAAAGTAGAACTGGGTCATAATCTTTATCCATGGGCAGCATAATCATTTAGTTTTCTTCGGTTTGGGCGGCGAAGCAGATGCCCGCATTGCCTTGCGAATATCCAGTTTCACTGATGCCAGCAATTTTCGCGTCGGCACCTTTCGTATCTGTATCTGCTTACTCTTCTCATCCATTGGAGGCCTCAACGGTGACAATTATTGATCTTTGCACCACATTCTCTGCTGATGAGCGTGCGCGGGAACTTCTGGAGCGTCTGCGCTGGCCTGATGGCCCCAAGTGCGTTCGCTGCATGGGTGACGTGGTAAGGCTGGCGAACAGCACCAAGCTGCTCTATTGCAAGGCTTGTGACTACCAGTTTACGGTGACGGCGGATACCGTCTTTCACGATTCGCACCTTCCGCTTATCAAGTGGCTTACGGCAACGTACCTGCTTTGTGAGGCCCGCAAGGGGATGAGCGCAAACCAGATCAAGCGAAACATCGGCGTGTCCTACAAGACGGCCTGGTATCTGTGTCATCGCATCCGCTCTGCCATGCAAGAGGTCAATCCCGAGCCGCTGGACGGGGTACTTGAGATGGATGAGACTTACGTGGGCGGCAAGGTTCACGGCAAGGGAGCACAGGGGCGCAAGTTCAAGAACAAGGAATTTGTTATCGGCATCAAGCAGCGTGGAGGCGAACTCCGGTTCTTCAAGGCGGAAGATGTTCAGGCGGGCACGCTGGCCAAATACATAAAGGAAAACATCAGCGCCGACGTAGAAGTTGTGATGACCGACGACCACGTTTCCTACCCGAAGGCGATGATCGAAGCTGGCGTCAACGGACGCAAGCACGAAACCATCAATCACTCGGCTGGCGTCTACGTAGACGGAGATGTGACGACCAACGGTATCGAGTCCGCGTTTTCTCTCCTGAAGCGCGGCATTGTTGGATCGTGGCATAAGGTTTCCGCAAAACACTTGACGGCCTACTTGAACGAGATGACGTTTCGCTTCAATCGTCGCAATTCGCAAACGCTATTCTTGGAGACCTTACAGCACATGGTTACGGCGAATCCTCTGAGCTATGAGAAGCTGACTGCGTAGGAGCGGACCGCATGTATGTCTGCTCGAACGCAGACTTTGCTTGTTCGGAGTCAAGGGAGTCTGTATCCCGAGGAAAGAAGGTTTTGGTCCATGCTCCAACGCAAAGGAGTGCAAGCGCCTATGTCAACGTAGGGCTCATTAGGGCGCAATAAAAGCATGTTACATAGCTCCCCGACGCCAATACTTAGAGAAGCATAGTCATGCGCTTCTCTGACGTGATAATAGGTTCGCTGAACGGACATTGCTCCATGTTGCTTTCTAAAGTTGAGCCAGTCCAGCGCGGCTGACTCTCCCGAACCGCTACAAGCAAATCCTGGGACCATGCACTCCTGTATGTGTCTACCATCCGTACGCACAATCATCGGCGACCCACCAGAGAATCCGCAAATGATCACATCAATCTCGGGTGAAAGAGCCCGCCACTCATCAATGATTTGTTGTCGAAAGACAAGATCAGGGTCAGTCAAGAATTCAGCCTTTGTAACGGGAAAGGTGGCTAGGTGAGTTAGCAGCTGTGAAGCTCGGAACTCTTGATTGGCATCTTCTATTGCAAGGCGAACCAGTTCAACAAACGCCTCATCCGATGCCTCAAACTTTGCGAGTTGCGCATACAAATATCCGCAGAACTGCCTGCAACGGCTTACATCGCTCGCAGTAGTGGCAAAGAATCCATGCGGGAGGTCGTAGAGCTTAGTTCCTGAAGTATTAGATGTGTGGTTACCCCAAGAAATAAGGGTATCCGTGCAGACGATAATGTTTCCGCGTTGCGAGGCATGAGTGTTTCCACACATTGCTGCTATTGCAATCGTCATCGGCTTTACCTTCGCTTGGCCGAGTACGAACATTAATCTCTCCCCTACTCGGCTTAGACGCGATCATCTCGCACCTCCACGGCTTTTGTCAAAGGGATAATCTTCCCACAGATCGTTCACTGATGGCAGGCCGGGGCAGCTGAATTTCCTACCCACAAATCTCCCCATAGGAATGGGGTATTTGGGCAACTTCGAGGTTCTTAGGCGGCTCTCGATGTTGTTGTAAAACGTTAGAATTTGTAATGGGTAGATTGTCACGGCAGAGGTCGCCAAGTCGAGTATTCCTCCTCCATAATCAGTGCGATGCCATCCGAGTAGACTGACTGGGTATCAGCAAGTCCGACTCGGGCGTGGCGCGTGAGCCCTCGGGCCGGACTAGTTCAAGTGTGCGATGTGTGTGCTGTGCGAAGATGACTGCCACCGTATTCACTACTCGGCAGCGACAAGCGTCAATGAGCGATTTGGCAATGCATTGCTCATTGAGCTGCGAATGGCATTTGTGAGGACTCATGTCGCCTCGGTCGCAAAAGACAAGAGTGCGCCTATTACAGTCATCGCGCTTTGACTCCCTGTGCAAACACGCGCCGACGCTCTGGCTACCAAGCGACGGGTTCGGCGTGGATCGTCAAAAAAGCGGCCTAACGCATTTGGCGGAACCGCCTTGGTTCCGGCACACGATCAATAACTGACGAAACCTTGGCAGCCCAAGTGCTAAGTATCAGGACCGCGTGTACTAGAAGAACTCTCGCTTAGTTCGTAGCGTTTTTCGGCTCTGCTCGGCCGCACCCAGCCTACCGGCCATCGAGAGTCTTGACTAAAGCCGCAAGCGACAGATCGAACGCTGCAGCCAAGGCAGCCAGATGACGCAGCCCAATCTCACGAGATCCTCGCTCTAGATCGGAGATATGGACTTCATGTATACCGGACTGCTCTGCAAGGTCGATCTGTCTCCACCCGCGCTGCTTTCGCAGTTTACGGATGCGCTCTCCGAGCTGGACACAGATGTCAGAGGACATCCTCTGAGCATTGCCTTAGTGCATGCGCTATATTTAGCGCATGCACTCTCTTGAGCCGCCAAACGTACGAGAACACTCCAGAATCTTTCCTCAA